>Ga0307377_10000656_pt1 | contig 45262 bp, 67 predicted proteins | sample TR3MG_FD_202535 | JGI IMG/M metagenome (GOLD analysis project Ga0307377, IMG submission 202535) | Soil microbial communities from Risofladan, Vaasa, Finland - TR-3 | ecosystem: Environmental > Terrestrial > Soil > Coastal area > Acid sulfate soil | place: Finland: Risofladan, Vaasa | collected...
TAAATCTAACCCCCGAAATCGCGCAATTACTCGAAGCAAACGGAATCTCCCTCGAGATGCTCCAGCTTGCAACCGCTTTAACGCAATCGCCAAATGTCGCAAATTTGGCAAAGGATAAACTGATTGCGGAAAAGCGCAAAGAATACGAGGAGCGATGGCGCCAAGAAATTGGAAACCTTGTTTCCACCACTGCGCAAGATTTGCAAGATTCGGGTAATTTGCCCGACTGTTCCTTCTCTTTGACAATCGTTGTGAAAGAAGGTCGCATTGATTTCGAGGATGCAAATTCCGTTTCTTGGAAAATTCTCGGACTTCGCGGTTCAGGTACACATGCCCCTACGGAACGAGCCGGAAAAAGCATAGTCTTCGACGGCGAAACTTATCCGACATTCCGAGCAGTACTTGACCATCTCGGCATCAATCCGAAGGGCGCCTCTGCCCATGTTGTCTTAGATGGCTATTGCAAAAAGCATAGTTGTCAATACGACTATGTCGAGAAGTCCCCCGAAACAACTGGGGAAAACCCCGTCGAAACAACAAAGTAACCCCTAAAATAAGCCTTAATCGTCAAACGGTTAGGGCTTATTTGCTTTCGGTACCTCTAACCTCTCGCGTTTTGGGCACTTACGGCACTTGCTTAAACCAATTTGCAAAACCCAATGGTAGCAGATTCAAACAAAAGGAGCTAATCGTGAGACATCCAATAGACTATTTCTGGATTGGCGTATTAGACGCCATACTCGTTGCCTTTACTCTTATCGTCTATTTCATCTAACAAAAGGAGCTACAAATGGAAGCTTACATCGAAGAAAAGGATGGACATAAGCAGCTTCACGTCGTAATTGATGTGCAGACTCCAGCCCCATCTGCATCGGGTAAAACTCTTGTCGTTGCTTCAACTCATGGTAACGTCAAAACCAATTGCCAGATTAATGGCAAAGACGTTACCATTGGACTGAACGCTTACATCCATCGTTAATCGTAGCGGGCTAAGGATGCCGCTCGCCGAAAGTGGGGTGCCAACTTGAAAGTACAAAAAGCTATCGTTTGTAAAAAGTATCACAAGATGATACTTTCTGTAGTTGTTAGCTCAAATATCCTGTTCGCGCAGGGAGTACCCACCAATTGTTATGCTTTGGGTATAGGGGGGGCAAACTTTTAATGGCACAAAGAGACGTATAAGTATTAAATGGCCATTATCTTCAAGACCCCATTTAATATGGAGCCGTCCGCGTTAAGAGCATCCTCTTATACCACTATGGCGGGATAGAGCAGACGGTAGCTCGCAAGGTTCATAACCTTGAGGCCGGTGGTTCGATTCCACCTCCCGCTACTCATCAAACACAAAGGAGAAGGTATGTGCCAAGATGTAATCTTATCACTCGTTAAATTTCAGGTCGGCAAAAAACAAAAACGAGTTGTGCTCAAGGGTGTCGGCTCACATAGCGACTTGCTCTTACGCAACCGCAAGCAACTAACTCAGCTCGGTTGGAGAGAATCCCCCACCGACGAAGTCATCTCGATTGAATCGGATTTTGCCAACGGCTGGAACCGTTACACCGTCGAGTCGGGTAGTCCCACTGCTGCCGACGCGCGTATCCTCGCCCGTGAATACAAGCGTTGCGCTGGTACAGCAAAGGCCCTCATCGCGCATGTGCGGAAATACGGATACGATGAATCACTCGCCAACTTACTATCGGCCAAAGGACAGAATGACTACCAGGCCAAGCGGAAACCTCTCACCGATGACTACTGGGCCAAGCGGAAACTTCTCGCCGATGACTACCAGGCCAAACTGAAACTTCTCGCCGATGACCACCAGACCAAGGTGAAACCTCTCACCGATGACTACCAGACCAAGATGAAACTTCTCGACGATGACTACCAGACCAAGCGGAAACCTCTCACCGATGACTACTGGGCCAAGCGGAAACTTCTCGACAATGACTACCAGGCCAAACTGAAACTTCTCGACGATGACCACCAGACCAAACTGAAACTTCTCTGGCTTCGTCTCTTTGCCATGCCCACAAATCGTGCCGCACAACTCCACAAAACCCCCAAAGGAGGAAACAATGTCCGAGACAACATTTGAAAATGCGCAAGTAGGCGATAGGGTTTACTCGTTTCTCGGTGGTAGCCCTGACGCAGACGGGCGGAATGCGACGATACGGCAGTTTCAAACCGGCAATCGGTTTTCGCTAATCGTGAGACACGACCACGGCTTCTGGAATGAATGCGCGTTCACAATAGCCGGTTTTCCCCCGAGTAGCACGGAGCAACTTCTTTTCTGGTCAAAGCCCAAATTCCAAATACCAGAACGTCCAAGGCGCAAAGTGAAAAAGACGGTGACGTTCTGGGCCGATCTATTCAAGGAAGGATGGGGCTGCTCCTATTCGACAAAGGAAGAAGCCGATCAGGCACTACATACGAGGCACCCGAGAATCGCCTGTGTTGAACTCCGCGGTGAATACGAGGTGGAAGAATGAAAAGATTTTCAACTCTCGATAAGGCAATTTGGACACTCCTTATCGTCGTGGAAAGCATCGCCATTGGGGTTGGGCTTAATGCTCCCGTATGGCTATTTGTCGTCGAGGGGATGCTCTTTACTTACGCAATCTGGATATCTTAAACAAAAAGGAGTAATAGTATGGCCCGTGACGTTCCACCACAATCGCCAGCAAAGCCTAAACTCTACTGGCCTTCTGCAAAACTGGGGACTTATAAGAAGTCTCTTCCAACTCCAACAGAGGCAAGTTTGAAAACACTTAAAATTGAGCCAATGGAAAATCGAGCTCAGGCCCGACATCCTAAGAAACATTAATACCGTTTTAACGGTTGGCCCATTAGCACCATAAACCGCTTTTATCCCTTTTGTGCGGTGAGAATCCGGTAGTTCTCTGGGCCACAATATGAAAAAACTTCGCGTAATCATTATTCGGTATCCACAGGGATTTAAACTCCAAATTACCGAACAAACCCATCGAAGTACTGAATTTGGAGAGGGTAAACCCAGTTACTACTTTTGTGCCAGTAATGGTATTAACCTGAAGTCGGTAGATCATCCCGCTCTTGTTAATGATACCCGCACACTCTATGTGAGAGGAAAAGAGACCGGGCAAGATAATATGCTGTTTGCTTCTGGAGACAGCACATATGTGCCTTTACGCGATATACCTCTTCTATGTCGAGTGCTTGATGCGGTTGCCGAGTATAACAAACATTTTAAGGATAAATGATGCTAATTACCCATAGGGTCATCCAAGTTGATACCCATTTTATAGTGGATGTAAGTTTGGAAAGAGCGATTGACCCTTTTTCCATAACATCCATTCCCTCCATACGTCTTTTGTCATGGTGGGGTTGTGGTTTTATAGCCCGATTTGCGGAACGGGAATCCCATCTAAGTATATGGTTACCCACGGGTGATCCTCTGACGGGAGCTGTGTACTGTAAAGATAAACGAGAAGTTAAGATACTATTAGATGCCATTGCTCAACTAAATGAAGTCTACAAGAGGCAATATGGCTTACGTTGATGCCCAATTAGTGAAAATTGAATCCGATATTTTCTTGTATATCAAAGCTTTTTCCCTATGGCCAACTGAAAATATGGTCTATTACGAGGGATTGCGCTACCGGCTCATTCGCGATCATGCTGATTTACACCAGGTGTCAGGTCAATATCTGTACCTTACAACAACACATACAAGCGGTATAGTATATGGTGTCTATAATAAGGATGCTCTTCTTTGGATGGATATTATCAAGGAATTGAATAACACTTATAAGGAGTAACTATGGCTAATCTTTTTGGAAAACGCATTACGTCTTGTAGGGTGCGGGCGTTTTGCTTAGAACATCATACTATGCATGAAATAAATGCTATCTACGAGGCGGTAGATATGCCATATGGTGTCTATGCTCTTAAATGTGCTGACGACGAGGAGGCCGAACAAATTCCCAATGAGATTTATACATCGGGATTGTATTACGAGGCGCGACTTCAGGCGGATAATACATATCTTGCCGTACAGGTTTTAACTCCACCGACACGCCAAAAGGTAAGAAAAATCAAGGTGGATAATCGTCCCGCCATCTTGCGAGATGCGCTTCGACATCTCGGAGAAGGGTTTATAATAGTCGATACTCTCCCTTGCTCGCGGTGCGGTGCTAAAGTAGCTCAAAGCCTTGTACTGCTTAATGCTCCATACGAAGGATATGCCGTTGTTCTGTGCGATAAGTGTCAGCCACACCAACAAACGGTTACATTATACCGCAGAGACGGTACACAAATCGAGCGCGGAATCGAACAATGAGTTTCGGATTGGTCGATGGACAATCCGTATTGCTAACATACCATCGAAAATCAACCAAAAGGAGACATACTGTGAAAAAGTATGCTTTCAAAGTCCTGTCTGTTGACGGGAAAAAGCTGGCTTCCGCTCGCGCCCAAGGACAAGCCAAACATTACTTCAAACTCGGCGCTGTTACCAGTCCCAAGAAACGCTTCAGCAAATACGGGCTTGCCTGCTTTATTAGCTATCCAGATGCTCGGACGTTTGCCGAGAAACAGACCAGCTTGAATCCCAATCTTGCCGCTGGCCTCTCTCTGGTAATTGCGGTGGCGGAGGTGTCGGGCGAGATGAAACCTCCTACTCCGATGTATCTCCGTGACCTGAAAAACGGGAAGTTCACTCCTCGTCAGGAATCTTACAAGTTCCCCGCAGGTACGGTGTTCTATCGGAACGTGAAACCGCTTACTCTGCTCTAATTCTCGTGCGCGAGGGGCTGGGGGTTCACCAGCCTCCGCCCTTTTATTTAAGGAGATTTATGTCAAAGCAACCACAAAACGAGCGACCACGAACGCTTATTGCATACAACGATAAGGGAATATATGCAAGTTGGTGTATGTCCCCGTATACTACCCTGTCTGTACTTCAGGCTTATTGTAGGCGGCATAATCTACAATGGATTGTGGTCAGTTTACCTACACTGGAGGAGATTAATGCAAATAAGACTTAATACAGAGCGTTTTTGTATGAAACCCGACCGCTATTGGCATAAAGTGGTCGATGTCCCATACCAATCCGCCGAAATGAAATTTCACTATTTCCATCAGGGAATGATTACCATCTACATCTATGGTATTACAAGATATTATCATTTAAGGGCTGTTTTCCTCGTTTTTGTATTTAATCCAATCAATTTTCACAAAAAAGGAGCTAATCATGCCACTTCTTGACATGGGCATTACCTACGATAAGGGAATATACAGGGTTAGTATCCAGACCGCTCCCATTATCGAAAACTTCTTCAAAAGTACAAGTATAAAAACCTCGGTATGGGGTGTCTCGTACTATACCCTCGAAAAGAGTCAATCCTCTCGCAAAATTATAGTAGAGGGAGTTGCCGAAATTAATGGAGAGCGATTTTCCGTCGAGCGTGTACTCTATTTAAACCGTTTCGGATTTGAATTTCATCCCGAAAATGTCTCTGCGCTTCGCAGTGTGGGAATTTCGGATGGGATTATTCTTCAATGCTCTTCATCCGCTCTCTATTCAAGGGCACTCCTTAACCAATTCTGCCAGAATATGGCAGAGGCATGTAGTGTTATTAAGCATCTAAGCAGGAGAGCGTCATGAAACTACAAGTAATAACCGCATTCGCTCCCGAAATAGAGGGGGGATGGAATCTTGAGGCAATGGATCCCCAAGATGTGGATGGCAGAACAGTTTACGAGGAATGGCGCATTAAACCCGATGGGTCGGTAACCACATCTCACGGACAACCACGAGAGGCCGTTCCTCTATTGCCATTTCACACATTAAAACGTTTTGAAGAGGCATGGAAAGAGGTTAAACCCTATTTTCTGAGTGTTGATTCCTCCTGCGGCCTTCACATCCATTGTAGTTTCAAAACACCAGACGGATATCGTGTCTGGAGTGATCCCAAAATGTTCGAGTTGCTCCATGAACACGATAAGGAAATTACAGGAGATGCCTATCCACAACTTGTTGAGCGGCTAATAGACCACCCCACTACTTATGCAAAACCACTGAACGAGGCCGAAAAGCGCCATTTAAAGGAGATTGCAGAGCGGGGGATACCAGTAGACCTTGACCGAAATCGCGAGGTCAACTGGAATGCTTTTCGTAAATACGGAAGTATCGAGTTTCGCTATCTTCCGGGAGTTCCCGCAGGTTTGGTGTATCCCGTAGTCTCGAAATTTATAAAGGTGGTCGATGCGCTTACATTGGAAAACCTGCAGCAAAACGGCATTGATATCAGTCCGATCAAATTAACCATTAAAGACATCGAAGAATTAGAGGAGATAAAACTATGTGTCGAGTAACGGCCCTGTTTGGTACAAGCAACGAGAAGGTGACAAAGGAACAATGTGCCAAACAGCTTCTAATGAACGGAATGAAGCATAATCAAGATGGCTATTTCATTAAGGCGGGAGCGGCCTCTTTGCGTACACTTGATAAAGCACAGTACGTCAGGTATTTCAACAAAAAACAAAGCGTAATCGCTTCTGCCCCAATGGTATTCATGCACCAGAGAACAAGCACCAATAAGGTATCGCAGGAATTTGTGCATGGATGGAAACTGGAACAATACTATTGTGCCCATAATGGCGTCGGTTCACACATCCCCTCAATAGCGACGGGTAACGATTCCCTCGACTTATTCAGTGGCATTGATACCGATTCTGCTGATGCCGTGAAAGCGGCTTATGTTCGCGATGGCGATGGAACGTATTTTATGCTGGATGAGGAGGGCAGCGGCTATATCTTCGGGGAAACCATCTATGTTGCGGTTCCTGATGCCAATCATGAATTATGGGCATTTTCTTCAAAAGAGGACGTGTTTAATAATAAGTACGAGTACTTTACCGAGAAATTAGTAAAGGCAATCGGAGTAATTAACATCGTAGAAAAGGAGAACCAAAAACTCTCGTTTCCTACATGGACGGCCGTCGAACTTAGAGATACCTTACTGGTCTTAAAGACTGGCGTCCCCATTCGTGAGGAACGACTGCCTCAAGTGACAGCCTATTCCACTCTTTATAACGTTCATGCGGGATACACCGAATATGCCGAACGGAGTATTGTAAGACAAAACACGATATATGACGGTGAATAAGTCAATAGTACATCGGGGAATCGAAAGATTCTCCCGATATAAAGCGTTCTTACTGCTAAAATATTTAAGGAGACATTATGTATGTAGAAACAGTTCAGGACTTTCTGGACACTCAAATCCCTCTCGTGGAACTCGACATCAACGCCAAGATAACGATGGGAACAAGCGAGGAGGTAGAATATAGACGGGCTTCTATGGCGGGAGACTGTCCCCGTAAACTGGCATTTTTTAAAATCAATGCACCACGCCCCGTGATGGCAACACGGGGTTCGGCAGTACTTGCAACGGGTTCGTGGATGCACTGGCTTATTATGGAATGGGCACGACGAGGTTATACCTTAAAGGAGCGCCTGTTTACAATGGTAACGGAAATCGAGGGCGATTTAAGCCAAAAATGTGTCCTGCCATCGGGATATGAACTTAAATCGGTGCATCCCGATCTTCTTGTTAATCATCAACAACTCGGTAGGGGGGTTGGCGAGATTAAAACCCTTTCAAACTATGGCTTTCTTGAAATGGTAAATGGCGAAGTAGAATACCGATATCGCGTACAGGCCGCAATCAACATGTATGCCTCCAACTCTTCCCATGTATTCTTTTGGCCATATCGGAAGGAGACCTCTAATATCCGTGAAAGAATCTTCTTCGACGGCGTTCCAGGGTCGGTTAGTAGCTCTTATTACTCTAAAAACGTATCTTTTCTAAACGACGAGCAAAACGTTGCTATTGATGTGGCTAAAATTATTACCGATGTCGATAACCTATATCAGGCCATTGACGAAATTACCACCATAGAACAGGTCTTACACGCTTTCCCGGAAGCCTCTAATCCGTTTATATGTACCAACACAAGATCAAACTGTCGCAAATGCGGAGGAACGGGACAGGTAATTAAACCAGAACTAAAGTTTCCCTGTTCTTACTGTCCATTTATGAATCTGTGTTGGAGGGTTTCCGAAATGAAAATTGACGAGGGAAGTCCTCATTATTATGTCTCGCGTTGATATAACATCCAAAGAAATAATCGATATTAGACACCGATATCCCAGCAGGCGGCGTATTATGCGCTGGAAAGTGGGCCGAGTTGGATTAGATGCTTCTATTGATGGGTTGTCTCGTGCAGCGATCTTGGAGTTTATAGCGTGGCTCGATTCAAATGAATACTACTGGTTCATATTAGAATTTAAGGAGTAACTATGCCAACTTTTAAACCCGGCGAGCGAATTATCTGTATTGCGGAGGAAGGGAGATTAGAGAGAAATAGCCGCTATACATATTTATGCATTTCGCCTATCGATCCCGAGAAGATTTTTTTACTGGAATCACCGGATCACCATTATCCTTCTCGCTCCTTTAAGGGAACCGGTAAGATAGCAGCACCACAGCAATATCTTCTTTTGGGCCGCGATACGTTCAATAATCATGTCTCGCGTGTATTTCTAAATACACAAGAGTTAAACGAGTCTATGCGACACACCCCCATGTCGGTTTTCAATATCACACAAGTCCCATTTCCCCTCCACGATAAACCAAAGGTACAAGATGAGCCGTTTTAAACCCGGAGATATTGTATATTCGTTGTATGACCGCCAATCCCTTAGGGCATTTAAACACTATACAATTCAACGATGTTTCATACGACATTACGACGAGATAGTGGAACTCCAAGAGGTATCTGGTTCCTATTCTTCCTACTTGTTTATTAAGGCACATAAACCCCCGTTTGCGTTTATAGTATGCTACTGGTATAATAATAATCTGCGGATGTTACCGGCCACAACGATCAAGAAAGCACAGAAACTACTAAAAGATTATCAAGACTTTTCTCCAAAACTAATCCGTATAAAGGTGTAATATGGCAATTTCAAGGGAAAATCCCGAAGAGTTAGAGACTATAATAGCCGCCCATAATGGCCTAAAAACAACCATTGAAGAGAGCGAAGAGCTGGAACCGGAAGCCAAACAATTCCTTTATGAACTCGTGAAACAGCAAGAACAAAACTGGCACGATATCATGAATATCGAAATGGCTTCCGTTAATCTAAGGATGCAAAATACACGGCTTCTGGAAGGGATTTTACGGTTGCTACAACCAAAGTCTGGAAACTCCTAAGCCGTTGGTTGGCGGCATTTCTCGTTCCAGACAGGGTGGGGAGGCGAACCCTCCTCACCCAAGAATTTAAACCGTTTAAGGAGAATATATGGAAAGGCAACACAGCTATATCGTGTACTACGAGTCGCCTACGGCGAAAGAGCAAATAGACATCGAACTAAAACGGGGGGGCTAAGTGACCGGAATGCAACGACTTGCAACTCAGACTTCGGAAAAATGTAAGATGATCCATGCAATCCTCTTGGATATAGGGTTTGATGTCGAGTTACTTCAAGCGGTAGATGTTATCACCGAGGCTAACTCGTTGAGGGGCTTGGGATTAGACCTGCCGGTAGCTGTCTCGAATATTGTGGAAGGAGTGAAACTGTTAGAGGAGCACCTGAATCAAATAAAGGCGGGTGTAGCAACCAACTCTCCGAGATGGTTAAATATTAATCGAACAAACGGTAATTAGGAAAAGACTTTGAATAGAGCTTGCCTTAAATCTTACTTCTTTGTTCGGCTGTTTCTCTCGAAACCGCCGTCGCAAACTTCGTTTGCGAGTTACTTCTTTTGTTGTGGAAAAGAACAAAGATATATTACGAACTTTTACGAGTAAGAGTCAAGGGGTATTTTACCCCATCGTATAACCCATTGAAAGACAATGACTAACAAGGACAAAAAGTTTTCCACATCCATTAAAACGGGCAATTTAAACAGCAAACTTTTGAATCGCGAAGAAATTGAACGAATTTTGAAGGGTAAAAAACGGATCAATGTTGCTGGTGAAATCCTGCTTTTTCGGACTATTACGGGGCACTACCCACATAAGATTCTCTATCCTAAAATCATAGAGGCAATTAAGGGTATCCCGGATGCTGAAAGAATTTTGAAACAGCGTTATATTGAGTGGGTTGCTCGCGGTTATAATCCTCGTTCTGTGCTCTGGATTCCGGGGTTAGAAAGAGATAAATTACGCAATGAAATTGACCCAACTCAAGAATATCCCGCAAGGGTGTTAATTGAAGCCTTTGGCTATGGCAGTGAAGAATTAAAACACTGGAAGGTCTGTCGTACCGAGGGTGAAATCGCATATATGAGGAGAATATAAATGCCGACGAGAAATGATCCCCCCTTTCGACCGGGCGATAAAGTTATTGGAATCCCATCTCACATGCTCCCTACTTGGGAGGTGGGCCGCGAATACACTATTCGTACTTGCGAGTGGAACGGCACGCAGTGGTTGTGTAGGGTATATGAATTTCCTGCATCCAACCAGTGGTTAGCTTGGCGCTTCCAGAAAGTGGGTTCCTCCAAAATCACGCATATATTTATTGGAGCACATTACGGGTTTGTGTTCTTTGGAAACATTGGCTATCTCGAACAATACAAAGAGCAATATAGCGATCCACAAATTATTGCGATTAAGCTACCGGAGTCGTATGCCTGAGAATTCCGAGTTACAATACGATATCGAAACCGAACAGGCTGTGCTGGGTGCAATGTTGTTGGATTATACCTCCGTTCCCTCGGCCCTCTCCCTAATTACACCCGACGATTTCCATCGTAAAATCCATCAATCCCTTATGCGTATAATCCAAATGCTGTATGAAAGGGGAGAGGGTGTAGATGTTATCTCTGTTAGAAATGCGTTGCGTAAGCAAGATTTACTTGATGCTATTGGGGGCGCAGAGTATCTAAACGAGCTCGTCTCGGAAGTTGTCTCTTCCGCTAACATTCGAGTCCATGCACAAATTTTAAAGAATTTGGCGCAACGTCGTACTTTGACCGCAACACTTGAAAAAGCCCTCCAGCAAGCCCGTGGCGCGTCCGAAGGAACGGAGGCAATAGTTGACACGATCCAACGCACATTCGACGTGCTACGGGGCAACGAGACGGCAAAAAGCACCCTTCACGTTTCGGAGGCTATTGAAAATTTTGACGGTTCACTTGAACGTGTCGCTTCTGGCGAAATGGGGATAATCCCCACAAAGTTACTGGATGTCGATTTTCATCTTGACGGTGTAGAGGGCGGAGATTTATGTGTGGTGGGTGCTCGTCCCGGACAGGGTAAAACCGCCTTTATGAATTACCTCGTCCAAACATGGTCAGCGAATATCCCCTGTCTGGCGTTTGAAATTGAAATGTCCGAAAAGGCATATCTACGCAGAGTGCTCTCTTATACCTCTGGAATTAGGTCGCGTCTCATGCGTAAGGGCTTGAGTCATATAGACTTAGAGCAAGTCAGGGATTCTTACCCAAAGCTTGCGGTACTTAATCAGTACTACAACTTTAACTCCGCTCCTACTATTGGCGAGATATTGGCCATATCGCGTAGTTTTCATCGAGAACAAAAGCGACAAGTTATCATATTTGTAGATTATCTGCAATTGGTACGCTCGGCTAAACGGGCGGAAAAACGGTATCTTGAGGTCGGAGAGATAACAAAGAGCTTAAAGTCGTTAGCGAAAGACCTTGATTCTCCGGTGGTTCTGTTCGCCCAACTTCGTAGATTTACAGATGGACAGGCCAATCGTCGTCCTAATATGGAACTTCTTCGTGAATCGGGTGATATCGAACAGGATGCTGACGAAATACTTCTGCTTCATAACCCCTCTGCTATGGGAGCAGAAACGTTTGAAGATGGAACGGTTGCAACAAACAAGATGGATATTTTAATAGAAAAGGCAAGAAACGCAGAACGTGGAATAGCGCGCATATTCTTTGATATGTCCGTGATGCGTATTGCCAATCTCACCATTCCTACCAACTAAGGAGAACATAATGAAACCCGAAAATTTACAACGTGGCGACTGGATATCTATCGAGTATGGCCTGATACCCACCACCTTTTATGTCTTGCGTAACGATCCGTCAAATGGGGTCGTGATTTTAGGTAATCCGCGATGGGAATTCGGAGACATAATATCCCCTAAACATACCAACAGGGTATTTGATCCTTTAGTGTTCTTAGGACATGGTAAGTATAAATGGTATTGGAGACTTCTACCGTGGCGTAATACAACCACTCCCTTTTATAGTCCATTGCCATAGGAAACATCCATGCACAGAATCATAGCACTTTGGATGGCTGTGGGAGGTTTGACTGATGTCATATGTATATTCTTGCTATTAGCAATCGTGCGTCCCGATTTGATGAGTAATCCCTATTGGACAGCGTTAGCTGTTATACTCATTGTGGGCGTTTCGGTATTAGTGGCAATTGGAATGGGGTTCTTAATCTTCATACTTATAGACAAGGAGTGAATTATGGAACTGGAAATTGAGGGTGCTAAACTTAGGGTTGAGTGGTATCATCATCCCCATAAGATGGCGACCGACGATCTACTACCCACTGGAACGGGATGTAAGATAATGATTTACCTGCCACAAGAAGGATGGAGACCGGTATTTAAGGGAATAGCCAAACTTCATCCCGGCGATAACTTCGAGAGAAATAAAGGCAGAAAGATAGCCCTCCAAAGGGCGATTGCGCCATTCCCGCCCGAAATGCGTAAATTGTTCTGGGAGGCATATTTCCGAATGAGAAATGGAAAGTGGTAATGAACTACTTAACGGTTACACTGCCCGGCATTCCCCCAAGCCAAAAAAATACTTGGGCCATTCGTAAAGGAGGACGAGGTATCTTTCTTTCCGAAAAGGTACGAACGTTCAGGATTATTATGAAAGAGGCTTGTCAACGACGAGCAATTCCCATTCCCAGGGGGACTCGACTGAAAATAGATTTGTTTATTTCTCAGAACGACTTTCGACGGCGAGATGGAAGCAACATCCTCCAAACCGTTGAGGATGCCCTGAATTACGCGTTACCCGGCTTTGACGATTCTATGTTGGATGTATGGCGTGTGAAACGCGAACGCAATAAGAAATGCTCTCCCTATATTACGGTATCTATTTCTTCCATTTAAATGAAAGGTAAAGAATATGCCACGCGGATTTCCAGATGTAGAAAGTGGAAGCAATTTACCCGGTTCATTACTTCCCGTTGCAGAAGAACTGCCAATTGATTTATTAAGATGGCGACAGGCTAAAAATCGCTTTGCGGGGCGTCCAGTAACCGGAGCGGCTTTAGCAAGATATTACGGCCATAAACATAAGCTCAAACTGTCGGATGTAAGTATCCGTGCTGTCGTTAATTACCTGCGACGATTAAGCTATCCAATAGGTTCATGTCAATATGGTTACTTCTATGCCAAGAGCCCAAGGGAATTACTGGAGACACACGATCAGCTCTGGGATAGGGAATGCGCAATACGGGCCGCCAGACAGGGCATAGAAAGGGCTATCGAGAACATGCAACCCACATTCGACATTTCCGAACAGCCCGGTATTTCCGAATGAGTAAACCTATTCGATGTGCAACTTGCGGCAGATTAGTCGGCGTACATTCTGCGTTTGGATTTCATACCAGACAATGGCACGGAAAGTGTCCGGGTTACGCGCGTCATCCCATTAAGAGAACAGAAGAAGAGAATATTTATCGACCCTTCTTTTTGGGATATCCCATTATATATTACACAATTACAAAGGTCTATGGAGATACCCATATTGTTTCAGAATGGAACGAATATCGGGGAGACGATAAAGATGAGATTAACGTCCTAATCAAAAGGTTTGGTAAAATCTACTGTGCAAAGGAGGGTAAATGGCACTTGCGTCCCCTAAAGTAAATCGCATCATTGTCATCTATGCGGATAATACCGGCTGTTATAATGGTCGGTATATCTCTAAAGACCGAGTAGATGCAATTCGGAGAATGTTCGAGTTATCCGAAAAGAGATGGGGCGACCTTCATATACCAATCGAAAGAGGGACAATAACAGTCTTTGCAACACATATAATTGCTTCGGAGGCCGCAAAACAACATGTATCAATCCACCACGTTAGACGCGATTTGGAGCAGGGCCGTGAGGTTCCGCGACAAGAAGAGATGTTTGATATGCCAAAATGATGGTGAACATGCACATCATCTGTTTAGTAGGAAAAGATTAAGCACCAGATGGAAATTAGAGAATGGAATCACCCTTTGCGCGATACATCATAATTGGGCACACCATAACAAGCCCGACTTCGTGTTGTGGCTCTATGAAAATTTCATGTCACAACGAAAGTATAAAAAATTAAAGGCGATTTCTGGTCTAATACAGCACGATTCACAAGATTTCATAGAGCAGGAATATAATACACTTTTCACTTACCTTGAACTCGATAGAAAAGAGCCTTATATTGAGATATGAAAAAATTAGATATCATCGACAACATAGAGTTGCCGCCCAAGCATACGGGCCGCAAGCTCACCCTCCCGTTCGATTCACTGGAAGTCGGTGCGGGTTTTGATGTACCAGATTCCGGTAATTCACGAACAATTAGACAGCGTGCTTATGCCTATGGAAAGCGACATGGAAAGAGGTTTACAACTCGCGATATAGGTGGTTTCATACGCGTCAAGAGGACGGTATGAATGTTCAGCTACATCGGGGGCAAAGCGCGATTGGCTCCTTGGATTATTTCCCATTTTCCTCTTCACCGAAGCTATGTTGAGGTTTTCGGTGGAGCGGCATGGGTGCTACTCCAAAAGCCACGTTCTACAATTGAAGTTTACAACGACATAAACGATGAACTTATTAATATGTGGCGCGTCCTCCAAACAGACGCTCCCAAAATGGCGGAAGAATTATCCCGCATTCCATATAGCCGAACACTCTACTACTCGTGGATTTCGGATTGGAAGAAGGGAATTCGTCCCGGAACAGAGTTCAATCGTGCCATCAGATTTGCTTGGATTCAAGCCTGTTCGTTTGGTGGTGGTTTTATGAAGGGATTTGCTGTATCGCGTGACCAAGACCATGCGGGTGGTTATCAGCGATGGGTTTCCAGTCTGAACGAGATTCAAGACCGCATGCGTGGAGTGCTTATTGAAAATCTGTCGTTTGAGGTACTCATTCCAAAGTACGATACATCAGACGCTCTATTCTATTGCGATCCCCCCTACGATGGAACAGAGAACTATTATAACGGTTTTAATACAGAAAGCCATGCTAAATTAGCCGAACTTCTGAGTGGTATAAAGGGAAAGTTTGTCCTCTCGTACTTTCAAACACCCATTATAGAAAGTCTTTATCCGCCCACAAGGTTTAGTTATCATGCCAAATCGCGCAAGATTGGAGTGCATGGTGGAACCGCTAAATCGAATGTTGCAAATCGTCCCACCGGATTAGAGGTTCTGATAACGAATTTTGAAACTCTGTTTACAAGTAATTAACGAGATTGCAATAATGGAATGCTGGATATGCAACAAAAAGGCTGTTGTTCGATACTCGCCCGATTTAGATATTCGTGGAGTTGGTGCGTGTAAGCGCCATAAAACCAAGGTATTGGCGGCAATGTATCTTGCAATACACGGAGACGGGAGTTTGCTCAATGAATTACAATTTAAACCAAAGGACAAACATGCCAGATCAAGAAATAGCAACAAGACTTGAACCCCTTATACAAGAGTTTGAGGTAATTGAAGGAGATGTTAAGACCCGAATGGGTGACTTAATAAGAATGCGTTTCCAGCAAGGCAAGATTTGTCTCCAAATTCTGACGGAGCTTGGTTGGGATGGATTGGAAGATATGGCGGCTAAGGTCAACTTTACCCCCCATTACCTTTACAATCTGGGTATGATGGCAAAGAAATACACCAATAATATGCTTGAAGAGGCAATAGGTAAAGGCTTTACAATCCGTAAGTTAATACAGTCATCAAGAGATGTTTCTGAAAAGAGGTTCTCTCGACGCGCTATCGCTTCTCTCGTAAACGACATTGAAAATAAGACGGCGCGTTTATCGGAGATGGTAGATGAGATTGGCGGTAATCCCGATGTAGATGGTGAAGTCCTAAAGGCGGAATTCGAGAAGTTAAAAGAAGAACTAAATGGACAGCACCGCGAGACCCTTCTGCGGGTACTATTCCAAATTGAACAAACCGCCGATACTGTCAGTAAATCCATCAAATTAGGATTATACGAGGAACTGAAGGGTGTTATTCGCTTATTAATTTCAACACAAGGAGAATAAACATGGCAAGTAACCGCGAAAAACTCGAACTAACCCTTAATGAGCCAACCGTCGTAGAGTTCCTATACGATAAGCCACGCGTAGGCGAGGGACAATATGGTACTTATTGGATTTGGGGAGTGCGACATAAGGGAATTGAAAAGACCTTCTTCGCACCCTCAGCTTCTATTGAACAGGAAATTGAGGCCATCCGCAAGACCAGCAACATGATGGTTATCACGCAAAGTGCCGAGAATCTACCCGGTGGTAAACTACGCAAGATAACTACTGTGGCTCCCTATGGAAGTTCAACAGAGACGTATCTTCAGAGGGAATTCAACGCCTCGCCCGTACCCATGCAGGCTGTTATTACCGATACGTCACCCGCTTCTCTTATGCGGGAATGCTTAAAGCAAGCCGAAACAATAGTGACTTCCCATCAATTTCTTGAGAAGGGGGACATTCTAACCGTTGCAATTGAACTGTTTAAAAGGAGTTAATATGAAAGATGTAATCATCCAAACAATTCCACATAGCGAACATCGTTATGAAACGGTTGGAGACTATTTTGACGAGGAAGTATTTATGCCCTCTCCATCCGGTACTTATAGTCCCATTCCACGGACGCGGATAGAGGTCTCGGATATGAAGAACCCCGATTACGAATTCCTTGTGGTATTTCACGAACTAATTGAATGGTATCTTACGCAAAAGCGTGGGATTAAAGAAGAGGATATTACGGTATTTGATATCGGCTTTGAAACCGAGCGCTTAGAGGGTAAACATAAAGATACCGATGAACCCGGAGACGATCCCGCCGCTCCCTATTACAAAGAGCATCAATTTGCTACCAAATTAGAGAAAGAAATGGCAACCGAACTTGGCGTGGATTGGGATGAGTACGATAAGAAAGTTGAAGATATGTAAAATGGTTAGTACGCTTTTAATCGCGCTACTCATGGACAAGCACGCAATTAAAACGGAGAAACAGCCATGATTCTCATCGAGGTAATTGCTTATCTCATCCAGATCACCGTCCTCATTCTCTGGTTGACCGGCATCATTCCCGGTGCAATTGAGAAATATAAAAAGTTCAAGTATGAGATGGATGAAACGCACAACAGGAACCAGGAGGACAAGACGTGAAAACATCAATCTTTGTAAGAAAAGGAGAGAACGTGCTTCATGTCTCAGAAGCAGTGGATGAATGGGCGCAGTATGTAAAGATCGACGCCGATAGCGTATAACGGACGGAACAATGTCGTCCCGCTTCGGGATGAAGCCTTGCGTCATTGTTCCAGTGTTAGGCGCAGTGAGTTTTGGTTGCGGTTGCCGACAAGGTTGCCTGTGGGTCTTGAGCGGATGTCCACAGCGTTTGTGAGTGCGCGCTCAACGAACGCCCTGAATGCTCGGCGGCCAGTCACTTCCGGGATAAGCTCCGGTAAACATGATCCGTCATCCGGCAACCGCAACTATAATTTCAACGCATGGCGACCTAACGTGAGACAGAAAAAAGTCGTCGCTTCGATGAACGTTTCGGTCTTTGTTTTGCATGTTAGTTGCTTTGCGCTTGCCGAAGTCCGTCCATGGACGGCGGACAAGGCAGAATTAAAATGTCCATAGAAAAGAGGAAGATATGTACGGCAAACGGTATCGTTGTAATACCTGTGGTAGTGAAACTACATCTCAAGAGGGACTGAACGACCCCTCTGGCTCTCAAGTGATGGGCAGTTGCGTATGCGGTGGTACGTATAGCTTCATCGGAGAAGAGTACGACCAAGACTTCATTGATCAGCAAAACTATGAACGCCAACAAGACAGAGAATATGAAGAACGTCACCGTAGGGATTACTAAATATCACGCGGCTCCATGGAAGGAGCCGCACTTGACACCGCGCATTTTGTCTAACAGACGTGATTACGTTGTGGGACTCAGTACTTGTTGGACAAGGGGTTGTCCCATCCTTTCAAGGGTTGCCCTCCCAATATCCTTTCGATAAAATCCCTTTGAACTTGGAATAATCCGTTCTAATATTCGCAGTGCCTTGGTATTTGCTAAGGATATATCCTTATCTTTTCCCGTAATTGTTAGGGCATATCCGAATGAAGAGGCTATTCCAATCTGATTAGTGTAATCCCCAAGAGTCATCTTCTTAACTTCCGAGTAATGCACATGTTTCATATCCTCGGGGGTTAATCGGGAAAAATCTATAATCTCGTTATAGAAAGACTCCTTAACGTTGTTGACGGTTTCATAGGGAAACGTCGGAAAGGCAAGCGTCAGGACGATACCCTTGTTGTCTGTATCGAACATATATCCATCGGTATATCCGGTCGCCAAACGGGACATAAAGGAGCCAAAGGGGACATTGAGAAGTTCTAAATATAGATCACTTATAGGATATCCGAAGCGTAGGGTGTGTTCTAAGAGATAAATACCATTCGTATTTACAATACAATTAGCATCTACACATCCAACATAGCGGGTTTTTGCAAGAATAGGGGTCAGAGGATGAACCATTTCAAGAAACATCCTGTTCAGTCCAAGCTGGAAGTACATCCCTGTTCCCATTTCACCTGTGCTCAGACCGTGCCCACCATCCAAAAGCGCCTTATTCTCGAAGTTGATTTCTGTTAGAATCTGGCCATCCTGTCTAATCCAATCGGCCCCATTAAACCATCCCGCTATGGCTACCTCGTATCCCTCGATGTAATCTTGCACCACAATCTGACCATCCAAGGAATGTTGATACTTGCCTTTAATAGTCAAGAGATGCTTAATTAAATCTTCAGAATCATCACGAGAAGCCTTCCAATTTAATGTTTTGGGAAGATTGTCCGTCTGCTTCACAATGTATTTGCGAGGACGCCCCTTGATGTACTTAATGGTGTCATCAATAGATTTAACCTCGATAGAAGTTGGTACTCGAATACCAAGTTTCTTGGCAAGTTGAGTTCCCCAGATACGGTCTTTTTCTAATCTATCTCCCACCTCGTTAGAACCCACCACGCGATAACCGTTCTTACGCATTGCGCTTTGCAACGTTCCAAACTCCGATCCATCAAATATAAAGATGGCATCAATGTTACGCTTGATGAAATCTTTAAGGGGAGTCGAACTTGCATAGAATCGCTTAATATTTGGAAAGCCAGTCAGTACCTCGTTGAAGTACCTGTCCTTATTCCAAACATAGACGGTATTGCCCTCTTCTTCAAGTCGGTAGGCAAACCCCGCACATTCCATTGAACCGGAAATAATACAGAATTTCATCGTTTGGTTTTCTTACTCGCAAAATCGCGTAACTGCTTGATTGTCATAGACTTAGCCATCTTTGCCGCTGGCCCCTTGCAAGAACTCCTGTTCCCTCTCTTGCAGGAAAGCGCCATACCAGCGGTGCGTCTTTGTTTAGCAGAATAGGGCATAATACACCTCCATTAAAATGGTAGAAATTTAGTGATGGTCGATACCAACTTAGCGATTATACTAATCTGCTTCCAGATACCGGTCTTAATAATGACGTAAACCACCATCGCTACGACGATTAGCCAAAGCCAATCCACAAAAAGAGTCTTAATGCGTTGCCAGAAAGTAAGTTTATGAATCACCATCGGAGTGACCGTTACCGTAGTATCGTGCGTAATTGTGGTATCAATGGGGGCTGGCCTGACGGTGATAGCCACCGTTCCCTTCCGCAAATTCACCGTTGCGGTTGCTACCGTGTCTCCGGTGGAATCGGTTTTAACCGCACTAATAGGTCTGTCAGGAACAATTAGCGCCGAATCCTTGCCGCTTATCGAGTCAATAGGCGCAATTGCCACCACGGGGCTGGAAGGGGCCTTTAAGGTGTCTTTAATTGTTGGGGGTTGGATGTGAACCGGGGTCACGGTTATGACCTCAATTGTTTTTTGGGTAGAAGCACATCCGACAAGAATCCCGATACTTAACAATAACAATAGGTATTTCATACTGGAGCCTCCTCTGACATATAGGTTATAGAAATCTGTTCGTGTTCATCCCAGGTGGTTCGCAGTTGGGACATCAGGTGATTGAACTCGCCAACGCTCTGTAAAATAATCTTTGGGTCTGCTGGGTTATCTAAGGTGGTTCCAACCAAGAGACAGCCCTCCGTATCCTTTGGGTAATTTCCCCAATGAATACGAACACCAGAGAATCCGGGCACATTCACGATATGTGGCATTATTCGTTGGAAATGTGGTGAATAGTCAAGGATAACCCGATAAGTACCATAGGGAATGGCCGTTTCATCAACGACCTTCTTCTCGTAAATTTCCTGCATGGTCATCCAATTGAAGAGGCCGCGGTCTTTATCTTCCAAGCCATAACAAAACGGGATGCCATCGACTAAAATCTGGCTAATGGTTCTATCGTCCAAGAACCATTTTCGGTAAACCGTTAGCTTCATGATGCACTACCTCGATTATCTATTCTGTCTATTAGGGGTCTCATTCTGTTGTAAACAATAGCAAGCGATTTGACATCGTGTACGCAATGTTTAACAATTGTATCCATACACTTTCTATCGCCCTCTAACGACGCTTTCAACCAGAGTCGCAATTCCAAGGGTGTCTTATGTACAGGGATTTCCAGCCAATCTATAATAGCCGCCAAAGAGTTCCTTCCCAGTTTCAAATGAAATCGTGCCAATTTAACAGGATCGACAAATTTTTTCAAGCGAAGGGAGACTGGCATATCGTACTGAATACACTTCGCATTCATAAAGCCTTTGTCAAATCGCTGTCCGTTATGGGCTACAAGAATATCGTATTTATTGAGTTCCTCCATGATTTTCTTAACAACCAGTGAATCGTCCGAACGGTGTTTACTCCACGTTCGTTCCTGATCGGCTCTGATAATAGTGGTTTGCGTCTTTCCATATTCTTGAATTACCGCACAGAGAACAATTGCGTTATCCGCATAAAAACCACTGGTTTCTAAATCAAAGATGCCAGTTCGCATATCACTCCTTATTTTATGAAAAACTTAATGACAAGGCCAATTATCACGGTTATAACGCCCGTGCCGCCCCATACTTGCCAGCGAAACTTATTGAGGCCATGTATCTCATTGAGAATCCATGCGATTTTACTCTTTTGCCCATTATTGCCATCAATCCCTATGACCTCTTGGCGAATTTCACGTTCGCGTCTATCTATACCATCTATCATTTCGTGCCAAGGTTCCATCGCCTCATTAATACAATTTTCAATGAAGGGCTTTAAATCCTCGGTTAAAGTCCTGAATTCTTCGGTTGTCATCTGTCACCTAATTTTAATTTGCCGCTTTGAGCGAGTTTAAGGAATGTATCGGCATCTTTCGTAAATCCACCCTGCATGATTTTAGCGCGAACTGGTGCTTTTAGGAAAAGCCAATATTTTGCGAGTTCTTGCGGGTTCATCTGTGTCGCAAGATTTAGTTGATCGTCTGCCTGTAAACCCATGAGAGCAAGTGCATCAGAATGGAAACCCGAATGACTTACAAAGGCCGATACTCCATTAGGCGAAATTGTCCCATTTTGGACTGCCTCTGCAATAGATTGACGAGCCTGTTCCATATTACCTTCTCGTATCATTTGTCGAATACGAGACTTTGTAGATTGCGCTTCGGCGGTTTCCTTAGAGCGTACTCCTGAATTTCGGGTATCTGCTATTGTGAAAATTTGGTTCTGTATCTTACTGCGGGTAACATATCCTGGTGCAGGAGAGGCTCCCAAGAAAGAAACAAGAGCTGCACCCTTAGCACCAAAAGACTTCTCTCGCAAGTAGGATTCTACCGAAATGGGCAACAGGGTATTGCCTAATCCAAAGGCTGCAGCATCCCATACCTGCTTATGGGCAGGTGAATATGGAGAATATATCTCGCGTTGTGAGTAATCGGAATTTTTCAAAATATCAATGCCCGTAGTTAGCAGTGGGGTCAGTTTACTTCCGGCATAGTCAGCAAGCCCCATGGTTGGCCCAAAGATTCCTCTTTTTTCCATACCACCCGCACCCATTGTTGCATTTGCTAAGGCAAAGAATTCTTTATGTTGTCCGGGGATTGAAATACGATCCGGGGAACCATCGGGGCGTGTTCTGCCGTTTGGCGGGTAGAAGTAATCTAACCATTGCTGTGGCCCCTTTCCGGTCATAAAATAGGTGGTTAGCGCTCCAATGGTCATAACCGTTAAGGGTTCAATTAGGGCCGTCATCTGTCGTTCGGTCATTTCACGGGTAGCAATGGCCTTGGGAATATCTGCAATAGCGCCCGCTCCCCATCGCAAAGTACCGAACGACCACCCATAACTAAGAGTCATGCCCGTTAATGCGTCCTTCATATATCGCTGCATAAACAGGTTTTTATAGCGTATCTCTCCAAACCGATTATCTAAATCATCCGCTATACGGCTAAGTCCAATACGCATTTCACCTTCTGAAGCTCCCGGATGTGCTTCCATCCAGTCGGCTGCTCGTAGGAGCGCCGCATAAGTTTTAATTCGTGGAATGTGAACTTCCATTAATGGATATCCGACAGATTCCGCAATGGTGCCTATGAGACGTTCTGCGCCGGTTCCTCTTGTTTTCCAGTTTGGCCCCACTAAATCACTTACAGATTCACCGAACGATTGCTTAATGTTTCTCCAGTATTCCGGGAAGAATTTCTCTCCGGTAGCTCTCATGCTAAGACGCTCAATTGAAGAAACGCCTGGTGAGAAACCCATCATATCCAATGTTTTAAGGGCGGCCTGCTGTGATAGCGTTGCTTCCGAAGGATGATAGTAAGCATAGATTAAATCTTTACCCTTTGTGTTATGTGTAACGGCGGCAATAGGAGCTTCTATTATATCCTTCATGCCCTGCCAAACACGAGTTGGGTCTTTTTCCATTATCCCCATTGTCCACATATTATGAAGCCCATGCAATATCTGGGTATCGGTTGCCTCTATACCCGTTGTAAAACCATGAAAAGCGGAAGCGCCAATTTTCATGACCGTTACGAACGACTTCATGTGCATCCATTTACGGAATCCTGTTCCCCACGGACTATTGTTTCCGTATAAACCACGAGACATGAATGCCGATAGCGTCTTGGTAGCTTCAATGGGGGCAATTACCCTCTTTCCGGCTCCCGCCACATCTTTAGAAATCGGGGCCTCAGCCCATCCCTCTGGAATAGCCGCCTTATTGGATATCTTATGGAATATTCCGGTTCGCAAACATTCGTCGGTAAGTTGATGTTCAATGATGGCCTTATTGCCCGCATCAACGCGATGCCATAACAGTTCCCACGGATCGGTAGTTTTTAGCTGGTTATTCTTCAGGGCCTCTTCCAAATCGTCAAAATAACGATGCTTTTCAAACCATTTTTCAGAACCCATCTTACGCATACGACTTAGAAACTGTTCGGCTTGAACGGGATTCTTAAATAGACCGGGAACATAATTCTCCCGGTATCCATACTTTACACCGTTAGCTTGTTCGCTTGCGTATTGAGCGTCAGCAATGGTTTTCCATGCTTTGGCTTGGTCGGATAACCATTGAGCGTTTGTTCCGGTCTTTACCGCCAAATCGTTAAAATCTTTTGGTTCAATAGCGCCACGATTAATGTGAAACAGAAAATCCAATCTGTTTGGGTCGGCTTGTTTACGCATCCAGTCACTCATGCGCCCAACCTCAACCTGTGTGCCCGATAACATCCTATCTGCCAGAGCCGTAAGGGGACGAATTGTGGTCATAATTGGGGTAACGTCCATTCCCGCATTGCGAATCAGACTGTTTTTGAATTGTCCCCAAAAGCCGGGCGTCTTGAGTGCTGGAATTGGTGTTGGTTTTTGCTTTTTGGCTTTTACTACCTTTTCGGCAAATTCCGCATCGGTTTCTGGGGCGGTTGGCTTCTTCGCTTTGGGCAACGGGTTTGCCTCCACGGAGGCACGAAGCACCTCGCTATCCCATGCAATTTTTTGTGCGAGTTGAGCGGCTTCTTTAAACTTCGACTTAGGAACCTTCTTGGTAGCAGGGTCTTTTAACGCTTCAAAGGCGGCTTTATTTTGCTCTTGTCGTGTTCTAATTGCTTCACGTTGAGCATCGTTCATGGTCTTACCGAACTCAACGGCCTGCGTAGAACCCGATTTTGCACCCGCTTCCAATTCCCCCTTACTGGGCTGTTGAAATGTGGGAATTTCAGTGGTTTGTAAGGTGCTTTCAAACTTAGTCAGTATATCTTGCTGTTTTTGTGCAACAGCTTTCAGTTGTTCTTGTGGTTCACCCATTGCTTGGCGTAAACCAGAAGCAACGTTTTGTATGGTGGCATCTATTTCCGCTGGATCGACATGGTATTGGTCGTAAATTGACTTTAAGCCTTTCCCTGCGTAGTGGAATGCCGCCAATGTCCCGCCCGTAATTACAGCATTCAAAATCGTACTTGAAAGCGTTCTGGCATCTTCTGGAGTCATTCCCTTTGCCATAAATGCTTGATCTAACGTGGGTTGGAACGCTTCCGCTGCCTTATTGGGAAGATTAAATGCCGCGCTAATAGCGCCCGTTGGGTCAAGATGTTCCGCCAAGGTAATGGGTATTCCACCAAGTAAGAAAGTGGGGGATAATTGTAAGGCGCCCATAGAGGCTTGTAGCGTCCCCGTAAACGCCTGTATACTTTGTTGTGGTGTATCGGGCGTATAAGAACCGGGAGGAATTTGTCCCGAAGCCGACGCCATTGCCATTGGCGCTTGTGCCATACCCTTAAATCCAGCGGCTATTTGTTCGGCTGGCCCCTTAATAAGATTGGTTAAATCTTCCCATAACGAGGCAGGACGTTCCGCTGTTTTGTAAATTGCGGGTTGACCCGTCGTAATGTCGGATGATGTCGTGGTGGGTTGAATTGAGTCGCCCACGGGCGGAGTTTCAAGATTGGGAGTAACCGGTACTAAGTTATTAGGGGAGAACCCCCCCTGTTTAACGGGCACTAATTTTGACGGGTCGAGAGGCATTATTGTTCCTCAAAAGATTTCGGGTCGTTTGGGTCGCCTCCTCTATACTTGTATAGTTTGCCACTGGAGGGGTCTTTATAGACCTGCCCCACAGTGAATTTGCCAGAAGTATTAGTGGTGTCAGAAGAGCCACCAGCCGGAGCCGAAGCACCGCCTTGTTGTGGAGCTGTCCACGTTCCCCCAATTTCGCGATTCCAGCTCTCTAAGGCGCGATTATTTGCGTCGATTAATGCCTTCAGGGTAGCCGCATCAGGTATAGTGCCACCAGCGGGTATATTAAGACCAGCAACCTTTACAGTGGCCAGTGTGGATTGTCCAGCCTTAGCAGCAAGTTGACCAAGCGTAATATTATCCGCTGTTACCTGTTTGATTTTTTGGATGGTAGCAGCTTTACTTGCCGGGCTTAACCCCTTGGAAGCTGGGGGTTTATCTATCCTTTGCTGACCCTGCGTTTCCATAACCGCGTCATGCCGTTTGCGCTCTTCTAAAGATGCCCCTTCTTGTAAACGAAGCATAATCGTGCCAACCCCACGATTGAAGTTATTCAGCAATTGGTCGGTCATAGAATACACTTGTGGGTCATATTGTCCCGTCTGTTGCAGTGCCGCACTCTGAGCTTTCAAGGATTGCAAAGATGCTATCAGGCTACCAAGACCCGCCATCTGATAAAGGCGCTTCATATCGGGGTTGGCCTGTTCGCCCTCCGTGGTCATCTGTTGAATTTGCGCTCCAATATTATCGGTAGCGGCCTTAGCAAGAGCCATATTCGATCGATACGCTTGGAGGGTATTCATTGTCCCCATTGCCTCTTGGGTAATCTGGTTAGCGTCGGGAAACGGTACGGAAGCCTGCGCTCCCATTATACCACTCATAGCTTGTGTAAAGGGCTGATCAGCCTGTGCTACGGGAGTCTTTGAGATAAAATCTTGTAATGCACCAACAGTCTGATTAGCTATCTGCTTGCGGGCATGAAGTTCCTGTATCCCCTGCATCATCTGCGAGAACTCCCCCATATTCTTACCCGCTAAACCGGCCTTTTCTAAACTATCAAATATTCCCGGCATTTAGTTCTCCTTATAGAAATGGTGCAATTTGAAGTCCCGCCTGAAACAATCCAAGCATATTCTGAAATGGGGAATTCTGACTCATAGCCTTACTTTGCATTAGCTTAAAATTGGTGCTCTGCTGTATGGCGTTCATTACCATTTGCATGGCATTGAAATTACTTTGGTCGGCCATCTGAAGTACATCCAACTCCTTACCCTGACGAGCTACATCCAGAGGAGTTCGCGCTTGTGATACCTGTGCCTCTAAGGGCGTACCAGCAATACCAGAAGCCATCCCACGCTGTACTACTCCACCCGTGGCCCCGGCTACCTGATTAGCATAGGTTGCATTTAAAGCTTGCGATAACATTGTGGGATTGAGTGGTTGATATCCATATTGTGCAAGGCTCCCAACGTTGGTTATATTAGCCCACGGATTTTGCATCCCAAGAATATTCTGTTCAGCGGGCGATTGAAAGGGATTTCCACCCTGACTGGCCCACGAACCAAATCCACCAAGCAGCCCTAAAGCTGCAGACCATTGAGTGCCACTGTTAAAACCGTTACTACCATAGTTACCAGTAGCTATGGGGGAGACTCCTGGGTTGGTGGGTATCTGATAGTTTCCTGTCGTAAATCCCGCACCGTAGGGCATATTCTACCTCAAAGGTTTATTGTATCTTTACCAAGCAGCGACTTGAAAATCGCCCGTTTAAACACTACTGGACTTGTTAATGTCCCAATTGCACCGCTAAATATAAGCTGAATTGTCTTATGACGCAAACGTGGCATTCTGAAGTTCTTTCGCACCTGCCCAATACCAGAAATAGTTGTTTGTGCTATCCCATCTAAGTAGGGCGTAACTGACCATGTTCCATCAGTCGCATCTATTTCCAGTTCAAGCATAGATAGAATTTTGTTATTCGCGGGCTGATTATAGTCCAAAATTGGCGTCGTAAACGTTGTCGTGGAGGTGGTGTATTGCGTCTGACTCATCGTAACCAATTGATTGCTGGTATCATAGCCATTTGCTATGCCTGTCACGGGGTCAACGAACAGCTCCACTATTTGCGCAGTTCCGTGTGGAATAGTAAATTTCGAGAATGTCTTTCGCGTATGAGAATACCGAATAACCGTCAATGGACTTGTCGCCAAAGTAGACTGAAAAATATAGGTGCTATTTTGGTTTGGATTATAGAATACAGCGGCAGTTCCAAGAGCTAAATAAGACGTTCGGACGTATTCCCGCAAACTGGTACTGCTCTTTAGATCGGTAATCAGAAGGTCGGTTCCAGCGACCATAATGCCCTGTGGTGTAATGGCTATACTAAAGCGCCCCAATCCTCCTACGGAGACTTTTCCCAAGGGGGAAAACGTGGCAACATCAAGTCCGTAGATTTGATTATTATCCCATACTAAAAGCGTTGTTCCATCGTTGGATAACAGAAGTCCAATAGGGTTGTAGCGTTCGGACAGTATCTGAACCACCGCCTCTTGCGGGAAAAAATCAATAAACTGTGCGATTCCAATAGCCGAAAATGTCAGATACAAGTTCGATTTTCGCACCGCAAAACACCGTCCAGGTGAAAAAGCAAAGGAGGTAAACACATCCTGCTGTTGGTATTTGTTGGTCACGAAGCCACTTGGAACCAAATCGGTTGGTGCTGTCCAAATTACCGTTACGTTATCGGGAACTCCCGACATTGTAAATGCGGTATCAGAATCTATGTTTTGAAGAACTATTTGATAACCAAGATTTCCCGCCAAAGAAGGCGAACCGCTCACATTAACATTGGGTGTCAAAAGCGAAACATCATAGGGGAAATTGACTTTCGCTGAGGGTGTAACGGTCTTACCCCCCCACAATTCAATGCCAAATATAGAGCCTCCTCCCACCGTTGCCGAAGGGCCCGTTACTGTTTGTAAATTGCTAACATCCTTCGGTGGTGTGGCGGGCATACCCTCATTGGCATTATACAGGAAAAACGTATAGTCAAATGTGTAAAATTTAGGAACCCTGCATATACCCCCCTGTGCGTAATCGTAGGGTTTAAAGGTATGCTTATTTACGTTGAGAATTGCCGTTCGGCTTGTCAGGTCAATCTCATCATAAAGAAAATAGGCATTGGGGTCAGTAGGCTGAGAATTATAAGTGAAAACGGGCGGCGAAATATAAGGCACTATCCCGGTATTTCCAATGGCAGGTTCGGTGAGTGTACTAAAGTTGGGGGTCGTCAAATTAACGTAAACTCGCATGAATTTAACACGCGGATTCATTAGAGCACGATCTATTTGCAATTTGAAATTGGCGGTAGCATAAGTCCCGACCGCATTCCCACTTCCATTATCTAAATTATAATAGCCAAATGGTGTCCAGTTATAAAATGTACCGGTCGATAGATCGGTAGTCATATTGTAGGGTAAGAACTCCTGTCCATCATCGGTAACGAACGTTACCAGAAGCGCTGCAGCATATACCGAATTGCCTGTCAAAGCATTTGTCAACGGAGAACCAACAATACTACGTGCCCCAATGTAAACCATACCTCCCGTATTTTGATAGTCCAAATCCAAGGGAAGTGTCCCGTTTACCTGAAGTGGGGTATTAGTAGGTTGAATATTATTAATAGCGGGAATTGGGGAACCCGTTGCCGCTGTTCCATCTACCGTATAATAAATTTGGTCGTTTACACTTAGCTTGGTGCTATCAATGAACTTCTTATAGACATCATAGGCATGGAGGGGTAGAATCTCTTTATCGTCAAATGTAAAAATCCCCTTATTAGAATAAGGAAGAGCCGTCATCGTGGAATTAATGGAAGTCGCCGTATTTAAGCAGTATAAGCGTATTCCACTTGAAGATTCGCCAACCATTACATTCTGAACACTTGTATCGGAGGCAAGATTTTGCTGTTTGAAATGATTGGGATTAGTGTTAGAGGCCCCATATAAATTGAAGGTACGCATTCCCGTAGATGTCCAAGGCCCCGTTCCTGTTACTCCAGTAAAAGCGCGTATTGTACCCTCGCATAGCAAGTTGACAACATAACTATTTGAGACATTGAGTACCTCCGCCAGTATAACCACACTTTTATAGCGCCCATCTGTAGATTCCAGATAGGTGGCTTGTAAAATATTCGTTAATTCTGTAGGGTTGTTTTCACTGATAAACGTAACTACAAAATAGTTATGCCATACATCTTGTATGAAATCGGAAATCAGATGCTGGTAAGAGATACTTGTAAGATACGCTTTTAGACCAGAACCCAATGCCCCCGAATAGGGATATTGTGTTCCATTTACGGTTGAAACGGAATAACTCGTTTCATCGAAAAAGGGTGTGGCGATAGTTAGTGTAGTCGAGACCTTATTACTGACAGTAGGAGTAAGAGCAGCGAATTCTGCCACATTTGTGCTTCCGTTACCATAGAGTAGTTTGGGCACTCCGCCAGTGGTAGCAACAAATATCTCATTGCCCTTCGATGTTTTGAAATACTTGAGGACACTGTAACCGGCAGGGAGCCGACTAAAGGCAGCAGAACCCCATGCTCTGCTTGTCGTAATACCACCAAGATTCAAATCGAAAGAGGCGTTAGATACCGCCATGACCCCCTTGAAGTCGGTGGTATTCTTGATGTTTTCCATAAGACCATTAGAAAAATCCGAAAAATCGGCCTCAACAGGAGTTATTTTAAGGGGTTGGGATGCCATTCGGATTACTCGTTAAGTTTGCCATAGTTGTCCATCCACGGAAGAAATCAAATTTCTGCATATCCTGCATTATCCCGGTAATCGTTGCTTGAATCCGCTGCATTTTATCTGCCGATGAACGGAATAGCTCCTGCGTAAGAAGTCGGAACTCTAAATAGAGAACCATCGCTTCATCAAGCTCGGTGGAAAGGGATGTCGCGGTAGAATCGGCTAAAAGAACATTTCCTTTGGGAATCCACTGCACAACAACATTTAGGGATATTGTGGAAGTAATGCCAGCCCAATAGACTTTCTTGGTTGTAGAAGCGAAATTCCAAGCATATACCGGATAAGGAAATGAGGTAAGTCCACCGAGCAAAAGAATTTCCGGTACTTCCACGAGCAAACCACCCGCCTGACTTACAAAGAGAATCTTATTTAGGGATTGACCCGTAGGATCACTAATGGTAGCACTACCGGCCCCCACTGTTGGGGCTTGCGTCACGGAAGTAACCAATCCGCCGGATAATTGTGCTACGGTGCGATATGCATCATTAGCATGAATGATAATTTCATTCAAGGCAACACCCTGCCCAAGTCCCGCCGAGGTAAGTAGCCTTGAAATCCTTGCTATAATTTCTCCAAGTGTCATTGACATAGTGTTCTCCTAAATGGTATTAGCTTCCATTTGCGTTAAGTATTGTTGGGCTCCCCGTAAAATGGTCGTCCGTAAATTAGAGTAGACATCAAAGGCCATATCGGCAGTAGCTCCATTAGTCATAGGAGCCCACGTCGCGTAACGCACGGATAGTGTGTTTGTTCCCGTTGCATCGGCTACCGTCGAAGCCGTCCATATACCCGTAAGACCTTGATAAATAAAAAGTACATCCCCACCCCGTATGCTACTAAGAAAATCGGTGTTGGGTAAAGAATAGCGAATCGGAACATTTTGAATATAGCTATTCAGAGAACTTTGGTATGTAGCATCAAGTACGGTAAACGGTGCATTGGACGAGGTAAGATTGATTGTTATAATGCCCGTTCCCGTCCCACTTACCTGCGTACCAAACATGCCAATCATATCTTGGTTCTTGGCTTCAATAGCAGAAAGTAGAATCGAGTCGATAGCAAAATTTAGGGCATCGTCACGCATAATCGAAGTATACCGCACGCCATCAGTTGAAGCGACTACAGCTATATCTCCAGAAGTCTTGTTGTCTAAGACCATCGAGGCAAGTTGCACGTTCAAACTATCCCAATTTGGAGAAGACATTAGAAGTACGGACTACCTTTCTGGGGCAATTTAACCCGATTAGAATCTCCAACACCATTCATTAGGTCTTTATAAACCTGTATGGAATTTGTTGCTTGTATCATATCTATTTCGGACGCTTTCACGTCTACATAACTTCTATCGTAATAACCATGAAGGATGAGATCGGAAGCCGCCTTGTATTTCATTGCGGCCCCCAGAATGCGTGGAAGATACAATCCACCATCAAGTACCAATTTCTGACTTCCAATATATCGCACCGTATATACCCGACCCGACGAAAGGGGATAAATTAGAATCTGGTTAGGAGCCAGTATTGTGTAGGTATCGCTACCTAAAATCGAGCTAAGACTCTGTATTACCGTTGCTTTCCACGCTTGATAATCGTCATAGGACATGTAGGGCATTTGATTATTGGATTCCAGTGTTAATTCCGAAGTAACCCACTGTTGACCCTGTATGTAGACTCCGCGGACAGCAAGTGCCTCAAAGGGTAATTGCCATGCCTCCGTAATACCATCTCCAGTAATTACAAAAAGCATATCGAACGGTTGCGTCTGCGCCACAACCCAATCGTAGGCATCCTGTAGCCTTTCCAAAAGGAAATCGTCCTTAACCAGTATCTTGTAGTCTAAATCGTGGGTAAGAAGACGTGTGCCCTTAATGATGTCCGAAATGTTCGTGTAGCTACTATTGGGAGTAAGCGTAGTTCCAGTAACCGTAAAGCTCATTGTAGCACCGTATAAATAAGATTAGCTTCCCTAACTATTGTGCCGGTTGGATTTTGACATTGCAACTGGAGTCGAAACTGGCCCGTATACGGTGTATCGTTTGCCGTATTCCATATCGTGGAAATTGTGGCTATATTCGCAGTAATTGTTGCCGCACCCGTTACCACTATCCCTACCGCCGTAGGGGTCGCTAAATCAAATCTGGTTAGCGATATCACGGTGTTTGTGTCGCCAACGTTTAAATCGAGAAACTGCACCAATTGGGGCACTCGTTCGCTAACCGAAATTGGGGTTACTATGAAACCGTTTACATAACCATTCAAGGTCAAATCTTCTCCTTCCTAACCTGAAATATACTCTTTACGGACGAAACTCGCAAGAGTAAGGTTCGTGGAATAACGGCTTGCGCGAGTTGGGGTATAATGATCTCTGTTAATTGGACAATCTTATAATTGGGTATTAACACAATGGTAAAATGCCATATTAACGACCAGTTGCTCGACCCCATACTGTTGCTTGACTTTACCCGCCAATAGTACGGAGTGCCCAGAATCAATCCACTAATGAGCTGCGACGTACCAGGCGTCAGCACGTCGTCCACGATGTCAGTAAAGCCTGCATCAGTCGCCACCTGAAGTTCGTAGCTTGTTGCGTTCGCGGCGGCGTCCCATTCGCACGTCACATCGCCACTCGCAGGATTAGAGCCATTCGCCGGTAAGAAGAGCACTGGTATTGCTGATGGATTCTCGGAATACTCCATCAGGGACGCAGTGGCCACTCCGCCAACAGCCGCACCGACCAGATAAACCGGTGGATTGGCCCCCTGTCCCGTCGCGTATCCTCCTTGCCCCAGCGGCGATCCAAATGCCAACGGCAACGAGTCAGATGCCGCCCATGAACCGGTGGACACGGTATAGACGTAGTGTAAATTGATCGCGGCTGTGCTGCCAACCCACCCGCCCATGATATGGAAGTTCCCGTCAAAGGCACTCGAGGCTCCCGCGATTTTTGCAAGAGGCGCCACGGCTCCGCCAGAGTAGCTATTCGTCGCAAGAGAAAACACCGCGGTGGTATTGGACGCCGTCGTGAAGTTGTTCCATCCTCCTCCTGTCAAATAGATACTGCCTGCTATGTACTCCGCGTAAACAAAAGCCAGGGATGAAAGGTCACTGTTTAAGTTTGTCCAACTATTACTACCCGGGTCGAACCGACGCAACGAATTTGTATAGTAGCCTGCCTGATAACCGGCCACTGAAAACATGTACGTTCCGTCAGTGGTTGCCGTCTCCCAGTAGGTATTCGAACCCGACACCATCAACGCCAGTTTTGTCGCAGTATTAGTCGCGGGGTCATAGACTGCCGCACAAGTAGCTAAAGCAATACCATCAATCCAATACATCTTCCCACCTATGATGGCGCTGCCGATATTACCGGCGGTCATTGTGGTCAGCAGATTCTGCGTCCACAGTCCAGTGGCCGGATTATAGGAGCATATCCAATAAGCAGAGCTTATTTGACAAAATCCGTACAGGATTCCACCGATTACACCCGCCGAGCTCCATTGGCTTCCTGGAGGAGCGGTGCGCGTCTTCCAGTTATAAGCCATAGCTCGCTTCTTTTGCCAACCTCAGGATTTCAGCGTCGGCAAGACCCTGCGCCCGATCTTCTATCAACCTCTGAATGTGGGAGGAGGAATTCTTGGGGTCAGCGTCAGCATCCGTGAAATGCCGGAATCCGGCTGCATACGGACTGTGCATCTGAACTGCGGACAATTCTCCGTCGACATAAATCAAGACAATCTTAGCTTCGTCGGGGAGGTATGAGACACCTGGCTGCGCGAGCCATACACTGCCGGGGACGTTATTGATCACCATGCCCTTTACGAGATCCACCTTCGTGAAGAGGTCAATCCGTATCCGGTCACGATGTTTCTGCTGAATTCCGGCCTGATCGATCTTTCCGTAAATCGTGTTAACTTGCTCCGATGTCAGATTCACTCCAGCATCTGTGAGCGCCTCTGCAAGTTGTGTCTTGTTCATACCGTTCCTCCATTTGAGTCAAACAAAATTCAGTAATATCGTTAATCGGTCGGCTGTCGCCACGGCTCCATTATTGAGTGCAGCGTAGAAGTCGTTAAACGTTGTGAATAACGCTCTCATATCGGTCACTTCCTGCAACGTAGAAGCTCCAATCAGGGTCTGCACCTGCGCGTCGGTCATGTTATACCAGGCCGCGTATTGTTTTTTGTAGTCGTCGTAGGCCTTCATGATTGCGGCGGTCAGCGCGGCTGCATCCTGTTGCGCTCTGTACAGCCAGTCGTTTTCTGTCATTGTGCCGCTGTAGTTTGCCATTGTAGCTCTCCGTTATTTTGGTTGATGGTTAATGGTTTACCACGTCGAGACGAACGTTCTCCATCCGCCCCCGGCGTAGATTTTTACTGTGTGGTCAAATGTATTAATACAGAGCAGACCCTCGTGACCGTAAGTTGGGTCTCCCGTGGAACTCTTGATTATTGCAGATACAATCACTTGCTGATTCTCCGCGTCGGTAGCGGAGTTCGCGTCTTCGGTACGTTCAAAGAGACTCGCCGTGCCTGACACACCGTTCACATTCTGTACCCACACTTTGGTTTTACCAGCAACAGATGTTGTTGGTGCAGTACCGGCGGCGAACGTGTTGTAGCTCGTGCCATTGATGGCGAGGTTGCCCCCAAACGTATTCGTCCCCGTACCGTTTACGGAGAGGTTGCCTACCAACGATACTTGATTGGTTGCATGGTCTATGAGCAACGATACTTGCGCGGTCTGATAGTTGTATATGCGGAAATCGTCCGCCGTACCATTGAGGACGGTTCCAAAGGCCCATCGCTCGAAACCTGTACCACCACGTGAGAAATTAACGGTAATGTTGTACAAGCCTGTCGGGTCGTCAATGAATAGTCCGGCTCCTGCGTCGGCACGAAAGGTGCTGCCGCTTGAATTGACAATTAGCTTTCCACCTATTGTCGCCGTCCCCGTGAAATTCGCGGTTGCATCTATTTCTTGACCGTTGATGAGACCGGAGGTAATTGAGTAGGAGCCAATATTTATCGGGCCATTTCCGAATAAGGGCCCGAGCACATTAACCGTGTCAAAATACGATGTCGCCCACGGTTTGGCAAATGTTCCGATGCCACCCTGCCCAGCAGCACGTGGAACTATGTTTCGCGTCTGCGCGAAGAGCAACATAGGAAAAAGAAGTAAAAATAGAAGTCGTTTCATGTTGTCGCCTTATGGTTTCGGCTCGATGTCGCCGTTAATATCTGTCGTGAAAAAGGCATCATAGACCGTCGCGGTTGCTGGTTCCAAATCTCCGTTCGCGTCATATTCAAACAGTCCCGCCGCAAGATTTTGGACATAGCTATGTGTCGCAAGAACCGTTGTATCGGCTGATACCGTAACACCAGTACCAATTACGGCACCAGTACCCCCCGTCTGCGAGAGCGGGGGACTTGCGGATAGATTCCCAATAGTCAGGGTTGGCTGATAGAGTACATTCGAGCGGTTTCGGATCGAGACGGAATCCGATGGCACCAAGTATGTCCCCAGTGGCTGGTATAAGATATTAGATCGGTTTCGAATTGATACAGAATCCGATGGAATTAGGTATGTCCCCGCTGGTTGATAAAGTAAGTTCGAGTAATTCCTAATTTTCGTTGAATCCGAAGCGTTCAGTTTTGTCCCCAAACTTGAATCCGCATGAAATCTCGTTGAATATATTGCTGAGTCAGACCTGTTGAGCTTCGAGAGTGCCTGAGTAGGGGTAAAGAAAACCACCGTTGAATCACTCTTAAAAACTCCAGTACTGAGTGTTGTATCCGCGAGAAACAGTGAATCCAGGTGGTAACGTGTTGCGTATATTAAAGAGTCAGACCTGCTCAGCTTTGTCGCAAGCGAACTGTCTGTATGAAACCTCGTTGAATAAATTGTCGAATCTGACTTATTTAGTTTTCCGAGCGCCTGCGTAGGAGTAAAGAAAACGATAGTTGAATCCGAGTATTTCACTTTCGTTGCGAGCGAACTATCGGCATGCCAGCGGGTTGTGTAGAGGGAGGAATCGGCAATAGGTAGTTTAAGACTTAATTCATTATGAATTGCATTGGTATCAAGCCCATTTAATAGATTATGCCAGCTACTTCCATTATATCCCTGAAAGGCCCCACTACTGTAACGTAAGGCCCCAGGTAGAGTTGGCCCATAGCCAGATAGGATAATCCATTGATTTTGGATTTGTCCAAACGCAAGTCCACTTAAACAGAAAAAGAGAAAGAGGACTTTACGCATTTAAAAACCCTCCAGTATTACAAATCCCGTCGTGTTAGAACCTGTGATGGTAACAGTAGTTGTATTATTCGTGGTCACTACCGCCGCCGCTGGCCCATTCGTGGCAATAATAGCAGGCACATTAGTAAAGGCAACCGGATAGGTATAACTTGCGGTTCCCGTTAAGGCCGCACAATAGATAACCACGCGCTTTTCCCATACCCGTTGGGCAACCTGACAAAAGACCGCTGTCCCCGACGTAGAGCCACTAACCATAGTTTGAGTAAAGGTTTCCGAAGGATGGTAAGCATCAAAAGCGGTTTGAATTTCAGGCATCTGGTTTGTTCCCAAGGATTTTGGTTCCCGCTTCCACGAGTGCTCCGGCTATTTTACCGGTAATTAGAACAGTAAGAAACACCATAACACTATTTGGTATTTCCTGAAGCGCTCCTTTGCTTAACGAAAGCCATGTCCAACTCGCAACAAAGCAGGGAATAAACAGTATAATAGAGCCGATAGTACCGAGCCTCGTAGAACTCAGAGGGCTATCGGCCCTAAAGAAATCACTAAATTTCATTGGTACACCTTTACTTCAAAGTCAACCGAGGCAACAAGATCAGCCGCTGTTGCATGGGCACTTAATGTACTTAGGGTAAGAACATCTGCACTCGTCCTCGCCCACGAACCATAGACAAGCGCGGTGGCGTTATCTATTACAAATGGGGAGGGTAAAAGCACCTTGCCAGAAGCAAACTGCCCCGCAATTGTAAGCGTGTAGACGCCGGTTGCACTACGAGCAAGAGTAGGTATTACACCAATGGAGTTCTCCTGTACCGCCATAGTAGGAGCCGCTGTTCCCGCCTGTGTAAGCGTCCCAGATAGAGAGAGATAGGGCCTGTCGTTGACAAAGACGTACTTGGAAATCTTTTTCATTAGATTCTGAATTAGAAACATTTTAATCCTCCAAATTAAAGAAAGGGGGCCGGTTGCCCGGCCCACCTTTCAAGATTAGGCGTTATCAGCACTCGAAGAGATTGCCGTTGTGGTGACACTCAGATCATTAGGCAGATTGAAGTCAACACCCGAAATCGCCTTCACGAAGATTCCAATACCAGTGAATACCATCAGTGAGGACTGATTAAATATCTGGTCATTGGTAAAGGTCGAATCCGGGTACTTCCAATCGATACGCCGCGCACCGTTGACTCCAGAAATTCCAAAGCCAGCGAATTTGCGGTAATCCGAAGTCTCCCTCGGTACAAAATCCCAATACGAGGACAGCCGACCCATTCCACTCTTCGCAAACGCGGTGGCAATGGCATTAGCACCCAGAATATACATGGGAGCAACACCCCACACACGCGAGGAGGCGGTTGTGTTATCGACATATCCGACATAACCAGTCGTGGTATTCTTATAGGGGTCGAAGAACGCCAGATTGGAATGCGCCGTATCAGCATTATTGTAATAGGTAAGTGCCGTGGGGGTTCCCGCGCTATTCCATTTCTTACTTTCTGTAAGAGTGAGGTAGTTATTGGTATTCGCAAACACCGGGAATTCCGTAGCTACGCTCGAAGAAGCGGTGGCTGTCTGCGCCAACGAGTTCGGGGGATCAAAAATACCCTTCGGAGTCTCGTGGAAGACGATGTTTGCCCACATTCCAAACGCCCCGGTAAAGATGGGGTTATCAGAACCTCTGGGAAGTGCATTCGCCATTGCCGCGAAGAATTCCGAATTCAGTCTCATGTGCGCCACTTGATAGGGGTGGCAAACCGCTACATAGACATCCATACCCTCTTTTTCAGCCCTATAAGCCGGAATACCAGCCGCATTCAAATAAGCCGCAAGCGACTCTATCAAATAGCGGTCGGGTGTATTATAGGTGTTGTTCTGGAGGGTATATCCATCCATTGTGTAGGTTCCCGTCGCGGCTATCTGCGTAACCGTCTGTGCTCCAGCCACCAGTGTGGGAGCCGTTCCACCAACATAGTGAAGAACGTTTGGATGCACCGTTGGAGCAACTGGCGAAGTGTAAAGCGACCCACCAGTAATATCTGCCGAACGCATTACGTTAGGTGACCAGCCATAGTACAGGGAATACAGAATCGAATTATCCATGTACTGAAAACCCCAATCGGCCAGTTCGTTCTGTGCATCCCGAACAAGGTCAAGAGCGGTTCTTTGCTGTTGCATTTTGACGTTTTCTACGATAGTAGCATTACGCGCCTCTTCAATAAAGAGTCTCGTATACCCGTATCGCAATTTCTTTTCTGTTCCAGTCAGAATTTCGGCTCCGACCACGCCGGTATTGAGGGGATTGTAGCTTATAGGCCCCTTGATGGGGATAAGCATCTGATCGCCTCTGTTTGCTCCAAATTCGCCGTATTCGACAATTGGAGCGCCTGTGACTACTCGCTCAAGGTTATCCTCGCCAGTTATCGGACGACCCGTAAAGCGCGAAAACACCATCTTGCGTCTGATGAGGCTGTGTACCTGCCGAGACCAGACAAGTTGCGATAGTATTTTTCGCGGGTCATTCGACGCTACCGGGAATAGTTGCGCTAAGTCGCTTGTGAAGTTAGCCATTGTTTATTCCTCTTTAACGTCTAAGAAAATCATTTGCCAGACCTTCCATGAATACCCTGTTTTCAGGAGCATCTGGATTGCCTAACATCTGAGTGAGTTTTTCCCAAGAACCTTCGCTTGGGCTGTTACCTGTCATGTCTCGTGGTATGGATACGCTTTCTCCTCCAGAACCTGTAGGAGTTCGTCCATCTGTGAGTTTTAATCCCTTAGCCTTAATGTACTCTTGAACGTACTGTTCGACCGTTGAGTTAAACTTTGTATAAGCATCTTCCAGGGGAATCTTCTGTTCCTGTGAAAGTCGCTGCACATCTTTGAACTTATCCATCGTTAAGTCGGGATGCTTGGTCATAAAATCACCAATTGTCATCTGTGCATCTACCAACTGTTTCAAGCGATTCTGAACAAGTTTATCGGCTTCTTGCAGCATTGCCTGTCTTTCGGACTTTATCTGTGTCTGAAACTTGGCATCAAAAGCCTTCTGCAGTTGCATCATTGCTTCCCGTGGATTACTCTCAAAGTCAATCGCGTCAAGATTAACATCAGGAACAGAAGTGGGCTGACCAGCCAAACGCTTGGCGGCTCTTTCCATGAGAGTCTGCATCAAGTCGTCGTTAGACTGCAGTTCCTGTATTACAGGCTTAATTTTGGAGTATTCCTGAATTTCGGGTTCGTACTGTTTAATTCGTCCCTCAAGCTCTTTGGCATGAGAAACAGCTTCATTATAACCTTTTTGTGCGGCTTCGTAACTCTCAAAACTTCCAAGCCACTTATCTTGTCCAGCGGGAAGCTTTGGAGTACTCTTGTCTATACCGGGCGTACCCGCCAAGAGTTCGTCGAGATTTAGTTCGATATTGGCATTGCCACTATCCCCAAGCTCTGCTAAAAGCTGTTCGGCAGTGGGTTCCTGTCCATTTGTCTCTTTCGCCATATTCTTTTCCTCGTTTAGAAGTTAAACATAAGTTATTGTGAAATCAAGGGGTTGCGGGCTGTGTAAGGAGATTGCTGCGCCGCAGCCTGTTGCGCTTTAGCAGAAGGCGGTTTTTGTGGAGCCTGTTGTGGAACTTGCGCCTGTTGCTGTTGCATTTGCTTCATTTCTTGCGTGATTTGCTGTTTATATTTATAGGGTATATCAAGCAAATCCAAAATCAGTTCGGGGGGAATCGGGAAGCCCATCTGTCGTGCTTTCATTAGGCTTTCAAGTTTCGCTACCCGCATTGTGGGAGTATTATCTTGCATATCTACTGCCACATCCAATTTTGCCTGTACCATATTTAGGAAGTTGATTTTTTCCTTCCCGCCCAATTGGGTGTTAATCCGGGCAAATTCACTGGAATCGTCGGTATCAATACGGAAAATAAAGTCCTGTGGCAAGGAGCGTTTGGCTATCTCGAAGGTCAGATAGGCCATATTCTTGCGGAAATCCATGAAATTATCGAGGAGGGGCGTCATTGGAACCATCGAAGCCGCCTGTAGGTTAGCAATGGCTGCCCCAGATTGAATTTTCCTCGGAATCTGTCCCATAATGGCATCGGTAAAGCCCGCAAGGTCTTTAAGCTGCATTTCACTGCGCTGTTCAAGAGATACCAACGCATTTAACACTTGTGTCAAATCCGATTGCATTGGTGTTGGCTTCTCGGCTCCATGATTAATGGCTATAAAATGGGTATCGTCATCATTCACCGAATTTTCGGCCTCATCTCTTTCGGAGTTGGAAGTGAACGCCATCTTATCCACAAACCATTTCAACTTGGGTGCATTTCTTAGTATCTCCAACCCAAGCGATTTCCGCTTATTGATTTCATCCTGTGGGTCTTGTGCGTCATGGAATAAACCCTTTGTACCCTGCTCTAATTTGTAACCCCAACAAGGAACAATATCAAACTCGTTGACACCATACGGGTCTTTCAAATCCTCAAAAATTAAGTCACCACAATAGGTGGTTAGTTTGATTTGTTGGACTTTCTTGTGGCGCATTTCCAACTTAATCTTCTGCTTGGAAGCCTGTTGGACGTAATGACTAATATCGTCCTTCGTAAGTCCTTGTGGAATGGGGTAATACATCTCTTGGGCAACATCGTACAAGAATAGTTTTGTCTCCTGCACCTTTTCCTGAAACCGTATAACCTCAAGCTTCTTCATTTTGGTGGTTAGGCCAAAGCTTCCAATGCTACTACCCCACAACTCGCCATAATCGCCTATTGCACCGACATAAGTGGGTACGGGCACATCCATAAAGAATGAAGGAGAGAGTAGTTCGATATCCTTGGCGTATTCGGGAAATATAGCAGTTAATTCCGATTTGGAAAGATATAAAGCCTCCCATACACGAGAATTGTCCGACCAATCGGGCTCAATTGAACTTCTATCCCAAAAAACCCTTGTGGGATCGATGGTTGCCAGTGCTATTTCGCCATTAGGATTGCGTAAATGGTTCAAATAAGGACGCATAAACGCCTGTCCGGTTAGTGCGGCAAGCTTGAAAACCTGTTTAAATTTGGCATCTGCATGGGAGGTCAGATAAATATATTTGAGAAGTCCAGTAGCTATATCTACAAAGGGTTCGGATTCTTTATTCTGGGGCAGAAACTTTTCTTGAATCTGCATCTTGGAAACAAGTCCGGCTGTAAAATTCAGTGTTTTGGCAATGTAGTTATAAGTAAGAGCGGGTTTCTGCATGAGGGCTAAGTAGGCCATGAGATCGGCGTCCCATTGCTGACCGAAGTAATATCTTATTGCCTGTTGTACTTTGAATTTCTCAATAGAGTGATCTTGAACATCGTCCCGCTGTTTCTCGCGGATTTCCTTCAAAAGATTTAAGTCGTTACTCATGCCATCCAACCCTTAGTGGAAAGTGTATGTCGATGTTTAATTGCTTTTCTGTATTTGTCCATATCATCAAAAATCTCCGATAGAGGATTATAATCCTTCATAACTTCAGATGCAACCTTCTTGGCTTCGTCTTGTGGAATTACACCCCCGAAGAGTTGAAAGATGTACTTAACGACATATCTGAGGGCATCGCAGGTATGGTCGTTATTGTCCTCTGGTTCCTCTGATGCATTATGTGTCTCTCTGCGAGATGGGGCTAATTGCTTGAATTTGTAGTTTTCATGTTCCCAGATGGTGTTCTCTGCATTTAAGCAGTATAAGAGTTGGTCGCGTTGTAGAAGTTCGTTGACCTTGAGAATACCACTAAGCTTATCATTATCGCCCGGAATGGCGTTGATGCCATTATTTAGGAAGTCCACATATACAGTTGTGCCATCTCCAATGCCAGTGGATTGGTCGGTGCGGGGATCAATAACGAAGATGGGAATTTTGCCCCAATAGGAAACCTTAGACTTAATAAGAGTTGCAAATTGCGAAATGAGGAGGTTGCGTCTATAAATCTCGTCATAAACAACAATTTTGAAGGGGTTTCTCTTAATCGCCATAAAAACAGCCGCCGAGGGATTGGTCTTTCCGTAGTCTATACCCGTAATGAAAAGGTCGAAGTCTTTTAGTCCTTCGGGAGTAATGGGAATAATCTTATGGTTGGCTCGGATGTTATAGACGGCACTTGACCAATCTTCCATTGTGGAATAGATATACCGATTTTTCCACCAATCGGGCATATCTTCTAAACCCTTCAGATAGTCGGCGGGTAGGTTCTCTTTATTATCGTAGGTATTCACCACCCATATTTCATAATCCTCACCTATGATGTGCTTATCTACTACCTCTTTTGTACCCTCGATGTGGGTATGTTGCTTCATATACTTATTGTAAATCCAGTTTCTACCGTCGTCGTTTGCTACGAAAATAAGATATCCCCCTATTTGTGGTATTCGGCGAAGCCTTGTTTTCATGACAAACTCAACAGTAGTACCAGAAACCTCTTCGGCCTGGTCGATGACTATTGCACCCAAATTCATGGATTGTATCTTCTGGGCCGCATCCTTTACATCATCAAGACCCATATAGGCAAGTTGGGACTTATTAACAAACGTAATTAGTCCCGCATGGGAATCGTTCTTTTCAATTAGTGATTGAGGGATATAGTTAAGCAACTCCGCCAAGGTGGTAAGTTTAAGGCGCTTCGCGTCTTGTCTAAGGAGTAGAACGAAGTTGTTGGGGTATTCAAAGAGGAGCCGGATGATTTCGATGCAAAGGGCGGTGGTCTTACCCGCTCCTACACCACCGACAATACCCTTAATTTTCTTGCGGCTCTTGTGGAATTCCCTCTGGTATGGCCTCGGTGCTTTCGGGTAGTCTATCCGAACTTCCGCCAATGTTAACTTCCTTTCCCATAATTATGACACGAACTTCTTTGTCCGTGTTCTTGCCTTTTGGATTGTATTCGCCGCTTAATTCCAGTGCAAATTTGCGTTCGTCAAATGAGGCTTTATTGGATAGTGCCTCCGCAATAACGGAACCCTTCAGAAGAGTAAGGGCCATCCCGAACTTCTTCATCATCTCGTTGTTTACCCATCCAACAAAGCGGGGCTCGTTATACCAGCGCCTTAGCGTGCTGTCCGGCACTCCACACATTACGGAAACGGTTTTAAAGGAGAAGGAACTCATCTCTGCCCGAATAGTTGCCGAGTGTTCAATTACCCAAGTAAGGAAATCTCGCTGTTTACGCGAGGGCCGCCATTGGTCATATACAGATACACCGTTTTCTACTCGTTCCAATTCTTCCATTACAAACGCAACCTTGTCTTTGTCAACGGTAATTTTTTCTCTAATGTACAACGATAGGACTTTGATGGCAAGATAAGACTTGGAGGAGTCTTCAAGATACCATGCAAGTAATCTCTGTTTTCCACCATCCATTTCAATGAGAGTTTGGACAATGGGTACTCCAATGCTCTGGTAAAACCATACGCACCAATAGGCATAAGCAAGACGTTCAGTTGGAACTCTTACCCGGCTGAGTACCGAGCCTTCGGATGTAAATTTCGATACCGCTGTCGAACGCAAGCTCATATCCCTGTGCCTTTGCTATTGCTACCATCTCATTGGTAAACTTCTCGAACTCCTTTCCAACAAATTCAACTATTGGACGATTCTCGGAATCAACCTCCGGTACGGTGGTTTCATTCATAAAGTTACCGCTTTCCTTTGTGATGGAATTTGTGTTTCGCATTATCAGCAAAATGCGCCATACTTCTTACATGCGTACTCTTGGAATGTTCACCAGCTCTTATGCCCGATTCCGAACCGGGCTTGTAGCCATGCGCCTTCTCCCAAGCAGTAAACCTACCCCTGTGAGACGGTTTGATGAACCCCTTGTGCCGGTAAGCCATCGTCCTTCACCTCCTCGTAAACGTATTTTCCATTCTTCAGTATGGGCCTAACACCCCGCAATAACTCTGCCGCATTGGAAGTGTGTATCGATACCATCTCTTCCATGTCATTGCTAAATTCGTTGTAAGGTATCCTATCTGACAATTACTCCATCCTTCATTTTCAACATCCATAATTTATATCGGAGTCCCCCCAAAATCAAGTACCCCACCCCGATGGGAACTTGTTTAGTGTTTTCTAAGTCTCAACCCCGCATTTTTAGGCATTCCACTAAACAAAACCACTACACATCTGTTGCTCTTTTGCCCGCGTGGGACGTGGGAATCAACCCGCTTGGGCGTGAGAATACATGAACGTCCGCGCGCGCGAGAGGATTCGCTGGCGTGACGGTTTGGGAATCGCTTGTTTCGCGCTGTTTTGCGATGCTTGGAACATTCCGCGTCCGGTTACTGTAGTACCGCGTCTGGTTACTGCGGAACCTCGATTGAAAGATGGGGGGTACAACCGGGTCACTGCTCTCTCGTCTTGCTTACTAATAGGCACAATACGGTATGGTCTTAACTACTTCTCGCCGTTTTTTCGTCCCGCTTGCCCGTCTAACCCATTGACTCTTCAACAGTTATACGGCGCTTCGCAATTTGCGAATTTGTTACGCTTTCGTAACGCCGTAAACACCCGCGCTTTTGGCACTTATACGGTTTTTTGCAATACGCAACTTTTTTTCGCGCTTTGCCATTTAGACTTAATCTAATAACCCTTATTTGTCACGTTTTAAGGCTTTTTCTTTGGCACACAACTTGCAACTATACGCTTAGCGTTTAGTTCATTGACAAATTTGGTTTAAACAAGTCCTAAGCCTTAACTGGCTAAAGGTACGTTTAGACGGTAAACAACCTTTCAACTTAACCTAATAGGAGTTTATCATGTCTAACGTAAATCTAACCCCCGAAATCGCGCAATTACTCGAAGCAAACGGAATCTCCCTCGAGATGCTCCAGCTTGCAACCGCTTTAACGCAATCGCCAAATGTCGCAAATTTGGCAAAGGATAAACTGATTGC
>Ga0307377_10000657_pt1 | contig 45257 bp, 37 predicted proteins | sample TR3MG_FD_202535 | JGI IMG/M metagenome (GOLD analysis project Ga0307377, IMG submission 202535) | Soil microbial communities from Risofladan, Vaasa, Finland - TR-3 | ecosystem: Environmental > Terrestrial > Soil > Coastal area > Acid sulfate soil | place: Finland: Risofladan, Vaasa | collected...
CTTGAATGGCTGCGTGTGCTGCCAATTCCTTTGAGAAGTTCTTCCTGGGATCTGCGAGGGTGGTTATGAGCGCCGGTGTCTACTCTTTCTGTTCTCTATTAATGGGCTGTCCTTTTCTAGCGATGGTTGCGATTCTTTTTCACTATCAGTGGCGGCGGAGTGTGTGGAAGCGCAACCGACGAAAGGGGCGGCGAACCTTGGGCTTTTGTCCTTCGTCCGTGGCGATGGGAACGGTGTTTTTGTTGGTCACAAGTTTCTACCGGCCCAGGATGGAGTTTGCGATTGAAGCGACGCTCCGGGAGGACGCCGAGGAAGACGATCAGGGCGATCCGGAGTCGCCGGTGAAGCTCTTCAGCCGTCAGTTGCGGCGGATCAGGCGGGGCGCGCGCGTGGAAACTCTTGTGCTGAGGTTGTGAGCGGACGGCGGGTGAAATCCCAGGCCTCAAAATCGAGGCCTGGGCATCCGGTGGCCTCAGACGCGTGACGTGGAAGGCCAGGCCTTCTGTAACCACGGGTTGCCCCTTTGCATTTACACTGGTAAATGGAGATCTCTGTGTCATTTGATAAAGTTCTGACGAAAGTTTTCGGCACCTCGAACGAGCGGATCGTTAAGCGGCTGATGCCTATGGTGGCCCAGATCAGCGCTCTGGAGCCGGAGATCAAACCGCTGACGGATGAGCAGTTGCGCAACAAGACGGCCGAATTCCGGGCCCGGATCGCAGCGAGGATCGAAGGGATAACAGACGACGAGGCGCGGACGGCGGCTGAAAAAGAGGCTCTGGACGAGCTGTTGCCGGAGGCCTTTGCGGTGGTGCGCGAGGCGGGATGGCGCGCGGTGCAGATGCGGCACTTCGACGTGCAGTTGATAGGCGGGATGGTGCTGCACCAGGGCAAGATTGCCGAGATGCGGACGGGCGAAGGCAAGACGCTGGTGGCGACGCTGAGTTGCTATCTGAATGCGCTTGCCGGACACGGCGTGCATGTGGTGACGGTGAACGACTACCTGGCCAAGCGCGACGCGGAGTGGATGGGCAAGATTTACGAGTTTCTGGGGCTGACGGTTGGCGTGATCGTCCACGACCTGGACGACAGCGAGCGCAGAGCCGCCTATGCAGCCGATATTACCTACGGGACCAACAACGAGTTTGGCTTCGACTATCTGCGCGACAACATGAAGTTCGAGATCAAGGACTGCGTGCAGCGCGGTCACTACTACTGCATCGTGGACGAAGTGGACTCGATTTTGATCGATGAGGCTCGGACGCCGCTGATCATATCCGGCCCTACGGACCAGACGACGGACAAATACGCGCGGGTGCGCAAGATTATTCCGGAACTAGAGATGGGCGAAGAGGTGGAGTACCACGACCGCAAGCGCCAGGAGGAACTGGGGATTCGGCTTGGGGAGGGCGAGAAGTATTTCAGCGGCGACTATGTGGTGGACGAGAAGCAGCGCACGATCGGCGTGACCGACGACGGCTGGGTGACGATTGAGAAGCTGCTTGGGATCGACAACATTGCCGATGCGGAGAACTGGGAACTGAAGCACTACGTAGAGACGGCGATCAAGGCGCACGCGCTTTACAAGCGCGACGTGGAGTATGTGGTGAAGGACGGCGAAGTGATCATCGTGGACACGTTCACGGGCCGTCTGATGCCGGGACGGCGCTGGTCTGACGGGCTGCACCAGTCGATCGAAGCGAAGGAAGGCGTGAGCATCCGCAAGGAAGACCAGACGCTGGCGACGATCACGTTTCAGAACTACTTCCGCCTCTACAAGAAGTTGAGCGGCATGACGGGCACGGCGGAGACTGAAGCGGCGGAGTTCGAGAAGATTTACTCGCTGGAGATTGCGGTAATTCCGACCAACAGGCCGATGCGGCGGCTTGAGAATCCAGACGTGGTGTATCGGACGGAGAAGGAAAAGTACAAGGCGGTTGCCGACGACATCGCGATACTGCACGAGAAGAGCCAGCCGGTGCTTGTCGGTACGACGTCGATTGAAAAGTCGGAGCGTCTGTCGGCGATTCTTCAGCGCCAGGGCGTTCGGCACGTGGTGCTGAATGCGAAGTTCCACGAGAAAGAAGCGGAGATTGTGGCGCAGGCGGGGCGGTTGGGGATGGTGACGATCGCGACCAACATGGCCGGTCGCGGCACGGATATTCTGCTGGGCGGCAATTCGGAGTTTATGACCCGCCAGGAGTTGGTGAAGAAGGGTAAGGCGCGCGCGATCAGCGTGGCCGAGGGGGCCATCAATCCGATGGCGCCGGCTGGCTTTCAGCGGTTCTACTATCAAGGGCAGGAGTTCGAGGTCGGCGAGGCGGATTGGGCCGAGAGCAACAAGGGGCATGCGGAGGCCGCGCTGAAGGATCACGACCAGGTGATCGAGGCAGGCGGGTTGTTCATTCTGGGCACCGAGCGGCACGAGTCGCGGCGCATCGACAATCAGTTGCGTGGGCGCGCGGGGCGTCAGGGCGATCCGGGCGAGTCGCGTTTTTATCTTTCTCTCGAAGACGACCTGATGCGTATCTTTGCCAAGCAGTGGGTGAGTACGCTGCTTGAGCGGTTGGGCATGGAAGAGGGCGTGCCGATCGAGTCGAAGATGATCTCGAAGCGCATCGAGGGCGCGCAGAAAGCGGTCGAAGCGCAGAATTTCGAGTCCAGAAAGCACCTGCTGGAATACGACGACGTGATGAACAAGCAGCGCGAGGCAGTCTACGGGCTGCGCCGGAAGTTGCTGGAAGGCGTGGAGCAGCGGGAGCTGATTCTGGAGGACTACGTCGGCGGAATTCTGAGCGGGTTGCTGGACGAGTTTGCCGGCGAGCGGGTACGGCCCGACCAATGGAACATCAAGGGTCTGGAAGAAAAGCTGATTGACCATTTCGGGCTGGATCTTTCCGAAGCGGACCTGAAGCCGGCGGAGATCAGCCGTCACGAGCTGGGCGATGAGATTTTCGAGAAGCTGAAGGAGAATTACGAGGGGAAGGAAAAGATTCTGGGCTCCGAGACCATGCGCTACCACGAGCGGATGGTGATGCTGAGCGTGATCGACGGACTGTGGAAGGATCACCTGCTCTCGATGGATCACCTGAAAGAGGGGATCAGCTTGCGCGGGTATGCGCAGCGTGATCCTCTGGTGGAATACAAGCGCGAGTCCTTCGACATGTTCGAGGCTATGATGGCGAAGTTTCAGGAAGATACGGTCCGGTTTCTTTTCCGGATGCAGATTCTTGGACCGGACGGGCAGCCCGTGGATGCGGCCCCGCGGCCGCATCGACCTGTGCCCAAAGCGCCTCCTGTGGCCTCTGCCGCGCAGCTTTCATCGCTGGATGGCGAGCCTCGTGAGATCGGGATTCAAACCCGACAGCCCTCGACGACCATCGATGCGTTGGAGAAGGAATTCCACCGCAAGAAGCAGCGCGAGCTTGAGGCCGCGAGCCGGTCTGGCGGCGGCGACTCAAGCCAGCCCACGCAGCGCCGGATGGGCGAGAAGGTGGGCCGCAACGACCCCTGTCCGTGCGGTAGCGGGAAGAAGTTCAAGAAATGCCACGGGGCTGAGAAATAGCAGGAACAGCAAGCTGCGGGCCGCAATAGCCAGCAGCTTGCTGTTACGCGTTTGATCGGCGGGCGGTGCGTTCTTCCACAAACCTGCCTGGTTTCTATTTTTTAAAGAGGCTGAAGCCCTTTTTCTTGTTCTTGTCCTTGCCCTCGGTCAGGCCGCAGACTGTCAAGGCCATTTGCTTGAGCGCGAGCGCAATTGGCGAGTCCTCCAATGCGATTGGAGTGCCGGTGTTTTCGGTTCTGCGGGCTGTTGTATAGTCGTCCGGAATCTTCCAATTGGCGGGTCGTGTGAGTGCTTTGGCAATCTGACTGTCGTCAAAGAGCAGAGTCTTTGGTGTGTAGCGGTTAAGGACAATCTGAAGGTTGCGGTTTCGAAGTGCAAAGAACCGGCTGATCATGCGATTTGAATTGCGCAGTTCCGAGATGCCTACTTGCGTAATTAAGAACACGATCGAGGAGTCTTCAAAGAGTTTTGTTTCCATCAGGTCCACTCTAGATCCGACATCGACCACGATATAGCTGTAATTTTGTCGCGCCACTTCCAGCAGTTTTTCGATGGCTTCCCGGGTTAGAAGGTCAGAGGTGAAATCGCCCGGAGCGGAAAGGACCGACAAGCTGGAGCTGTATTTTTCTGTTAGCGATTGGAGAAATCGCGCGTCGAGCCGGCTGTGATCCTGAAGAACATTCGCGGTGGAGTAATTTGCCGTTGGCATGCCGAGGTTGATGCCGACGTCTCCGAGGGGCAGTCCAAAGTCGATCAACAGTGTCGGCTGGCTGGAGACCCGCGCTAAGAGCACAGCAAAGTTGGCTGCGATAGACGTGACGCCGCAACCCCCTTTGGCACCGATAAACACGAGCGGCTGGCCATTGATCTTGGAGTTCAAAATTGGAGTTGCCGGCTCGCGAGTCGCTGCGCGCTGAAGAGCATTGGCAACTTCAGAGCTCGCAGTGGGCAGAGTAAAGTACTCGCTTGCCCCTCCACGCATAAAGCGGACGGCCTGTTTTACGTCTGCCTCTGACGAATAGACCATGACCGAGGCATCGTCGGTGTCGCTGATGCGCTCTACCAGGTCGAAGACGTAATCGGGGTCGCTGTCCACGTCGAGGATCACTACATCGTAGTGTTGGCCCAGGGCTTGGGGCAGGTGGTCGAGATCGGGCGGGAAAGAAGTAAACTCGCTGATGTTTTCTTGCTGGCACTCGGCAAGGACGCTGAGGAAGGCCTTACGGCGATTGTCATCGGGGCCGATGAGGGCAATCGACAGGACACTTTTGCTTAAAGTGTCGGGAGCCTGGTTAGACTCTGTGTCGCGGTTCTTGCTGTTCTCGGATTCCGTCATCTCTATCAATCCTAAACTACTTTGGGCAACTTGTTACTTCCCCTTTAGTAGTGAAACGTGAGCAGAACCTGCCGCCGGGCCATGTTGTGGTTTGAGCGACACTCGCGAAGGGCAGGTGGGCGGAGATCCGGGTTTCGAGACTGCATAAGCGAAGCCTATCAACGCTGACTAGCAGGAATGGGTCTTAGCGAGCCAACTTGCTCCCGGCGCTAGCTTAATAGCTTACCGAATGCCTGGGTCGCTTTCTGCAGCCAAGGCGCGGCCGACGGGGGGAGAAGCGCCGCTACTGTGCGGAAGCAGCGCGAGAGACAGCGTCAAATGTGAGGTCAGTGGCGACGGAGCCGTGCTGGAGGCGCCACTGGTCGAAGAGGCGGCCATAGCTCATGGTGATGTAGTCGGAGGGGCTGAGGCCGATTCTGGCGGCGGTGCGGTCAATCCAGTCCGGGGAGCCTTCGAGTTCGGCGTAGTTGCCAATGGGGGTCTCGTCGACGACGCAATGTCCTTCGCCGTCATGCCATTCGGTGCGCCATTTCTCGTAGCGGAAGGCGGCGACGAGGCCGAGCGAGAGGAAGACTTGGGCGAGAGCGCCGCCGTCGGCGACCTCGGTTTCAGTTTCGATGCGGTGTTTGTGGGCGTCTTCGCCGGGACGGTCGTCGGGGAGGCGCTTGTGCGTCACTGTCCAGCGGCCTGCATAGCTACGGATGCGGAGAATCTCGGTGCGAGAGCGCATCTGGCGGTCTGGGGTGTCGAAGAGGACGTTGCTCTCAAAGCTGCGGGGGGTGTGCAGCGTGAATCCCGCGGCCTGAAGGCGCTGGGCGAGAGCGGACAGGTCGTACACCTGGAATTTGATCTCGGTCTCTATGGCCATCGTAAAGAGCGAGTATACGGCAGCGGGTCGTTGTGAGGCTAAACGTTGTGGAGGTAGAGATTGGCGCGGGCGGCGTGCGTGCGGTGGCTGATTGGGCCGGGCACAGGCGACAATAGGAGAGTGAAGACGCTGCGACTGCGAGTGAACCCTGGGCAAATGGATGGCTGCGAAGCCGATGAGGCGCTGAACCGGGCGGCGGAGATTCTGCGCAATGGGGGGCTGGTGGCGCTGCCTACCGAGACGGTTTACGGGCTGGGAGCGAACGCACTCTCAAGCGCGGCGGTGGCAAGCATCTTCGCGGCCAAGCAGCGGCCTGCGTGGGATCCCGTGATTGTTCACATCTCGGATGAAGCTATGCTGGGCGAGTTGGTGGCGGACGTGCCCGAAGCGGCGCGGCGCCTGATGGAAGCGTTCTGGCCGGGACCGCTGACACTGTTGCTGCCCCGCTCGGCAGCGGTGCCGGATGCAGTGACGGCGGGGCGGCCGCTGGTGGGGGTGCGCATGCCGGCACATCCGGTGGCGATTGAATTGATCCGGCGGGCCGGAGTTCCGATTGCTGCGCCGAGCGCCAATCTTTTTGGGCACACCAGCCCGACGACGGCTGGGCATGTGCTGGACGATCTGGATGGGCGCATCGATGCGGTGGTGGATGCGGGACCGACTGCGCACGGGGTGGAGTCGACGGTGCTCGATCCTTGCCAAAGCCCGATGGTGATTTACCGGCCGGGGGCGGTGACGAGTGTCCAGATTCGAGACACTGCGGGACCGGTAGTGCTGTTCGGGGGCAGTGGGGAACTGTTAGACACGCCGCGCGAGGCATTGCCCTCGCCGGGCGTGGGCCTGCGGCACTATGCACCCAAGGCGCGGCTGGTGCTGGTTGAGGCTCCGGTAGCGGAGTTGGGGGCACGATTGGCGGAGGCAGCGATTGGCTGCACCCAGGAACGCGTAGGCATCATGCTGCCGCTAGAGATTGTCTTGCCGGTTGGACTTTCATCGGCGCAAGTGTTTGCCTGGGGCCGGTGGTCTGCGCCGGAGGAGCTGGCGCGAGAGCTCTACGCGGGTTTGCGGGCACTCGATGAGAGCGGATGCACGGTGATTGTTTGTCCGATGCCGGCGGCTGCCGGTATTGGCGCGGCTATCCGCGATCGGCTGCGGAAGGCGGCGCACTAGGGAACAGGGAACTGGACGGGCCTTTTCGGTGTCTAAGTAAATAAGGCGCCTCGATGCAGAGTCTGATATCGAGAGTCTAAGTAAGCTGGAGCGCAGTGGATGCTTGATCGGATCTGCTGGCGAAATTTCGCCGTTGCGAAGAATTTGTTCTCGCCGGCTTGCCGTATGCTAACGCTAGAGGACTGAGCCCATGACGTTGCTTGATGCTCCCCAGTTTGACGCCGCGCGCGAACGCCGCAATCGCATGATTCTCTCCGGCTCAGCGGGGTTGGTGTTTGTTTTAATCGTGGGCTGGTGGCTGGTGGCGGGGCGGCCCGTTGACTGGCCCTGGAACTGGAATGCACACATGTTCGGCCGGATAACGGTGAACCACTTTCTTGAGGCGGTGGAACAGAACGACCTGCCGAAAGCCTATGGCATTTGGATGCACGATCCCAGCTGGCAGCAGCACCCAGCGCAGTATGGCGCCTATCCTTTTTCGCGCTTCCAGCAGGATTGGAGCCGGACCAGCCCGGACAACGAGTACGGCGTCATCCAGAGTCACAAGATTGCGGTGGCGCGGGTCTATGGGAATGTGCTGCTGCTGGCGGTGCTGATCAACGGGCGCAAGAGCGGGGCGCTGAATCTGACTTACGATCCGAAGACGCACACGCTGAACTTTTCGCCGCCGGGCGAGTCACTTTATCTGGGGCCGTAGGGGCTGGGTAAAAGTCGTCGCATTCCACCCTTTCCGAAGAAAGAAGCGGGAAGGATGGGGTACGGAGCGGATGAGCGGAATTGAAGTTTTGGGCTCCATTCTCCTGGCGGAGGGTGGAGCCCATTCGCTTTTAAGCGTCGGGTTAAGAGCCGGCTAGTTCGGCCAGGGTTTTTTCGAGGCTGGGTCCGTCTTCGACATTGAAGGACTTGAGGGTGGGATCGATCTGCTTGAGCAGGCCGCAGAGGACTTTTCCGGGGCCGGCTTCGATGAAAAGTTCGACGCCTTCAGCTTTCAGCGCCTGCACGCAGTCGACCCAGCGGACCGCGCCGGTGACCTGGCGGATGAGGGCATCTCTGGCGGCAGCGGCGGTGGTGACGAGGCTGCCGGTGACGTTGGCGGCGACGGGGATTTGGGGGTCGGCGACGGTGAGCGCGGCGAGCACGCGGGCGACCTCTTCCTGCGCCGGCTGCATGAGGGCGCAATGGAAAGGTGCGCTGACGGGGAGCATGACCGCGCGGCGAGCTCCCTTGGCCTTGGCCAGCGCGGAGGCCTTTTCGACGGCCGCCAGAGCTCCGGAGATGACGGTCTGGCCGGGCGAGTTGAGGTTGGCGGCCTGGACGACGAGGCCAGATTCGGCAGCGGCTTCGGCGCAGGCCTCGGCTACCTGAGCGGGGTCGAGAGACAAGACAGCGGCCATGGCTCCCTGGCCCGCTGGGACGGCGATCTGCATGGCCTTGCCGCGTGCCTTGACGGAACGGACGGCGTCGGCAAAGGAGAGCGTTCCGGCGGCGACGTGCGCGGACCACTCGCCGAGCGAATGGCCTGCGGCCAGAGCTGGCTGGATGCCGTGCTGGGCCAGTACGCGGGCCACGGCGACGCTCACGGTGAGGATGGCCGGCTGGGTATTTTCGGTGAGGCGAAGGTCTTCTTCGGGACCCTCGAAACAGAGCTTTGACAGCGAGAATCCGAGGGCCTGGTCGGCTTCGGCGAAGGTTTCAGCGGCGACGGGAAAACGCTCGGCCAGCTCGCGGCCCATGCCAACGGCCTGCGAACCCTGACCCGGAAAGAGAAATGCTATTTTGGGTGTCATTTCAGATCGATTTTATCGTGTTGGGGCTGGTGAGAGCGGCTTTTGCGGAACGGCGGGGGTATGCGGGATTCAATTCCAGCGCTTTTTGTCGTCGGGGTCTTCGTCGAGCTGGCGGCCGTTGCCGTCGAAGCGGACGGTGCGGCCCTGGGACTTCATGTAGACCTCGAACTTGCGGGCGGCGCGGCGGCGCTTCCAACGGTAGTAGCTGTTGCGCAGTCCGTACCATTTTTCGCTGAGCAGGAACGAGATTCCGCGGCGGGGGGCTATGCGGATGTAAAACCAGCCGGCCAGCGCGCCGCCGAGTTGGGCAAAGGCGTACATGCGCTGCTCGCCGAAGAGCATGGCGATGGAGATGAGGGCGAAGACGACGGCCATGTAGCGGGCCTTGATGCCGATGGTGAAAAAGAGCAGAAACTCCATATCGCCATAGAGGATGCCGATGGCTGCAAGCAGGCCGAAGATGCCTCCGAAGCAGCCGGAGAGCGCCAGCATGGGCAACGCATAGCCGAGCGGGATGCTGCAGGCGTAGATGGCGGTGGCGGCCAGGGCGGTTCCGAGCACGGAGACGGCAAAGAGGCCATTGACCCAGGTGGAGCTGTGCATCTGCTCCAGGAAGCCGGCGAGGAACCAGAGGGAGAGGAGTTCAAAGAGGGTGGCGATGAGGCCGACGTGGATGAAGCTGTAGGTGAAGGGCTGCCAGATGAGGCCGTGCAGGAACGAATTGGGATAGAAGGCGAGCAGCTGGAAGAGGCCGCCAGCCGTGGTTGCCGACATCAACTGAACGAGAAGGAAGGCAAAATAGGCGGCAAGGTTGGCGAAGACCAGGGTGCGCGTGGCGCCGCGGAATTCGGGGAAGGCAAACGGGGTTGAGCCGATTCTGCGCATCGTTGTCCTCAGGGTAAACGGTTGGGTGGGCTGGTGTCATGGGAGGGCAAATCTGTTTTGAGCGAAAAAGTGGGATGCGGTGACCAAACCTTAGGCCAGTCTCTGCGTCACTACTTCTCATGGGATGGATTGCATTGATCGAAAGGTGGCATAGAAGTGGTATCGCGCGAGAAAATTCGACGAAGAATTGTCTGCCTCTGGGATTTTGGCAGGGGGGGCTCTTGACCTGAGGCCGGGTTGTCCCTAAAACTAGCGATGATGTATCGCAAATTGCCTTGATGATAAAAATCGAATTCCCCGAGAAAGAGAGGAGGCTGCCATGCCCAGCTGTCCTGAATGCGAGAATGAATTAGACGTTGAACTTGATGAAGTGGAAGAAGGCGATGTGGTTGCCTGCGAAGAGTGCGGCACCGAGTACGAAGTAGTGGGTGTTGAGCCGCTCGAGTTGGCGCGCGTAGACGACGAACTGGATGAAGACGACGAACCAATTGAAGACGAGGAAGAAGAGTGAAGATAGATCGCACGATTTTGGTGGCAGCGACGGTTTTTGCTGCGCTGTCCGCAGGTGTGGTTTCTTTGGGATCGCGAGATGGGCTGCTTGTGCCGATGGGCGCGCATGCTCAGAATCTGGGCATGCGCGTTGTGTCGGGCGCGGTGCTCAACCCAGACTCTGAACCTGCGCCAGGCGCCACGGTATTTTTAAAGAATCAGAAGACCAAGGCGATTCGCAGCTACTCGTCGACTGCGATGGGCCATTTCTACTTTGCCCAGGTGAACATGGCGGAAGATTACGATTTGTGGGCGGAGAAGGGCGGCAAGAAGAGCCCGGTGAAGACCGTGAGCTCGTGGGACTCGCGCAAAGAGTTCGTCACCGATCTGAAGCTGAAGTAAACTCTCCCTATTTTTTTGTGTCATTTGGGAGGCGTGCTATGGAATTAGATCTTCCGCAGGCTCTATTTTGGTCGTTGGCTGTGGTAGTGTCTCTAATCTGCCTCCCGCCTCTTTTCACGAAGGGAGGCGGACACGACTTTGGTACAGCGATTCGATGGATTGGCTATGCCGGTTTTATCCTCACGCTTTGTAGCTGCATAAGTTCCTTATCCGACCTAAGCACAGCACGGATTTGGTGCGCAGTCTTCGTCACCATTGCTGCGGTTCTAGGTGCCATAACATATCTCTGTGCTCGATTTGGAAGACCATATAACAACCTCCTCGCCGTTACCGGGCTGTGGGGAGTGTTGGGCGTCGTATCCTCAGTGCCTATTGCATTCGTTCATTTTCTCTTCATCCACCGCCGAGCAGGTGCGTTCCAGATTTTTGTCATGTTACTTGTTTCGTTCCTGTTCGAGCGCCTCGGCGTTTTCTGCGAGTTTGAGGAGCATGGCCGTAGTGCCTGGGACCATCGGGAAAGCCCTTTCAATCACCCTCACCTCCGTGCCGCTGAGACAAGCAATACCGCTGAGGCCACGGGGCCACAATCCTATCGAGCGGAAGTTCCAGAAATCACCTACGAGCAATGGATCGCTAGGGAGTCCCAAAATCGCGAACTTCACTAGGAACATCGACACATACAGAGTGGATATGTCGATGTTCCTAGCGTGCTGTCTCCGAAGTTGATCGAAAAACAGAAGCAGATCCTTCGACTCACCACCCCCAAGCTGAAAAGTGCTTGGGGCCCCGTTCGCTCAGGATGACAGCCATCTTATTTATTAAGTAATTAAACGAAACCTATAGGTTGATACAGCCTAGCCCTCCAGCTTTTTCGCGACCAGTTCGTTGAGCAGGGCCGGGTTGGCTTGTCCTTTTGAGGCGCGCATGACCTGGCCGACAAAGAAGCCGGCGATAGTTTTCTTGCCGGCGCGATACTGCTCCACCTGTTTGGGATTGGCCGCGATGACTTCGTCGATGAGCGTTTCAATTGCCGATGTGTCGGTAATCTGCTGGGGTTTTTCGCGCTCGTAGACGGTGGCGAAATCTTCGCCATTTTCAAAGCACAGATCGAAGAGTTGCTTCAGCTGTTTGGAGCTGATCTTGTCCTCGTCGAGCAGATCGGCAGCGAGCACGATGCCGGCCATCGAGACGGGCGACTGATCCTGTTCGATGCCGAGAGCCTTGAGCCGGCCGCCCACTTCGCTAATGAGCAGGTTGGCGACGCGGCGGGGATTCTTCGCGGTTTTCGCGGCCGTTTCAAAGCGGTCTGCGAATTCGCGCGAGGCGGTGAGGGTGTGCGCATCCTTAGGGCTCAGGTCGTACTCGGCGACCATGCGGGCGCGGCGGGCTTCGGGTAGCTCGGGTAGTTTCTTTTTTGCCTCGGCCAGAAAATCGGCGGAGACAATGAGCGGCGGAAGATCGGGCTCGGGGAAGTAGCGGTAGTCGTGAGCCTGCTCCTTTGAGCGCATGGAGTAGGTGCGGCCTTCGCTGGCGTCCCAGAGGCGCGTTTCCTGACGGATGTGGCCGCCGGATTCGATGACTTCGATCTGGCGCTCGATCTCGTACTCCAACGCCATGCGAACGAAACGGAAGCTGTTCACGTTCTTGACTTCGACCTTGGCTCCGAATTTCTCCTGGCCTCGGGGGCGGACGCTGACGTTTGCGTCACAGCGAAGCGAGCCCTCCTCCATGTTGCAGTCGGAGACCTCGGTGTAGAGCAAGATTTCCTTCATGCGGGTGAGGTATTCGAAGGCTTCGTCGGGGGTGCGGATGTCGGGTTCGCTGACGATTTCGGCGAGCGGGGTGCCGCAGCGGTTGAGGTCGAGATAGGTGCGCGTGGCGGAGTCGGAGAAGCCATCGTGCAGGCTCTTGCCGGCGTCCTCTTCCATGTGAAGGCGGGTGATGCCTATGCGCTTCATTGAGCCGTCGGCAGTGGGCACGTCGATCCAGCCGTGTTCGGCGATGGGCTTGTCAAACTGGGAGATCTGGTAGCCCTTAGGCAGGTCGGGGTAGAAGTAGTTCTTGCGCGCGAAGATGGATCGCTCGCGGACCTGGCAGTTGAGGGCGAGCGAGGCGAGGGTTGCGAACTCGACGGCTTTGGCGTTGAGCACGGGCAATGCGCCGGGCAAGCCGAGGCAGACGGGGCAGATGTTGGTGTTTGGCGCTGCGCCGAAGCGGTTGGCGCAGCCGCAGAAGGCCTTGGTGACGGTGAGCAGTTGCACATGGACTTCGAGTCCGATGACGGGTTCGTACTTGGCCAGGACTTCAGGAGACAAACCAGCGGTAGCGGGCATATTTCAATTTTAGCGCGGGGGCGAGGTGGGTTGTGAGGACAGACCGGCGGCTGTCCTCACGGCCTTGTTGAGCGGCTATTCGAAGCGATAGAGCGTGACCTTCTCGATGTGCTGCTGGTGTGGGTCGAAGCGCCAGTAGGCGCCCTGGTCGTTTTCGTCGCCGTTGAGGCGGCGGCCGGGGACCCATTTGCCGTCAACGAATGTGCCTTCGTCGACGGCGGCGATGCCGACGCGCGGGACGTTGTCGGCGCGGGGCGTGAAGCTGACGCGGAAGCCCTTGCCGGCGCCGAGAAAGGCATCTTTGCCGTCGGCCATGATGAGTCCGAAGCCGCTCTCGGCCTGGCCGCCGAAAATATTGTCGAGGCTGACGTGGAGCGTGTAGCCGTTCATGGTGAAGTCGACCGACCGGTGTTCGCGGTCGAGGACGAAGCCGTGCACGTCACCTGCGGCCTGGTGCTCAAGCAGAAGCGGCGTGATGCTGGCGATGACGGTGTAGCTCTCGGCGAGCGGGTCCTTTTCGCCAGCCTCCGACTCGATGGCGAAGGGAGAGAAGCCGAAGCCGGCTTCCTCGCCGAGCGCGTAGTAGACGTTGGCCGCGCCCGCCGCGCCGCCGCGCGTTTCAGGCATGTAGAGCGGATTGCCGTTGCGGTGATAGCGGCGCGACCACATCTCGAAGCGCGCATCGTAGAGGTCGGGCGAGTAGAAATCGAGCGAGGAACCAGCGGCGCGCCAGATGTCGACGACCTCGGGCTCCGGGCAGCCGCTGGGGAATTCGCCGGGAGGGGTGTTGTCGCCCGCAAGCCAGGTGTTCACGTACATGGGAATGTCGTATTCGGCCTTGCCGGCCTTGGCGACGGCCTGGATGAAGCGCGCGTAGTTCCAGGCCATAAAGATTTCGTCGGCGCGCTCGTTGTCGCCAAAAACTTCGGCCCATGTTCCGGCGGTCTTGTTGCCGTTGGCGTCCCAGCGGTCTTTGAGATCGGGATAGAGCGAGGCGCGATGGGCTTCAAGGTACTGCATTAACTGCGCGGGGACTGCCGAGGCGAAGGCCTTGTTGGCGGCGTCGGAGTGGTCGCGCGAGGCCCCGAGGACGCCGACTTCGTTTTCGACCTGCATCATCAGTACAGTGTGGTCGCGGGAGTCGATTTCTTTGATGTGCTTCATGAGCGCGGCAAAGGCGCGGGCGTCGGCTTGCTGGGTGGCCTCGGCCATCGGGCTCAGAATCTCGACGGGGTTGCCGCGCTCGACGACGCGTGGGAAGCGGCTCGTATCCTGCTTGACCCAGACGGGCGCGTAGCTGGACATGCCGTTCTTCCAGGAGGCGAGCCAGAGGAAGACGATCTTCTGATTCTCGTGACGCGCCTGATCGATGAGGCCGTCGACGAGGGCGAAGTCGTAGGCGCCTTCTTTGGGCTCGATCAGTTCCCAACTGAGGGGCGTGACGACCGAGTTGAGGCCTGTGGCTCGGAGTTTCGGCCAGATGGGCTTCATGTATTCCAAGTCTGATGAGGAGGAGTTGTGAAGCTCGCCGGAGAGCATGAGGAAGGGTTTGCCGTCGACGATCAACTGGGTGGCGACGCCACGTTTTTCCAGATGCGGCGCGGTTGTGGCCTGCGCAGAGAGGGCGGCGGAGTGGAGGCCGAGGACAAGGAGCAGAATTGGTAACGCGCGGAAGGGGTTTCTCATAACGACAGGGAGTTTAACACAGGTAAATCACGGCGAAGCGGGTGGGGCTCACGCCCGCAACGCCGTACTATCTTAATTCTTTAAGGACAGATACCACTCGCCTGGCTCTTTCGGGCATATTTGGCAGATCAGTTAGCGGCCTCCGAGGCCGAGACTATTTTGCTGGCATCTTGCCGAACAGCTACCCACACAATCGGAGGGTGATCGAGGCTGCAACGGCATCTCCGATGTCTGTGCGAAGATTCCAACTGCGAAAACAGACCAGAATGCATCGCACTTGAGCGAGTGCCCGAAACTCGCCCTGGCTTCGTGATTTGGCACACAGGGGCCTGTGCTGTCTGGCATATTGCGACGTCTAAACAGGAGGCAAGCTTATTGGTGGCAGCCTTGCCCACACGAGGTGTGTGCCATGACGAAGACTGGCATCGATCGCTGGACACATCCGGCGGTCATCCTTGTTGCGATCGACCTGGGCGACCTGGATCGGCTGATGCCGTTTGCGCTCGAGCAGGCTCGTCAGACCGGGGCTCGGCTGATTCTTCTTCATGCAGTTGCCTCGTCCACGGCTATGTCAGTGGATGCGATGGCGATGCCCTGCTACGACCCCTCGGCGGCGCTGGAGTTTGCTGAAAAGTCACTGCGGCCTTGGTGCGAGGTTGCCCGCCGCCAGAATATTATGTGCGATGGCTTGGTGCGCGAAGGTCGCGTGACAGAGCAGATCGCAGCCGCAGCCCGGCAGTTTCAGGTGGATCGAATCCTCCTCGGGACACGGAGCCGGACCAGGCCAGGCAGGATGCTTCTCGGCTCTGTTGCAGAACAGGTGCTGCGCTCGGTGAACCTCCCGTTCATCACGGTAGGACCCGAGGCTAGCCTCCTAGCAGAAAGAGGCGGCGAAGAACATGTGGTGCTACATGCCACGAGTCTCAAAGAGAACTCGCGTCCGAGTGCGGCGCTTGCCTGCCAAATAGCGGCCGAAATGAAGGCTAAGCTGGTCCTGCTCACTGTGCTGCCCCCAATCGATGAGATGCGGCGCGAGGGGCTGCCTACCGGCATGGATTCGGCCGCGATGCTGGAGCTTCGGCTACTGGCTGCGGAAACCGGCGCCGGCTGCTTCCTCGACATTGAGCCAGTGGTGGCTCACGGCAATCCCGCGATCGAGATTCTTGCAGAGGCTTCGGAGCGCCACGCCGGGCTGATCGTGCTGGGCGCGGCAACGCGCTCATCCTTTGAAAACCTGACCCGCGACCGCACGGTTTACCAGGTGCTGGCGCATGCTCGTTGTCCTGTGCTGACAATCTGCGAGGCGCAGGATATGCCGGGCGAATATGGGATGGAGAATGTTACGAAGCTCGATGGAGGAGATGCGCGGGGCGGAGATGCGCGGGGCGGGGATGCGCGGATGGAGGGCCTCAGCGCTGCAAGCCGGCTGAGATTTTGCGGCGATTTCAGAACGGATGGAGTGGCGCCCTGACACAAGCCCTGCTGTGGGGCCGGCGTCAGGTGGAGAGGAACAAGGACGAGGGAAGGGAACCGTTGCCTGTTAACCCACCCTAGGCGGTCAGGCGTTCGAGCTGGTCAGGCTTGACGATGGTCAGGCTGGTGCCTTTGATGGTGATCCACTGGTCGCGGCGGAACTGGTTGAGAAGCCGGGTGACGGTTTCGCGCGAGGTGCCCGCCATATTGGCGATCTCCTCGTGCGTGAGGGCCATCGTGAAGCGGATCTCCTGCTTTTCGTTGGTTGTGGAGCGTCCCCAGTCCAGCAGGAGGCGCGCCAGACGGCCGGCTGCGGAGCCGGAGAGCGCCAACCTCTTGGCGTCGTGGAATACGGTGAGGTACTCACCCGAGAGCGACTGCGCGGCGTGCATGCTGGCGATGCCGTGGCGGCTCAGGAAATCCACAAACTCCTGCTTGCGGACTGTTTTTACCTGGCAGGGCTCGATGGCTTCGGCGGTGACTTCGTGGGGCACATTGGCGAGGACGGCACTGAGTCCCATAACGTCGCCGGGGCCGGCAATCTTGAGGATCATCGTCTTGCCGTCGCGGGACGTGGAGGAGATTTTGACCTGGCCGAAGCAGATGACGAAGACATTCCTCGCCGCATCGCCCTCTGAAAAGAGCTTGGCCCCCCGCGCGTGGCTCATCATAATGCCAATCCCGTCATAATCCTGAAGTGCTTCGGGCGTCAGATTGCAAAACATGCGCAAATGGCGATGTTCGCAATTCAAGCAATCTTCCGGTGGGTGATGGGAATGGAGTGAGGCCATGCGTTAACCCTGCGTCTGGATGACGTAAACAGTGCGTCTGGATGAAGTATAGCGCACATTCCTGAATCGTCAGACGGGGATCTTCCGCAGGTTATCAAGATACTTCAGTTTGCGCCGGAATTCCTGAGGTTTCCGGTGCCGGCAGCCGGGTTCGCCGTCATGTTTCGGCGTTTGCCCGCTCTGGCCCGCCACTGCGGCGCCGAACAGGCATTGTGCGGGTCATGGCGCAGGAGAGATAGGCCCTGGAAACCTCGCGGGCCAGCTCTCCAAGCAAGCGCATCCGCAACGGCGGATAGTTCTGAAAAATCGGCTTCAAAGCCTCGATTGGCAGCAGTAACAGGGAGCCGGGGGATTGCGCGCAGAGCGTATAGGTGTGGTGGCCGTCGCCGAGGGCGGCGGCCAACTCCACCAGGTCTCCGGGGCGTGCAGGACCCAGGGTCAGCCGCATCTGGAACCGCTCGGCTTTGCGCAGAAACAGGCCTGAAACCACGACATAAAGACCCTTGCACTTCTCACACTGGCGAAACACGTTGTCCCCGGTATCGAAATCGATGCAGGCGGCCGCGCCGTTCAGCAGGTCTCCGACCTCGGGTGGACAATCCAACAGTTCCGCCAGCGGATGCGCCGCGACTGCCTTCATACGGTCGGATCTTGCCTCAGCGTGCATGGGCCCATCTTTCATTCCCGGCCAATTGCTCCTGGTGCAATCGATCCGGAAAAGCGGTTCAGTCCAAATAGAAGTGACGCGGCGGTTTTCCAATTTAGGCGGGAAAAATCCCTGCCATGAAAGCCAGGCCGCTAAGCGGCTTCGACGGGAATTGAGGTTTTCGGCTCCTGCGTGCTGGCCACTCCTTCAGGCGGCACGCACAATACAGGTACGCGCGAACGGGCAAGCAACGCGAAAGCTGTCCCATGCGGCCCAGGTGTTCCACTGGTGCGCTTTACGCCGGCTACCAGGATGCAGGGGTGATGCTGCGCAATCGCATCCGCCATTGCATCTGCGGGACTGCCGTCTATCACCATGGAACGCACTTGAACGTCCTGGCTGGCGCGGACGCCAAACTCTTCCAGCGCGGCTGCGCTGGGATTGAGAAACGCGGAGGCCTCAGCGGCCGTGCGGGCGTGGACGACCAGTAACTCGCGTTTGAATGTGCGCGCCAGCGAATAGGCTGCGCCGACCGCAGCCGGCGTGGCCTCATTCCGCTCCATGGCAAGCATGACCGGCCCACCAGGCGTGGGACGAAACTGGCCGGCATTCCAATCCGCGGCGACGGCCAGCACCGGGCACGGCGCCAGCCGCACCAACTGCTCGGCGATTGCGCCCACGACCACAGGGCCGGCGCCCGCCATACCCTTGGTGCCGACAACGATGAGGCCAGCGTTATACTGCCGGGCCACATCCACCAGCATTTGTGCCACAGTCCCCTGGCGAATCTCCGAGTGGCTATGAATTCCCTCGCGCAGCAACTCGCCGGTCAGCTTGTCGAGAACCTCGCGAGCGGCTTCGGTTAGGCTGGTACGAACACGGCCCGGCACGGCATCCACTGCGGCATAGTCGATGGGATCCAGTCCGTGTGCGAGGACAATACGGGCGCCGTAGTTGGTGGCCAGTTTGCGAGCGTATTCCAAGGCTGCTTCCGACTGGCCGTGCAAATCCGTAGCCACCACAATGGTCTTCAAGCCGGTTGCAAAACTCATGGATGCCTCCTGACGCGCGGGCGCGTCTTTCAGGTTCATACCCATTGGACTTCGAGTCTGCGCGTCCGTTACCTGCATGGGCAGTGACCCCTTTCACTCCCGGTTGTGATTGGTATCACAGGGCTTGTGTTCACGCTATTGCCGCCAACGGCCTTAGCGCCCGTCTGCCATGGCGCTGCCAGGGCCGATGGGCGACAATGGGACGGTAGCCGCCAATCCATCTCTGAGTTACGCTCTGGAGAACGTCATGAAGCTCCCTGTTTTGCTTGCAGTAGCCTTTGTCTCAGCCTTGCTTTTCGCTCCAATGAGCGATGGACAGTTAGCCCGGTCGGTCGATCCGCTGCTTGGGGTTTCCGGCGGTGGAAATGTTTTTCCAGGCCCAGTTTTGCCTTTCGGCATGATCAAGCCTGGGCCGGACATGGTTGCGCCGGAAGGCCATGACGGCAACGCGGGGTGGAATGCCGAGGGGGCGATCCGCGGATTCAGCCAGACGCACGTGAGCGGAACGGGCGGCGGGGCCAAATACGGCAATATCCTGGTGCAGGCGTCGACGGGCGAGGTTGCGCCACTGGACTCGGCGTCGCCGCGGGCGGAGGAGAGGGCGTCGGCAGGGCTTTATTCTGTCGAGCTGGCCCGCTACGGCGTAGGCGTTGAGATTACGGCTGCACGGCACTCGGCAATCTACCGGTTTCGCTATCCTGCGGGTGTGAAGGCCAACCTGCTGTTCGATGTGGGGCATTATTTGCTCTCAGGCATTCGAACGGGAGAAGAACAGTCTCTGGTTTCCTCGGAGATCAAGGTTCTTTCTCCGACGGAGGTTGCCGGGGCAACGAGCGTGAAGGGCGGCTGGAATAAGCAGCCGACTCCGTATACGGTTTACTTCTTCGCGAGGACCGATACGCCTGCTGCATCGTGGGGAACGTGGCTGGGGGGCGATCTCAAGCCCGGCAGCAGGAGCGTGAACGGCGAGGCAGAGAGCAAGTCTGGCGCGTGGCTGACCTTTGAGCCGAAGTCAGAGCGGCCGGTGCTGATGAAGATTGGGATTTCTTTTATCAGCGTGGAACAGGCGCGGCGTAATCTGGCTGCGGAGATTCCCGGCTTTGATTTTGCCGCAACGCATGCGGCTGCCGTGGCCAAGTGGAATCGCGCTCTGGGCAAGGTGGAGATCAAAGGCGCAACGGCCGAGCAGGCGCAGATTTTCTACACGGCGCTCTACCACACGATGCTGATGCCTACGGATCGCACCGGCGAGAATCCGCTTTGGAAATCGGCCGAGCCTTACTACGACGACTACTACGCGATCTGGGATATCTTTCGCACGTCGGGGCCGCTGCTGACGCTGATTGCGCCGGAACGTGAGACCGCCATTGTCCGGTCTCTGGTGGACATCTACCGTCACGAGGGTTGGTTGCCAGACGCGCGCAGCGGCAACTACAACGGGCGCACGCAAGGCGGCAGCAATGCTGAGTTCATGATTACCGATGCGTATGTGAAGGGACTGAAGGGCATCGACTGGGCCACTGCCTATGCGGCAGAAGTTCACGATGCGGAGGTGCCGCCGGCCGATCACTTCAAGGAAGGCCGAGGTGGGCTCGATGACTGGCGCACGCTTGGCTACGTTTCAATTGAAGGCTCGGATCGGCCGGGGTCGGTTGACATGGAGTATGCTGCTGACGATTTCGAGATTGCTCTGCTGGCCAGGGGACTGGGCAAGATCGCCGATTACCGGAAGTATCTGACGCGCTCGGGCAACTGGAAGAATTTGTGGGACGCAGACTTTGCCGATGGGGGATTCCAGGGGTTCATTCGGCCGCGGCATCGCGACGGGAGCTGGCTCGAGCCGTTTACCGCAATGGACTTCTGCACGTGGGGCGGGAAGACATTTTATGAAGGAAACTCCTGGACCTACTCGACGTTTGTGCCTCAGGATGTAGCTTCTCTGATTGAGAAATCGGGCGGACCGCAGAAATTTATCGATCGGCTGGATGCGTTTTTCGCTGTTGACGGCCGGTACGACGTAGGCAACGAGCCGGGGTTTCTGGCGCCCTATCTTTACAACTGGACCGGACGCCCGGACAAGACTGCAGAGCACGTGCGGGCGATTATTGCAAAGAGCTATCACGCGGGGCCGAACGGGCTGCCTGGCAACGACGATTCCGGTGCAATGTCTTCCTGGTATGCGTTTGGGCAAATTGGGATATTTCCCAATGCGGGGCAGGATGTCTATTTGATTGGCAGCCCTGCCTTTGGGCAGACCACACTTCACCTGGCGGGCGGGAAGGAATTTGTTGTTGAGGCGCGCAACCTGTCGGCAGATAACATCTACGTGGTTGCGGCGACTTTGAATGGCAAGCCGCTGGATCGCGCCTGGCTGAGGCATAAAGAGATTGCTGCGGGCGGGCGGCTGGTATTGACGATGAGCAAGACGCCGGGGCACTGGGGGCAGAGCAATCTGCCACCTTCAACGGCGGCCTGGCATCGCTAGACGGATTGCGCAGGTCACGCGACGCGGGCGGGAACAATATGCAAGGCACCCGGCTTCACGATCCACTCAGCATCGGGCTTCTGGGTAATATAGTCGTGGCTAATCGTGTCTTGGGTGGCGGGCTCCTGGGCAGCGAACATTGTTGCCAGATTGTCGGCCAGAAGGCCCTGAAATACGACGGCGGTGACGGGGTGGCCATAAAGCCATCCCTGGCCGTAGAGTTGGGGCGAATCCGGGGCAAAGTAGTTGGCTTGATGGTCGTTTTCGACGCCTTCCACAACCACTTCCAGGCCCATGGACTTGGCCATGGCCAGGATCTGAGGAAGAATGGCCACCGCGACGGACTCCGTGCCGATGACCCCGGTGAATGCCTTGTCAATCTTGATGGTGTCGGCAAACATATAGAGCAGCTTGTCGAGGTTTGAGTAGCCTGTGCCGAAATCATCGATATGGATGCTGTGACCCATACGTCGAAGGATGCGAATGGCCTCCATGGCGGCCTCGCTCTTGGCTGCCGACTTTTCGGAGATTTCAATGACCACGCTCTCCGGCTTGACATTATTTTGCCGGAGGGATTCATCCAGCATGGGCAGAAATGCCGGGTCGACCAGGTCCTTTCCCGCAACATTGATGCTGAGACGGAACCCCGGACGGCTCTGGAGGGTGCTTGCAAAGTCATGGAGGGCGCGACGCAACACGAATTTCGTGAGACTGCCAACGAAGCCGCGCTCCTCTGCAATCTTTACAAACACTTCCGGGTCGATCTGGTTGCCTTCGTCGTCGGTCCAGCGCACCAATGCCTCCGCGCCCACGATCTGCCGGGTGGCGAGGACGACGATGGGCTGATAGAAGACCTGCAATTGGTTTCTTGGGATGGCTCGGCGCAGTTGCTGATGCAGGCTCCGTTTGCGGGCGAACAGGAATGAAAACGCGAATCCGATGGTGACGCCGAAGATGCCTCCAGCCGTGGTCGTTCCTTTTACGACATCAATTTCGCCACGCTCGACTACGGCAACAGGCGCAGAGGCTGTCACGCACCTGAATTGCTGAGATGAACACCTTGTTGCGTAGACAGTTTCGTCCATGCGAGCGGCGCCGCTGGAGGTCCAATTCAGTATGTTGTCCAACAGCAATTGGCTGACCGGCAGGCTTGGTTGCTTGTCGTCCGCGCTTTTAAATGAGGCAGAGATTTGCATGGGAAAGGGACCAGGGTTTGCGGGCACGCTGGAGGCGAAGGCCACGTAGGTAGTGCCGACCTGGAGGAACTCTTCCTTGCCGGGGCCAGCACTTCGCACTGTGGGGAGATAGCTGTAGGTAACGGCACCGTCCTCGAAGCGGAAATCCGGTTTGCGGAGTGCAATGGTCCGCGCCGGATGCCCGGCCGCGACTGAGCAGTCGATCTTTCCGTTGCGGATGCGCCCGGCATCTTTAAGGTATTGCGAGCGAGAGACAAGCCCGCGATAGTAGGCGATTTCCGCGTCTGAACAGTAGGGATACGGCACAGCATTGAGGTCGTTTATCACGCTACGCGCTTCCGCAAGAGATGCGTCGTCCTGCGCAGCTGTGAGGCCGGCGTACCGCTCCAGCCAGTTCGTTGCCGCCCGGAGCGAAAGGGCACAACCCAGGACATAGCCAGTGGCCAGCCCGCCTGCTACGAAGACCAGCGTCACCACTTTAGCGATCTGAACGCGTTGTCTGAAAGTTTTACGCATATCGAGATTACACAAAAGCTTCCCGGGGCCCGCACGCCAGCGGTTGCCTGCACCTTGTGTCTAGGTAACGATCTCTCGGAGAAATAGACAATAACCCTTTTGTGTATCTTTTTGGGCCAATTTGGAATTTCTAATTACGGAAGAACTATGTCCTCACCTATAAGTTGTAATTTTGAGTTCGGCGCGAGGAAGGCTATTTCCCGACAGCAAGACTACCATTACTGTTGCAGCACGACCTGGTCGCCTTCCTTGAGGCCGCTGACGATCTCGGTCGCGGAGCCGTTGGAGAGCCCAACCTTCACCGGAATCTTGCGCGTGCCGTCCTTCTGTGTCTTGTCGGGAATCTGCACGGAAGCGTTCTTCTGGCTATCGTAGGAGACTGCATTCTCGGGGACCGTGAGTACGTCTTTGTGCTCGTCCATCAGGATTTCTGCGTTAGCAGTCATATTGGCTTTGAGCTCGCCGCCGGGGTTGTTGATGGAGACGCGCACCTCGAACGTGGTGACGTTGTCCTTCTCCACGCCCATAGGCGCAATCTTGGTGACCTTGCCATAGAAGAGGCGTCCGCGAAAGCTCTCAACCTTGATGCGCGCCGGCTGGCCCATATACACGTGGGCAATGTCGGCCTCGTCCACCTTGCCCTGCACATAGACCTCGGAGGTATCGCCTTCGGTCATGACCAGAGTGGCTGTGGAGCCGAGGATCAGGATGGAACTGACTGCGTCGCCAATCTCGACATCGCGCGAGAGAATGACGCCGTCCATAGGCGCAACGATGGTGGTGTATCCGAGCTGCTCTTCCAGTTGCTTCAGGCTGGCCTGGCTCTGCATCACCTGTGCCCGTGCCTGCTTGAGTTTGGCCGTGTCGACGCCGACCTGGGCCTGGGAACTGTTTCGGCGCGTGAGCGCGGCCAGGTAGTCCTTGTTTGCGTCGTCAAGAGCCTGCTGGCTCACGATCCCTTCCTTTTGCATGGCGAGGTTGCGGTCAAGCGTGGCCTTGTACATGGGCAGGTCCGGGGCGGCCGCATTCACTTTATCCTGCTCGATATTGGCCTGCAATGTGGCCACGTTTGCCTCGGCGGCGGCCAGTTGGGCGTGTTGGGCTTCTACCTGAGCCTGAATCTCTTCCTGGTCGAGTTGCGCCAGTGGCTGGCCTTTTTTGACGACATTGTTGATGTCGACGTAGAGTTTTTCGACGATTCCAGAGGCCTTGCTCTTGACCTCGACTTCGGTGATGGGCTGGATCTTGCCGGTGGCAACGACCGACCGCGCCACATCGCCACGAGTGACCTTGGCAATTTTGTTGGGGTCGATGGTTGTGCCTTTCACCAGCTTTGCGAGTCCGACACCGGCAACCAGAAGCACCGCAACCGCGCCCATACTCAACCAGATCCAGAATCTTCTACTCTTTCGCAATGTGGCCACAAAGCCTCCTGTAGTCGATGAAATGCGCCTGCCTGCCCCACGCCCGCGTTGCCAGTGAAGCAGTGAATAATGGTCGAGACCGCGGCAGCACCTCGCTGTCACCCGTTACTTTCTACGCAATCGGGGGACGGATGGTTCCCGGCCAGTTTGACGGGAACCGAAAGGCCACCTGCCTCGTATCAATGACCAGCGCACACTTTCGGTATCCAAACGCCATGCAGAACTTCTCAGATACGCTCGGCCAAGTCTTTCGCGCCATGATGGCGAACAAGCTGCGCACCTTCCTGACCATGTTCGGGATTGCCTGGGGCGTAGGTTCTCTGCTGGTGCTTGTGGGCCTTGGCGAGGGTTTTCGCTCGGGCCAGCATCGACAGTTGGCCACCTTAGGCAACGATTTGGTGATGATGTGGAACGGCACCATTCCCGCGCTGGCCAACCAGCACACGGGGTTGCGGCCCTACCAGCTGACGCTGGGCGACGAGGAGGCAATACGCTCACTGCCTGAGATCCGCGCGGTCACAGGCTACCTCTCCCGCAACGATTTGTATCAGGTGAGCGCGTATGGCAACACGTCGGGCCAGGTCCTGGGCGTGGAGGCGAATTACTCGGTAGTGCGGTTTATGCCTATTGCGGAAGGGCGCTTCATCAGCGACAACGATATCGCGCAGCGCCAGCGGGTGGTAGTGCTGGGCTCCAAGAGCGCCACACTGCTGTTTCCAGGCCGTCCCATGCTGGGCGAAACCATCACCATCAATGACGTTGCGTTTACAGTTGTCGGCCGTCTGGACTCCGTTAGCCGCGGCAACAATGACGGCGATAACCAGAAGCTCTACATCCCCCGCAGCATCATGATGGAGATGTTTGCGATGAAGGGCGATAACGTATCCAGGGACGCGCTCAGTTCCATCCAATATCAGCCCCGGACCAAGGGCGATGCTACGGCCGCGGTTGCCGCGGTGCACCAGGTGATTGGGGCGCGCCACGGCTTCGATCCCTCTATGAAAGACGCCTTCGAGGAGTGGGACACAATTGAACAAGAGAAGATGATCGGGGCCATTTTCAATGCGATGGATGTATTTCTGGGCGGCGTGGGCATTGTGACGCTGGGTCTGGGCGCCGTGGGCATCATCAACATCATGCTGGTATCGGTGACGGAGCGAACCCGCGAGATCGGGCTGATGAAGGCGGTGGGCGCCACAAAGAGCAGCGTGCTGGCGCAATTTTTCTGGGAGGGTCTGTTGCTGACCGGCATCAGCGGCATCATCGGAATTGCGATCTCGGCGGGTTTCATGGGTGTGCTGCAGGTTGGGCTTACCGGCAAGATGCCGGGGTGGGATCCGCCGCGGCTTGTTCCCTGGTCGGCTGCGCTGGCGCTGGGATCGCTGGTGATTTGCGGCGTGGTGGCCGGGCTTTATCCAGCCAGCAAAGCGGCGCAAATGGATCCGATTGAGGCGCTGCGGAGGGAATGAAACAGGCAGGGAGCAGGGAACGGAAAAGTTACCGCGAGGGTAAGCAGAGATCATGTTGAAGGACATTTTAGGGCAGGCGTGGGAAGCGATGGTGTACAACCGCCGGCGCACTGCAATCACCATGATCGGGATGGCATGGGGTATTGCCACGGTTGTGCTGCTGCTGGCCTATGGCGCCGGGTTCAGCCGCGCCATCGAGAACATCTTTGCGCAGTGGGGGACCAACACCGTTGGATTCTTTCCGGGGCGCACCAGCCAGCAGGCCGGCGGCGACAAGGCAGGCGTGAAGGTCCAATTCACTATGGACGACGTGGACCGCGTCGCCAACGGCGTTCCCGGCGTGTTTCATATTTCGCCCGTGGTCTGGAAGGACGTGACGGTACAGAACGACCTGCATACCTACACCTGGACCGTAAATGGTGTTCGGCCCTCTTTTCAGGACATCTGGAAGCTGAACACCGAAGCGGGGCGCTTTTTTAACGGCGCACAGGACCAACAGAGGGCTCACGTTTGCGTGATCGGGTCGGAGGCAAAGACCAAGCTGTTCTCTGGCGCCTGGGCGATTGGCGAGCCCATCCGCCTGAACGGCGTGAGTTTTACCATCATCGGCGTGATGAGCCCCAAGATGCAGGAGGGGGACAACGACCGGAACCGGCAGATTTACATTCCCTTCAATACAATGAGCGATCTGGTCGACACGCACTATCTCAGCGGTGTTTGGTTCAACTATCGCGGCGACCATGAGCTGGTGGAGAAGAGCCTGCGCGAAACCATGGGCGCGGCCCACCACTTCCGTCCCTCGGATCACAACGCCATCTACGTCGCCAATCTGATGACGCAATTGGCGCAGTTTCACATGCTGGCGATCGCGCTGCAGGTGCTGCTCTCAATGGTTGGTGCGCTGACGCTGGGCATTGCCGGCATTGGCCTGATGAACATCATGCTGGTCGCAGTGCAGCAGCGAACACGCGAGATTGGCGTGGAGAAAGCGCTGGGCGCGCGCAGGCACCACATTATCATTCAGTTTCTTGCCGAAGCGATGGCAATTACGGGTGTGGGCGGCGTTGGCGGCATCGCGCTGGCGTATCTGGTCTCGGCGATGGTGGGGCGTATTACGTTTTACAGCGCCCTGGCCAAGAATGCTACGGACGCGGATATACAACTGCTGATTTCTCCCACATCGGTGCTAGTGGCCACGGTGATTCTGGTGATTACCGGCCTGGTGAGCGGCATGATTCCGGCTATCCGCGCCGCCAACCTGGACCCGATTGAAGCCCTGCGTTACGAGTAAGAGCCTGAGTGTACATTCGGCTGCCAGATGCGCTACCCTTGCCGGGCATGAAAAACCTGAAAAAATCCCGTGTTCTATCGATTTTTCCGATCATTCTGGCGTGCCTGTCGCCGATTCTCTGCGGTACCGTTCAAGCCCAGGCTCCTGTGCCCGACTCCCCGGCCATTGAGGCCCAAGCCCACGCAATGGTGGCGAAGCTAACCCTGGAGCAGAAGATTGAGCTGATTGGCGGGGTCGACTCGATGTACACCCATGCCATGCCGTCCATCGATTTGCCGCGCTTCAAGATGTCGGACGCCTCGGTTGGCGTGCGCACGTGGGGGCCAACCACCGCCTATGCCGGCGGCGTGGCGCTTGCCGCCACCTGGGATCCAGGTTTTGCGCGTGCACTGGGCGAAGGACTGGGTAAGGATGCCCGCGCGCGCAACGTCAATTTTCTGCTAGGGCCTGGCGTGAATATTGCCCGCTCGCCCATCGCCGGCCGCAATTTCGAATATCTGTCCGAGGATCCCTATCTCAACGGCGCCCTCGTCGTTCCCTACATCGAGGGTGTGCAGTCGGAGGGCGTGATCGCGACGGTGAAGCACTACGCACTCAACAATCAGGAGTTTAACCGGCACAACGCCAGCTCCGACGTGGACGAGCGCACCATGCGCGAAATCTATTTGCCCGCATTCGAAGCGGCCGTCGTCAAAGGTCACGTCGACGCGGTGATGAACTCCTACAATTTGCTCAACGGTGTCCATGCAACGCAGAACGAGTTCCTGAACCTCAAAGTTCTGAAGGGCGAGTGGGGCTTCAAGGGCGTGCTGATGTCGGATTGGGATGCCACCTATGACGGCGTAGCCGCGGCCAACAACGGGCTCGACCTGGAGATGCCCAGCCCCAAATTCATGAACCTGAAGAATCTTGTTCCAGCCGTGAAGAGCGGCGAAGTGAAGGAATCGACGATCGACGACAAGGTGCTGCGCTTGATCCGCACCGAGCTTCGCTACGGATTCACGGAGCGCCCGCAGTTCGATCCCGCTGACTCGACGTACTCGGTTGCCGATCGCGCGATCGCTTTGCAAGGCGCTCTTGAAAGCATCACGCTGCTCAAAAACGAAGGCCACCTGCTTCCGCTCGATCCGGCGAAAATCAAGACGGTTGCGATCATTGGTCCCGACGCCTTTCCGGCAATACCCGGTGGCGGTGGCTCTTCTGAGGCAACTCCCTTCGAGTCCGTCTCGACCGTTACCGGCATTGGTAACTTTCTGGGGCCGAATGTACACCTGCTCTACAGCCGCGGGCTTCCTGACATGATGGACGTCTTCCGGAGGACCAACTGGGGGAATGGCGTCAAGGTCGAAACTTTCCTCAGCCGCGACTTTACGGGGACGCCTGAAACAGCCACCCACCGCAACATTGCGGAATGGAAGCCGGTGCGGTGGGAGCCTGGCGCGGGGACGCCTCGCAGCATCCGCTATACGGCGGTCTATACGGCGAAAGATGCCGGCAAATACCTGATCCTTGCAGCCGCCTCGGGCGATGACACGTTTACGGTTTCCGTCGATGGCAAGCAGGTTCTCGACCAGGTTCATGCCGAAGGGCAAGTGCCGCAGTACACCTCGATTGACCTGAGCGCCGGCCAGACCGCCAGCATCCAAGCCGACTATAAACCCTATGCCGCGGATACCCACTTCGGATTGGGCATTGTCAGTGAGTCCGATCTTGTGTCCGCCGACGCAAAGCAGTTTGCGAAGCTCGCCGATGCTGTGGTGGTTGCAGTCGGCTTCGATGCGACGACCGAGGGCGAGGGCCACGATCGCACCTTTAAGCTGCCCTGGGGTCAGGATGCGCTGGTCGAAGCGATCGCGGCGGAGAATCCACACACCATCGTCACGCTGACCGGCGGCGGTGGCATGAACGTGCTCCACTGGCTCGACAAGGTGCCAGCGCTGTTGCACACCTGGTATCCGGGGCAAGAGGGCGGTACGGCTGTTGCTGAAGTGATTTTCGGCAAGCAGAATCCCGAAGGCAAGCTGCCCGTCAGCTTTGACCGCGACTGGGCCGACAACCCCTCGTACCCGTACTACTATGGAGTGCCCGGCGGCGACACGATTCTCCACACGATCGGAGCCGACGGCAAGCCGCTCGATTACACGGTTCCCCACATCAAGTACGAGGATCGCCTGATGGTGGGCTATCGCTACTGGACAACCACCGGGAAGCATCCGCTGTTTCCGTTCGGCTTCGGGCTCAGCTACACGACGTTCGGCTTTGCCAACCTGGAGGCGCCGGCGACGGCTGCTTCGGGCTCAACGGTTGCGGTTAGCTTTGACGTGACCAACACGGGCAGCGTGGCTGGAGCCGAAGTGGCACAGCTCTACGTCTCTGACCCATCAGCGAAGGCCACGCGGCCGGAACGCGAATTGAAGGGCTTCGAGAAGGTCCGCCTCGCACCCGGCGAAACCAAGCACGTAACTCTCGACCTGGACGCCCGCGCCTTCAGCTACTGGGACGAAGCTGCCCACAAGTGGACCATCGATCCGGGCAAGTTCGTGGTTCTGGTTGGGGATTCGAGCGAAAACACGCCGCTTCATGCGGACCTGACACTGAACTAGCATCAGGGTTGCCCTGACCACACGGCCCGTCCTTTTGAAGGATGGGCCGTTGTGTTTTTGGGAATCGGCCGCGTAGAAAATCACACGCAAGTTATGATCAATCTATGAAACGCGTTCTTTTGTCGTGGAGCAGCGGTAAGGATAGTGCCTGGACGCTTCAATTGCTGCGCCGTGATCCCGCAATTGAGCTTTGTGGGCTGCTGACCACACTGAACTCTGAATTCGATCGCGTGGCGATGCACGGCACACGCCATGCGGTGCTGGAAGCGCAGGCGCGCGCGGCTGAATTGCCGCTGTGGGTTGTACCGCTTCCATGGCCATGCTCGAACGAAGACTATGAGCAGCGAATGGCAGAGGTTTGTGGGCGCGCGGTTGCCGAGAAGATCGATGCAGTTGCATTCGGCGACCTTTTTCTTCCCGACGTGCGCGCCTATCGCGAGAACCAGCTGAAACCTACAGGCCTGGAACCGCTGTTTCCGCTTTGGAAGATTCCGACGGATTCGCTTGCGCGCGAAATGATTGCCGGCGGTTTGCGTGCGCGCCTCTCCTGCGTAGACACAAAGCAACTGCCGGCCGCGTTTGCGGGGCGCGAGTTCGATGCCGCGCTGTTGAGCGATCTGCCAGCGCATGCCGATCCCTGCGGAGAGCGCGGCGAGTTTCATACGTGCGTCTATGCGGGGCCGATGTTTACCGCTCCACTCGCACTTGAAACGGGAGAGGTCGTGGATCGCGACGGCTTTGTCTTCGCGGACTTTCAATTAATGGTCAATACGTAGCGCGGCCTCCGCTTACGTCGTAGCACTGCCCGGTGACGAACGAGCAGTCGCGGCTGGAGAGGAAGTGAACCACGGCTGCGACCTCTTCCGGCTGGCCGGTGCGCTTCATGGGAATGCGCTGCACCATGTAGTCCACCTGTGCAGGCGTTAACTGCTCCAGAATTTTGGTGCGGATTACGGCTGGCGTTACGGTGTTGATGCAGATACCCTCGGTTGCGACTTCCTTGGCGATTGACTTGGTCAATCCTATGACGGCAGCCTTTGACGCGGAGTAGGCGACCATGTTTGGATTGCCTTCCTTGCCGGCGATTGACGCAATGTTCACGATGCGCCCGTAGCCCTTGCTTCGCATGGGCGGCAGCACGGCGCGGCACATATAGAACGGGGCGTTGATGTTGAGGTCCATGACGCGGAGCCAGTCTGAGTCCGTCTGCTCCCAGATGGGCGCGGCTTTGCCCGCGATGCCGGCGTTGTTGACGAGAATCTCCAGCGAGCCGGTTGTCGCGAGAACCTTTGCCACGGCGGCTTCAACCTGTTCTGGCCTGGTCACGTCGAGCATCAGCGGAAATGCGCCGTCGCCGATTTTGTCCGCCACGGTCCTGGCCGCATCGGGGTCGATGTCGGCCACCGCGACCCGTGCCCCGGCCGCCGCGAGGCGTTGCGCAATGGCTTCGCCAATACCAGTTCCTGCTCCTGTCACAATTGCTGTCTGTCCTGTCAGTTCAAACATCTCTTATACCGTTTCCTTTACCAGCGCTAAATTTGCGCAACCCGCTTAACCCGGCCGCAAGAATGTAGACACGACGAGGATGGGGCTCCGGGTCTCATGCAATCCCGAATCGCCCTATATGCGCACAAAAATTCTTTTCCTGAACATCCAATAGAGGATAAGCCAGTATGCACACATGGTAAAAGCGCCCAGCACTGTTGGCTGCAGGCCCGGCCCCAGGAAGTTGAGCGCATCCATGCCAAGGTGAATGCGAATGCTGCTCTCGATAAAGTTTCGGGACAGCTCTGCCATTACGTATGCGGTGATGGAGTTCATGCCGACGACTACCAGCGGAAACGCGATGCGGCGATGCTTTTTGACATCGATGATCCATGAGAACGCGGCGAGGAAGAGGAAGCATACGCCGCCGCTCCACAGGGTCCATGCGGGGGTCCAGATGCGCTTGACGATGGGGCAGATGCCGGTGAAGTGGAGCAGCAGGCCGGCAGCGCACAATGCGGCTGCGGCAATGAGGAATTTGCGTACGGGGATTTTGGGGGCTGCGTCCTGAAACCAGCGTCCGGCCGCCAATCCGAGCAGCATGGTGCCTAGCGTGGGAATAAAGCTCAGCGTGAGGTAGCCGCCGCCGTTGAAGACGAAGCGGCTGGTGCGCGGGAACAAGTTGAGGAACCAGACATCGAAGGCCTGGCCGAGATTGCTGTTCTTGTTCCAGTGCGCGGCGAATCCAGTGAAGAGGTGCTGATGCCAGTTTGCAGGCACGCCCACGGCGGCCCAATCGAAGTTTGCGCCCGGTGCGGGGTAGAGCGCCCAGGCCAGCCAATAGCCGAACAGGATCGCCGCAAACGAGATCCACTGCCAGCGCGGCCGAACAAATGCAAGCAGAAACGCAAACGTGTACCCGAGTCCAATTTGCGTGAGCGTGTCTTCAAAGGTGAAGTATGTGATGGGGCCGTTGGTGGAGCGGAGGAAGATGCCGAGCGCGATCAAGACCAGGCTGCGCCAGATGGTGTGCATCAGCATGTGCCGGAAGCTCTCGCCCTTGCGCTGGCGGCTCTTGAGCGAATAGGGAAGCGCCACGCCGACGAGAAATGTGAAGCCCGGCTGGATGGTGTCGTGGAGGCTCATGCCAGTCCACTCCACGTGGGTCTGGTTGTAGGCGAGAAAACGCCAGATCGCGCTACCCGGATAGGCTGCGGCCGCATGGGAAAACTGCAGCACCTCGCCCATCATCAAGACCATAACGAGGCCGCGGTATGCATCGACGGCGACGTTACGCTGCTGTTCTGTGGCGGCGCGCCCTACGAGATCGCTCATGCACGCATCCTCTCCGCGGAGCGCCCCATCCGTCAATGATTATTTAATCTGCACTGCAGTCTAGCGCAGGCTCCGCAGGGCGGGATAGAGCTTGCGCCACTGGGCATATCCGGACTTGTAGGCGGCAACATCGGCCGGGTCGGGCTCGATGCGCTGCGCGACCTCGATGGCCTGGCCGCATGCTTCGTCGAGATTGGCCCAGTGGCCTGCACCAACGCCGGCCATCAGCGCGCAGCCGAAGGCGCCGCCCTCTTCGGCCGTCAACACTTCGACGGCGTGTCCATAGATTCCGGCCTGAATCCGCCGCCACAAAGCGCCACGGGCTCCGCCGCCGCCCAGCCGGATGCCGCTTACGGGAATTCCAAGCTCGGCGAAGAGCGTGAAGGTGTCTTGAAGCGAATAGGCCACGCCTTCCAGCACGGCGCGGACGAAGTGCGCTGCGGTGTGGTTGGCGCCGATGCCCGCGAAGGCCGCGCGCACCTCGGGGTCCAGATGCGGCGTGCGCTCGCCAAGCAGGTAGGGCGCCCATTCGAGGCCCTCGCTGCCGGCAGGAATCTTTGCTGCGTCCGCATTGAGTGCGTCATAACTCTCGCCAGCGAAGAACGTCTCCTTGAGCCAACTCAAGCTCAGTCCCGCGCTTTGCGTTACGCCCATCACGTGCCACAGGCCCGGTACGGCGTGGCAGAAGGTGTGCAGGCGGCCCTTCGGGTCCTTAGTCGGCTTGGCCGTTGCTGCAAACACAACACCCGATGTGCCAATGGTTGCCGAGACCGAACCCGGCTGCAAAATGCCCATGCCCACTGCGCCCGCGCCCTGGTCTCCTGCGCCGGCGGCAACAGGTGTCCCTGCCTTGAGTCCCGTGAGTCCCGCAGCCTGCTCGCTGATGCGCGCACAAATCTCCGGGGACTCGAAGACACGCGGCAGCCAGCTCTCCTTGATGCCCGCAGCCTCGGCCACCTCGCGCGACCAGCAGCGGTGCGTCACGTCGAGCAGCAGCGTGCCGGACGCTTCCTGCACGTCGATGGCGAACTCGCCGGTGAGCCGGTAGCGCACGTAGTCCTTGGGACACATGATGTGGGCGATCTTCGCGAAGATCGCGGGCTCATGCGTCTTGACCCACAGGAGTTTTGTCAGCGTGAAGTTGGGCAGCGCGGGGTTGCATGTGAGTTCGATGAGGCGCTCGTAGCCAATGCGTTCGGTGAGCCAGTCGCACTCGGGCTGGGTGCGTGTGTCGCACCAGATGAGCGACGGGCGTAGTACCGCGCCGTTTTCATCCAGCATGACCGCGCCGTGCATCTGGCCGGTGAGGGCGAGGGCGGCGATGGGCTCCCTGGGCTCAGGCGTGGCGGCCAGTGCACCGCGAATGGCCTCCTGCGCGGCGCGCCACCAGTCTTCCGGGTCCTGCTCCGCCCATCCTGGATGCTCTGCGCGAAAGGGCGCGTGTGTACTGGATGCCGTGCCCAGCAGCTTGCCTGCTGCATTCACTACAACGGCTCGCGTGCCACCCGTTCCCACATCCATTCCAAGGAACCACATAGCTGAACTCCCCCTATATAAATCGCTTTTCCCTAGCGCAGAGAGCATAGCAGCTTATGCGGTCCCTGGAAAAGCGGCGCGCATTTGCCAGCGTCGCTCAACAGTTTCATGCTTCCGGTGCCGTGGGGAGCTGTCGCGGCTTCAGGGCGAGCACGACAATCACGACCGCCGACATCGCGCACATGGCGCCCACGGTGTATAACCCGGGGGCGTAACTGCCCCACTTGTCCTTCATCCAGCCGATCAGAACCGGTCCGACGAACCCGCCTACGTTCCCCATGGAGTTGATGAGCGCGATTCCCGCGGCGGCGCCGGCGCCGGTGAGGAACATGCTCGGCATGGCCCACACGGGGCCCTTGGTTCCATTGACGCCGATGTTCACCAGTGTGAGTGCGAGAATTACTCCGAGCGCGGCCTGCGCTTCGCCGGCCCACACGAATCCGATGAAGGCAACAAGGCAGGGAATCGCCACGTGCCATGTGCGCTCAAGAGTGATATCGGAGTGACGCGCCCAGAGGATCATTGCCGCAACGGCTACAAGGCTGGGAGCGGAGTTGAGCCACCCGATGGTCAACGCTGAAAATCCAAACTGCTTGAGGATGAGCGGTGACCACAGTCCAAGCACGTAGAGTCCGGCGGACGATCCTGCGTACACCAGTGCGAGCGCCAGCACGCGGGGATCGCGAAGGGCATTCCACACGCTCCCGCGTTTGCCATCGCCCTTCGCTGTATGGGTGCTTGCTTCAATACTTTCGGCGTCTAGCGTCGCCACCAGCCATTGGCGCTCTTCGGCATCCAGCCATTTAGCGCCCGCGGGTTTGTCGGTCAGAACTTTGTAGGTGAGAAAGCCGAGCACGATGGCTGGCAGCGCTTCAATAATGTAGAGCCACTGCCAGTTCATCAGTCCGAGGAATCGCGGCAGCTCCATCAATGCTCCTGAAATCGGCGAACCGATCGCGGTGGAGAGCGGTGCGGCGGCCATGAACACTGCAATTGCCTGAGCCCGCTCGCGTGCAGGAAACCACAGACTGAGATAAAAAATCGTCCCTGGAAAGAATCCCGACTCCGCCAGGCCGAGCATGAAGCGCAGCGTGTAAAAGCTGTGCGGCCCGATCACAAACGCCGATGCAACGGACACCAGTCCCCACACAATGACAACGCGCGCAATCCACACTCGCGCGCCCACTCGCACCATGATCAGATTAGCGGGGACCTGAAAAATGATGTAGCCGAGAAAGAAGATTCCGCTTCCAAAGCCATATGCCGACGACGTGAGGCCGATAGCCTGGTTCATGCTGAAGGCCGCAAACCCAACATTCACGCGGTCAAGAAAACTGACAAAGTACAACAGCATGACGAACGGAAGGATCCGCAAGCGCAGTTTGCGCGTGACGCGGGCTTCTATATCGGACATTGCGGCCAGTGCGCTCACGCAGTCGCCAGCGGCTTCCTTGCCGCTGCTGCAATTTCAGCGCATACCGCCCCCGTGACTTCGGCGGTCATTGCCGTGCCGCCCAGGTCGCGTGTATGCAGCTTTTCGTTTGCGGTCACGTGTTCGATGGACTGCATCAGCCTGCGTGCGGCTGCCGTCTCGCCCAGGTGGTCGAGCATCATCACGCATGTCCAGAAGGTCCCGACCGGGTTGGCGACGCCCTTGCCCATGATGTCGAAGGCTGAGCCATGAATCGGCTCGAACATGGATGGTGCCGCACGCTCAGGGTTGATGTTGGCTGTGGGCCCAATGCCGAGGCTTCCAGCGAGCGCGGCGGCCAGATCGCTAAGAATGTCGGCGTGCAGATTCGTGGCCACAATCGTATCCAGCGATGCGGGGCGGGTAACCATGCGCGCTGCGGCTGCGTCGACCATCTCCTTGTCCCACTTCACGTCGGGAAAATCCTTGGCTACTTCGCTGGCAACTTCGTCCCACATTACCATTGCGTGGCGCTGCGCATTGCTCTTGGTGACCAGCGTGAGCAGCTTGCGCGGGCGCGACTGGGCCAGCTTGAAGCCGAAGCGCTGAATACGCTCTACGCCGGCACGCGTCATCACGGAGAGATCTGTGGCGACTTCGATGGGGAGTCCCTGATGTACGCGGCCACCGGCGCCGGAGTACTCGCCCTCAGAGTTCTCGCGCACAATCACCCAGTTGAGATCCTCGGCCTTGCAGCGCTTCAGCGGTGCATCAATGCCGGGCAGAATTCTGGTGGGGCGCACGTTGGCGTACTGGTCGAGGCCCTGGCAGATCTTGAGCCGCAGTCCCCACAGCGTGATGTGGTCGGGAATATCCGGATCGCCCGCAGAGCCGAAGAGGATCGCGTCCTTGCCTCTGAGAGCATCGAGGCCGTTGGCGGGCATCATCTCGCCGTGCTCGCGGTAGTAGTCGCCGCCCCACGGGAATTGCTCGAACTCAAAGGCGAATTTTTCTTCTGACGCTGCCAGCGCTTCCAGAACCTGCCGGCCGGCGGGCACAACTTCTTTGCCAATTCCATCCCCCGGCACCAACGCAATCCGATATGTCTTCATTCCCACCCCTCTCAACGCCACTGACAATCCGAAAAATGGACGATCAAAATGGACGATCGATCTAGCACGCCAATTCTACCTTCGCTGCGCCATGTCCTGCAGATCGCCCCTTTTCGCGCGAGTGGTTCCGGCACGCGGTTTGTCATTCTTCTTCACTCAGGAATTCGCGTCTCTCATCATCGCCGCGCCTGGCTGCGCACCAGTCGCCTTGGTGATTCGGCAACTGCCATAAGTTGAACGTGGGAAGCTGTAGCAGGAGGAGGAGCGTAGCGCACCCACTTCTCTTCCTCGTAGACCTGAGGCAGCGTCACCGGTTGGCCGCTCAGTTTCACCGTTTCATGAATCAGGGAGTTCTCCGGGATTACTCTCACCCATTTACCGCGCGGCAGACCCCAGCGGCCGTACTTCTTGCGCGGAAAGTACTCAAGGAGCCACCACCAGAAACCTTGCAGCGACTTATGAAGAATCCCGTGCGGATCGGGCGGCACATACTTGGGAAGAAACGGAGGTGGCGATTGCTGGCCTAGTACGATTTCGGCGCGGTTGGCGTCGACCATGAGCCCCTGTTTGATGGCTTCGACGAGCAGCCATTCGAAGGAGATCTTCGAGAGCCCGGCGCTCTGCTCGCAGTAACTGCCTCCGATGTCCGAATGCACGCCCGTGAACCACACCTGACGGATATCCTGCCCCGCGCAGCCGCCGGATGCTGCCAACGACGGCCCCCACAGGTTGTCCTGGTAGCAGCAGCGGCGTTCGTGGATAGAGACCGCGTGACGCCCGGTGCGGATGATCGGATTCTGCCCGTTGAAGCGCAACTCGATTTGGTCATAAATCCACCCATAGGAACTGACCGTGTCCCAAACGCCGCAGAAGTGCACCTCCACCTCGCGCGAGAATGCATATTTGAAGGCGTCTTCAGCGGCGAATGTCGCCTCCTGCCCCTTCGGGCTTTTGGTCATCTTCGCGTAGAGGCGGAGAATATATGGAATCAGTTGTTCGTTGCCGGGTTCGAGCAATCCATATACGTGCAGCAGGCTGCCGACGGCGCGCGCGGTATAGGAACCGCGGCTGAAACCAAAGAGGAAGATACGGTCTCCGTCTTCGTAAGTATTCATCAAATATCGGTAGGCGTCGCCCACGTTGTCCAGCAGTCCCGTGCCGCAGGCGAGGCCTATCAATTGCGACCACCATTTTTCAATAAGGCCATGGGCGTTAGGCGACCCCATGGTGCCGACACCGGGATGGTAATAGGCAATCTGCTCCGCACTGATCGCAAGAGTGTTGTACAGCTTGACGACGTTTGAATCCGTGTCAGGTTTGTCAAAGTCATTTCCTGTGCCATCACAGCAGATTACGATGTTCTTTGACATGGGTCTCCTTTCGTTTCGGTTCAGTCATCGAGGTTGTGTTTATGGGCTTCCAGGGAAATCGAAAGCATAGCACGCTTGCAGCAAATGTGGCATGACTCAGGCAAACAGTCGCGCCGGGCATGGTCGCAGAAACTGCGAATACCGCGATAAGAAACGCCGGTCCGCTCTGTGACCCAAGGCACAGAGCCTCTGCCGTGGGCGAGCGACAATAGTATGTAAAGCTCGCCGGCCCTCGTGCTGGGCGTCCAGGAGGATTTCCCCATGAGCGATCTGGCCCCTTTGGCTGAAGCCGTTGCCGTGGACCCGCTGGTCGGGCACCCTCCCGATTTCCACGTCTTTCACGAGTTCATTGAGCGCTGCAAGAACCTGCCCGCGGTGACCACTGCGGTAGTATGGCCGCTTTCCGATGTCGCTCTGAGAGGCGCGGCAGAAGCCGCAGTCGCCGGGCTTATCAAGCCCACGCTCATTGGCCCCGGAGCCGCGATGAAGGCCCTGGCCGCAGAGATTGGTGTCGACATCAGCACCTATCCCATCCTCGAAGCTGACACGGAGGCAAAGGCCGCCGAGGCGGCTGTAGTGATGTGCCGCTCTGGCAATGCCCAGGCACTGATGAAGGGCAGCCTGCACACCGACGAGCTGTTGAAGCCCGCGATGGAGCGCGATACCGGACTTCGCACTGCCCGCCGCATCAGCCATGTGTTCATCATGGATACGCCTGCCTACGCGCGCACGCTGATGATCACCGACGCAGCTATCAACATTACGCCCGAGCTGGAAGACAAGGTCGACATCGTTCAGAACGCGATTGATCTGGCGCACGCGCTCGGCATCCCTGAGCCCAAGGTTGCGCTGCTCTCGGCCATTGAGACAGTCAATCCCAAGATCAAGTCCACGCTTGACGCCGCCGCTCTGTGCAAGATGGCCGACCGCGGCCAGATTACCGGCGGCATTCTCGACGGACCACTGGCCTTCGATACGGCGGTCAGCGTGAAGGCGGCCGCGATCAAGAATCTGGTCTCGCCGGTGACCGGACAAGCCGACATTCTGGTGGTTCCCGATCTGGAGAGCGGCAATATGCTGGCCAAGCAGCTTGAGTACCTGGGCGGCGCGCAACTGGCCGGTATTGTCCTGGGCGCGCGCGTACCGACCATTCTTACCAGCCGGGCTGACTCGGCAGAGACGCGGCTGACCAGTTGCGCCGTCGCCGTGCTGCTGCACTATGGGACGCATCCGGTGGTCAAGGTTTAGAGCCTGTTATCAACTATGGAACGGGTGGCGACGCATTGCGGACCTTGCACGAAGAGCTTGCGTTTGCGGGATCGATCCATAGAGCGTCTTAGCTTCCAATCTATCTTGGCCTTCCAGCAGCGTGAATTCTGTCCAGGGTAAAGGCGAATCCGGTTTAATTACTGGGCTCGAGGCGGGCCTGCGGGTGAGGTGGACTTAACTCGCCTACTCTTGATGCAGCAGAAAGGTCAACACTACGATCGTCAAAGTTTGGAGAGTCGAGCGCTTTTCTGCGAAACTTTGGGCATGTCCCTCACGTTGCCGGCACTGATCTTCGACCTCGACGGAACGCTCACCGACTCCAAGCCCGGCATCCTCGGCTGTCTGCGCAAGGTTCTTGACGATCGGGGTATGGGTGACCAGGGCCCGCTAGACCGCTTCATTGGCCCTCCGGTCGAAGAGTGGGTCGTCGAACTGCTGCCCAATGCGAGCCAAGAGGAGCGAATTACTTTGGCCAGCGACTACCGTGCCTGCTACGACCGCGAAGGCTGGCGGAACAACTCGGTCTTTCCGGGCGTACGCGAGATGCTCGTCGAGCTGCACCGGCAGGGATTCCCGCTCTACGTCTGCACATCCAAGCAGCAGCATTTTGCTGTGCGTATTCTCGATGCGTTTGAACTGTCGGGGCTCTTTACAGCAATCTACGGCGACAAGGCTGAATACGCGACGCACAGCAAGGTAGATCTGCTGGCGAATGTTTTGGGTGAGCGCTCGCTCGGGCCCAGCTCGGCCTGGATGATCGGCGACCGCAGCTTTGATATCGACGCGGCCCACGCCAACCGGCTGCGCTGCCTCGCCGCTGCCTGGGGCTACGGCACGCCGGATGAGTGCGCGCAGGCCGACGCAGTGGCTGCCACGCCAGCCCATGTTCCCGCGCTTGTGTTGCCTCGGAATATCGAGACAGATACGTCGAACAACGCTTGCATCCCGGTCGCATAATAGCGCTGGGGTTGAGATAAGTTCAGGCAGTCCAGTGCGCCGATCGCAGGCACGCGCGAAAAAACCGCCTGCTCGCATTTGCATCTCGTTGGAGGGAACGACCCAAAGGGGTTGGACCCGAGGGCTAATTGCAATGAAGCCCCGACGGCATGCTCCAGGGTCGAAAAGCGACCTCCAAAAGCCGATTTGAAGATATTGATTCCCCTCCGCCGCAAGACGAAGATTCAAAATGGCTGTGCAGAATGAAGGCCCATAGTGCGAGCGCTGCTTCCTGTGGGAAACAGGAGAGTTTTTAACATTAAATCAATATTTATCGCTTTGCATGCAATCAACTCGTTTATATACAGCATATAAATAAAATGATTGACAATCGTATTTGAATCGGGGTATTGTGGAGTCGGTAACAACAAACGTCAAGGAGGTACTCCATGCGTCATATGCTCGCCAGCACACTTGTTTTATCGTCGATGTTGCTCCCCGCAATGGCCAAAGCCAGCACCTCGGCGGACGACGTCACAGCTGCCACCCCCACCCTCCGCGTAAGCAGCGGAGTCACCGCTCCCTCGCTCATTGATTCCGTCGCGATTCCACTTCCGGAGGGCCTTGCCAGAACCTTCATGCCCATGAATTCCGAGGTTGGACTCTCTCTCACCGTCGACAGCAACGGCCAGGCAAAGGACGTCAAGGTTGTCAGGCCGTCAAACCCTTACTGGGATGCGCGCGTGGTTGAAGCAATCCAGAAGTCGCACTTCCATCCCGGGATGGTGGACAACACGCCCGTTCCCGTGGAGATGAACCTTACCGTCCAGATCGCCCACTAAACACAAGCCCTCCCGATAACCAGGCCTGCCCGGGAGACTCAACCGTCTCCCGGGTGAGCTTAAGCCAGTCTGTCATAGGTTTGCCCATGCGCCGCCGACAGAAGCTGTTTACTGCTTAAGGAATTTCACGACCACTGGCCCCATCTCGGCGGTGCATTGCTCGGGAGCCAGGTGCCCGCACCCATTAAACACGTTCAGCTCTGACTGCGGAACCAGCATGTGCATCTTCTGGCCCTGCTCGAGCGGCGTGATCTGGTCCTTTCCTCCCCACAGCAGCAGCACGGGCATTTTCAGCTTCGGCAATAGCTTGTCGGTCGCGTCCTGTCCGGTCAGCATGGTGTCGAGCGCACGCCGAATGATCCACGCACGCTGCGCCGAAAAGCGCAGAATGTCCTGCGCAACGAATCCAGGAATCCGCGGCGGATGCGGCATCAGAAGCGCTTCCAACTGGTCCAGTTGTGCGGGCGTTCTGGGAATGAAGAGGTTCGTATCCCAGGCCGGCCTCTCGTCGAGACCGGCGGAGTCAAAGAGCATCAGCCGACGGACCCGCTCGGGATGCGCGGCTGCAATGATTTGTGCAATCCATCCGCCCATGGACCATCCGCCCAGATCCACTTGCTTTAACCCGAGCGCGTCCATAAAGCCCACCACCGCGCCTGCTTCGTCGCGCACCGAGTAGGAGAAGTCCGCTGGCTTGTCGCTGCGTCCGTATCCGAACAGGTCTGGCATGTACACGCGGAATCCGGCCTTGGCAAGATAGGGTGAAAGGTTGAGCCAGTCTTCAGCGCTGGCGCCGAGCCCATGCACCAGCACGACAACAGGCCCGCCAGCCGGCCCCACTGCTTCGTAGTGCATCCGGTGGCCTTCAACCGTCACCGAGCTGCTCTCGGTGCCGTTCAGAGACTCGCGCAGATAGGTGAACTCGTTGAAGTAACTGACCGGGTGCAGCCAGAAACTGATGCCTGCAGCCAACGCCATCGCCCCGAGTGCGAATCCAAGCCAAAGTGTCTTCTTTGTCAGCTTCACCTTTTCCTGCTTCCCAGTGCCGCGAGAGCCTGTGCCCGCTGCCAGCCCATCTCAATCACCCGCGCCATGATCGGGTCAAGTTTAAGCGCAGCCCCAGACGCATCTTGCCTGATCCACTCTGCCCGCTCCACCCACCGTACCGCATCTGCGTCGGAGGCGGCCTGCAACGAGCCGCCTGTCACCCGGCACAGGTAATCCACAATCACGTAGTGGTAGCGGACCCGCTCAGCCTCGTGCTGAATCCGGTCAAGCAGTTCGACAAGTTCAAGAGGTTCCACGGTAAGCCCGGTCTCTTCGCGCACTTCACGCACCACACCCGCGGTGAGCGACTCACCCAGTTCGAGCAGTCCGCCAGGCAGCGACCACTGGCCCTTGAGCGGCTCAGCCCCGCGCTGCACCAGCAGCACCCGGCCCTGCTCGACTACAACTGCGCCCACGCCCACCAGCGGCGCCAATGGAAACTCTCTCTGCATTGTGCTTCCTGTCTCCCGTATTCTCTACAATAGTTTGCCGACCTCCTCTGCACGCAACCCGCAATCATGCGCGAATCTCTTCCGCGCGGCTATCATCAAATCAAACGGGGGAGCAAGAGGAGAGACTAGACATGTCGGAAATCACACTGCAAATTGAAGGAATGCATTGCGGGTCCTGCGTTCGCCGAGCCGGTCAGGCGCTTGCGTCGGTTGAGGGCGTGGTCGTCAACGAAGTGCGCGTGGGCGCGGCGCGGCTGACTTCGGCCGCCGAGCCAGTGCCGGTGGATGCGGCGATTGCCGCGCTCGCCAAGGTGGGCTACACGGCGCATCGGGTTTAGTAAATGACGCCTTCCGCATCGGAATCACTGACTCTGCCCGTACTGGGGATGACGTGTGCGTCCTGCCAGCATCACGTGGAAGAAGCGCTGCGTGCAACCGCCGGCGTGGAGTCGGCACATGTTGATCTGATGGCCCATCGAGCCAGCGTGGTCTTCGATCCGGCGATGGCCGCACCCGAACAACTGGTCGAAGCCATTCGCGGAGCGGGCTACGATGCAGTGCTTCCCCGTGCTGATGATGCGGCGGGCGCAGAGAATCGAGAGCGGACAGCCGAATCTGCGCGCAAGGCCTGGGTGACGCTCGCCACGGGCGCAGCAGCCATGTTGCTGGCCATGCCGCTGGGCTCGCATATGGGCGCGCTGGACCATGCCCCAGACCGAGTTTTGATGTGGATGCTGCCGTGGCTTTATGCGCTGCCTGCAAACGAATTGCGGTGGTTTCTGCTGGTGCTTACGGCCGCTGTTGTGGGTTGGGCCGGGCGCGGCATCTATATGAGCGCGATTCGCGCCCTGCGCCACGGAGCCACCAACATGAACACGCTCGTTGGGCTGGGCACCAGCGTCGCCTTCGTTTACTCGGCCTATGCCACCCTGTGGCCGGCGCCCGGCCGCAATGTTTATTTCGACGCGGTTCTGCTGATTATTGGATTTCTGCTTTTGGGTAAGAGCCTGGAGGGCCGCGCCAAGCGTCGTGCGCTGGCCGCCCTGGACTCTCTCTCGCGGCTCCGGCCTGTGACTGCTCGCCGGATTGTCGATGGCGTGCAGACCCTGGTGCCGCTCGAGGAAATCAGACCCGGCGACGATGTTCTAGTGCTTCCCGGCGAGCGCTTTCCCGTGGATGCAACCATTGTGGAAGGCCGCACCTCGGTGGACGAATCGATGCTGACCGGCGAATCCACTCCGCTGGCGCGCGAAGTCGGCGGGCGCGTGTTGGCCGGTTCGCTCAACTACGACGGCGCGGTGGTTTGCCGGGCGGAGTCGCTGGGAGAGGCCACGGTGCTGGCGCAAATTACGCGCATGGTGGAGCAGGCGCAGGGCTCGCGTGCGCCCATGGAGCGGCTGGCCGACCGTGCCAGTTCGATTTTTGTTCCCGTGGTGCTTGGCCTGGCAGTGCTGACGTTTGTGGCCTGGCTCCTTGCCGCACACTCGCTTTCGCTGGCGCTTGAGAACACCGTTGCGGTACTCGTAATCGCTTGTCCATGCGCCATGGGGCTGGCCGTGCCTGCCGCGCTTACCGTCGCTGTAGGTCGAGGCGCGCAGCTTGGAGTTCTGTTCAAGGGCGGCGAAGCGCTGGAGAGGCTCGCGCACCTGGATGCCATCGTGCTGGACAAGACTGGCACGCTGACCGTGGGGCGGCCAGTGCTGGCGGCGGTTCATGGACTCGCCGGCCAGCAGGACAACGATCTCTTACGTATGGCCGCGGCCGCCGAGGAAAGGTCCAATCATCCCCTGGCCCACGCGATTGTCGATTTTGCGCTTGGACTCGGTCTCACCTGGAAGCCCGCCGAAGACGTGCAGATTATTCCCGGCCGCGGGCTGACCGCCAGGGTCGAAGAACATGATTGCCTCCTCGGCAACGAGGCGCTCTTTCAAGAGTCCTTCATTTCTCTGCCTGATGGAATTGCTCCGCCTGAAGCAGGAGTCACGCGGCTGTGGATGGCGCTGGACAATTTGCCCGTCGGCTATTTCGACGCGCGCGATGCACTCCGTCCCGATGCGGCTGAGGCGATCGCCGAGCTGCGCCAGGCCGGATTGCAGGTTCTGATGCTTACGGGCGACTCGAAGGTTGCCGCTTTATCCATCGCAAATCAGGCGGGAATCACGGAAGTCGAAGCCGAACTCGATCCGGCCGGCAAGCTGGCCCGCATTCGCGCCCTACAGCAGAGCGGCCTGCGCGTAGCGATGGTCGGCGACGGTATCAACGACGCCGCCGCGCTAGCCCAGGCCGACGCAGGCATCGCCATGGGCACCGGCGCCGATCTGGCCCAGGAGGCCGGCGACGTGCTGCTGCTGCGAACCCAGCCTTCCGCTATTCCCGCCGCGCTCGGCCTCGCCAGGCAAACTCTGCGCATCATGCGCCAGAATCTTGGCTGGGCTGTGGGCTACAACCTGCTCGGCATTCCGTTGGCAGCCGGGCTGCTCTATCCGGCCTTCCATATCCTGCTTACGCCCTGGCTGGCCGCGGCCGCCATGGCGCTTAGCTCCGTATGCGTGCTGGGCAACAGTTTGCGGCTGCGGCGGTGGTCGAGTCCCAAGGTCTCAAAATCGCAACATGAGGCACCGGCTTCACCCGCTGGTACTCCGGCAAGTTAAACTGATCGAAGAGCCTGTTTGTGCGCATCTTGACCCGCTACATTCTCGGTGAAATTCTCTCCCACACGCTCATTGGCTGCGCGCTGTTCACCTTCATTCTGTTCATGCCCTACCTTCCGCACATTCTGGAGATGGTGGTGCGCAACAGCTCCACTTTCTCAAACGCTGCGGAGATCTTTCTCTTTACGCTGCCGAATCTGTTCCGGGTAACGATTCCAATGTCGGTGCTGGTGGGCGTGCTGCTGGGCCTCAGCCGCCTGGCGGCCGACAGCGAAATCATCGCGATGCGTGCCTCCGGGTTGGGCATCGGCTACTTTGTGCGCGTCTCCTCGATTGTGGCCATC
>Ga0307377_10000659_pt1 | contig 45231 bp, 36 predicted proteins | sample TR3MG_FD_202535 | JGI IMG/M metagenome (GOLD analysis project Ga0307377, IMG submission 202535) | Soil microbial communities from Risofladan, Vaasa, Finland - TR-3 | ecosystem: Environmental > Terrestrial > Soil > Coastal area > Acid sulfate soil | place: Finland: Risofladan, Vaasa | collected...
TGCCAAATCTGCCACAGACTGACAAATTATTTGCACCACGTTTTCCGTAATCTGGGCATCTTTTATTTTGACAACAGAATTTTGAAAGAGCTTGCATTGTCTTATCTCCTGAACGTTACCCTTTATGAGACAACGATTTGTCCCTCGTTCAGGATATCGGCAAAGACAAGCAAAATTATTCAATCATGTTAAGACACAAGGGGCTTCTGCAATTAATCAATAATCAATTATGACAATATCTTCCGGTATCGCCACGACGTCGCGGTGTTTGGGGCCGAGGATTTTTCGGATTTCTGAGCTGTGCCTGCCCGCCAGGGCTTTTAGCTGCGCGCTGCCAAGGTTTGTCACCGCCTTGGCCTTGTCATTGAGCATGACCACCTCGCCCGCCTCGAACGAGCCTTCCACCGAGACTACGCCGCTGGGTAAAAGGCTCTTGTGATTTCGGATGGCGCGCACGGCGCCTTCGTCGATGTTTATCACCCCGGCGGGCCTGCTGTTGAGAACCCACCGGGCGCGATTGCTTAGCCTGCGTTTGGGCATAAAGATGGTGCCGATTTGCTCGCCGGCGATAATCCGCCCGATTACGTCTTTCTCGCGGCCGTTCGCCAGGACCATTCGACAGCCCGCATTGGAGGCGATTCCGGCCGCTTCGATTTTGCTCTTCATGCCGCCCGTGCCGCGCTCGCTGCCGGCGCCGCCCGCGCTGCGCATAATATCGTCGGTTATCTCGTAAACGGTGGACACCGGTTTCGCGTCGGCGAATTTGCGAGGGTCCTTATCGTAAAGAGCGTCGATGTCGGTGAGCATGACAAGCAGGTCCGCGTCGATTTTGCTGGCGACCAGGGCGCACAGCCGGTCGTTGTCCCCAAAGGCCGTGCCGATTTCTTCGGTGCTGACGCTGTCGTTCTCATTCAGGATGGGGACAACCGAGAGATTAAGCAGCGTCTCGATGGAGTTGCGAAGATTGAGGTAGGTCTTTCGGTTATTGAGCACTTCGGCTGTAAGCAGCACCTGGGCCACCGTGACGCCGAAGCGGGCGAACGATTTTCGGTACTCGGCCATCAACAGCGGCTGGCCGATGGCGGCGCAGGCCTGCCGCATCTTCGTGTCCTTTACTTTGCCCGGCAGGGCGAGTTGCCCCGCACCCATGCCGATAGCGCCGGAGGTGACAATCACAACCTGCCTGCCGGTCTTGCGCAGCTCCGCGATTTGCCGGGTGATTCCGCGAATATAGCCCGCGTCAACCTCAACCGTGCCGGCTTTGGTCAAAATGTTCGTGCCGATTTTGATAACAATCTTTTTTACATTCTCAAAGTTTCGCATCGACGGCTCATCTGCTTGGGTATTGTCGCCGTATATTAAGATATTCTCTCACCTTCTTCAATAGTCCAGCCGCCGGTCCTGCTTTGCGTTCTTGCCGCAACAGCTCTTGTATTTCTTGCCGCAGCCCCGGGGGCAAGGGTCATTCCGCCGACCTTCAACTTGCCTAACAACAAGCTTTGCAGTTGCCGGAGAACCGGTTATAGACTCACCAGGACCGGGCACGAGTTATCTTGCGCCGGCTGTCAGGTGGCGCCGGGCATTCTGCAGTTTCTGCAGAAAGTTGTTTTTTTTGAACTCTGTGGTCCATTTCCTGAACGTCATCCAGCCGGCAAAACGAATCAGGTAGTTGCGCCAGCAGCGGTACCATCTTCTCCAGCCGGCCCGGACATTGTGAAAAAAGAAAATCAGAGCTGGAAATGAGAATATATTCAGGACCACCAGAAACATATACTTGAACTGATAGAATCGCCCCATGATTTTCTTGGCCGAGTTATGCATCTGTTCGGCGGTCATCGGTGCATCGGGCTCAAACAGCGGAAAATTGCCGTCGTAGTATTCCCAGCCTATATCCTGAAGCGGGTAAATCCTGTTTTGCTCCCGGAGCCGTTGCCTTAGCTGTGTGCCGGGCAGAGGCACCGCCAGCAGTACCTGTACGGTGTCGAGTTTGGCCTTGCGGATAAAATTCCTGTAGCGTCCGGCGCGCTCGGCTGCCGGCATTTGGAAGCTCACGCCTGCCTTCAGCGGATAACCGAAGATGAACATGCCGTGTACGAGGAATCCGAATTTCCGAAAGGTCCCCGCGAGCGACAGCATATCTTCCGAACGCACGTGCTTGTTCATGGCGTTGAGCTCTTCTTCAATGGGCGATTCAAAACCGATAGCGACGGTCTGAATTCCCACGTCCCTCATCACCGAAAGCAGCTCGGCGTCTTTGGCCTTGTCCAGTCTGATCTGAACCGTAATATCAAACCTTCTGCCGATCCTTCTTTTGTACTCGCCGAGCATCTTGCAGAACCTTACGGTTTCGTCCCGCTGCTGGCCGAAAAGGTCGTCCACTATGAAGAAGTGTCTCGCATTTCTGGTCTCGACCAGCGAGCTGATGTGTTCGAGCAGCCGTTCCGGGCTGGCGGCTCTCGGCCTGCCTTTGACCGTGCAGAACTCGCAATCCATCCCGCACCCTCGAATCCTCTCGACCGGATAGATTTTGATTTTAGCATAGCGCACCAGAGAAAAATCAGGCAGCGGCAGCTTGTCGAAATCCGTTGTGGCCGGCCTTTGGTCCGTAACAAAAGGCTTGCCGTCCCTCACATAAGCCACGCCCCTGACCCTCCTCGGCTCTTTCTGCCCTTCAATGGCGCGCAGAAGCTCTGTGATTGTCTCTTCTGCTTCGCCTATCACGACATAGTCGATGCCGGAACTCAACGCCTCGGCGATGTTGTCTTCGACAAAATGCTGCCCGCCGGCCACCGTAACGACGCCCAGATTCTTGTAAAAGCGGGCTATCTCGTAGAGCCTCGGTATGGTGCTCGTCAACCCGCCGTAAAGTCCAACGACGTCCGCCGGTCTTTCACGCTGCAGGAACTCGTGGTCGGCTCCGCCCGAGCTTTTTCTGGGTCCGAATCGCCGAAGGTTATTCTCGTCAATAACCTCAACATCCCATTTTTCCATCTTATTGGCGGCGGTAGCCACACAGACGGGCCCCAGCGCCGTGGTCTTCCTGGCGATATGAGAATAGATATTGAAAGCCGGGTAGGCGGGAATTACAACTCTAAATCTGTATCTTTTTTTGGATAAGTCAAGCATGCCGCGGACCGACAAGCATTTTTTCCCAAACATAAACCTGACAGACCCGACTAACAAAAGCCTTGCCGGTTATTTCCATAACAAACTACAATCTTGTGCAAGATAAATCAAGCCTCTCGTATTTATTTTCAGGAATATCCCCCTCCGCCGGAACAAAAAGAGCGGGTGATGGGAATCGAACCCACCTGACCAGCTTGGAAGGCTGGGGCTTTGCCACTAAGCTACACCCGCTTATACAATTGATTATTTGTCACCGATTATTTATAATTCGTCAAGCATTATAAGCATTCAATGACAAATTGTAAAGAGGCAGGAAAAAAATGGATATTACTGAGTTAGCCGCTGCGGCAAAGGCCGCCTCTGTCCGGCTGGGCGCGGTCAAAACCCGCATAAAGGACAAGGCGTTGGCCGCAATCGCCACGGCCCTCAAGGCGCGCAGCAGCGAAATCGTGTCGGCCAACAAGACCGACCTGGTTAACGCTGAAAAGAACAATCTGGCCGCACCCCTGCTCAAACGCCTTAAGTTCGATGAGGGCAAAATCGCGGACGTGGTTGCTGGCATCGAAAGCCTCATCAAGCTTGATGACCCCGTCGGCAAAACACTGGCCGCCATTGAGCTTGACAAGGGGCTGGCACTATACAAGGTAAGCTGCCCCATCGGAGTAATCGGCATTATCTTCGAATCCCGGCCGGACGCCCTCGTGCAAATCTCGACGCTGTGTCTCAAGAGCGGCAACGCCGTCCTGCTTAAAGGCGGAAGCGAAGCGGCCGAGACAAACCGCATCCTGGCCAAAGTAATCGCCGAGGCGAGCGAGAAGGCCGGGCTGCCCGAAGGCTGGATTCAACCGCTGGAGACCCGGCAGGACGTTGCCGAGATGCTCAAACTCGATGACTACATCGACCTTGTCATCCCCCGCGGCTCCAATGAGTTCGTTCGCTACATAATGAATAATACCAATATACCCGTGCTCGGCCACGCCGACGGGATATGCCACGTCTACGTTGACGGCGACGCCAATCTGGCCATGGCAGTAAATATCACCGTCGATTCCAAGTGCCAGTACGTGGCGGTCTGCAACGCAGCCGAGACTCTGCTGGTTGATGAAAAAATCGCAGAGGCTTTTCTACCCAAAGTAAGGGTCGCCCTCGAAGCCCACAATGTTGAGATTCGCGGCTGCGAAAAAACGCGCGCCATAATCGACGCAAAGCCGGCAGCCGAAGAAGACTGGTCCACCGAGTACCTCGATTACATCATCTCGATAAAAGTGGTGGGCGGACTCGATGAGGCAATCGAGCATATAAATAAATACGGGTCACACCATACCGATGCTATTGTCACGCGCAGCAAGAAGAAGGCGGGCAGGTTTATGGACCTGGTGGACTCGGCCGGTGTGTTCTGGAATTGCAGTACGCGATTCGGCGACGGCTACCGCTACGGACTCGGCGCCGAAGTGGGCATCAGCACCAATAAGATTCACGCGCGCGGGCCGGTCGGACTCGAAGGATTGGTTATATACAAATGGAAGCTGGCGGGCACAGGCCAGGTTGTCGCGGACTACGCCGGGAAAGAGGCCAAAAAGAAATTCAAGCATAGAAAGCTGGATGTGGTAAGGCGGCGAAAAAATACGTAGCTCGAATATCGGCGTCCGAAACCGTGTCGCGGGTTAGCCATCGGCCGGTGTAGTAGTCGTAGTAGCAGTTTCTCCTGCATTGGATTTTCAAAGAGCCGCTGTCGAGTATAACAACCGGCCGGCCGGTAAACAAGTAAAAATTTCCCTGGGCTGAGGAAGTGCCGATAACGTCGTCAGCCGTGAGCCAGATGCCGTCATTGCCCTTGCCCGTATGGATAGTGGGCTCGCCGTACGCGTCGTATTCGCAACGCTCGTAAACCTGCCTGACGGGATGGCATAGCATAAGGACAAGGAAACAGGTAAAGGGTTGTGCGTACGGATGCGGGGTCTTAATCGATAATTGATAATTGATTGATGGTCTTGAAATCGCTTCACACACAATTACGGTGAATATCTTCTGCACAAAATTTCGCGGCCAATAGAAACGGTGAGATTTACCTAAGCACTTGTGGGGGCGAGGATTAGCTGTTTCGGGGGAGGTCCTATAATAAAATTTTCAAAATTTTTGAAAAAAATACTTATTGTTTGTTGACAGAGTGGGAGAAAGTGGGTAGATTCCCCAATGCGGTTTAACCGAGTGGAGCAAAAGCCATGCTTTTACTAACAGGTGAATACGAGCACGTAGTTGACGACAAGAGCAGAGTGCTTATCTCAAATAAGCTGCGTAATCAAATTGACGCCGATGCGCACGGCAGCAATTTCTACCTTGTCCTCGGGGCCAACGGGATACTGTGCCTGTACCCGGAGAGGTACTTCGAACAGATCGCGTTAGCGGCCTCACCGGAGGGTCAGCCGCCGGATGAGACGGTGGCATTTGAACGAATAAGCTTCGCGCTGGCCGGCAAGGTGGAACTCGACCGCCAGGGAAGGCTGCTGCTGAATGAGAGACTTCGCAAGAGAGCAGGACTGAAGGACCGTATCACGCTCGTCGGCGTCAGAGACCATATCGAATTGTGGAACAGCGAGGACTGGGAGCAGTACCTCGCAGACCACATGACGCAATATCAACAACAGGTGCTGCAGGCGCGACAGGCCGTGCTGCAGAAACAAAGCCAGGAAGATCTAACACTGGAGAGGAGGCCAAATGATTGAAATGGACGCGAATCATTGCCAGGTTGTAGAGCAAAGCCTTACCGGCGGACGAGCACTTGACGAGCAGACGTTCGCCTCGCTGGCGATACTGAGCGACCGGCTGGAACGGGTAAAATCGCTCGGTGGGTCGTTTGCCCACGTTGGGTTCTCGCCCGCGGCGAAGGGGCTGCTGAGGACACAGAGGAACGCGGTAGCCGTAGGGTAAGACTGTGATTGCCGGTTGCGACAGGTACAGCGCGTACCGTGCGCTGCCGCGAGATGGCGCAAAACCGCGCTTGTGGGTATAATAGTGAATGGTTCGGCAGTAGAACATATCCCGGTTCTTGCAAATATATTGGCCGAACAGATAGACTTACCACCGGACGGGGTGATGGTCGATGCGACCATAGGACAAGGACGTCACAGTTTACTGTTCGGCCAACGTTTGGGCCCTGACGGAGTTGTCATTGGTCTGGATGTTGACGAAAAATCAATCCGCAGGGCCCATTTTATGTTAAAAGACCTCACCTGCAAAGTTATCCTAATCTGTGAGAACTTTTCAGAGATCAGCAGCGAGGTCCGCAAGCAAGGGGTAGAGAAGGTTGATTTTATCCTTGCGGACTTGGGGGTCAGCTCGGCACAGCTTGAGGATGGGCAAATGGGGCTAAGTTTTCAAATAAATATGCCGCTTGATATGAGAATGGACAAAAGATTAAAGAGGACGGCTGCCGATATAGTGAATGAAACAGACGAGAAATCGTTGGCTGATCTGATTTATAAATTCGGCCAGGAGAGAGCCTCGCGGCGGATTGCGCGGTTTATGGTGCGGAATCGCGGCAGGCAGGCGATTACAACGACGGGTCAGTTGGCGGCGATAATATGCAGCGCGCTGGGACAGCCTGAGCAAAAGCGAAAAAGCAGGATACATCCGGCAACCAGGACCTTTCAGGCGTTGAGAATCGCGGTCAATAACGAGCTGGGGAACCTTGAGAAACTGCTTGCTTCAGGGCCGGAGCTGCTGAAGGAAAACGGTCGAATAGCAGTCATCAGCTTCCACAGTCTGGAAGATAGATTGGTAAAGAACAATTTCAGGCAAAACGAGAAAAACGGCTTTTACAGGGTTATTACGAAGAAGCCGATAGCACCCTCGCATGAGGAAATCGCGGCAAACCCGCGGGCCAGAAGCGCCAAATTGAGAATCGCACAAAGACAGTAGAGAAAAAGGAGTTTCTGTCATGACTTCGGACGCAAAGGTCGGACTGCTGCTGGGTCTGGTTTTCATATTCATAATTGCATTCATAATCAACGGGCTACCGACCTTTCGCATCGAGAAGCAGAATAATCATCAGTTGACGACGAATATCACCAGCCTGCAGAATGAAGCGCTGGGCATAGGGAGTAAGGAGCGGGAGGTAATCAAACAGACGCAGCAGGTGAGGAGACAATCTTTTGCAGAAGTCGGGCCCCGACCGCCGGCGGACCAGGTTCGCCCCCAGATGCCGTCGGCAGAAGGTACCACTTCGTTAACGGAGCCTCAACAAAGTGTACTGGTTGTTCCTGTGAATCCGCAGCCCGTTGTGGAAAATAAGCAGGTTGTGGCAGAACAGAAGCAGCCGGCTGTGGAAAACAAGCAGTTGGTCGCCGAAGACAAGGCGTCTGTCGTGGAAAAGAGTCAGTCGGTCACTACAAAGAAAGAGAACCAGGCGGTCGAGCCGGGCAAGCCGGATCTGGTCAAGGTCTATGTTGTCGAGGAAGGCGAGAACCTCAGCGAGATAGCAAAGAAGTTCTACGGGCCCGAAGAGGGTAACCGGATAGCCAACGTTACCAAAATATTCCAGGCCAATAGCAATGTGCTGAAATCGCCGGATGAGGTCAGGGCGGGACAAAAGATCGTAATACCGGCTTTGGACGCCGACGGTGGGAACAGGAACAAAATCAAGAAGCTTTTGGGCAGTGGACTGTTTGAGGCGGTCGGTTCGATAGGCAAAAGACATCCGGCGCAAGAGAACGCCAAACCGAGGCCGAGCGGAGAATACGTGGTTCGGGAAGGTGACAGCTTATGGGGAATTGCCGCCGAGAAGCTTGGGAACGGCAGTCGCTACAGGGAGATAGCAAAACTGAACGCCGGTATCTTAGAGGACGATGATACGGTCATTGTGGGGACGCGTTTGAAGATTCCGGGGCGGTAAGGGGGTTAGCAGCCTGTCAGAGCAGCAGAGGACCGGCCGTCGCGATGCGCTGAACGGGGCGTTTTAATATGTCATCTCGATTCTGCGGCATTTTCGTTATTTTTTCTTTTACGGCGGTTTCAATATTCACGGTGTCACTGCGCAGCGCCAACAATCGCATTTTCTATGAGCTTTGCACGGTAAACGCAGAACAAAACCGGCTGAAGCAGCAACTGTGGCAGAAGCAGCTGCAATTAGAAAGTTTGATAAATCCGGCTGCGGTTTCGCAGCGGCTTGATCATTGAAAGAGTGTGCATTGCGGAAGGGTGTGGAGGCAGAGCGACCGGCCAGCAATGAGTAGGGGAATGTACGAAATGCGACGCCGGATGTTGGCCGGCGACGGAACAGCAAAGGTGAGGAAATAGATTTCGATAGTGGACGAGAAACTGAAAAACATTCGGACTGTTGTGTTTTTGCTGCTGGCTCTGATTGGGGTATTTGCGGCGCTGGCAGGACGGTGCTTCTATCTGCAGCATTTCAAGAGGGACCATTATTACTCCATCTCGGTCAAACAACAGCAGAAGCTGGTAACGGAAAAACCTCAGCGGGGGGAGATACTTGACTGCCGGGGAAGGATGCTGGCGGCGAGCAATAAAATCCAGACGATTTTTTCCGAGCCGCGAGTGATACAAGAGCCTGAAAGCGTATCGATGAAACTGGCGCCAATTCTGGACACCGACCCGATAACGATGTATAAGCTGATAAGCGAGAGCAGGAATCCGGGCTTTGTCAAGGTAAAGGTAGACGCCGACGCTGAGCAGTGTGCGGCGGCCCACAGGTTTTATGGGATGGGCGTCGAATCGTACTGGCAAAGACATTATCCGATGGGGCGGCTGGCTTGCCACGTTGTCGGCTTTACAAGCGCTGACAATCGAGGTTTGGGGGGCATTGAATTACAGTTCGATAAAGAACTCAACGGCCTGGCGACGCAGAACATATTCTTTGCCGATTCGCGTCGGCGGCCGATTCGGCTGCAGCAGCAAAGAGGGGTCTTCAGCGACGGCGCGGGGATTATTCTGACGCTTGATTCGACTATCCAGCAGTTCGCGCGGTCCGAGCTTGTGAAACAATATGAAAGCTACGAGGCGGAGTCGGCCGTGGCAATTGTGGCCGAGCCAAAGACGGGCGCGATACTGGCGATGGTTTCACTGCCGGATTTTGAGCCGAGCAAGTTCAATGTGACGGACCCGGAGAAGTACCGGAACCGTGCGATAACGGACCAGTTCGAACCGGGCAGTATCCTGAAGCCGTTTGCAGCGGCAATTGCGCTCGATGCCGGCGTTGTAAACAAGACCGAGAAGATATTCTGTGAGAATGGAAACTACCATGGGAAGGGCTTCGGAAGAATCGGGGAGTATCGCAGAGGGTTCGGGGACCTGACCGTGCGGGAAATTCTGGTTGAGTCGAGCAACATAGGAATGGCCAAAATCGGACAAAGACTCGGCAAAGACAGGCTGTATAAAGGGCTGAGGCTTTTCGGGTTCGGCAAGACGACGGAAATAGAGCTGCCCGGTGAGGTGGAGGGGATGCTGTGGCCGGCGCGGAAATGGACGGGATACAGCGTGACGAGGATACCGTTCGGGCAGGAGATTTCGGTGACGTCGATTCAACTGGTTCGAGCGTTCTGCGCGCTTGCCAATGGCGGGCGGGCGGTCCAGCCGTATCTGGTCAGGGCGATGGTGGATGACAGCGGCAAGATTGTCAAATTGAGACAGCCCTGGCAGGCCAGTGTCGGTTTTGTTGTCAAGCCGGAAGTTGCAAAATGGATTCTCACCGAGGCGCTGGTGGGGGTTGTTAACGAAGGGACCGGCAAGAAAGCGAAACTGGAGAAATGGCAGGTATTCGGCAAGACGGGGACGGCCAACATCGCCAAGGCGAACGAGAGAGGATATTCGGAGGACGACTATATGGCGTCGTTCATCTGCGGGGCGCCGGCGGAGGAGCCGGCGGTGGTGGTTCTGGTTTCAATTCGCAAGCCCAATAAGAAATTGGGCAAGGGCTACACAGGCGGAGCGGTAGCGGCACTGGCGGCGGCGAAGATAATGGAGAAGACGCTCACGTATCTGAAGGTTCCCAGCCGGGCGCACCAGCTATAAGCGGGCCCATCGGATTTTCCCCTCTCGATTGACCACGGGGCATTGGGCGGCGGTGCGGATTTGCGATTTACAATTGACGATTTGTGATGTCCCGTACCTTCCAGGTGCCGGGTTGAGGCGAGAAGAATCAAGTATCAAAAATCAACGATAAAAATTATAGGCGAAAAGTCAAAAATCGCCGGAGCGCGGGCCAACTTAAATGGAATGGCCGGACCCTTTGGCTTCACTGCGCTCAGGATGACGGCCGGTGGTGTGCTGCGCTCAGGACCACAAAGGAAGCCATATCTGTTAACCAATTACTATTTGGAAGGGTTGACCAATAAGAGCGAAGCAATTACCATTTGGCGGTATGGCAAAGATTATTTATGGTGTTGCGGGGGAAGGGTTTGGGCACAGCAGCCGGTCGCATCTCATAGGGCAGAGACTTATCGATGCGGGGCACGACGTAATGTTTGTCGGGTCGCAAAAATCGCTCGTATATCTGAAACAGTATTTTGGCGAGCGGGTGAAAGAGATATTTGGACTGTCATTTGCATACGAAGACGGACGGGTGGACAAGTCGGAGACTTTGAAGCGCAACCTTCTTAATCTGCCGGAGGGCAACAAGCAGAATGACGAGCTTTTCAAGAAGTATTTCGAGCCGTTTGGGCCGGAGCTGGTGATATCGGATTTCGAGCCATTCAGCGCGTGGTGGGCGTGGCGGAACGGGGCGCCGTTTATCAGTATCGACCACGAGCACGTGCTGACGTTGTGTGAGCTGGAGCATGCTCAGAAGAACTGGTTCTCGCGGCTGACATCGAGTATAGTGACTCAATGCCACTACATTGGTGCGGTGGCTTACGTAATCATAAATTTTTTCAAGACGCCTTTGCGAATTGACTCGGCGGTATTGGCGCCGCCGGTTGTCAGGCCGGTCGTCAGGGACCTTGAACCGAGCCGGGGCGAACACATTCTGCTGTATTCGACGAGCGGCCAGGAGCAGTTGCGGGAAGTGCTTGGCAGATTGGCCGAGCATAAGTTCTGCGTCTATGGTTTCGCCAGGGCAGCCGAACATGGCAACTGTGTGTTTAAGGAGCGTTCGACGGAAGGTTTTCTTGCCGACCTGGCATCGTGTCAGGGGGTGATAGCGTCGGCGGGATTTTCGCTGATAAGTAAGTGTATGTATCTTAAGAAAAGGATGCTGGTGCTGCCGGTGGCGGGACAGTACGAGCAGATAATCAATTCCCACTACATTGAGAAGCTGGGCCTCGGTCTATGGGCGGAAAAACTGGATGAGCAGGTCCTGGACCGGTTTGTGAATCAACTGGATGAGCCGATGCCGGGCGACGAAAGAATTATCTGGCCGGACAACGACAGGTTCTTCGAGATACTGCAGGACGTTTTTAACAAGCTGCACAAGCCCATCAGCATAGTTTGGCAGTAAGCCTCCCGGGACTGACGGCGCTACCTGGCAAAATTTACGACCTCGGGATTTATCAGGAGCTTTATATCGTCCCGCGTGTCAGGTTTGGCGTCAGGGCCGGGGCTGAATATCCTATTCTTTTCGAGGTCAATGATATACTCATCGCCGCAAGCTCGCGCCTTCAAGCTGACCGGCTTGCCAAGCCTCTTGTTTAGGACGATTAGAAACAGGTCCGAATAGACCTGCCGCTTGGTTTTCAGGTGAAACATTCTTTCGAGGTCGGGTAGGATACTTGGAGACATCGCGCTCCCAAGGGGGTTGTAGGCCTTGTAGTACCAGGGAAGATTGCCATCAGAATCAATGGTAACAGGAAGATTTGGGTAAACGCGGGGCCAGACCCTGAGCTTTTCGGGCTCCGGTCGATTTTCTTCGAGCGCAAGCCACCCATCACAATAGTTTCTCCACAATCTGAAGGTAGAATTCAACTTCAAGGGAGAAAACCTCGCGTACTTAAATCTGCCTTTTTCAAACATTGTCGAGAGCGTATTTCTCCAAGTAAGGTACTCAAATATGGTAGGATTGCGCGCGGAGAGATATTCGGTTAGGGGTGGAGAGAAACGCTGCGCGATCAGCATCAGCGAATGCTGAGAAGTACGTGGGTTGTTCACAATGAAGTTTGCAATCCAAATAACCCTGGCAACAAGATCAAGACATATTTCTTTGACGCGCACAGAACGGGCATTCAGGCTCAGCTTTTTAGCTACGGAATCCAATCTCATTAGTTCTTCGAGCGCAGTTTCTTCGCCGCCCGCTTGACTTTGCAGGCATACAAAGAGGCTGTAGAGACAGCGCATATGTCGCAAGTTGATTAATAATTTAAAGTCAGCTTCTAAGTCCGGCTCTGTCAAATCCGCTATTTCGGGGTAAGCGGCAAGCTTGTCGATGATGTCTCTGCCTTCTTTAGCATGTTGCCACAGAAGTAGTATGTTCGCAGTGTTTGCATCGAGCGCTCTGCAAATCTCATTGTAATTCGGTTTGCCGAAAACTGCGCAGAGCTCATGCAGTTTGTCGACATCCTGCTCGGAGAGTCCGATAGCAGGTGCGGCGCGACTTTCATCCTGGTCGGCCAGGCTACTGAGGAGGCGGTAGCTTTCATTGTGTTCGGGCGGGGCGGACCTTATATCGGCGATAGTGTAATCGTCAGGAATCGGAGGCGCATCGATGCGCCAATAGCTTAATACGAGCATTTGTATCGAGAAAAGAACAATCGTGATAACGGCAAAGGTCTTGCCAACCAATTTGCGCTGGCTTTTTTTTATCTCGACGATGGAGGTAACTGCAGTAACAAGGCCAAATACGGCAGCGATGAAGCCCAAAGTAGGATTCACGAAACATATTAGAACTACCGCCATAGCTGAGATCGCGGTTGAGGCGAGTGCCTTCTTGCTGGTCCTGGGCTTGGAAGGAGTTCCTTCCGGCGCGACATCGGTCAAAAGGCAACTGCAAGAAGTGCATATCCGGGCATTGTCACGATTTTCTGCTTGGCATTTTGGGCACTGCATACAAGCGGACCTTTCAGTTCGGGGCCTGGCCTACGTAACCGGCTTCGATGCAGAAGTGGATGATATCCCTGGCGAGGGGCGCGGCGTCGCTTGAGCCGTGCTGGCCGCCCTCGACGAGGACGGCGATAGAAATGCTGCGGCCCTTGCCGTCGGCGGCGAAGCCTGCAAACCAGGCGTGGTCGGGTTTTTCGGTGGAGCCGGTCTTGCCATAGACCTTTACGCCCTGTTCGGTGAGGCCGCTGTGAGCGAATTCTTTGGCGGCCGTGCCGCCGGACTCGTTAACAACGGCGCTCATGCCATCGCAGATTGTGTCCAGGGTTTTGGGTGAAATACCGAGGGCAATATCGTTTTGAACCTGACCGGCCAGAGGGGGAGCTTCAGAATCGTTGGGGTCTTCGATAAAGAGGCGGGGAAATTTGTATATGCCTTTTCGTGCGATGACGGCCATTGCGTTTGCCACCTGAAGAGGTGTAACGCGGAGGTTGCCCTGGCCAATGCCAAAGAATCTTCTCTCGCGGCTTTCGATGGGGAACTTCTCGGGACTAAAGGCCTCATTGTTGGAGGGGGTGCGGGTCGAGATTATTCCGGGAACCTGTCTTAAGTTTCGGCTGTGCCGGGCGTCCGCGGCCGAGGGAGGTGCGAAGGGGACTTCGCGGCCATAGCCGAACTTCAAGAGCCACTGCTGCAAGACCTGAGGGTCGATTCTGTCGGCAAGACGGGAGAAATAGACGTTGCAACTGCCTTTAATGGCGTTGCGAGCCTTGTTCAGCCATTCGGTATGGCCGGTGCGGTATCTGTTGAAAATCCAGCAGTTGGGCCAGCCTTTTGGAGAGTCCTGGGCGGGACAGCTAATGACCTCGTCGGGGGTGATTCTGCCGGATTCGAGGCCGGCGATAAGGATGAGGGGTTTTATGGATGAGCCGGGCGGGTAGTGCTTGTTTATGGCGCGATTGCGCAAGGGTTCGTTAGGATCTTTCTCGAGTGCGGCATAGTCGTATCGGACGCGGTTCAAATCGTAGATGGGCGTTGAAACCAGAGCAAGGATGTCGCCGGTGAGAACGTCGATTACCACAACCGCGGTAGGCGCTTTGCAATTGGTGTTAAGGTTGCAGTCGGTGATATAAGTTTCGATTCTTTGCTGGAGGTCGATATCGAGGGTAGTTGCGACGTCTTTGCCGAACTGGGTTGGGGTATGGCTGACGAGCTTGCGGTCTATGTCGTAGACGGATTCTCCCCGCCGGCCTCGAAGGACAGTCTCGCAGACGTACTCGACGCCGTCTTCGCGTCCACAGACTTCGTCCTCGAGATAGGTCGACAATCTGTCGCCGGCAAAGAGTTCGCTGTCGTGTTTCTGCGGCAGACCGACCCAGCCTATCGTTTGAGCTGCGACGGCGCCGTAAGGATAGGTGCGCTGGGCTTTGGGCAGAATATCGACGTCGCCGACATCGAGGAACTCCAGTTGAGCGGTAAAAAGGTCGTCATCGGTCTGGAGATCCACGACAGGCCAGCTCTGCTTCATTTCAGCGATATCGGCCTTATTGACAAGGTCAAGTCGTTTTGCGGGGTCCGGCTCTTTTGTTTCGAAGTCGGCTGTTGCCGCCGAGAGCGGGATGCTTCGTATGTCGTCGTAGTCTTTGAGGATTTCGGTATTCGGAAAATTTGTTCGCCAGGCCTGAAAGGTTCGGCGGCTCCAGACAAAGTCGTTTATTCTTTGCATTTCCTCTTTTATTTGGGCGGGCTCCGTACCCTTGAACCGGGCGCACTTCTGGATTACCTGGTCCAAATCCTCGAGCCTGTCCTGAAGTCTGCCGCCTGTATCCGTCTGCTTGACACGTTCGTCCAACAAACAGGTGAGCCTGTAGTTTATGCATAGCTGGAACCGCGGCTCGTCGGCGGCCAATACTTTACCATTTCTATCGAGTATTCTGCCGCGGACGGTCTTAAGCTGCCGGGATGGACCCGTCCTGAGCTTGTCGACTTCATCGTAATAGAATGAGCCGGAGAGCAGTTGCATCTGGGCCAGGCGCAGCAGACAGATAATCACCAACAGCGCGATTAAAGCCACAAGAATCTTGATTCGCCTGGCATACATAGGTTCTGTTTTATCGGATTAGTATCTGCTCGGTCGATGTGTTCTTATACGCATCCACCAGAGGGAAGGCAAGAACAAAAAGGGCCCGATGACAGCCGAACAAAGAGAGATTCCGAAAAGGCCGCCCCAGACACCGGAGGCGGGCACACGCTCTTTGAGCAAGTTCAGCAGATGTGCGAGGACGCCGGTCAGAAGACCGGTAATAAATATCGTAAGCGCCTGGTAAGGCATTTTCCTGATAACAATAACACGGTGCAGATAAGCAAGCAGGCTGCCGAAGAGGCCGAAGCTGATTATTTGCGGGCCCATCGCAGGGCCAATCAGGTCGGCGGCAAACCCTATGGTGAAGGAGGTTATTATCGCATCGGAAGTTCTGCAATAAACGCCAAAGAATACCAGCAGGATGAGCAGTAAATCGGGCTTGAAATCGAAGTTTTCCAATAGGCCGGCCTGCAGCACCGCGGCAACGAGAACCAGAACCGCAAACCGAAACCATCGCATTTTACGTCCTCAGCTACTTTTGGCGATTCATCACGATAACAGCTACGCCCTCCAGTGCTTCTATATCACAGGCAGGTTTGACCGTTATGTCCCAGAGGAGGGGATGCTCCTGATTACTTTGGCAGTTGATGACAGTTCCTACTATGATGGGGGAGTCGAGAAAGGCGGGCTTCTTGACGGCATAGACATTGTCGCCTGTTCTGACCCGGTGCTTGGCCAGTTCAATTTTAGCCAGGCCGGCGCCGGCGCCCTTCATTACGGCCTTAAACCGGCCGATTTGTACCGCGAGATTTGACGACGCGTCCGTAATCAACTTCACGCGTGCCTGGTGCAGCCAGACATCGGAGACTGTTCCAACGACAGCGTCGTCGCCGAGGACGAACTGGTCTTTGGCCAGGCCGTTGTTTTGGCCGCGGTCTATGATAAGCTCGAATGACGGTCCGTCGGTAGATGCGCGGATAACCTCGGCCAGGACAAATTCGGCGCCGTCCCAGATATACTTGTTGTACAGTCCGTAAAGCTTCTTGGACCTTTTGCGCTCCTGAATGAGGGTTTGCTCGAGGTTATCGGCGTAGTTTCGCAGCTGGTTGTATTCCCGGCGGGCAACGACATCGTCGGGCGGCTGCTGTGAGCGTGCGGAAAGGGAAATGCTTCGACCGATGCTCAGCGGCCAGCGAAAGGTGCGGGCGAAAGCGAACTGAAACCTATTTGTGATATTCTGGGGGGCAAACAGCAGAATGAGGCCGGCCAACATCAACCAGGTAAACAACATTCGTCCTGAAACTCTGATCTGCTTGGTTGCCATATTTGCCGGGAAAGGGAAAATATAAAAAGGGCCGCGTGGGTCTTGGAAACCTTTTTACTTTTCTTTTTACTCCCATCCGTATTCGTTATGGTCCATTGTATCCTTCCACAACTCCAGGTTTTCGAGGTAGACACTGGTGCCGCGGGCGACACAGCTGAGGGGGTCCTCAACTCTAATGACCTTCAAGCCGGTGGCGTTTGCGAGCACGGTATCCATTCCGCGCAGGAGCGAGCCGCCGCCGCAGATATGTATGCCGTTATCAATCAAATCGGCGGCCAATTCAGGCTCGGCCTTTTCGAGAGTTGCCGTGACCGCATCTATTATTGCGGCAACAGGCTCGCGAACGGCTTCACGGATTTCTTCACTGGTAATAACAATTTTTCTGGGCAGACCCGAGATGGTGTCGCGGCCGGCCACCTCCATGGTCAATTCCTCATCGAGGGGAGCGGCCGAGCCGATTTGTATCTTGACCTTTTCGGCGCGTGGTTCGCCGATGAGCAGGTTGTAGGTTCTCTTAAGATGATTGATGACGGCCTCGTCCATATCGTCGCCGCCGATGCGGATTGATTCGCAGGTGGCGATGTCGGCCAGACTCATGATGGCCACCTCGGTGGTTCCGCCGCCGATATCGACAATCATCGAGGCGGTGGGGTCGGTGATGGGCAGCCCTGCTCCGATTCCCGCGGCCATAGGCTCGTCGACGAGATAGACCCTTCGCGCGCCGGCGCGCTCGGCGCTATCGATGACGGCGCGGCGCTCGACGGCGGTTATTCCGCTGGGGACAGCAATTACGACGCGAGGCCGAATCAGGCTGCCGCGTCCGTGGACCTTTTTGATAAAATAGCCGAGCATGGCCTCGGTGATTTCGAAGTCGCTGATTACACCGTCCTTCAGCGGTCTGATGGCGCTGATCGACCCGGGCGTCTTGCCGAGCATTTCGCGCGCAACCAAACCCACGGCTTCGCCATTGTTCAGGACGATATTGGTCCCCTTGCGGACGGCGACCACGGAAGGCTCATTGAGGACAATACCCTTGTCGCGAACACAAACCAGGGTAGTGCAGGTACCGAGGTCAATACCCATATCCATACTGAACCAGCCCACGATTGTGTCCAGCAACACTTTCGACTCCCTTCTCTATTCTCAATCAACTATTGACTACTTTATAACAAAGTGTGGAGTTGTCAATAGTCAATTTTGGGCAGACCCCAAAATCAACGGATGGCGTCAGACGCCTCCGAAGATAGTATCATACTGAACATAACACTTGTAGGCAACAAAAATGGCCACTGCGGCCACTGCGGCAAGGGCAAGGGCGAGAATAACCGTATAGAGGTTACTTGGTGCCGCCATATTTCCGCCGCGACTCCTTGGTTCAGGACTCATATATCAACCTCACGTACTACGACCGGCGCCGGACAGTCGTACAGGCCGGTCGTTAGCTATAAAACAGCGCTACAAATTAGTAGAAACGTTATCACCAACTTTCGGCTGCAACTGGTCCATACGTTTCAGGTCACCGACAGACGTTTCGGCATCGACGCTGAAGATTACAATCTCACAAACGAATTGACTGCCGCGGGTAACGAAGAATTTCATACCTTCCTTGACGCCGTGCGCGGCACCAATCGATATTTCGGCGATAGCGTGCTTCAAGTCCACCGCGGTAATCACCGCTTTCAAGCCGATTTCCCTTGGAACGGAGGGAATCGGCGGCGGCGCGGGGGCTACCTCGGGGGTAACGGTCGGGACAAAGGAGACTTCTTTCCCGCGCTGGCGCAAAAACTTGTCGAGCTCCGACTGCAAAGCATACTTTTCCTCTTCGAGGCGTTTCTTGTCGGATTCGAGCGTTTCTATTATAGCGGTTTTTGCAATCAACTCGGCCACGGTTTCATCCAGCTCTTTTCCCTGCCTGGTTTGCCTGGCCTCGAGCTGCTTTAGCTGTTCCTGCGCATCCTTGAATAACTGGGTCTGCTGTTTGGCGGTCTGGGAGGCGGACTCCACCACGCTTGCCATATCGGTCACTCTCTGGAGCAGCTCGGCATTCTCTCTTTTGACGCTGGCGAGCTGGCCACCGAGTGTGGTGACGTCCGCTTTGAGCGCGGTTATTTGCTTGTTGAGCTTGTCCTCCTGCTGTTCGTATTGCTTCTTGCTCTGCTCCAGCTGCTTGTCGGCAGCGTCCCTTCTGGTAACGGCGAGTTGCTTTGCTTGCCTTTCATCCTCGTACAGTTTCTTGTAGTTGTCGGCGTTGGCAACGTAGGTTACCACAATACCGCACAGGAAGATCGAAGATATCGTCAGCAGAACTATCAGGATTTTTGTTAGAGTGCTCAAGACCGGCTCCTTTCACTAATCAGGACTTCGAACACCATACTGCAACGTTAACAACAATCTATTATATACTTCGGACCGGCTAAAAGCAAGTAATTTTTGGTAAATAGCGTAAACTAAAGACCAATTAAAACAGACAACTTAAGCTAAATAGAGAACTTTTCAGCGGGCCGAGCCCGGTTCATACACTCTAAAACGGCCTTTGCCGCGGCGATACGAACGAATTTGGAGTCATCTTTGAGAAGGCGAGGTAGAAACCCGGTAAGGCTGGGCGTACCAATCCGGCCGATGGCCAGGGCCGCCAAGGCATTGATTCGGTCCCGGGCATCTTTATTCATGCCGGAAGTGAGGTTTTTCGCAAAAACCTCGAGAACGACCCTCTCGCCGGTTTTTTCACCGAGCATTCCGAGTTGCTCGGCCGCCGAGAGTCGAACCTCCACTATGTCATCATCCAAAATAGTAGTGAGGGCGGCTTTTGCTTCGGCGGTTCCCAGCGCACCCATAGCTTTTGTTCCGATAACTCGCACATCCCAATAGGCGCTTATTAACATTGTCCACAACTTGGGATAAATCCTCTCATCGCCGAGCATGGCTATGGATTGAGCGGCCTGGAACCGGACTCTGTCGTCGGAATCGTCCCGCCGCAAGGCGACATACAAGGGTTTCAAGGCCCTTTTGTCACGGCTCTTTCCCATCGCCAAAGCGGCGTTGGCCCGTACTGTCAGGTCCCGGCTGAGTATCGATTTACTGAGAATTTCAAAGCTGTCAGCCGCGCCGAGTCTGCCGAGGGCATAGGCGGCGGCAATTCTTACATTTTCGTTTTCATCCTGAAATAAACGTCTTACCGAGCGTTCGCCCAAAGCATATTCCAAATCGCCCACGGCCAAAGCCGAGGCGAACCTGACAAGAACGAATGGGTCTGTCATTAGCTTTTGAACTTCGGGCATGAATCTTATTTGCCCGGTCGTTGCAACCACCTCGATAGAATTGACCCTGATTAAGGGTTCCTGGTCGGCCAGACCCTCGCGGACAATTCGCGTCGCGTCGGGCACAAGCTGCTCAACGGCCACCGAATCAGGCCAGTCCGAAGCCGTCAGCGAGGAACCACCACACCCGAAAATAAGTATCGCTGCACAACAGAAAGCCAAAGCGTTCAGAATAAGAGCAGTTCTTGCCCGGGCGTTTTGGCATACCTTTACGCCTCGAGACCAAGCACGTTCTTTGTCTGTTTGTCCCTTTGGGTCGGCATTTTTGCCTGCATTTATCATCCCTGTTTCCCCGACAAACGAACCCGAAGTTTGTTAGTTCCGATAAATCTCAAGGTGGACGGCAATATTATGAGCAAAACAAGGCAAAGTGCACAACAAAAATCGAGCCACTGCCCGCACCTGCTGAAAAAGGTTACCCTTTTATCTATCGGCATTTTATCGACGAACCATCCAGCTATACCCTTGCGATCCATGGCCTGCGCGGGCAGATTGCCTGCGACGTATCCGTCTCTGACCCGTCCGAGGGTGTCAATGAGGCAGCTTATGCCGGTATTGACGCTGCGGAGGACGGCAAGACGGTTCTCGACGGCCCTGAAGACGCAAACGGCCATATGCTGACGCAGTTCTGTGCTAGCCAGGACTTTTCCGTGCGTGAAACGGACGAACCAGCCGTCGTTGCTGATATTGACCAGCCAATCGACGCCTTTTCGCCCGTTCTCGCTTTTGGCAAATGTTCGGGCAATCGCGGGGATGGTATCCTCATAACAAATCATCACGCTGAATCTGTAAAGGCGGGCCTGCAGACCTTCACGGCCCGTTATCTCAAAGACGGTGTAGTCGGTTCCGTAGTCGAGGGAATAGTCATAATTATACGGTGTGAATTTCATCAGGAAGTTGTAAAGGGCCGGAAGGCGTCTTCTGAAGGGTACGACCTCGCCGAAGGGGACCAGGTGAATCTTGTCGTATTGTTTATCGTCCAGTTGGCCGGCGGGCGTGTAGAGAAAGGCCGAGTTATAGCGGGCCAGATAATTAGTGCCGTCGCTTTGTTGGCGCAGCCTGCCGCCATAAGCGCCTACAAGGAGAAACGCCTTGCCCTTGGAATGTCCTTCAAGAGCATGGTGGAACCGCCTGGCCTCGTCGAAGACATTGCGGTTACCTGAAGAATCGAATAACTTCCAGATGTCCGTATTCAATATGGCCTGGACCATTGTTTCGGGCCAGACAATCAGTTCGGCGCCGGCCTGCAGCGCGGAGTTGCTGTCCTGCATCAGCGCGGCAAAGATTTCTTCCTCGGCCTGGAAGGTTCTCTTAACCGACTGCGGGATGTTCGACTGCAATGAGGCGACTAATGGGCCGGTCTCGACGAATTTGTCCGCTTGTTCTATTCTCCATCGGCCGTAAGCAACCGCTGCGACCAGCGCGATGCACACTGAGGCGGCTTTGAGAAGATTGGCGACTGTGAAGATTCTTTTTGCGGCGCCCGCAATTATAAGTTCGGCCACAAGGCCATTGACCATTGCTATCAGGAATGAGAGGCCGGCCGCGCCGAATATGTCGGCTATCTGGATAAGCGTGATATTGGCGTACTGGCTGTGCGCGAGGAACCGCCAGAAAAAGCCGCCCAGGAAAAAGCCCTGTAACCGCTCGGCTCCCACGACAAGCACCGGCACAGCCAGAAACAGCGGGACGTTTTTTCTCCTGCAATAGCGCAGGCAAAACGCAACTATCGGCCAGAGCAAAGCGGTGTAGAGGCAGAATGCGGCCCACCCCACCACCGTGACGGGGAATATCCAATACAGGTTGCCGAGCCAGTAGAAAAGCGAAATGACGTAAGCGGCCAGCGCAAGTCGTTTCGGTCTTGCCTTCGGCGAACAGGCCAGAATAAAAGGTACAAGCGATACCCATGCCAGAGCGGAGAAGCTAATCGGCGGCTGAATCACCGTCAACATCACCGCGCTGGCAACAAGCGGCCAGCAAAGAACCAAAATATCCCTTATCTTCGCACTTTTCAATCGGCCAAGTCCCTTAAAGCCGTCACTACCTCTTCCGCCCGGTAGCGCTTCGCGTTGTTCATTCGCACGGTAAATTGATTCGCAATAAGATTCAGAAGGTTCTTGTCTGCCGCAATTTCTCTGGCTGGTTTTTCCATATCGCCCAACAGGCGCTTAAGCTCATTCAGCTCGGCGCTGTTAAAAAAGCAAATACGGCCGCCCTGCTTTCGCAATCCGGCCAGACGCTCTCTGGCGTTTTCGACATACTTTTCCGATATTTCCACGCCGACGTAGTTTCTGCCCAATTGATAAGCGGCGGCCGCGGTGGTTCCCGAGCCGCTGAACGGGTCAAGGACGCAATCGCCCGGGTTTGAGCTTACGGCAATGATTCTCTTGAGCAGGCTTTCGGGCATCTGGCAGGGGTGCCAGCCGGTGCGCTCCCTGAAGGTTCCGCAGACGCGGGAGTATTCGGTCCAGACGTCGTTGGGCATTTTGCCGGCCGGGTTGGCCCGGCGGTCATTGTAAATCAACTGCCGGTCCGAGGGGACACGGACGGCGTGGTCGTTGAAGGTGAATTTCTTTTTGTCGCTGACGAAGTAAAAGATGTGGGTGTGCGAGCGGGCGAATTTGTTTTTCGTCTGCTGGCCGAACGTGTAGTGCCAGATAATCCAGTTGCGCATAAAAAGCTCGAGCTCGTCGGCGATGATTTTTACGTTGGCGGCGTAGTCGTCGCCTATGGCAACATAGAATGAGCCGTGGGGCTTGAGGACCTGTTTGCACGCGGCCATCCATTCTCTGGTCCAGGCGATGTAGTTTTCGCGCTTTCGCTTGTCGTAGTACTTGTCGTATTTGTAGCCGATGTTGAAGGGCGGGTCTGCGAAGATAAGGTCGGCAAAGGCCTCATCTGCCCTGCCTAGCACCTCTATACAGTCGCCGCAAATTATCTCGTTGAGAACTTTCTGCATAGCGCCATTTTATAAACCATTTGCGTCGCTGCAAGGATTAAGTGCCTGCCCTCACTGGGTGGCCCGGCGACGCGGTGTATCTTCTCACCTGATGATTTGTTCAATGGCGCGGGCGACTACGTAGTCGGGCAGCTTTTCGGGCGCGGGGGCGGCTTCGTAAGCACAGATGATGCTCTTATCCGGGAAGGCGCCGACGTCTTTAATAAGCTCGTCGGCGAGTTTGCCTGGCGCCTCCTCGGCGAGCGGGGATTGGGACTTGAGGCGGGCGGCTTCGACCAAAGCCTCATACTCGGCGCGGCTGTCGTACCAGTCGAGCTGAAGCTCCAGCTCGAAGGCCTGACGCCTTCGGCGCGGGTCAAAGGTATATTGGATGCCGATGGGATTGTACAGTTCGATTCGCTCGTCGATGAAGGCCAGGCAGGCGTCACGGTAGCCGGCGTATTTGTCGTCGCTGAAGGGGCCGAAATCACGTTTGGCAATCTCGGCACGCAGCAGCTCTTCTATGTTTTGTGTCAAACGGGCTTTAGCGGTTTCCAATCGCTCGTGCAAGGCTTCGTAATAAGCATTCAAAAGCAGTTTTGTCTCATTCATAAGGCCTAAAGAAGCAACAGCGGCATTCTAAGGAATTGCCGCGCCTGGGTCGGCCGCGCCGCCGCTAATCCAGTCGGATGCCCTGCTGTTCGAGCCACTTTTTCAAATCGCCCATCTCGCTGTTGAAGATTTCGTTGTCGTAGTCTTCTTCGAGCCTGCGTATGTTACCGGCCAATTCGGGCTGGTCCTGGACGACCTCGCTCAATTTCTTTTCGAACTCATCGCTGATCTCACGCAGGTCGTCGAGGTCTATCTGGACGCCGAGGATGCCGGCCAGGCGCCTGGTCACCGCCTCTATGCACCTGGGGTTATTGCCCTGGACGTAAGCGGGGATGGTGGCGACGAAGGTCGCCATGCTCAGGCCGTGCTCGACGGCGTCAGCGGTCATACAGGTAATGATACTGGCGGGACCTTCGTAGTTGGTAAATCTCACGCCGTAATGCTGGAACGTTTCTTTGAGCCTTTCGTCGGAGACCGAGCAGAGCAGCCTCGGCTCGCGCGTGTGGGGGACAAGGCCGGCGACGCTGCCTATGAAATATATCATCCTGACGTCAAACTCCGAGCAGAGCGAGAAGATACAGTCGGCAAATTGGCGCCAATTGAGATTTGGCTCCTTGCCCAGAAACAATATAAGATTGTTTTGCTCGTCGCAGAAGAACTCATTCTTCGGGAATTCAAAGGCGCGCACGAGTCCGTCTATAATTTTCGTGTGGGGTCTGAACAGCGCGGTTGTTTCCATCGAGCCGGGGAAGCTGTAGATATAGAAGCCTTCCGACTCGATTTCGGCGAATCTTTCCGCGCGGAGCTTGTCGATAAGACACTTGAGCGTGCCGGTGGAGACGTCGCCGCCGTCCATCCAGCCGGAAAAACCCAGCAACAACCTGGCGTCACTGAGATTGGGTCTTTTGTAAATACGCAACTTTTCGCACGCCATCATTCACCCTTTCCGTTCGACAGAGGGCTTTGTGTTGTCAATTTTTTGTAATTTAAGCCAGACAGGTTGCGCAGTCAACCACAAATCAAAATATCACAAGTTGCGAATTCAAGACGCAAGTGTTTTCAAGAAAAGTTTCGCACCGAATGCGCAGATTGTAATGCTTCAGACGGAATTGGACATTTCCCGAATTTGAATCAGCATCGTAATGGAAAAAAACCTTGGCAATAGTAAAACAGTTAACAACGATACCATTGGCTGGCCACCCGATACGCATCACGCACGACGCCATACGCAATGCGAGCCCCTGCCCACGAGCGACGAGCCTCGGCTTTCGACCCCATTAATCGCTAACAATCATCCTTAATCATTTCCGACGCCTCCGACCCTCCGTCGGTAAGGCTCGTAGTCTTTTCGATTAGTCGAAAAGACTATGACGAGTTTTCCTCCACCCCCAATAGTCAATACTAAATCGTAAATAGCCAATTTAACTCGACCTTGTCCCCGCAATCCGTAGCCTCCCCTCGACCGATCGGGGGTCGGGGACCCAATCCCCTGTACTGTCGCTGCCTGTGGTTCGGCTCTCTTTTTACTTACTCCGCAGCTTCGCTCCTGCATAAACCGCACCTTCTCTGCCGTAAACCCAATCCGCGCGCCATCCCGCCCCGAACGCCCTTTCCCTCACACCACGCTGATCTCACGTGGCGATAAGACACCTTGCCCCGCGCCAAACCTGTCCTGGGTGTAATCGAAGGATAGGCCCCTGCCGCCGTGTCCCGCACGAATTGAGTGCCAACCCACGTCTAATCAGCGCGGGGTAATTTGGTGCGGGCTCATTGCGAGCGCAGCGAAGCAATCTCAACTCCATTAATCAATTGTCAATTATCAATTGCGAGCTCCGTACCTACGCATTTACCCGCTTATGCTCTTGTGCACTTGTGTACTGAAGCCCTGCTCCTGCGTCTTCCCTCTTGTGTCCTTGTCTTATTTCGCTAAGTGTCCAAGATGGGTGGGAATCCCCTCTACCAGTACTAAAACGCCGTTTTTTACGCCCCGACTTGACTTTTTGGCAATTACGACTATACTAAACGTGAAGCCTTAGCAAACCGGCCACCCACCGGTTGAGGAAAAAGCCGGCAGCAGGCGCCCAATAAAAGTGCGGCTGGGAACAGATAAACAATAAATGCTGTATAAGGGACTTGCAGCAGTATATTACAGACGTATGTCAGGAACTTTTGACAAAGGACTGGTTAACCAGATTCAGCAGGCCAACGACATCGTTGACGTCATAAGCGAACACGTCAGCCTTGCCAAAAAAGGCAGAGAGATGGTAGGCTTATGTCCCTTCCACGATGACCACCGCCCGAGTATGTACGTCAACCCCGTTAAGCAGATTTTCAAATGCTTCGCCTGCGGCGCCGGCGGCAGCGTCTTCACATTCATCCAGATGCGCGAAAACCTCACCTTCCCCCAGACCATAGAAAGATTGGCCCAGCGCGCCGGTATAAAACTGACCCCGCGCAAAGCTCCGAGAGACGGGGCCGCCGAATTCGCAGATGTCGACCCCAATAGTCTGGCAAAGGTCAACGCCTGGGCCGCCGCTTACTTCCAGCAGAACCTCAACAATCCTGAGAAAGGCAAGTCAGCCCTCGATTACATCACCCAAAGGCGGATAACCCCCGAAAGTGCTCGAAAATGGCAGATTGGCCTGGCCATAGATTCTTCCGACGATTTAATTCGGACCGCCGCCCGCCGGAAAATTCCGGAAAACCTCCTTGCCCAGGCCGGATTGGTTGTCGGCCAAAAGGGCGCCGGCTTTACGGATAAGTTCGTAAATCGTCTGATCTTTCCTATTAGCGATGTGACAGCAAGGGTAATCGGCTTCGGCGGGCGAACCCTCGACGGCGCAGGCGCAAAATACATAAACTCACCGACCACGGTGCTATTCGACAAGAGTAATTCGATATACGGCCTGCAGCACGCCCGCCACCAGATAGCCGCAACTGGGGCCGCCGTCGTTGTCGAAGGCTATACCGACTGCATAATGGCCCATCAGTTTGGCTGCGCCAACGTCGTTGCCGCCCTCGGCACCAGCTTTACCGAGGGCCACGCACGCATCATCCGCCGGTACGCCAAAAAAGTCATCCTGCTCTTCGATAGCGACGCCGCCGGCCTCGAAGCTGCCAACAGGGCACTCGAAATCTGCCTCGCCCAGCGTATAGACATTAAACTTGCCTCGGTGCCGGAGGGAAAGGACCCCTGCGACTTCCTCCTCAGCGCGGGCAAAGAGCGTTTCGAGCAATTGATAGACCAGGCCGTCGACGTCTTCCAGTTCAAATGGAACAGGCTGGTGGAGCGTTTCACCACCGGCGATATGCTTATGGACCACAAAGCGGCCGTTGAAGAGTTTCTGCAGGCGATCGCCATTGCCGTCTGGGCGGGCAATCTGCCCCCTGTTGACCGAGGACTGATAGTCAATCGCCTTTCCAGGATTGTCGGCCTTGACGCAAGACAGATAAACCAAGAACTGGGCGCGAGAGTTAAAAGGGCCGCCAGGACCGCAGCCTATACTGCCGAAAGGCAAAAACCGGAACCCCTCGATTTGGGAAAGGGTTTCTTTGCCGTGGCCCAGCGCGAAATCCTCGAAGTATTGCTCAATGAGCCGAAGCTCTTTGCGATGGTCGAGCAAAAGGTTACTCCCGACCTTTTTGACGTACATGTACTAAGGCAAATAGCCGACCTGCTGTTTGAAACGTTAAGAACCGACCCGAAAGCCTCGCTGGCCGATGTCCTGGCCGGGGTGGAGTCGCCCCGGACCGGCGGCGTTATTGTCGAGCTGGCCCGGGCCGGCGAACTGAAGGCTAACTTTCAGTCTCGCCTCACCGGCGCCCTCGACGCGGTGCTGCGCTATCAGGCACAGGAAAAAAAGAGCCAAATCAGGGCCATAGACGACCAAAGGCAGTTTCTACAGAGTTTCCTGGAGAATACCGGAAAACAAAATCCTCATAATCTTGGAATGGTCTGACGAACTGTTGCCGGCCGGCGGGCGTAATTAATCAAGGGTATGTTTACAAAACACAACAGGGCAGAGTTTTACTAATTGGTTCATTTTAGGGCCTGATGCCGGCTGTGGCGGAAGGGCCGCTTTTAGTAGTTTTTGTATAAAGGTGCTTACTGTGCCAAGAAGAAAGAAAAATGTAAACCAGCCGGGTATTGAAGACACAACGGGGGCTAAAGCTGGAACCCCGGTTGACTATAAGGCCAAATTCGCTGAAGGTCAGATAAGGGCCCTCATCGACAAGGGCAGGAAAAAAGGCTTTCTCACGTATGAAGAGATGAACGAAGACCTGCCCGAGGAAGCCGTCACTCCCGCCCGCCTCGACAGCCTGTTGATGACCCTCGATGAAATGGGAATCGACCTTCTCGATGAGGCCGACGTCGACAAACACGTTGACGAGGAAGAAGAGGAATTCGAGTCCGCTGAGGAGCCTTTGGACGACGAAAAGCCCGCAGAAAGAGACCGCGTCAGAGACGATGAGCTGCTCGAAAAAGAACTGGTCGGTGAAGAGGTCGCCCATCGGATCGACGACCCTATTCGGATGTATCTGACCCAAATGGGCGAGATTCCTTTGCTGACAAGGGAAAGTGAAATTGCACTTGCCAGGAAAATAGAACTGGCGCGCATGGCTTTTCGCAGAAAAATGCTCGAAAGCGACTACTGTGCCAGAAACGCGGTGGACATACTTCAGCAGGTCCAGGACGGCACACTGTCGTTTGACCGGACAATGAAGATTAGCACGTCGGAGAACCTCGTGCGGTCGGTAATAAAGAAACGGCTGCCGGTCAACATTCAAACAGCGAACGAACTGCTGAGACAGAACCGCGGCTTGTTCAAAAAATACCTTGAAGGCGCAAATATCGCCGAGCGGAAACGGGCAATAAGGCAGGTGCACAGAAACCGGCGCAAGATTGCCACGCTGCTGGAAGAACTGAGCCTGCGCACGAGCAGAATCCAGCCGATGAAGAGCAAACTGCAAGGCATAAGCCAAAAAATGCGCCAGTTGGAGCAGATTATCGCCGCAGGTCCGAACCAGAATTACACGGCCGAGGATATCGAGGCGGTCAAACAGGAACTCAACGGCCTCCAGGAACTGATTTTGGAGACGCCAAAGCAGCTCGATAAGAGACTGCGGGCAATCGACAGGGTTTTCAGCCAATACGAAGAGGCAAAACGCACGCTCTCGAGCGCCAACCTGCGACTGGTGGTTTCGATAGCCAAGAAATACCGCAACCGCGGCCTGAGCTTCCTCGATATAATCCAGGAGGGCAACAGCGGATTAATGCGCGCGGTGGATAAATACGAATACCGCAGGGGGTACAAATTCAGCACATACGCGACATGGTGGATCCGGCAGGCAATTACGCGGGCAATAGCAGACCACGCCAGAACGATTCGGATTCCGGTGCATATGATTGAGACTATGAGCAGAATCCGAATGGCCGGCAAAATCCTGCTGCAAAGATTAGGCAGAGAGCCTACCGTGGAAGAAATAGCCGGAGAAGCCGAGATGAGCGTGGACGAGACCCGGCGAGTAATGAAAATATCAAAGCACCCCATCAGCCTGGACCGGCCGATAGGCGACAGCGAAGACAGCTATTTCGGGGATTTCCTCGAAGATGACGCCGTGGATTCGCCGGTGGCGTCCGCGACACAGGAGATGCTCAAAGAAAGAATCGACGCGGTTCTAAAAACGCTCTCGTACCGCGAACGCGAAATCATCAAGCTGCGTTACGGAATCGGCGACGGGTACACTTACACACTGGAAGAAGTGGGCAGAATCTTCAAGGTCACACGCGAACGCGTCAGACAGGTCGAGGCAAAGGCAATCCGAAAACTGCAGCATCCGGTGAGGGCGCGGAAGCTGGAAGGGTTCCTCGACTATAAGACAGCGTGAGCTCATATTTCGTAAAGCGTGATGCGGTGTGAGCATTGCGGGTGGCTGTGGGGGGGCATGAGTCGCCCCTCGTATCTCATGAAGCGGACCTCGGAGAGAGTGGATGCGTAAATGCCTGGCAAGCGGAGGAAAATAACAAGCTCCAATGACGAATGACCCGCAAAGGGCATTTGCGATTGACGATTGATAAAAACATGTCGTAGTCCTTTTGACTAATCGAAAAGACTGCTGCCCTCAGCGGTCGAGGGATGGAGGGTGTGACGTGGATTCCCCCCTCAGCGGGAACAAGGGCGGTTGAAAAATCATTAGGATTATCCGTTGTGCACAGTAGCTGCGCTACGGCGGATAGGTTGATTCCGCCAGGCGGCAATGCGGCCGATTTATCCCACGCGCCAGGACAGCGACCGACCGCCGCCGGCGCAAAATATACTTTAACCAATTTCGAAACTGGTCGTTCCGGCGCACACAGTTACAGTCAGTCGACAACCTTATAGACCGTATCTCCCTTTCTCACCCTCTCGCTTACCTTCACGCCGATTGAATCTCCTGCTTTTGCCTCTTCGACGGGCACATTTTTAATCTGCATCGAGTCAACATTCATTTCAAGGTCGGTGGTATGACCCTTAATGTGGATTTTGTCACCAAGTCTCAATCCTCCCGTCAGCTCGATAGCGGCTACTACAGGTCGGGCAAAGAAATCTGAAACCGTTCCAATTAGCTCCTCAGACATATACAAACCTCCTTTAGTTTTAATTGTTCGGCCTCTGCAAGTACACGCCAGCCGGCATTCTAACCTGTCCGTTCCCAAGTACAAGTAACAAATCACAATTATTAGCAGGGTCGATGCCCGCAGGCGGAAATGTCACGACGGTCGTTCTGAAGCTCAAATACGGGGCAAGCGGGAATGGCGGTGCAAGAAAAACGCAGAATGGGCGGAAGTTAGGGCGAATGGCGTCTGTAAAAACTCTTCAGCGTTTGCGACTTTCTCGCTAAAATGGACGGGCGGAAGGATTCGGCAGTGCCCACGAATAACTCCAGAGTGGTCGTGAAAGAAATATCACAATGTATTGGATTGGTACTATGGAAGCGGCTGGAAGCTATAAAATAGCGGTTGATCTGGACGGGACGATTTCGGAGTATCCGGCGTTCTTTAAGGTTTTCACGAAGGCTATGGCCCTGGCCGGCTGCAGGATTTACGTCATTACCGACCGGCAGCCGGGGACGGCCAGGGAGGTCCGCCGGGAACTGCAGCAGTACGGCATAACATATCACGCCATCAAGATAACCGGCGAAAAAGCAGCGTACATATTGAAGGAGGGAATCAACGTGCTGTTTGATGATATGAACAGGTACTTTGCCGGGCTGCCGGAAGAGGTGGCGGTTTTTAAGATAAGGCAGAAGTATAACTTTGACTTCAGACGGCAGATGTGGCGGGATTGAAACTCAAGGGCAGCGGTTCATCATAACTTTATTGATAAGGTCCCTTGCGGCCAGCATATACGTGGGCCCCCCTGCCAATTCGGCAGAACGGGCGACAGCGTCAGAAGCCTCATATGCGTCCGGGGCCGGAACTCTTTAGTCAGGTTACATTGTGCCTGGCGGTCGCTGTTGATGCTCGGCTGAAGCAGACGGTGGAGATCCTGACAGCCGGCGGGCGTTGGTCAAAATCTTTTTGTGCCCTTCAAAGTAGCCAAAGTCGTGTGACGTATCTCAGATAGAGCTGCATCAACGGTATGTGATGTTCCCTCGCCGGCCCACTATCGCAATCGCAAGGGCAATCTCTTGAAAAAGGCCGGAAAGATAGATATAATTGGTATTGAGACAGACCGATATATATTTGTTCTCTCCGCAAAAACCGAGCGACAAACAAATAGTAAGGAGCAAGAAGTGGAACGGAGGAACCGAGCCTGGACTCGCCGGGCATTTGGAAAGTCGAGGGGCTTAATAGTCCCGGCTTTTTTGGCCCTGGCGGTTTTGAGTCCGGCCAGTTTATGCGCGAAGCCTGTAAGCGTGGGACAGGCCAAAAAGGCAGTAAGGGGCTGGTTGAAAGTTAGCCCCCGACCGCTCGGGGCACCGCTCGGCAAGGAGATTGGCACAGTAGATACGTTCGCCGGCAGCGACGGGCAAGCGCTCTATTATATTGTGTATTTGGAGCCGTTCGGTTTTGTAATTGTCCCTGCTGATGACCTTGTGGAGCCGATAACGGGATTTGTTCCGACAGGTGTGTACGACCCTTCGCCGGATAATCCGCTGGGCGCGCTGGTGAGCGGGGACATGCCGACGCGTATAGCGACAGCCCGGCAAGTTGAGGCGGGCAAGCAACGAAACATGAACGCGGCCGGTCAACGGGCCTTGCAGAAGGCCTGTTCCAAGGCCCAGGCCAAATGGGGCGAGCTGCTTGCTTATGATGACACGGTGGGAATAACGGGTTTAGCCGGAATTTCCGATGTTCGCGTCCCTCCGCTAGTCACAAGCAAATGGAGCCAGGGCTCCGAATGCAGTCAATATTGCTACAACTATTACACGCCTAACCACTATGTCTGCGGCTGTGTCGCTACGGCGATGGCGCAACTGATGCGTTTTCACCAGCACCCTGCCGAGGGGATAGGAGTGCATAGCTTTACGATTACAGTTGACGGCCACACTCAAAGCGCCAGTACGTGCGGAGGCGACGGGGCAGGCGGGCCTTATAACTGGAGTTACATGGTGCTTGACCCCCGTTGCGACAACTATACCGAACAGCGCTGGGAGGCGATTGGGGCGCTTTGCTATGACGCCGGTGTATCGGTCTATATGGACTACGCAGGCGGCGGCTCGGGGGCCAGCTTGAGTGACACCAGACACGCGCTGGCAGGCACATTCGGCTACAGCAACGTCATCCGCGGGTACAAAGTCTACTATTCGGACATTGGGCCGCCGCTGATCAATATGATAAACCCGAATCTGGACGCCAATCATCCCGCCATTTTAGGCATTCGTCGTTCAGGGGGCGGACATGCCATCGTCTGTGACGGCTACGGCTACGATACCTCGACCATTTACCATCACCTGAATATGGGCTGGGCAGGCGCCAGTGATGCCTGGTATGACTTGCCCGATGTCCTTAGCTACGACACGGTAGACACGTGCCTCTACAATATCTTCACGTCCGCCTCGGGGGAGATTATCAGTGGAAGAATCCTTGGTCCGGAGGGCGTTCCAATCAGCGGCGCCACTGTGATGGCGAAAGCCGGCGGGCCTTCCTCATATTCTGCAACGAGCAATGACAAGGGAATTTACGCTTTGGCAAAGGTCCCTTCGAATACGACCTTCACGGTCAGCGCAAGCAAGAGGGGCTGGAGCTTTTCGAGCCGCGATGTCGTCACGGGAACCTCGACCCAGAACACGACGACGTGCGGCAACGTTTGGCAAGTGGATTTCGAGGGCATTGTATCAGGAGGCGCCGTCGAGTTTGACCAGGAGACCTACGCTGTTACAGAGGAGATTTCGATAAAGTTATTAGACCAGGATTTGCAGGGCAGCGGCTTTCAAGACGTGATATTAAAGATATGCGGCGGTGACATAGAGACGGTTACGCTCAGCGAGAATCCCGCCGGCTCGGGTGAATTTCACGGCTCCATTTCGAGCGCCGAGGCCGGTCCTGTTTTAGAGGACGGCACTATCCAGTTTTCGGGCAGTGAGACGGTAATTGCCATTTACGAAGATGCCAATGACGGCACCGGCAGCCCGGCGACTTCGCAGGATACCGCGCTAATTGTGGGTGCACCGACCGTTATCTATCAGACCGGTTTTACGGGCGGGCTTCCGGCGGGCTGGTCCAGAATTGACGCCGGCGATTCGACCGGCGATACGTGGACATGGACGAACCCCGCAAAGCGAACGAATCCAAACTGGAGCGGCACGTTCATGATTGTCGACAGCGAATACTTCGGCTGGTACCTTTACGGGGTAATGGACGAACAGTTGGTCGCCGGCGGCATCGACTGTTCCGACTACATGAATGTGACGCTGAAGTTCACGCATTACTTCAGGTACTTCGCAGGTGGGCTGAGTGAGGTCGGCGACGTAGACGTCCGGGTCAACGGCGGCGACTGGACGAATGTGGCGCGGTATGAGGGGGCCGATGCTTCCGGGCAGGTGGAACTGGATTTGTCGGCGTACGCGGACGGCCGGGCGGATGTCCAGGTTCGCTGGCATTACTACAACGCCAACTACGAATTCTATTGGGGCATTGACAACGTCGAAGTGGCCGGGACCCCCGCGGCGGGAGGAATAATGGGCGACTTCGTGCCGGATTGCAATGTAAACTTCAGTGATTTCGCCATTCTGGGCTCTGCCTGGCGCACCAGCGAAGGCCAGAACAACTGGAACGCGGGCTGCGACATTTCTCAGCCGAAAGACGGCGGCATAGATGAACAGGACCTGGGCGTTTTCAGCGAAAACTGGCTCATAGGTGCGGCTCCGTAGCCAGTTGCCGAGACAGCCGAATATCAGAAGGCCGAAATCCGCCGTTTGCCGACAATATATCCCGCGCCCTGCCGCATTTCGGTCTTTGCCAAATGATTTGTGTTAGCGCGGCAAATCGTCCTTTCACAGATTATCTTCGCCGAAAATAATCAGGTTTTTAGTAGATTATAATCTAATTCTGGCGTAGAATTCCAATCTTGATAAATCTGTCTGCATACGGATAAAGAACGGTGATTATTGCCGATAGCAGATGATGCGGGACAAATACGAGTTGCTTTAGGTCGCAAGAAAGAAGTAATGAAAGTCATAGTTGCGAAAAAGTGCGGATTTTGTCCCGGCGTGACAAACGCCATCAGTATGGCCGAGAAAATACTGGCACAAGAACAGGATGTTTATAGTCTGGGCCCGATTATTCACAACAAGGACGTGGTGGAACGGCTTGCAAAGGCGGGACTCAAAATGGTCGACAGAGTCGAAGAAATTCGGTCAGGGACGGTTCTTATCCGCTCGCACGGCGCTGCTCCGGAACAGATAGCCAGAATCAAAAAAAAGGGCCTTAAGATTGTCGATGCCACCTGTGTGCTCGTAAAAAGAGTCCAGAGAATAGCGAGGGAATTGAACGATGCGGGTTATCAGGTGGTAGTTATCGGTGATAAAGACCATCCGGAGGTTCAGGCTGTCGTGGGCTGTGCGGCTGACGTTCTTGTGATTGCGGACAAGACGGATTTGCATAAGTTGCCCAATTACGGCAAGTTAGGGATTGTCTGCCAGACCACGCAAAGCCCCGAGCACTTTGCCGAGATGCTTGGTGCCATAGCCGGAGAATGGTTCAGTGAGTTAAAGGTAGTCAACACTTTGTGCAGGGAGGCGATAGAAAGACAAGAATCGGCTGTGGAATTATGCAAGAAGGTGGATATAATGTTCGTGCTCGGCGGGCTGGAAAGCGCCAATACGCGCAAGCTGGCAGAGCTTTGCAGAAGATATAATGACCAAACGTTTCATTTGCAAAACTGGAACGAGTTTGATAAAAGTATGCTTTTCGGCAAAAGGACCGCGGGCGTTACGGCCGGGGCGTCAACGCCTGAGTGGATAATTGCCGAGTTCGTGGAGAACTTGACGGCCTTCGACACCGGCAACGGCTAAGATAAATGTGTAAGAGCTTTGGCCGAGACCAGACGAGGATATAATGAAGCCGGCCGGAAATATGAGAAAGCAGCAGTGAGGCTCTTTTGCGTTGGCTGCGTAGGCCAATGCGTTTTATTATAAAGAGGTTAACAGAAAGGCTTTGTTCCGGTGCAGTGCTGCACCGGAGCCTGGCGGCGTAAATGTGGGGTGCCGGCAGGTCAGAAAAAAACAGACTCCACAGAGGAATTCGGGTTTTATGGTTGATAGAAACATAGTTAACAAATTGGGTTTGTCACAGGATGAGCTTGACCGGCAGGTCAATGAGATGTTTACGGAAAAACACAGCCAGCTTCTGGAAGAGGCTTTGCGAACCAAGGTGGATTCCCGGCTGCCGGGAACCATTCTGAAAGGCACAATCGTATCGCAAATAGGCAATGATATTATCGTTGAAATCGGCCTGAAAAGTGAAGGCGTGGTCGACGCAAGTGAATTCGAGGAGCCCGGGGAGATAGAACCAGGCAAGGAAATCGAGGTTATGCTCGAAGATACGGACTCCGGGGGCGGGCTTATCCTCTTGAGCAAGCGCAAAGCGGACCGCATCCGAGGCTGGGAAACGATTATTAACACCAAGAAGGAGGGGGACGTGGTCAGCGGGAGAGTTATAAGGCGCATCAAAGGCGGCCTGCTGGTTGACATCGGCGTGCCCGTTTTTCTGCCGGCCTCACAGGTGGACATTAGAAGGCCCGGTGATATCAGCAGGTTCATCGGCAAGGAAGTCGATTGCGTGGTTCTTAAGATCGACGTCGAAGGACGCAACATCGTCGTATCGAGGCGCAAGCTTATCGAAGATGAGCGCCGCAGCAGCAAAGAAAAGATTATGGCGGAAATCGAGGTCGGGCAACTGCGAAAAGGCGTGGTGAAGAACATCTCCGACTTCGGTGTTTTTGTGGACTTGGGCGGCGTGGACGGTCTGCTGCATATCTCCGATTTGAGCTGGGGCAGAATCTCGCATCCGTCTGAAGTGGTCAGGCTCGATGAGGAGCTTGAGTGTGTTGTTATCGGGGTCGACAAGGAAAATGAGAAGATATCTCTGGGCCTGAAACAGAAAACACCCAGCCCGTGGGAGGATGTTGAGCATCGCTATCCGGTCGGGGCGAGGGTAAAGGGGACGGTTGTAAACGTGATGAACTACGGCGTGTTCGTTCGCCTCGAAGAAGGCATTGAAGGGCTGGTGCACATCAGCGAGATGAGCTGGACCAGACGTCTGTCCCACCCCGGAGAGATGCTCAATCTGGACGACGAAATTGAGGTCGTTGTCCTGAATATCAACAAACAGAAGCGGGAAATTTCACTCGGCCTCAAGCAGACCGAAATAAATCCGTGGACGGTTGCTTCTCAGAAGTACCCGTCGGGCACAATTGTCACGACCAGGGTGCGCAGCATGACCAACTTCGGTGTATTCGTCGAGATAGAGCCGGGCATCGACGGCATGGTCCACATTTCGGACTTGAGCTGGACGAAGAAATACAATCATCCGAGCGAGATGCTCCAGAAGGGTCAGGAAGTTAAATGCGTGGTTCTTGAAGTCAATGAGGAAAAACGGCGGATATCGCTCGGAATAAAGCAACTGACCGAAGACCCGTGGATTCGGGCCATCCCTGAAAAATATATCCCCGGCCAGATCATCAAAGGCACAATCACAAAACTGACCAATTTTGGGGCGTTTGTGGAGCTTGAACCGGGTTTAGAGGGACTATTGCATATCTCCGAGCTTGCCGACCATAAGATTGAGAAACCTCAGGATGTCGTCAAAATGGGCGACCAGGTTGAGGTCAAGATTTTGCGAATCGATACCGACTCACGGAAGATCGGTTTGAGTTTGCGAAGGGCGCGGTGGGCTGCGGAGGAACATGCAATTGAGACCCAGAGCAGTGAGGCCTCAAAAGCTGCCGAGCAGGCTGAAAAAGCTGCCGAGCAGGCTGAAAAAGCTGCCGAGCAGGTTGAGAAAGCTGCAGAGCAGAGTGCCGAGCTGACGGAGCCGGGTGAACAGGCAGTTGAAGCGACAGCGGCTGAAACCGGTGAGGTTGAGGGGGCGAAAGAGACGGGCGAATCGGAACAAGCCGGCGATGAGCAAACCGAGGCGGGTGCGCCGCCGGAACCTGAGGGCGGCGACATCAGCGGCACAGAGGAAAAGGCCGAGACTGATACCGATAATTAGAAGCTTTACCGGCGGGATTTAGGGGCCGCATGGGGGCTGCTAAACCTTCGGGGAAATTTGGCCGATACGAAAGCAGGTTTGTCGATAGGGAACGACAGACTGTTGAGTAACGCGAGATAAGGTCAGAGCCAGATTTGCCCGAAGGGCCGAAATGCAGAGACGTATTCGGCCGGGCGGGGGTGAGTTATAGTTTTTGACGCCACCATAAAAGACTACCTCAAAGAGATCGACGAGGCCCCGCTGCTGACGGAGGAGCAGGAACATCTGTTAGGCAGGCAGATTGTAGAAGAAAACGACCCGTGGGCCAGAGAGCAGATGGTGCGCAGCAACCTCAGGCTGGTCGTTAATATCGCAAAAAAGTATGGCAACCGGGGGATGAGCCTCGGCGATTTAATCGAGGAAGGAAATCTCGGGCTCATAAAGGCGGTCGACTACTTCGACCCCAACCGCGGGACACGGTTCAGCACGTACGCGGCGTGGTGGATAAAACAAAGCATTAAACGCGCACTGCTGGAAAATATCCAGCCGGTGCATGTTCCCACTTATATGGTTGCCCTGATAAACCAGTGGCGACACATAACGGCAGAGCTGGAAAACCGGCTTGGCAGAGCGCCGGATGTCGAAGAGATAGCGGACATAATGCGCATTCCGTTGCGGAAGGCAAAAATTATAGACGAGATCGTGAAGATTCTCAGCTCGGTCAGGGATACCCACAGCAGCGATGATACCGGTGAAGAGGAGGCGCTCGAGGCGACATTGGAGGACCAGCACATTGGCAAGCCGGAAGATGGACTGGTGGCAAAAGAAGAAAAAACAAAGGTTCTCAGACTGCTCAATGAGATCGAGCCGCGAGAGGCGGATGTTTTGAGGCTGCACTACGGGCTGGACGGCTGCCGGCCGCTGACGCTCAGGCAAATCGCCGAGAAGTTCGGCCTGACCCGCGAGCGGATTCGCCAGATCCAGCGCGACGCCCTTACCAAACTCTACGAGTATATGAACGCTTAGTTGAAGCCGGCGATTAAGTCGGCAAAAGCTTGCATTTCTTCGGTCGCACAGTAATAATAAATCGGTAGTGATAAGAGAAAGTGTGTCTAAACAGTTTTTGGCGTAAGCCATGGAGGGGACACAAATGACAACCGAAGCCGTTGACCTGAAAAAGTACATTCGCAGCATACCTGACTGGCCCAGGAAAGGGATTCTGTTTCGCGATATAACCCCGTTATTAGGCGACCCCAAGGCCTTCGTGGCAGCGATAGAGGCTTTGTGCGCAGGTTTCACGGGTGCAGGCATAAAGTACGTTGCCGCAGTGGAAGCCAGGGGGTTTATATTCGGTGCGGCGGTTGCAGAAAAACTCGGAGCCGGTTTCGTGCCTATAAGAAAGAAGGGCAAACTCCCATCCAGAACAGAAAGCATCACGTACGATTTAGAATATGGCGCCGACACACTCCAGGTGCACAGCGACGCTATACAAACAAGGGCGAAGGTCCTGATGGTGGACGACCTGCTGGCGACGGGAGGAACAATGGCGGCCGCATGCGAACTTATCGAAAAAATAGGCGGCCAAATCGCGGGGATAACGTTTCTTATCGAACTGGGCGAATTAGCGGGCCGAAAGAAACTCCCCGGATATAAACTCAGAACTGTCATCTCGTATTAAGATTCTCAGTCGCGGGCCTTTGGCAAGCAACCAAAAAGCCACTTAAAATCAACCGGAGCAGGCGAAAAAACTTTGTTTCAAGCACGCGTCGTCCTAACTCCTTTGAAAAACGGGAGTGTAAACTCACACTGAAGATGGCCAAAAAAGGACATGCGCGGGAATACCTGGTACAAGGCGGGAAAAAATGGGAACGCGGACTGGAAAGGGGGTTTTTTGTCAAGAAACGCAAGTGGGGACATCCGTCAGGTTGAAGTTGGCCAAAAATCGAAACTTATAATATTTCTTCCGCGTAGTTGGCCAAAAACAGGCAGCGTTAACACACCGCGTTAAACCCGTTTAAAACAGCGCGAAATAGGGGTTATACGCAAATCAAGGAGGCCAAAAACAGGCGAAGGCGCGGCAGTAAAGCGCGGCAGTGCGGCATTAGAAACGGAAGCAACAAACGAATACGTTAAATATAAATCAAACAAAAAGCTCATTTGTGCGCAGATAGAGCGGTTTTTGAGTGTGCACCGAAAAACGATTGTAGATACGATTGTCGGTTTTCTTGACAAGCCTATATCTTGTGCAGTTTGCCTATTTTAACATAGAGGCCAAAAGAATTTTCAGAAATGGCAAAAATCTTTTTCAAGCTTCATTTTTACACGAGTAACGCTCCCGAACCGGCAAAGAGACTGAGGGGGTGCTGCTGGATTGTGTTTTTTAGTCTGCGCTATATATTAGCCGAAGTAAGAGCAGGAAACCGCGCGCAGGGAAAAAAAGTTCATAAGGTAGTTGACAGGTCGGAGGCGCTCATGTATAATAGACAAATCATGGAACAGACAGAACAAAATCCGTTGACTCGAAATACTGTACTGAACGAGCCTGGAGATTTCCGACGCGGCAACGCCCGGACGGCCTCTGTCTGGCCGCATGAGTCTCCAGGCTCGTTCAGTCTTTTTCTGCGCGGGCAGAAAGTTGAAAGGGGACTAACATGAAACAGACAGAGGCGCAAAGAGAAGAGCACAAGGAAGTAGCGGTCATGGACGGAACAAACAACAGGAGCGAGCGGGTAGAGGATGTGAGCGAACGGCTGCGCGCGTTCACATTGGGGCTGCGGAGACAGAACATCGACAACAGGCGGCTGGTGCTTGCCTGTGTCGAGACGCTGGTTGCGCTCGAGGACGTATTGACCTCGGACGTAGTTGACGGGCTGCGCGACGCAAAGAGCTTTTTGGCGGACGAACTTGAGCAGCACGAGAAAGGGGCGGTCTGTGACTCGCTAAAAACAGTCGTGCATGACGTTGTGGATGCGCGGCTTGCGGCAAGAGACGGGGAATCGCGGGATGACGAGACGCTCGAGCGCATACTTGACACCGCAGAGGGAATCGCCGAACAGCTTAAGGAAGCGGCAGAAGTTACGTCATAAGGAGACGATTGATGGACACGGATGTCGATTTTGCAGGGCTGGTTAAAGGACAAGAATCACTTCTCGCAAAGACGGGGCCTGGCACAAGGACGTGTCAGGCCCTCGTCAAATCCATAGACGCCGGGCGAAAAAGGATCACCGCCGTGGCCTCTGCGCCGGTTTTGGACCGGGACGGCGAGATTATAGAGGCTTCGGCGTTCGCCGAATCACTGCCGGGCTTTATGAGAAACCCCGTTGTCCTGGCCTCTCACCAGCACAGATTATCCGACGGACATTCTCCGGTTGTAGCCAATGTCACCGCTGCAAACATAATGGCGGGCGGGCTTGAGGTTGAGATAGAGTTTCACGAGGAGACCGAGCTCGCCCGCGAGTACTGGGGCCTGTACTCAAAGAAGATTCAGCGGGCGCTGTCCGTAGGCTTCATGCCGAAAGAAGGGGAATATAAAAACGTAAAAGACGCCCGCGTATGGTGTCACACGAGGGCGGAACTTTTAGAAATATCATGCGTGCCTGTGGGGTCATGCCCGGAAGCGCTGTCGAGGTCGGCGCAAAAGAAGCTCGACTTTGTGGCAGCGAAGCGCAGCGAGCGGGAAGATGAACAATGGCTCGCGGAGATGCGCGAAGAGGACCCGGACTTTGACAGAAAACGCGAGGAGTTCGGAGATGCGATGCTGCTGTGGGATGATGACCGGCCCGGCTATGATTCGAAGGCGGCGGGTGACGATGACGAATATGATTTTGTCGAATTGGTCCGTGGTGGCCGATTCAGTATGTAATGGTTTTCAGTTTTGCTTCGGTGTAGTGCTATGAGGATTGGCGTAGGAATAAATAATTGCGGGCGTCCCGTACGCTGCGATTATTCTGCTCGCGGGTCCGCTGCGGGTCGTGGCGAAATCTCCAAAAGGGGGACATATTACCGGCGATGTCCCCCTGTTTTGCCGGAAGCCGACAACGGCTGTTTATGAGGTGTAATAATGCCAGTTACTGAGGAAAAAATCGCCGCAGGCTTTAAGGCCGCAGGCGAAAGAATGAACATGTTTGAGGAACAACAAAAGGAGCTTCAAGAGAGCATAAATCTGCTTACAAAAATGCTGCGGCAATACGGCAGGGCGCTTATCGCGGGGAACGCGCCGTTCGACCAGGAAGGCATGCGATTCTGGCGGACCGAAGAGGACGCCAGGCAGTTTGGCGAGTATGTTTTCATGGCGGTCGGGCGCAAGGCTATGGCCGAAGGTACGAACATCGGCGGCGGCGCGCTGGTCGATGCGACACTGAGCGCACAATTGATTCAAAAGCTCGGCAAGTACGGCAAGCTGCGGGGAAATTGCACGGTTGTCCCCATAGGCAGCGCTGCGCAGCATTTCCCCAGGGTCCAGTCCGACCTGACCGTATATTGTCCCGGCGAAGGGGGAACGATATCACCGAGTGACATGGGGTTTAATATAGTAAAGATGATCCCAAAGACCTTTGTCGCTCTGGCCGCCGTGTCGAACGAGCTTGACGAGGATTCGATTGTCGCGCTGGGTGAGATTATCGGCCTGTCGATGGCGCGGAGCATGGCAAAGAAAGAGGACGAAATCGGCTTTGCCGGTGACGGGACAGCGACTTATTTCGGCATGACGGGGATATGCCAGGCGCTGCTTAACGTGGACGCTGTAATTGCGAGCATTAAGGGTTTGGTAGTTGGCGCCGGCGACACTTATGCCGAGCTTACCCTCGGCAATTTTCGCGAGGTGGTGGGGATTCTGCCGGAAGATTGTGACGACACCGCCAAGTGGTATATGCACAAACGGTTTTACTATAACGTGGTGTATCCACTGGCGGAGACGGCGGGCGTGGCGAACATCTTTGAGATATTGTCGGACCGCAAGGGACGTTTCCTTTTGGGCTATCCGGTCGAGTTTGTCCACTGTATGCCGTACACAGAGGCCAACTCGCAGATATGCGCCCTGCTCGGCGACCTGCAAATGGGCTGTTATATCGCGGACCGCAAACTCCTGACTGTCGAGCAGAGCGGTGAAGTGAAGTTTCTGAGCAACCAGAAGGCAATCAGGGGCGTCGAGCGCATCGATATTAACGCCTTCGGCGTCGGAGATACGAGCGAGCCGGGGCCGATTGTCGGGCTGATAACTGCCGCTACGTAACAAGTGAAAATATGCAGGCGGGGCGGCGGAAAGCATCGCTCTAACCGCCCCCCTGTTTTGCTACGGTCCGGGCGGAGTTTTTCAGTCCTGGGCCATTCTGGAGCGTTTTTTAAGAGCAGAAAACCGCCAGACGGCAAATTTAGAGAAGCGACGCAATAAGAGCGAGTTAGAAGGAGCTTAAAAATGATTGAAGTACAAGATATGAAAATGGTTATCGCCCTCAGGCCGCAAGTGGTCAACGCCGGGGCGTTCGCCAATAATGTGTACTGGGACCGTTCAAACTGGAACCACGAGCGGGTCCTTTTTGTAGTGGGCGATACCGACGTCATTGTCGGTTCGACCGATACGGATACTCCGCCATTTGTCGAAGAGTGCGACACGGTCGGCGGCGGTTATACTGCCGTCACGGGCGCTGCGCTGTCGGCGGTAATCGGCGCGCTCGACGATAACAAGCTGTTTGCTATCGACATCGACCTGCGCAAGACGCACAAACGGTACGGCCGTGTAAATGCGCCGACGGCGGGCGATTCGGTAGGCGCAAATCTGGCTATCGTTGTGATTCTCAGCAAGGGCGAAATCGGGCCGAAGGACGCGGCGGGCCAGGGATTAGCCGAATTGGTGACGGCGTGACGCAGCGCGTATAAGGTGACATGGCAAAAGACGTTAACATACATCTAAAGACCACCGGGGCCGAGCGGACCAAAGAGCAGCTCGACCAGGCGGCGCGTTCTGCTGAGAAAATCGGCGACTCGACGCAGCAGGCGGGCAGGCAGGCGGTAAGCGGCGCCGAGTGGGTCAAGAGCGCATTTAGTTCCATTGTCGGTCCGCTGGGCCTGGCGGCGCTTGCCAGCGCCGTTATAGCGATAATCGGCAAGATACGGGCGGCCATTAACGACATGAAGCGGGCATCATCCGAGGCCGTCAGAGAGCTGGCCGGTTTGCAAAAGGCGTCCGCCGATTATTTCGAGGCGTTCGAGGCATACACGCCCGAACAGAGGCAGGCAGCGCTTGCACAGGCGCGCCAGTTTCAGGCAAAGACGGGGCTTCCTATGGAGGCCTCGCAGAAGCTGTTGGAGGCATACAAGCGGACCTTCCGGGAAATGAATGAAGCGGCGGTCGAGCAGCTCGCGGGGTACTGGCAGCTACACGGCCAGGAGGCAACGCTCGACCTGGTGCGATGGATGGGCGCTGAGCGAGTCACTACAGCGCAAAGGCAAGGCCAGATAACGCGCATGGTCTCGGCGGTCGCAAGCGAGACGGGGCTTAGAGACGCGGAAATTATCAACGCACTGACGCGATATTCAACGGAGCTTCGCGGCCTGGGCTGGACGCCGGAGCAAACAATAACGAATATCGGCAAGGCCCTGGCGGGCAAGTCACCACAGGAGGCGCGCCGGGCCATGAGTTCGCTGGTGGACGGCATAAGGGCGTTCACCGAAGAACGGGCGCTCGAGATGAAGGCAGCCGCCGAGATAGCCGCTTCCGAAAAGGCACGGCTCGACTGGGCGCGTCAGACGATGTTCAAGATGCCGCCGGAGGCGCGCCGCAAATTCGCACGCCAGGCGTTCGGGGAAACAGCCGCGACGTATGTCACTGAGTGGCTGATGGGTGAGTTTCCCGAAAAGACGCGGCGCGCGCTTGAATACGCCCGCACGCCGGCGGCAGCCGAGGAAGAGCAACAACGGGTAGAGGCCGTCAAGGAAACAGTTGAGGTAAGCAAGGAAAAGGCCACTGGCGGGGCCGAACGATTAGAGCTGCTCTTGACGGAAGAAGAAAAGCAGAAAGATATTATTCGGGAGTACGGCAGGGTATATCTTGAGTACCTGCGCAGGCGCGACCGGATAAAATACGAGTCTATCAAGGCGCTTGCCGGAGACAACGAGGAGCTGCAAAGAGAGCAGGCCGCCAAAGCATTGTTCGGGGCGGTTAATGTAGCTCCAGCGCGTACCCGGCAGGAGCTCGCCGCTTTAGAGTACAGGCAAACCCGCGTAGCAGTGCCAGGCAAGATAGAATGGGAGAACGTGCCACTTGAAGAAAGAGCACAAGAGTTGGAAGCCGCCATTAACAAGATTTACGAGCGGGAAGTAGAAAAAGAGCGTCAGCGACGCGAGAAGCGACGCGCTTCTGAAAAACAGCCTGTCCCTGGACAGACTACCGAAGAACAACCTTCGCCGCCGGTGGCAGCCGCCGAGAAGGTCGAGCCTGAACTTTCCACAGAATACGAATTGGCCGTCGCTGCCCCTGAGGCGGCAGCGCCCGGGCTCGCAGAGCAACAGATTGAGCAAGTCACCAACAATTATCATAACTACACCGTCACCTATGACCACAGTTTGCGGTATTACCCTACTGTCGGCCAGGATGACAGAGGGCCGCCATTCAGATAAGTATAAAAAAAAGGAGTCAATAATGAAGATAGAAATAGTAAACGATTACAGGGGACCGTTGGGGACATTCAAGCCAGGCGAGACCTACGATTTTCCAAAGAAGGTTGTCCAGCGGCTTCCAAAACTTTGTTATAAGGAAGTGCTTCCCCCTGAGGACGCCGACGCGGTAGTGTATGAACTCGGCAGGAAAGCATCTGTCCCCAAGACTGATCTTGCGCAAGAGCCGACGTCTAACACGTTGAGAAAACCTGGACGCTAACTCAGTCAGCGGGTTGATGATAGGGCACGCACGTCCGGGATTCCCGGACGTGCGAAAATAATCAGGCTGTTGCCTGTTGTTTATAGAGTGTTTGAATGGGCTTTGCTGAGATATTACAGGCGCAGGGTTTGGCACCAAAGGTTGAGACGAAGGTCTGTACTAAGTGCAAACAGACTAAGAGCCTATCCTAATAACCCTTGAATGGCCGATATAATCAAAGGCGATGATGCCTTTGAAAGGATTCAGGGATGAAAAAACGGAAAGCAAAGAATAGATACAGGATTTCAGACGAATTATGG
>Ga0307377_10000660_pt1 | contig 45144 bp, 80 predicted proteins | sample TR3MG_FD_202535 | JGI IMG/M metagenome (GOLD analysis project Ga0307377, IMG submission 202535) | Soil microbial communities from Risofladan, Vaasa, Finland - TR-3 | ecosystem: Environmental > Terrestrial > Soil > Coastal area > Acid sulfate soil | place: Finland: Risofladan, Vaasa | collected...
GACATTTTTAATTTTTCATCTTCTACCGCTTTTAATTGGGCCTTTAAGGTCTCAACCTCTTCAAAAATCGGGTTGAATGTTCGATCATCTCTTAGGTCGTCAATAGTAACCAGGTCTCGCGCCTTTGCGTTGCATTCAGTCTTAAGATGTTTTATGATCTCCGCAAAACTAAAATCTTTTAATTCTTTTTCCATTGTCTTTTCTCCTGCTCCCTCTCCGGGCGTCGCAGCCTCTCCGGCCACTTCTTTATTTATTTTTGCTGCCGTGATTGCAGCTAACCGCATAGCGCCGCTAAACGCTGGGCGGTCATTATTGCTATTAAGGCCAGCAATTGCCTTTAATTCCTCTATTTTTTCGGCAACCCAGCGCTTACCACTTTCTGGAATAAAATTCCAAACAGCTTCTTGGCTGCACGTGTCGCACTTAATAGCTTCTTCTTTCATGTCTGGTGGGTGATATGTGACAACTACATGATGTAAAATACCATCAATCTGCTTTTGTGCGCTTGCAACAATAGTGCCGATAATTTTTCTATCGGTATCCCCCTTTTTCAGGTGATTCTTAAAAAAACTAACTCCCTTAAGCACGATATTTTTTATTGATTCTATCGCTCTCCGTGGCCAGCTAATAACTTCTGGATTATCATCACCCACCACTTCCGGGCTACTCTCCCCTTCGTGTGCAAAACTATACAGCTGGAAAAATGGGTGCGGGTCTGATGTTTTAATTAATGCAAGGTCTTCCGGGTCAATCATAGATAATATTTCTGATTGATCGGAGGCGTTAATCTTTGCGATTACTGTTGTTATGCTTTTAATCATCTAATTCTTTTTACCCATGAATTATCAGGGAATATTTTATCCGGGCTACCGAGCAATTCCCCGACGGCCTTAACAACCCCAGGGAACTTAACCAGATAGTCATGTCCACAAAGCCACCCCCCACGAAAAACCTTACTCTTCCATGCATTAATATCGTCATACACATCTTTATACTCATGCCCAGCGTCAATATAGACGAGCCCAACACTTTCGTCTTCAATATTTTGAGCAGCGGTGATTGAATAATCTCGGAAAATACTAATATTGATTCTGCCCTGCATATTTTCAAGAAATCTTGAATATATTTCGTCCATGTCAACCTTGTCTGTTATATCGCCAATACCCGACACCCATGGATCAATCGCTAAAACAGAATTAAAATGATCAGAAAAAATTAAGGTACCATCCCCTTCATACACTCCGACCTCAATCATATTAATATTTTTAGTAAGTGTTATTTTATCAATATATTCAATCATATTAAGCAGACCAGCTTTTGATTGATTATCTCTCATTACTGGATAATTGTCCATTTTGTATTACTCCTTCATTATTATTATCATTATCAACAAATTGGTTGAATCCCTTAACTACTTTATCGGGTTTTTCTTTCTCTTCTTTTTCAATCTGCTTCTCTTCTTCTGCCGGGTCTATCCCCGGGATAAGCCCTCGCAGTGTTTGCATAGAGATTGCACCTTCCATTTTTAATGGCAAATAGATATCGTTAAGTGCAGCAAGATCGGCACTGGTGATATTTGGCAGCTCAATATCAGCTTCAAATTCAGGTATTGTCTCTCCAAACGCTCTTGCTATGGCCGCAGCCTTTTGAATCAATTCATCATAGCCCTCAGCGATTGCAGTTCGTTGTTTTTTTGTTACAAATTTAATCAGTTCGTCTAATGTCTCAGCTGTCGCCCGGTTAGACATTAGATCGGTCCAGCCTATCCAGTGAACAGGCAGCCCAGTATTGGCAGAAATTATTTTAACATTTAATGCCATTTCTCCACGTACCGATTCTATCCCCCCGGCAGGAGGAGAAAGATAATAAGCTTTTGCCGGCATCGTGTAAGATTTTTCTGGGTCCCATGCCGCCTCATTAAGTTTTGCTTGAATATAATTTGCATCTTCCCTGGTTTTTGTTTCAATCGCCATTCTATTGGTCCCAAAAACATGATTACTTGCACGTAGATCAAAAAGAGCGCGCTCATAATTTTCTATTTCGGTTAACACATTGGCAATAGGTGGAGGCGTGATATTAATATCTTCAACACATCCGCCAATATTAATATATACAAAATTATTCCCCGCATACTTTTTATTTTTTATATCTTTTTTGTTTTCAAATATTTCAACAGAAATCGGGTCGCGGTATTCATCAACATCAACATGATATTCAATTTCCGTCCATGGTTGGATTCTTATCCTTATGTTTGATTCATCACCCACACCATCCCGCTTAATAATTATTAATGCCTTGCCCTCTTTTTCTAACAATTCAACTATCTGGATAAGTCGAATTGACGAAAGCTTATTAACATCAAGAAAATTATCAACCCATTTTTGCGCTGCTGGTGAATCTGCCTTAACAGAAATTCCGCCCCCGCAAATAAACGCGGCGCGATAATCAATAACAGCTCTGGTTAATGTTACTCCGTAGGCTGATCTGGCAAGGTAGTTCTCTTTAATCGTATTGACCTGTTTTGAGTAAGTGCCAAAATTATTTTTTCTTATTTTTGAAGTTGTGTTCGCTTTTGGCGATCCGGTAAGGGCGTCATGATTTTCATGCTCGCCCTCTGTTGCCCGGATTTCAACTTTTTTGAATAATTTTAACTTTATTCTGTCTATTAGTTTCGCCATTATAATATAATATCATAAATAAAAATATATAGCAATACCTTTTTTGCAACTAACTATATAACCGGTTATGTAGGCAACACTATAGTATTAACATTAAGGTGCTCAATCACCCTGGTTAGCGTGTCAGGCGCATCATCATTTTTATTCTGGCCCAATTTGGAAAAGGTCATAACCGCACTATAAAACTGGGGCCACATTTCACGCCAATTATACGGAAAAATTATTCTGCGATTAACTTCTCTGTGGTGAGTGAATATCCGGCTCTCTTTGTTTTGTGACTGGTTTTTTTCTAGAAAAGTTGTGCCAAACCATTTATGTTTTTCTTTTAGAATTTTTTCGACATGGAACGCCCATGAATGGCCCGCGCTATTACTCTCAATATCGGCGGTATTGATTTTGTAATTGATTAGTTTTTCCGCTGCTATCTCCTCGGTAATATCAATATCCTCTTGGGTGTAATCAACATCAAAAACATAGAAAAACTCCCCAGTTATATAACCGTATATTGAGCAAAGAAAATCCTTACCCTTGCCGGCGGTATCCGTGATCATTACCTTGCCTTGATGATCATACTCATGCTCAAAATCAGGTAGTTTCTTATAGGTGGTAAACTCCCGATACATGAGGCCTTTTTTGTCGATCCTGTTCATACAATAATTTGCCTGAAAAATTAACGGGTCCATTACGCGTTCTATTTTTTTGTAATCATCAATTGATAAAACACCATCGCAAAGCATTTCACCATTATCCTGTAATGCACTACGAGAAAAAACATACCAGTCTTCTTTTTCTTCCCCCGACAATATGCGCCCGCAAATATCTTTCTTACTCCATGGCGTATGAGTTATAACGTTAATCGCGCTTGCTTCTTGCCTGGAAAACCAGGTTGACGTATACCATAGCCATAATTTGTCTAGCATATTATCGTTATAGGCTATATTCGCGTCTTTAACCGGATCATCTATAAGCAACATGTTTCCGCCCTTGCCGGTTATTGAGCCACCAACCCCAGCCCCCTTGTAAGAAAAATGGCTCCCTACTAATGCCCATTTTTGGTAACTGGCTTGACCGTGCTTGATTTCTGTTTTTGGGAAAATATCGCGATATATAATCTCTTCGTCGTTGCGCTCCTGTGCGATTGTGTCTCTTGTATACCGAGAGAAATCTTGGGCTAGATCATCATCAAATGCGGCCGACAAAATTTTGAATTTAGGGTCCTGCCCGAATACCCAAGCAGAGAATAACACTAATGTCCTAGTCTTGCCATGTCGTGGCGGCATCTGGATAATTAAGTTTTTTGCAATCTTGCCATTAGGCAGTATTAATTGTTTTTTATAAATCATTTCCAAAGTGTTGCACAGCTCAAAAAGATAGATTCTTTCCTGCTTGTAAAAAATTGGGTCTATCAATAAACAAAACTGCCAAAAACTACGGCTAGCAAGTTCAATACTGCATATTGTTATACGGCGCTCAATCTCCGCTTTTATTTTCTGATTGCAGCCTTCTGATTTCATCCATGACCTCTTCTGTCGTTAGTTTGGCGAGTTCTGTTCGGTATTGATCGGGCTTAAATTCAATTGAGTGTTTTGATGTCTCAACCGGCCTGCCGTCAGTGCGGTCAATCAGATATTTGATCATTGGCACATCACCACCAATAGCGAGCTCATACATTTTTTTAACGACTGCTAATTTTTTCGATAACTTTCCTCCTGTGCCATCGTCGACATCAGACGTTACCTCTGCCTCCAATCTAACCAGGTCTGTAAATGTTTCGCCTAATTTTGGCCTACCGTTAGGATTGCCACTTTTCCCCTTTATCCACATATTTTTGATCCTTCCATGATTTTCAATATATCATAATAATGATTTTTTGTCAATATTTTTTGTATAGTATAGTAGACTAACCCACGGTAATGAGCCAGTTAGGCAGAGTAAGAGTTGTTGTTATTTTATTAATTATTCTATTTACTTATGCTATAAAGAATTACACGATATTGTTTTAAAAAGATCCGCCTATATAACTATATAACTATATAACTAGATATATATATATATACAGATACCCCTATATTATTGCGATCTGTATATTAACACAAAACGGAAAAGTGGTTTCTTGTATAGGGGCATATGTTTACGGTTAGTAATGCGAGTTATTTGCAGTTAACTTACTATGCTATAAGGAATTGCGCTCATTACCAGACCTTACTATATAACTGGAGCTTACTAAATTGGTAATGTATAGACTGCTGTTGTGTTGTAATAACTTACTAAATTGGTAAGGTATAGTTATATGAGTAGCGTATAAATGGGTTATATAGTTAGGAACTTTCTTCTATTATTGTTATTTTGGTGTTGACTTATAAAACTAATTGTGCTATTGTATTGAATAGGAGGGTTGAAATGAATAAAATCAAAGTTGCTAAAAGAATCGAAGTTGCTAAAAAAATAATAGCCAACTACAGAAGCGGCAGGGATAAAAAAGTTTGCGATGGCGTCGCTTGTAGAAATTGTATCCTTGCAAGCGCCGAATGCAAAATACTCACGAACGCATTATTAGGTTATTACAACGTACTAACAGAAGATCGTCGCGACGAAATTATTTACAATCGTGCAAAAAAAATATTGGCAGAATTGCAAAAATGCCCAACTTGCAAAGGGAAGGGGTGGGGGCGCATCCCCCAGGGGCTGGCTGAGCGGCTTTTTTATTTGGAGGATTAAAAATGGACAAAATCGAAGTTGAGAAAAAAATAGGCGAACTTATTTACAATCACGCAAAAGAAATGTGGGCAGAATCACAAAAATGCCCGATTTGCAAAGGGAAGGGGTGGTATAGAATTGGCGACTATGAGGAGCCGGATTCGATGACATGCCCAGAATGCAACGGCAGTGGGGTGATTGAATGAGAAACATGTCATTTTTGCATACATGGGATCAATTCAGTGCCATGGAAAAAACAGAAACTTGCCGAGTCGGTTGGGGTGATTTGGCAATCGGCGAACGCATTCAAGGCGTTAAGAAGTGCATGGGGCTGAAAAAAGGCGAACACGTAGAAAAGGGGCATGTTATTATTGTAAAAAAAGTTGAAGCTATTTTTACCGAAGCCTGGTTTTTTACAAAGTTGAATGTTATAAGCGAAGGATTCCCTGAGCTTACTCCATATGAATTTGTTTATAACATTTTAATAGCTAAATGCAAAATAAATCACGGTAGAGCGATAAATCGTATAACTTTTGAATATGAGGTGAAAAAATGAACGACCCCTATTTGATCCCCGGCCAAGTTTGTGAGGTTTGGGACTGCAAAGAGAAGCCTAATTTTATACCAGTAGCAAGATTTAAGATGTACGGAGCTGACGGAAGGCCAAGGTTTAGGAGAACTTCTCCACAAACTTCTTATGTTTGGGATCACTATCGTCCCATGGGCACAGAGTGGGACTTTGCCCCCGATTGGGCGGTTTGCTGCACGGTTTATAAGGATGGGAGTGTTAGGCTTTGGAACAACGAAAAACACGCAGAACATTTTAACAAAAAGGATACCCGGTGGCTTATTAGTCATTCTCAATTTTGTGTGTGTGAATGTGGTATCTGCCCAGACACTACCCGCTACCAGGGCGACAACTGGCGCGATAGTTTACGATTAAGGCCTGATTGGGCGAAGGGGAAAAAATGAAATTGTACGCAGAAATTACAAGATATGAAGTAATCAAGAAAGAACTTTGTGGTCAAGATACTAAAATCCATAGAGAACTTAGCAGTTATGTCCAGCCAATAAATAAAATAATGGATGCTATTGATAGGGAATTTGGGTCTTTGGCTGATGTCCAAAAAGGGCAAAAGTTGATAATTGAGATTGTGAAAATGTCTGACGAAGATATAAAAAACTTCCCAAATTTGGAGGATTAAATGTTAAAACAAGATTTTGATAAAGAATATGAAAAACTTTTTTCGGACCGGTGCCCTAATGGCGAAAGCATCCAACATAAAGTTCTGGAATGCTTTTTGAAGCTTGAAAAGCGTGGGATTAGTTCAAGCATAAAAAAATGTAAAAGTTGCTGGTGGGGATACCTAAACCTGCAAGAGCCAAAAGTTGAGCCAAAAATAGAAAATGGATTGTTTGATTAAGCTATATTATAAATAGGAGGATTAAATGAACGTTCGCAAGTGGTGGCATTGTGATATATGCAAAAAGAAAGTAAAAAATGGTTATGCTTCATATAAAATAGGGGGAAAGGACGGGGTATTATCGGAAGTGGGAGTGACAATTAACAAAGTTACGTGTTTAGATTGCCATGAAAAAATTGAATTAAAGAAAAAACAGCAAAAAAATTATCAAACAGGAGGATTAAATGAATGATGTAAATTCAATCGTGATAGTTGGCAGACTGGTAAGGGATGCAGAACTAAAAACAACCAAGACGGGGGTTGTTGTGTTAAAATTTTCGGTGGCTGTAAACAGTAGTAAAAAAGATGGCGATAAGTGGGTAGATATCCCAAGCTTTTTTGATGTGCAATTTTGGGGGAAGTCGGCAGCGGCTATTAGTAGTTATTTGACAAAAGGCAAACAGATTGCAATTGCAGGAGAGTTACGACAAGAGCGCTGGACCGACACAGAAGGGAAAAGCTGTAGCAAAATTATAATTAATGCAACCCATATACAGCTGTTAGGATCAAAAACAACCAGCCAACAGGAGCCAACATTCACCCCTGGTGAAGGGGGGATACCATTTTAAAAATTAAACCCTGCCCTTTTTGTGGTATTATAATTGAAATACGACATGATAGTTGGCGTGATCAATATTATTGGTATTGTAATAACTGTGGTGCTATCGGGAGAAACTGTCAAACAAAAGAAGAAGCTGAAGAAGCTGCAAATATGCGATATATTCCAGTTGAACCAGCAAAAGATAGCCCGCTAACCTGCGAGGATTGTAAAAATTTTCCTTCAGAATGTGGCCGGCTTCACCCGCTAAAGCCAGAAAATTGTAAAAATTTTATATTAAGGAAATAGAATTATGAAAATTGAAAGAGAATTTTGTATTGCAATTTTGGAGGAAAACGGCTGGTTTTATGATGGCGAGTACTATAGCAAGAATAACTTGTTATCATTTGATATAAGCGATGATTTAGAAATAACCCCGCTTGACGGGGACGGCGACCGGCCGCCAATCCCGATAAACAAGTATGTGCTACTCGGATATTTAATTCATCACCATCAACTATGTTATGATTATGAGTGGCCGAAACAATAGGAGGATTAAATGAAACTAAACTTAAATGAATTTTTTAAAATTGAAAAGGAACAATTTGAAAAAATGACCGTTGACGACAAATTCCGTCAGGCGCTTATTTGGTATTGGGATAATCCCTATCTTTGGGGCGAGGAAAACGCAAAAGGGGCCGACTGCTCCGGAGCGATATGTTTTGCATTAATGGTAGCAACCGAAAAGCCAATCAGGTTGACAGCAAGCGGGTTATATTATGAGATTTTTATTGATCAAATCTCGCCCGATAACCCCGGCGTGCTATTTTGGACAACCCGAAAACGTTTAGTCTATCCCGGAAAAACCTATGAGATAGGGGATATCTGCCATGTTGCCGGTTTTGTCGGTGATAATGTTTTGCTTAATATGACACCACCAAAAGCTAAATTTGAAACTTTGTGGGACGTTGGGCGTGATGGGGTAATAACTGATGACTATGAACTTGATACGCGCGGAATCAACTGGCCAGCATTCCAAAAAATCTCCGACTCTCGGACCTGGAACCTGGACTGGGAATTATTGGATATAATGGAGGAATAAATGAAAATAAATAATGAAAATAAATTAATTATTTTGCATTTAGGGGTTGACTTCTACAACTAATTGTAGTATTATATATATAGAGAGTGCAACAAAAGCACAAACCTTGAGGAGGGTGAATATGAACGGAAAAGAATTTTTGAGACTGTACGGGAAAAAATTGACAGAACTGGCAATAGTCGACCAGCTGGATTATAGCCACGTAGAGTTACAGTCAGGCCAGTGGGTAGCCTGTGGTATCTCCGATGATGGGACGGAATTCACGACATGGATCACCGATGGGAATTCAGATTATGGCGTAATAGAGAATTACGGGTATGTCTCTCTTGAGTCAGACGTTGACCTTGACGAACCTGTAATGACAATTGAGAATTTAGGGTGTTTGCAAAACGCTCTAATCATCGGCTCACCGGATGATTTTTGCCAGTACGACGACGATATGTCAGACAAAATAGTTATATTGTCTGACAGCGGGGAGGTTATCCTGCAGGAGTCCAGGGAATTGTTGGGCAATTTTTTCCCAACCGACCGGATAATCACTCCGGTAATATCTGACTACACCGTAACTATCCGGGTAGAGGATATTTTTTCCAGCGAAATAAACACGGTCATAATGGAGCTGGATAAATGTATTGAGTACGACGCTCCCCACTGGGTTCGTGAGCAATACAGCAGCGAGGATATTGCTACCCACATCGTAACAACTGACACAGACTATGTTTTTATTGATATGATCCTACTAATGGCCCGCATGATAGACGGCAAACTATCCAAATGGACAGACCTCCCCTGTTTTGGCGACAAGCCCCCCGTTGGTAGCTCATATCCCTGGTGGGTATATGACGGGCATTGGTGCATAATTGGGGAGTGCGCCAACGATCTAAAAATCGTCACCTATGATTATTTTGAGGAGTAGATCGGAACAATTGACCGATTTGCTCTCCTTGTTTGGGGGCTCCGGCCCCCTTGTCTGCCCCTGATGCCGGGGCACCGATGATGGCCATGGCAGGCCGAAACAAAACCTTGAGGAGGGTGAAGTGAGAACGAGAGAAGAGCATATTCGATGGGCAAAAACAAAAGCCCTAAAGCATGTAACAAGAGGAGATTTTGAAAAGGCATTTCGTTCCATGGTGTCATGTCTCAACAAACACAAAGAAACGCGAGGCCACATCGCAATTGAGTTGGGCTTAAATCTGATGATAAATGGCTTTCTAAATAATGAAAAATCCGTTAGGGATTATATTAATGGGTTCAACTAATAATTAACTGCGATTAGTAATAGTAAGGGGGCCTGCTTCCGTTGGCTGACGGCCCCCACTTTTAAAACCTTGAGGAGGGTGAACATGATCCGCAAAATAATGAAAACAATAGGCGTGCTGTTAATAGCTGCGATAGTAGCAGCGATAGTAGTTTTATGCATAAAGGTCCCTATAGCAGGGATACCCATAGCGGGTATGTGCGTATTGAGTAATCTTGTTATATGGATCGTGCAACTGATTGATGCGGAAACATATAGTGACATAGAAGAAGTCACCGATACCCTTTGGCACAAAATTAATCTTGCCGTGTATACGGCAGGCATAGGGTGGCTGGTTATAGGGTTGATATATCTTTGGGAAAATGACTCAGAGATCGAAGAGAAAATAAAAAAGTGGCGTAAAAAATAAGTAACTGCGATTAGTAATAGTGATAGGGGGCCTGCTTCCGTTGGCTGACGGCCCCCACTTTTAAAACCTGAAGGAGGGTAATATGATAAAAAAAATAATGATTACAGTTGGAATTTTGTTTTTAATTGCAGCTGTAGTAACTATAATTATTTTAAGTATAAAATTTCCAAAACTGATGATATGGGTTGGAATATTAGCCATTATAGCTAATTTTATTCTTTGGTGTTTATACATGATCGCGCTGATTGATGAAATTGATGAAACATGGCATAACATTAACCTCGGAATTTATTCAATTGGACTATATTATATAGTTATTGGATTAAAATATCTTTGGGAAAATTCCGAAGAAATCGAAGAAAAAATTAAGATTTCTCGGAATAGAAATACCACAGGAGGGAAATATGATAGACAAAGAAATTAACATTAACAAAAAAATGAGATTTTTAGACAGAGCCACCAATGCTGTGGCAATAATTGGATTAATTTTATTATCAGTAGTTGGGACAATATTGATAATCTGGATAAAAACATTTTAAAACTGAATAACCGCTAACAGTTCACCCGGTGCAACTCCGGGAAGCGGAGGAGTGCCATGAAAGTCGGGATTTTATGGCCCGGTGGCGAGGTAGCGTGATCCGGGCGGCGGCCCTCTACCGACGCATCCACCTGATCGGGTAGACGCCTAACGCGGCGGGATAAAAAAGGCGTTACCCTGGCCGGGGTTAAGGCTATCATCATAGGCCGCCACGGGGAAGGCGGCGCTGAGGTAAGCGCGAGAAGTGCCAGCCCCTGTATTTTTAAAACAGGCTGTTTGGTGAGGGGATCGACACCGGTTCGATGCCGGAATGATGATATTTTTAGAGAGCCTTGACCGACACCCCTTCAGGGTGGTGTTGGGGTCGTGGCCGGTTCGAATCCGGCAGGCTCTAATTTTTATAGGAGGGTAAAATGCTAAAAGAAATGAAACCAGAAAACAGGTATATGATTATCAATATTGATGAGTCATACGCTAAAGAAGTGTATGAAATATTGAAAGCGGGGCAGATCGAAAAAGGCGAATGGCCAGAAGGAAATATTTCTTTTGATGAGTGGGTTGATAAAACATGGCCGCTATCTTATGGTGAAAAATTATTTCGCGATTCTATAAAAGGCAGATAGGAGGATATGTGGAAAAATTAAACGCTTATTATCATCAAATAGAATTGGCGTTAAGAGAATATAATCATGAAAAGGAGCGTCTCATGAAAAAAACTGATATATTGATAGCCTTAAAAAATATTGTTCCTTCTGCTGAACTTGCAGCAAAGCAAATAACACACTGCAAAGAGTTGTTTATTCTAGGATCAATCAAGGCAAAAATTAAGAATCTCATTAAAAGGATAGAGGGAGGAGAAAATGGAAAAACTGACAAAACATCAGGCTGATTGTCTTGATAGAATAAAAAGTAAATTTAAGGCCAATTCTTGGTTTTGTGAAATGGATTGCTTTCTGCTATTCGGGCGGGCGCACTATGTTTTACAAACATTAACAAAAAAAGGGTATTTGAATTATATGATCTCTTTTGGTGATTGGGTTTATTTGTATAAAGATTAAGGAGGTAAATAATGGATTATAAAAGACAATTAGACAGGCTTGACGATGCACTTATTGATAATATAATAAATACTCATGACGATGAAATATTAAAAGAAGCATTAACCGATTACGGGGATAAAGCTCATTTAGCTAATCAGGTGCGAAAGATAATAAAAAAAATAAGTTATTTTGAAAAAATATTAAAAGATAATGAAGGTTATTTTATAAGGCATTACAAATCAAAAAATATTTGGCGCCGTTTTTTATGGAAACTAATCGGATATAGAACTTTTCAAAACATTGTTTATGATGTGGCGGATGTATTTTTTCATGCCGGATTAGAGAATATGCTTAAAAAATTGTAATGATGGGAGATAGATAATGGAACATGCAAATGAGTATTACAAAAAGATAGAATTGGCTTCAATAAAATATAATCATGAAAATGATCTTCTCATGAAAATAAACGCGGTTTATACTGACAATCAATTAACAGGGGATGAAAAGGAAGAGATCATCAATTCTGCAATAGACTATATTGCCACTTTGAGAAAAACAAATTAACAGGAGGATCTAATGACAATCAGAGAAATTAAATGTAGGATGTTTGTTTGGAAAGATTATTATGGTAATAATCTTGCTGAAAAGCAATTAATCGTAAATGCTAAAACCAGGAAGCAGCTTAAGCAAATTATAAAGGATCATATTTATTTGAAATTACAAAATGTTACCGCGCGGTCCCAGGCAGAAAAGTTTATAATGTTTTTGGAATTGAATTAAGGAGGATCAAATGAAGATATCAGAAAACACAATAAACAATATTAAAAAACATAACGCTTGTGAAGCTGGGATTCGGTGGGCTGAAAACAGTATTGGTGCTGATATCAATACCGCTTCGGATGATTGTTTTTTGTGGTTTGTCGGGGTGTGCAATAAAGAGATACCCAAAGGGTACAAAAAGTTTTTTAATAATTGTGCGAAAGAAAACCCGTGGGCTGCATTACAATACGCATCCAGTCTACTACCAGCTAATTTGTTAGAATGGTGTGCGAGAGAAAAACCATTGGGTGCATTAGTATACGCAGCCAGTCTACTACCAACCGATTTATTAGAACGGTGCGCGAAAAAAGCCCCATTGGCTGCATTAGAATACGCGTCCAGTCTACTACCAGCTGATTTGATAGAATGGTGCAAAAACAAATGCAGGTGATTAATTTTAACAGGAGGATAAAAATGATTATATCAAAAAACACAATAGACATAATTAAAAAACATAACCCTTGTAGAGCTGGTATGCGGTGGGCGGAAAACAACATCGGTGCAGATATCAATACAGCTCAGGCGAAGTATTTTTTATGGTATGTCGGTGTGTGCAATATGGGGATACCAGAAGGGTATGAAACTTTTTTTAATGATTGTGCAAAAAAAAGGCCATGGTATGCATTAGCATACGTATCCAGTCTGCTAACAGCTGAATTATTAGAACAGTGTGCGAGAGAAGAGCCATGGGCTGCATTAAAATACGCATCCAGTCTACTGCCAACCGATTTAATAGAATGGTGTGCTAAAAAAGACACGTGGGCTGCATTAGGATACGCATCCAGTCTACTACCGGCTGATTTGCTGGAATGGTGTGCGAAAAAAAACCCAGTGGCTGCATTACAATACGCATCCAGTCTACTGCCAACCGATTTATTAAAATGGTGTGCGGAAAACAGATACGCGTGATTGATTTTAATAGGAGGAGTAAATGATTATATCAAAACATCATGCGGAGTGTCTTCAAAAATTAAAAGCCAAATTCAAAACAAATAAACATTTTGTGGCGCTTGATTGACAAACATAACTAATTATGATAAAAAGAATAAAGGAGAGCCAATGCGAATCTTAAAAATAATTTTAATTGCTTTTTTTTTGATACTATCGCTATTGTGTTCAATAGCTGCTACATTAATTTTATCCTGGTCATTATCAGGTATTGACAGTTATACAATAGGACTGATTTGTATATCGTCATTCATTTCTTGGCTTACTGTCATAATAATAATGAGTTTTATAAAAGGCCGTGGGCCTGGTGAAAATATATTAATCATGGACAGGCAAGCCCGCCTTATGTCGTGCTTATTTGTAATCACTTTGCATGATACTTCACTTGCTGATAATTATATTATAAAAGCGATGAACGATAACATTATAACTAAAAAAGAGAGGGGATAAATGTTATTTGATGATGCAAAAAATAAAATAACTCCCGCCCTAATATCAAAATATGTTACTTTTGCAGGTGGGAAAACATGGAATGATAAAGTAAGCGCCTACAACCCTATGCGTATAGATAACAACCCAGATTCTTTTTACATTAATCCGGATACTGGAAGGTGGCATGAATTTTCCCCAAAAGATGGCAAGTCTGACGGAGATATTTTCGATATCATATCAGCCGTCAACGGGGTAACTATAGAAGACGCGGCCCGGTCACTCTCAGAATTCCCGGTAAACAAAAATCTATCGTCAGCAATAAAAAATAAAAAACCTCCGTCAATTATACCAATACCACCCGATGCCATGGGTGGAGAATTACAATCGCACATTAAAAAAAATTACTTTGTTGATAAATATGGGAAAGCAGTTTCAGCATGGAAGTTTTCAACAGCTAACGGGGTAATGTATGTTCAAATTCGTTTTATTAAAAATGATCAAAAAACAGACTTACCGTTTTATTATACAACAGAAAAAAAATGGCGCGCTGGCCGCCCCCCAGAGATAAAACTTTATCCTCTTTACAACACAAACAAACTAACAGCAGACATTAAAAAGGTGATTATTGTCGAAGGCTGCAAGTGTGCAACCGTAAAATATAATTTTAATGATAGCACCTTATTAATGACTGCCGGGGCCTGCACCGATGTTGATAACAGAGACTGGAGCCCATTAATCAATAGACCAGATATTGATATTGTTATCTGGCCGGATCGTGATTTGCAAAAAGATAAAAACGGCGTCTTGCTTGATAATGATAAGCAGCCGGGAATGTCTTCTGCTCTAAAAATAAAAAATAAATATTTGCCTATCGCAAAAATCCTTAATGTGTATGAATATAACAAAGGTGATTTGCCAAGTGGCTGGGATATACACGACGCTATTGAGTCATGTATTGACCCGACAGAATTTATAAATTCATGCCCAATTGTAGAAAAATTAAAACCAACTCAGCCAAACAAAGAGCCTATCCGAACCCCCCCGCAGCTAAAACAACCGTTTAAATTCCTCGGCTACGACCAGGAAAATTATTACTTTCTACCAAAAGAAGCCCCATTCCCGATGAGAATAAACAAGTTAAAAGTAACTAAGGGGCTTTGTTTGTCGATTGCTCCTCTTGATTATTGGTTATTTAATTTTGAAAACCATACCGGTAATGTCAATTGGGATGCAGTGTTTGACTGGGTTGCAAGATCGTCAAACGCTGCCGGTGTAGTAAATAAAAAAAGAATACGTTCCGCTGGTTTTTGGCGGGAAGGTGACCAATTTTTTTTTAACACTGGTCGCGATGTCTACTCGGACGATGGCCAGCGTCGTGGTTATTTTGATCTTGATACGGAAAACATTTATATACAGAGCGATATAGATGCATCATCCGTAGCAATCGGTGCTCATGCAACAAAAAAGCAAGGTGCTGATCTGGTCAAACTGTTTGAATCTCAAATGTTCGAATCAAAACTTGATGCATGGGTCTTGCTGGGCTGGTCTCTTATGGCGCCGTTTTCTGGTCTGCTTGAATGGCGTCCACCTGTTTGGATGATCGGACCGCCGGGAACTGGCAAGAGCCATATTATAAGCAATATAATTCAGCCAATACTTAATGAATTTGCTTTTGTTTGCGGGTCGCGCACTACCTGGGCGAGCTTAAAAAGAATTGCCGGTAGTGAAAGCCGATCCGTTGTAGTCGACGAAATGGAAAAGCGAAATAAAAGAAGCTCGCTAAACATCGACGATATAATAGAAATGGCAAGGGATGCAGCAAGTAACGCATCAAACCAGATTTCACATGCATCGGGCGACAGGGGCATAGAAAAGTTTTGGATAAGATCATCTTTTCTTTTTGCGTCTGTTATGCCCAGCGTCTCAGGGGAGGCTATGGAAAGTAGGTTTTTAATCCCATGTCTTAAGCGCATCCCGCGCGGGTCCGATCTAATGGAACAAAAAAAAGCAGCTACTGCCGAGATCATGAGAACGGGGCTTTATCTTGATCCTGCAATTTTTATCAGGCGTAATTTTTCCAACATCGCCCAGATTGTCAAAAATATTGAGATACTGCGCCGGGAATTGATGTATGTATTAAGCACTCAGCGGGAAGCTGACAATTACGGAACAATTTTTGCTTTTATTTATTCTTTGTTATATGATGGTGATGTAACTGGTGATTTTATTTTACAATTGGGGCAAATGATAGAAGATGGCAAAAAAAATCAAATCCAGGCAGACGATGAAGTTTTATTACAGGAGATAATATCAAGCAAGGTACGCACTGACGAAGGGAGCGACAGAACAGTTGGTGAACTGCTAAAAAATATAATTGCCAATGCTGTTATCGGCGAGAGTGACCGGTATAATGATCTACTGTCGCGGAATGGAATTTGTTATTCTCCAAAAACAAAAACCGTAAATATACAATATCGATCAAGGTCTATAAGTAAAATGATAGCTGACACTGAATACGCGTCAAATTATGGCGAGGTACTCCGCCGACACCCAGAATCCATGGATAAAGGCGAGTTAAAAACATGCTGGTATCAATCTGGAGCAGCTAAGTCTATTAGGTTTAGTGTTATTTTTATGGAAGGATTATTAAATGAAAAATGAATGCTATTTGGTTGATAACATGGAGTATATGGCGACTATTCCTGATAAGTTTTTTGATTTGGCTATTGTTGATCCGCCTTATGGTAAAAACATAAACACTACAGAAATGAGAGGGGAGAGAATAAAAAAACAGGAAGAAATGTGGGACAATAAAATTCCAGACAAAGAATATTTTCAAGAATTATTTAGAATATCTAAAAATCAAATAATATGGGGTGGTAATTATTTTCTTGATTTTTTAGGCTATTGCCATTCTCCAATAATTTGGGATAAGGTAAATCCCATGCCTGGGAAAAGGCATGATTTTGAATTTGCCTGGACTAATTTTAAAAAAACAGCAAGAATATATAAACAGGCGTGGATTGGATACGCGAGAATTTGGAAAGAAAAAGACCATCCTATACACAAGACACAAAAACCAATTGCCCTCTACAAATGGATACTAAAAAACTACGCCAAACCAAGTGATAAAATCTTTGATTCCCACGTCGGGAGCGGATCAATTAGAATCGCATGCCATGACCTTGGTTTTTATTTTGAAGGATGCGAGCTTGATCCGGAATACCACGCAGCGCAAGAAGACAGATATCAAAACCATATCAAACAAGGTGATCTATTTCATACCGACGAATACCAGGATTTAATTTATCATCAAGGGGAAATATGAGAGACAATAATAAATTCGACTATCATTATTCTAAAATATTAGATCAAGAATATGCTGTTAACAAAACGACAGGGATGGTCCATTTTTTCGATGGCACAAAATATAAAAAGGCGGAGTATAACATTATGATTGATGATAAAATGATGCCTGATATTATAAAAAATATTCATTTTTTAAAATCTGTATTTAAGGGGGAACTGATAAAATGACAATTGAAACTATTGATAAAAGAATTGCTGAATTAAAAGAACTAAAAGAATCGATAGATGGGACTGAATGCGAGGTATACTCGCGCATAGTCGGGTACTACAGGGCAGTCAAAAACTGGAATAAAGGGCAGGCTGCACAGCGAAAACAAAGAAAAAATTATATTACTGGAGTAAAGGAAAAGGACATGGTGGCAAGATGATGAAATCAAAAGTAATAAGCTACGGGAAACTTGCAATATTTATTATAACGGGCACTTATTTGTTTGTAACTATAATATCAATAATGCCGTTTGTAGATTCGACAATCGGAAATATTATATTTTCAGGTTTTAAGATTTTCACCGGCACAATCGGCGCAATAGTTGGCCTAACAATAGGTAGATATGCGGCCAGAGAAACAGCACAAAGCGCAAGGGGAAATTACCCAGTAAAAAAGGAGGAAAGCGATGAAAAAAATTAAATCAGGTTATAGGGAACTTTCAAGAGCAGTGTTAGAGTTCGCATTAAAAGATTTAACTAATAAAAAAGCAGAAAAAAGAATTGATTCTGAAAAATTTTTTAGCAGAGGGAATTATAAATTATTTTGCAATCTTGCAGAAGTTCAAGAGTGGGCAGTTACAAAAAAATATCATGAGATTTCCGGGAGGGTAAATGTTTGAGAAAATTATGTATATTGTTAATATTATCGTTGGGGTGTTGCTGTTTGTTGCAATCGGAATGCTTGCAGGATACAAAATTGCAAACTATCAAAAAACTAACACAAATGTTGATAGTCAAGCTAAAGAACGTGAGGTCGCAATTAACAGAGCAATCCTTGCTAATATCGAAATCAGAAAAAATTATCAGTCTGCAATTGCGGCACTTAATGAGATTGCGAATATCATTAGCAGAGCGGGAGAGATCAATGGCCAAATCTCGCTATCTATCGATGACGCTATTAAAATCGCGGAAAAAATCAACAGCCTGGTTGATGATAATAATCGGTAGCGCTGGAATCGCAGCCGGTTACATAATAGGAGTAAACAAATGAAAACGCCAACAAAAATTGCAAACGAGAACAGCTATCCATGGTGCACTGCCTGTAATATTACTAAAGAACTCGGAATTGGTGAGAAAGTGGGGTATTATACCCTACTGACAGCAAGCGAAGAGATAATCCTTCTAATGGAATTAAAAAAAAGATGCAGAAAAAAGAAAAAAGTTTCATTTTAGGGGTTGACAATTACAACTAATTGTAGTATTATATAGATAGAGAGTGCAACAAAAGCACAAACCTTGAGGAGGGTGAACGATGAACAGATTAAATTTAACCATGGATAACACAGAGGGTTATTGTCAGCAGCAGTTGGATGAGCTCAATAGTCTAATTAATGCCGCTCTGGTTGGAGTAGATGATGATGAATGGGATGAAATTCAGAGTATCTCCGAGAGAGTAATCTCTAATTACGACACAGACCAGGCCGAAAAAAAACGAACAACGGTTCAGGTGAGCATGCTTCCACTGGCTGACGGCCCCCATTTCTACAGGGATGAGAATATGACTAGAGAGTACAGAGTTTCCAAAATAAAAAAAGATGAAGAAAATCATTTCCATTCATTTTTTTTTGAGTATTTCCATCCCGTTCATGGCTGGAGGGAAGTGCTGAATTTTAATACTAAAATAGAGTTAAAAGAGATATTTGCTTATCTCAAAAAAGGTGAAACAAAAAAAATTAAATTGGAAGTATCACAATAACCGCGGGGGCTTCGGCCCCCACTTTTACAGGAGGATTAAATGACAAAAATTGAAATCAACATTGATGATTATGTGAGTGAAGATGAAAAAAAGACTTTGTGCATTGAGTACATTAAGGATGCTTTGCGTGGCCAGAAAGAAAACCACAGAGAACGGGTTCTGTCAAATATGGCCTATAACGCATCTTATCAGTTGTTGGATGAGGCGTTAACGGAAGAGGATAAAAAAACAATACGGACAAAGATTAAAAAACTTATTCAAAAAGACTCCTCCTATGATATTTTTAGAAAAAAAGACGCATGGGGTCAAGAGGATTCCGAAGCATATCTTGAGGTAAAGAAAGCCGTCAACCAGAATAAGCATCTAATCAATGGTCTCGTGTTAGAAGCAATACAAAAAAGAGACTACGAAAAAGAATTAAATGAAAATTCTAATTATATTGCTGATGTATTGATTGAGGCTTTAAGAAGAGGGTTAAATCACGAGAAGGTAGATAAATGAAAATTGAGATAGGAAAAACTTACATTTGTAAAAACGGAAGGAAGGCTACCATTATATCCGGGGATGGTGCCAATATAGAATTCCCGATAGTGGTTAGCCTTAACGGGAGTTCAGGCCCCGTTAACTACACAAAAGAGGGGAAATTTTATGTACGGAGCGAATCTGATTTTGACATTGTAAAAGAAGCGGAGAGCCCAGACAACGCAGGTTTATGGAAAATAATTCATGAGGAGGTTGGTTGCGACTTTAAAAAAGTAACAATGGAAATGTATACACATAACGGCTCTGTTTTTAGGGTATCAACGCACTTTTGGAATGAATTCGGAATCGGAACAGCTTCTTCCGAGGCTTTAGTTTATGTTCCGGATTAACCAGCAAAATAATAGGAGGGTATATGGAAGGATTTTATTGCAACAGATTAAAAAGAAACATATTGATTCTTGGGTATTCTGGAGGTGGTGAAGTTAATTTTAAAAATTTTGAAAAGGAAGCTTTAAGATTCTCTTATGATTCCGGTTTCCCAATTGAATCTATCTGTATAAATGAAATACATGAAAGCAACAGGTATAAACAAAATAAATTTATTTATTCTACTGTTGAAAATCAAAAAAAAATAAATGATTACTTTGCGGTAGAAAATTTTTATAGCTGGGTAAAGTAATTAACAGGAGGGTAATATGAAATATGAAGAAGAATTTGAAAAACTAGAACAAGCGATCCTTAATCGGGGTAATGGCGAATATGATCTCGCGTGTTGCGGGATAGTATTAAGATTGTCTGATATGGAACCAGAACAAATTTCCTATTTTTGCAAATGGCTATCACATCACGGGAGAGACCTCCCAAAAGCATTCGAATATTTTTGCAATTTGCCGAGTGCTTTCCACCACATCCCAATACATTTCCGAGGATATGCATGTCAAACAGAAAATTTTTATTTTCATTATGCTCATGACGTGATTAGCAGATACCAGGATTCAAAACCCGACCCAACGGCCGATAGAATGGCCCAGAAAATTGAGGACGATATTGAAACGGCAGTCCATGGCGAGGAGTATTGAAATGAGCACAAAATTATTGCCATGGTATGAGTTTTTGTCAGAAAGGATAAAAAAACTAAACGACGAAATGCGTAATATAACGGAAAAAGGAAAAAAAGTTCCGTTTGAACTTCTCTTTGAAGGGAACGAATTAAAAAAATTATATCGAAAAATACAATCACTATGCAGTATACCAAAAAGCGGAGGAAAATAATGCACGCATATCAATTAATAATTGACAACGATGAATTTATGACAGCCAGAAAAAAAGGTCTTGGTGGGTCTGATATAGTGACACTCCTGGGGTATAACCGCCAATACACCAGGAAAGTCGGTGGCCATATAGTGCAACAAACTCCGCTATTGCTTTGGAAGGAAAAGCGCGGCGAGGTGGAACCATTTTCCGGAAACAACCAAACCGAGTGGGGGAAACGATTAGAGCCGGCAATTATTGACGGATTTATCGAAGACCATAATCTTGATACGTGGGCGAAGATGACTAGGTTTATTCATCCTGATTTTTCATGGGCTTTTTCCCATCCCGACCTACTCTATAATCAGGATGGGGAGTGGAAGTTGTTAGAGGTAAAAACCACCCAATTATTCTCTTCGATTCGACGGGATGACATAGACTATGGGTATAGTGATAGTGATTTTTCCGAAAACGGAATTCCCGCCTCAGTAGATATCCAGGTCCAATGGCAGCTTTTTACCGCCGACCTAAACGAGGCGACAGTAGCGGTATTAATCAATACCTCTGACTATCGGGAATACGGGCCTATCCGTAGGAATGAATATGTTTTTAATCACATATATATGCTTGCCAAAGCTTTTTGGGGTCTGGTAACATCCGGGATTGCACCCGACCCTGAAACCTATTCCGACACAAAGATTGTTTTTCCCAGGATCGAAAAAACTAAAAAAGTTATTGCCGGGGATGATATATATTCTGTTAAGGATATGCTTTCCCGACTGGCAGAAATTAAAAAAATAATAAAAGACTTTGAAAACGACGAAGAATTAATCAAGAAAAAATTAGCCGTGATAATTGGTGACTCACAATTATTGACAGATAGCGATGGAGCAATCTATGCCAGACAATCAGAGCATGACAGGAGCTCTATTAGTTTGTCTGATCTGAAGAAAAAAGATAAAGAAATCTATTGGAAAATAGAAAAGTATATCAATATAACAAAAGTTAGGAGGCTATCAATATGAACATAAAAGAAAAAAATGTTTATATCCCGAATCACAGAAACAATGACAGTTTTGTTAAAAAGGCGGAGCGTGTATTATTAAGTAGCGGGTGGAACAGAAAGAATATTTTTAAAACCATAGACACGTTTTGTAAAATAGATGCGATTATTTTCCCCGCCGGTTGGGTAAAGTCCGATTATTACATGGCTGATTATAGCTACGCCATTAAATCAAACATGATAATAATAGAATTGTGCGGCGACACAATAAAACTGACTGATAATTATAAGGAGGATTAAATGGCAATATTAAAAGGCTTATCACCAAGAATGGCAGAGGTCGGTAAAATTAAAATCGGCGGGAAAGGGCAGGAGCTAACCAGCAAGACAGGAACAAAATACCGTCAACCAGTAAGGTTTGATCATTTCGTGGTAACTACTACGGAACGCGATGTAAATGGAGATTTTAAAATTGATCAAGAACTCATGGCAAAGCTCGGGAAAGATCCGAGGGAATTAAAAATCAGACTACCTTTTGATAGTATCGATATTGTTTTTTTTACCGAATATCAGCGATATACCGGAAATAAAAAGGTATGCAGCGGTAACGGCATAAAAGCAACAACTGAAGGGCGAACGGTTGATTGTAACCCGGATACCTGCGACTTTTTCAAAAATAATAAATGCAAAGTTACCGGAATTCTTTCTTGTTTTCTGGAAGAGTCCAAAACTCTCGGCGCTGTCCATAAATTCAGAACTCATTCATATAACGCAGTTGCTTCTATCCTGGCGTCACTTGACTTTATCGCAAATCGGACCAACGGGATTTTAATGGGACTCCCGCTAAAATTGGTCATGGTGAAAAAAACAACGGCCGAACATGGAACAATTGATTTTGTGACAATTGTTATTGACGGGGAGGGTATGGATGCGATGCGGGATGCAGCAATGCATGAAATTCAGGCAAGGAAACTGCTTAACGTCGATATCGAAAAAATAGAATCCGCTGCAATTGCAAGCGGCATCGTAAACGATAACGATAACCCGCAGGATATACAAGAAGAATTCTATCCTGAGCCGGTAACCGTTAGGCCATTGGCGGAGCGAATAATTAAGAGGAACGCACCCCCAGACCTTTTTGAGGATAAATAAAATGACGCATGCCACATTGTCCTATAAATTTACACTTTTCTGGTCACAATTAGGTGGCCGGCTCTGGCAAACAATACCAGGCCAGTTGTGGACAGGGTCATTTATTGACAAAAAAAATGGAGTTGTTACACTCAAAAACGCCAACTGTCAACAAATTTGGAAAAAGGGTGAGCCTGACAAATACGGTTATCGTCCACTTACAATAACACCTGGAATGGTAGGACAAACAATATTACAGTTTTGCAAGATTGAATTAAAAACAGATGCATATCCTACAATTACGGCAGGTCAATTAAAAAACTTGCAGGTGGTCGCCAAAAAAAATGGGTATTCCGCTATTGTTCGCGAGGAAGGTAATAGTTGGAAACTGGAGGAAATAAATGAGTACTAAAAGTGAATCAATTAAGCATTGGGAAATCATGATTGAATGGGTGGAGGCGCAGAATAAAGATGCTTTTCCTGAACCATTCCTAATGCGGGAAAGAATAGAAATATATTGGGGGGCTGAATACTGCCCGTATTGTATAAAGTACTATGTAATGTATGATTCTTGCCCAAATTGCCCAATTTCAAAAAGTGGTAATCGTTGCGAGGCTGATAATTCTATTTGGCGCAGAGTAAACAAAAGCCAGACCTGGGGCGAGTGGCTTGTCCATGCAAACGATATGCTATCGCTACTTGAATCTTTATCGGAGGAGGAGTAAATGAAAACAATAACAATAACAATAAAATGCCCAAACTGTTCGTCAATAGATTTGGAAATTATATCACCTAAAAGATTCAAAATAAGGCCGATAGGTTTTCTGTTAAGCTATAAATGCGATAATTGCAAATTAAGTTTTGATTTGCATGTAAAATATGAAGCTACGGGACAGGAGGAGTAAATGAGCACTAAAACAGAATCAATCGAGCATTGGAAAGCTATGATTGAATGGGTGGGGACGCAGAATAAAGATAGCTGCCCCGATCGATCCCTAATGGAAAGAAAAATAAAAATGGACTGGAGGGCTTGGGACTGCCCGTATTGCGAAAAGTATTATGAAAGGCTTTCTTTTTGCCCTGATTGCCCGATTTCAAAAAGTGGTAATTGCTGCAACGATGAAAACTCTATTTGGCAGTGTGTAAACAAAAGCCAGACCTGGGGCGAGTGGCTTGTCCATGCAAAAAAAATGCTATCGCTACTCCGGATGAGGAGGAGTAAATGAGTATTAAAAAAGAATCAATTAAGCATTGGGAAATCATGATTGAATGGGTGAGGACGCAGAATAAAGATGCTGACCACAATCTATTCCTAATGGAAAGAAAAATAAAAATGAATTGGCGATCTGAATACTGCCCGTATTGCGCAAAGCATGATATTTGCTTAGATTGTCCAATTTCAAAAAGTGGTAATTGCTGCAACGATGAAAACTCTATTTGGCGCATGATAGACGATAGTGCTACTTGGAGCGAGTGGCTTATTCATGCAAAAAAAATGCTATCGATGCTTGAATCATTGCCGGAGGAGGATGATTAAATGAGTATAAAAAGAATAACAATAAAATGCCCAGAATGTTCGTCAATAGATTTAGAAGATAAAACAAGAAAAGGATATAACAAATGGCCACGTGGTTTTATGTTATGCTATAAATGCAATAAATGCGGATCAAATTTCGATTTGCATGTAAAATATGAAGCTACGGTATAGGAGGAAATAAATGAAATATTTTTATGGTCAGGAATGCGACAAGATTTTTAATCATACTGAAATTAAAGACGCTATTGAATATGTACTGGTCGGTGGTATTTGCCACGACATAGAAATTATTGAAAAGGTCGCATCAAGAAAATCCGGGACTATCTTTTGTTCAGAATATCACGAGGTTGATCCTAAGTGCGATAGGTGTGAATCTAAAGAATTTATAAGACAGTCGCGTTGGTGCGTCCACAAAGGATATGGATTAATTGAAACCGGCGCGAAGTATCTATATTCCAGCGATGGAGAGAGTCATTTTAACAAAAACAATTTAATAAAATTATCAGGAAGAAAAAAGATCAAAGTTGCTAAAAAAATAATAGACAACTATGAAAATTAAAAACCTGTTCTATAAACCAAACAGCCCGATAGGGGAGATTCTTAAGGAAAATGACAGATATTACACTATAGATTTTCCTAGTAAAAAATTAAAATTAAAATTTGAAAGATGTTGGAGATATATGCATGACATAGAATCAGACGCATTAAACATGTCTCGCTATCATGAGGAGGTATTTGGATATGAAAGAAACAATAATAAGATTATTAAACGAACATTATGAAATATTTATGCTAACTAATAACCACCGGGAGTCTGTTTTGATGGCGGGGGCTTATTTAAAAGGAACCATTAATATTCTTTGTAGATTTCAGCAAATTACTGAAGCGCAAAAAGACAAGCAAATATATTTAATCGATGAAATAACAGAGGAGTTAATGGATGATGAAAATATTAGCGTATAGAGTAATTTGTGTAGAAAAAAGTCGATTTTATCCGCAATATTTAATCAAAAAAAAATGGAGATATTTTTATAATAATAATTCATGGGGATCATGTATAAAGTGGTTTTACTCGCTTGTGCAAGCAATCAATTTTATAGAAGATTACCAAAGTAATGATAAAATAGTTTACTATAAAAGTGTTTTGCTGCCAAAAGGCAAGGGAGAATTAAGCATAACAGAAGGGGATAATAATGGATGAATATATTAAAGAATTTATTAACAAGACAAAAAGGGAAGCATCGATTGAGAAAATGATAGATATTATTATTAAATTTATTAATAATATGATTAAAACAGATATTAAATCAAAAGAATTTATTTTGGGCTATTCGGCCGGAGTTATTTATACTTTTGCGATGATGGGAGTTATAACAAAAAAAGAAGTTCCTTTTGTGTCCAAAACGCTATTTGAATATATTTCTAATGTATAAACTCCGCCCATACCAAACAGAATTTATATTATCGCTCCGTCAAGCAATTGCAACCGGGAAAAGATCAATCATGGCTGTATTGCCTACCGGAGCCGGGAAAACTGTTGTATTTGCTCAGATAGCATATAACGCAATTCAAAAAGGAAAAAGCGTATTGATATTGGTGCATCGTCAAGAAATATTTGATCAGACAATTCAAAAACTTGCAGCGCTTGATATATATGCCGGGCAAATATTATCAGGCCGATCCATAACAAAAAATTGTATCAAGGTTGGAATGATTCAAACAGTTGCAAACCGTCTCGGGAAAATAGAAAAGCCTGACCTAATAATAATAGATGAAGGTCATCACTCAACAGCTAACAGTTGGAAAAAAGTGATTGATTTTTATCCGGATGCAATTAAGCTTTTTTTTACAGCTACCCCCGAACGTATGGACGGGAGCGGATTTTCCGATATTTGCGACTGTTTGATTGAAGGTAAGGATATTATGTGGTTGATATCAGAAGGCTATTTGACTTTTCCAAAAATCTACAATCCAACTATGCCACCGATTCCGCAAATGCACATTATACGCGGAGATTATGACATTAATGAGCAGGCCAAATATATCCAATCAACCGCCGTCGCGTCTAACGTTATTGAATATCATAGACAATTATTATTAGGAAAACCTACATTATCCTTTGTCCCAAATTTGGCAATGGGCGAGTGGTATCAAAAAATATACAGAGATGCCGGGATATCGGCTCAGCTCATACAAGGCGGATGCAAACATAAGAAGCAGCGCGAATTATCATGTAAGGCACTATCCGACGGATCGCTTGAAATACTTATCAGCTGCGGAGTTATTAATGAAGGTTTTGACGTGCCTATCGTTATAGGCTGTCATATGCTGCGCCGTACCGGTTCAACCGGGTTATATCTACAACAGGGTGGAAGAACTACGCGCCCTGACTATTGCCCTGGTATGCCGCTTGATACCGCACAACAGAGAAAAGACGCTATCAGATTAGGACCAAAGCCAGAAGCGATTATTTTGGATTTTTGGGGTAATAGCCTACCAGAAAATCACGGCCATCTTGTAGCCAAAAGAATTTGGAGTCTCGACAGCAAAAGAAAAAAACCAGGTCAAAAAATATTAATGCGCTGCCCACAATGTAATTATCCTTTGGTTTCCCGTGTTGCCGTCTGCCCCGATCCTGATTGCGGATATAATTTTAATTCCGCTGCAATTGCTACCAGAAAACAAGAATTTGAAAAATTTTCCGTAACGCTAAAAGAAGCTATCCCTGGCCTATCGATAGAAGAGATTGACAAAATTGCAAACATACTGATTATTGAAGATAAAAAGAAAAAACAGAATGCCATGATCGCATACGCGTTCAAATATGCCAGACTCGGAGAAAAGGAGAGTCTAGAAAAACTCGCAAGTCTGGCAGGATACAAATCTAACTGGGTCGACTGGGCTTGGGATTATGCCAAGTCTAAGAAAAAAATCAGTTGATATTTACAGACTGTTGGAGCATCCTAATTTTATTTTCGATTGCAGGCTTCCCCGGCATTTCATAACTTTTTAGTGCGTCCCAACTATCAACGATAAAAACGATATCGGCAATTTTTAAATCTTGCGGATCGTTTTTAATTTTTTCGATATTCTTATCAATCCTGCTAATAAGATCGTTAATAATTTGCATCCTGATAGGAGCAAGCTCATTACTAACAGCCTCGGTAACAGTGTCTTTAATTTCCGCTTTAACCATCGCAGAAATTGCCGGAATGCTTAACGATAGCGATATGGTTACAACCATTAAACTTCTGACTATCGATAACAACCCTCCATTCCCTAACAGTTCCTTAATAAAATTTTTCTTTTCTACCACGTAAAAACCTCCGTTATTTAATTCTTATAATCCACACTACCGACATATTAATAGGCCGTGTTTCAGTGTCTGTTTTTGGTGCACCGGTTACGCCGTCAGTCATAGCACCCCTGGCGGTCAAAACATTTGCGTCAGTTCCTGCCTGTCGTTTAACTCCTAATATACTAGCCCCGGTTCCTGCCGGTTCGGTCGCCGCGATTGCGTAAGGCTGTGCCGTATTGTCAAATTTCGTATCATGCCAGTGCTTCATAAATGCATGATCTTGAAGGTCCCCCGAAGTATTTCCGCCCCTTAAAAACCTGCCGTCACCATTCAGGTCTGGGATTGTCTGGCCGTTAAGTGGAGATTCACTATCAGCTACTACCGACCCGTCGCATTCTACCCAGTTTTCTGGTAGCTCCGGTACGTCGGTTAATGTTTTGTGCCATGCGATAATTGATCCGATAGGTACGGCAGGAGAATATACATTGCCAATTCGTAATGTGTTCCCGCCATTTCCGTAAAAACCTTCTTGCACTGAATTAACGTTAATGATGTTTGCAAGTGCATCTAACGCATCAACATACACAACGCCTATACACCTTTTTGTTGTTGATATATAATAGCCGCCTTTTTCTGGGTCGTAAGAATTCTTAAACGCCGTCGGTATTACGTTTGCATCTGTCTCGCCTGCAATATCAAGAGCTGTTATACTCGTACTGGTTCCCGACACCGACAATTCTATTTTTGCCCATGTGCTGGTTGATATCCCGGCCAGCGAGATAGTAACTATTGATTTATACCACACAGAGCCTTTTTTACTGTCGTTATCAAGTCCGATTTTACCGACAGTCATTTTAAGCGCTCCGCCATCGTCGTATAATTTTGTGGTTATTGCCCCGAGTGTCATTCTGTTTTGTTCAAGTTCTTTTGGTCCCCATATACCGGAGTCGCCCCCGGTTGCCGGTTCAATTGTGAATTCGTTTGCCATATTATTCTCCTGTTATTCTAACACATCAAAAGTTATATTACCTCTGTTGTATGGGTCTGTATCAAAAGCTAAATGATTAAAAGTTCCTAATGATCTCCTACTTAAATATATCGTAGTACTATCTATCCATGATACACCTCCTGCCAACAAATCTGCATCGGCTAAATCAAAGAAACTATTTAGCAGATAATACTTATCATCGTTATCATCTCTTATATATACGCTCATATTTCGAAAATCTTTATATTTTGCTCCAAAAACATGTGAAACATTTCTTGCAGGATCGGAATTCATATTCCATGTTCCTGTTTGCATTTCAACCTTACACGAATAGCTACTTCTATTTTTTACAATATCATAAAAATCTGTTTGGGCCGTATCAATAAAAACTTTTCCATGAAATCCAAGCTGATTATCATCCGCGTTAATAACACCGCCCAATACTCCACCGGAATCTTTGTATACAATTCCAATGCACCGCTTCGTAGATGTTATATAATATCCAGACTTTGCTCCAGACCAGGCCCCTGTGAATTCCGTAGGCAAAACAACCGGATTGGTTTTACCAGCAATATCAAGCGCCGTAAAAGTAACCGCTGTGCCACTTACACTCATTTCAATTTTTGCCCAATTGCTGGTTGATACACCAGACATATCGACGGTAGTTATTGTATCAATATGTGATATACCTTCATTAGTTCCGTCATTTATTCCAATTCTGCCTAACGAAACTTTTAGCGCTCCAGAATCATCATATAGATATGACGTGTATGCACCAATTGCGTATCTTATTAGTTCGTCATTAAAAGGCGCCCAATTGTTTAAATCCGCTCCAATTGACGGTTTTCTTGAAAATTCGTTTGCCATTATTATCTCCCTATACTGACCTGCAAATCAGTTAATTTTTTATTTACTTTCAAAATTGCTTCGTCCAGCCTAACCGGCAAACTGCCAAGCTCTATAGTTCTAACATTATCAGACCCAGTCATTTTATATGTTACTTCTTTTACCTGTAACGTATCATCAACCACAATACCAGAAGGCTGACCACCGCCATATAATCCGCTACCATATAACCCGCTACCATATGCTGAAGGTGTTGGCGGAGTTGTGTTGCTTGCCGGTATCTCGGATATTATTCTTATCGTTCCGTCTGCTATCAAGACTATCGGATCAATATCTTCAATTTTCCACTGGATACTTGCTCGGCGGGTAATCGTTTCATTTTCTGCAAGCACGCCCTGCGCCCATTTTTGCGCTGTCGTGTTGTCTATATTTGGAGCTACTAACTTTTCTTCAAAAATGTCATTATCCTCTGCGCTGCTAATCGTCGCAATATAAACCCCGTCTTTATCAAGCAAATAATATTTTGTTTTTAATTCAGTTTGGTCTTCAGGCTGATAATCGTCAATTCCCCTATTCCCTATTTTGCCAACAACTAAAACGGCTTTTATATTTTCTGATTTCGGTTTAAAAAAGAATTCCCCTTCCTGATCAACCCCACAAATATAACTACCCTCGCTATTAGCAATTTTACGTAGCGCGTCGACAACCTCAGGTATTTGAGAGTAATTGATATCAAGCGTTGCTATTGTTATATCAGGCACAATAATTTTACTCGCATTTTTTACAATTGGCGTTTTTACAACTATCACATTATCGATAATATCTTCTAAAATATATGATAGTGTTTTGCTGACATAAGCCAGCGGCCCCGCATTAATGCGCAATAAATAATCATTAAGGCCAAATCCGCCGTAATTATATTCCGCCTTGGTGCTGCCTTCTACCGGAACGGTTCTTATAACTCCGGTAAAAAAATAATCCTCTGAGCCAAATAATCTTATTTTAATAATATCTTTTTTTGTTATTATTTGCGAACTTGCAAAAAATAAAATAAAATCACGTGGACCGGATTCGTCAATAGTGAATTCGCATCCGATAAAATCTCCACTACCAGTCTGAAATGTTGATTTCCTAGCCAGTGTATTATCATATAATTCAACAGTAACTCCAACACCACTTGGGAAAGGCGTGAATACATATCCACCGTATGGACCGTATGAATATGGGTTCTGTCCAAATGTATAACTCATAAATAAACCTTTCTGTAAGAAAATGTTATTGTACAGGCGGCCCCTTCATATTCAATTTCATTTTCAACCGGTTGCAATCTTAAAAAGTTTCCAGAAAAATTCTCTATTGAACTCCCGCCATTCCTGGTAACCGTTCCTTTTTTTGTATCAATAACAACAATGTCGCCTGAAGTAAAAAGCGGATCGTTATAAATAAAACTTGTGGCACCATCAGACCGGTTAATCATTTTGACACCGGGAACATCTACTGACCTGTTTGCCGATATTGTAATTATCGAAAAAACAATATTGTCCGAACCGGTTAAATCAATAGTTAAGGTATCGTTCCCGGCAACAATATTACTATCATCAATTTCTGTATAATCTTCCCAAAACGGGAATTCAGCGATAAAACTAATAGTAAAAGATTGCAACTGAGTATCCTCTTCCCCAGAAGGGTCACCTTCGTTAACATCATCAAAAATAACATTAATATAACGGTCGACACTATCGCCAGACCGTATCAATTTTCCACCTTTAAAAATAGCCAGCGATAGCGCTCTTTTTTTTGTTTCAAACTGCGCCAATGTATCGCCTTGCAATATCCCGGAAACTGTAACAATCTTTGACTTAAGATATCCGTCAGCAATTTGTCTGCCCCCATTTGCAAATGATTTATTAACTACGTTATTATTAGCCGAGATATTCCCGCCATTTATCCAAAATGTTTCCGGGAAATTGTACGTAGTTCCATTTTGATCTTCTAACGTTAAGTAACTCATATTTTCCTCATTGTCCCCTGTATTAAATAACCAAGATTTCTATTTTGTTTGTCAATATCAAGCGGTGTATAAATGTTATAAGTTGGGCTTATTTGAGTATTGCCACCACCACCTCGCAACATCGATTCAGTCTCTCTATTTGATATTACTCGCGCGCGATCCTCGGAAAAAATAATCTCCGGCCCGTTTTCCCCGACAAGTGCAGGCCCAGAGAATGTTCCACCTGTTGCCAATGCCGGGATAATGCCAGCGGCAACAAACGCACTAGCAGAAGCCGCGGCAAACCCTATTCCAGAAACTATATTCCCGGCGAAAAAAGCTTCAGCTGACATTATAGCTAATTTTTCACCAAAAGCGCGTACAACTGCCGCGATTGAATTAAGTGCAGCCTTTTTTACATCGCTCCAAATATCAGTTTGTTGGGCCATCAAGTCATTTTGAGCTGCAAGGAATTCTTCTGTTGTCTCAAATGACGATGCTTGTAACGCATTTATTTCTTGCTGTACGTTCCAATTATTTACAAGTGCCCCGCCTAACGATTCAAGGGTTGGAGCAAGCAGTGATATATATTGATTAGCTGTTTTCTCCCACTCCTGCCGAAGCTCTTCTTGGCGGGCAAGTTCATCTGTTTGTAATTGGTTTGCGAGTTCTGTTCTTACTATTGCATTTTCAGCGGAAGCAATGCTTTCAAATTCATTACGCCTTACAGTAGACGCATAGGCAAGCGCTTCAGTTGATAAAATATCTTTTTTAATTTCTTCTTGTGCTATTTTATTTTCTTCTGCGCTGTTATCCATTGCGGTAGTTAAGGCATTATTCATATTTTCGGCTCCAGCAACTACGGCAGCCGTTAAGTTTTCTTGCCCTGTTATCATTTCATCGTGATTTGCCATTACTGATTTTTTTGTTGTTTCAAAAGAAGTTCTAATAGTAACGTCCATATCTTTGGCACCGTCTTCTACTTTTTTCTGGAATTCTGTTGCCTCGTCTATGATTGTTGAAAATATATCAACATATCCGTCTACATAACCCAACGCAAGGTCCTTAAACGCTTCCCCTGCAGCTGTTGCAGAATTGGCTACATCTTTCCATTTTTTCTTGCCAGAAAGCACCTTAAAAAAATCATCAATTACGCCACCGCTTAACCTGACAGCTTTGACTACATTGCCGATACTTGTTATTGCTGCTTGCAAAATTGTTGATAATATCCTAAACCCACCTGTAATAATATTCACTCCAAACGAAAGAATATTAAAAGCCCCTGCAGCTTCAGCAGTACCACCCCCCACATTTTCAATAGCCCCGCCAATTGATTCAAATAGTTCTTTTCCTTCTACTAACAGCACGTTAAAAATAGGAGTAAGTATTTTTTTTAATAATGTAAACCCGGCCGTTACTCCTGCTATAACATCGCTTACCACCTGTGCTCCCTGGGCACTGGCAAGGAATTTTATCATCCCGCTTGCTGCCTCTGTCGCCCCTACCGCTAATTCATCAACAAAACTTTTTCCAATATTACCAACAATAGTTGTAAGATTTGACGCAGTGTTTTTAAATGTTTCAAAAGTTTTCTCTTGTTTGTTAAATGCTATTTCAGTTGCACCGGCACTATTTTGTAGTTCTTTAAGGACATTATTAAATTCTTTCCCGCCTTCTCCTGTTAGAGCAAGCGCACCGGTTAAGCCCTCGGCGTCTGGTAATAATAACGATAATGCTTCTTTACTGCCGTCGGTTGATTTTATAACAGCGTCTAACGCACCCTTCAGGCCAAGAGACTCGATAGCCATGGACCCGGATTCATACCCGATTTTTTCAAGAGCTGCCTGCATGTCTGTTGACGGTTTTAAAAATGCTTTTGTAATTGCATTAAATTTTGTTGTTGCCTCGGCTGCACTTATACCCTGCCTGGTCATTATAACAATTGATGCGCCTAGTTCGTCAAAAGATATTCCCATGTTTGCAGCGATCGGAATTGATTTTCCTAAAGTCGAAGCTAATTCGTCGCCAGTAGTTTTCCCGAGCTTGATAACAGAAAACAACTTATCACTTATAGATGTAGCACTATCGGCCTGGAGCCCGTAAGCATTAAGGCCAGTTGTTATAACATCAACTGCTGAATTAGTGGAAATCAAAGCAGCACCGGCAAACTTTGCAGCTTCCCCTACAAACTTAACGGCTTTTGCAGGGTCAACCGATGCGGATAACGCTTGATAAAGGCCGTCTGTTAATTCTTTTGCAGACCCAAGCCGACCATCCATAGTAAGCAATTCTTTTGCCATTTCTTGGGTGTTTACTTTGGTTTGATCTACGAGGGTATTAACATTTGAAAAAGATTTTTGAAATTCGTTTGCAGTAAAGACGGCCTTGACAAGTGCCGATGCAATAACCGCCCCGGCCGCCGCAACGATTGACCCGGCTACTTTTGCACCTTTGGCAATTGCAGAGTTACCGCTATTTATTGTTTTTTGGCCCTGCTCATAATTCTTAGTATCAAGATTAAATTTCGCTACCGCCGCGCCTGCTTGAAAAGCCAATTAGCCTCTGCGTTGCCGCCTAAATTGTTCGGCAAGGTTCCTCCTTTTAGTTTTTGCATCGTCTTCAAAACCGAGTACTTTTCTGATTGCCCGGTATATTTTCCCGATCTCTTTTGTTGCTGATCGGAATTTAAATCTATTACCAATTATAACCGCTTCTGCTATCATGGCCTTGTTGGTAAGCAGTTCAATATATTTTTCATTCTGAACTGACTGTTCAACCCTTGCCATGGTAACAATATCAAGATTTTCTCGCATCGAATCAATCTCCGCAATAGAAAAACCAGCCCCAATCATGCCGAGAATGCTGTGCAATTCCCGGCTTATGCTGGGGGGATTATTTTGCTCCGCTCTTTAATCCTATCAAAATAATAATTATAAACCTGAATTGAAGTTGTCCACTCTATTTGGTTCGAAACAATTTCTTTATCAATTCCCAAAATATCAGCAAGATTAGTTTCAATTGCGTCAATATGCGCCAGCGTTGTTTCGTTTTTTGTATACTCCTTCATTTTTCCCGATGATGGGTAACTTAGTGCGAATTGCAACATACTGCTATCTTTTAATTGGATTTCAATTTCAATTTTTTCTTCAATATTTTTAAAAACTTTCATATTTCTTCCTTTCTTATTTTACGCTAACGCTGTTGACCCAGCACCGCTCCACCAAAAATATCCCAGACTATCACTCCCTGCAGTGCGATCCTTAAAGACAAAGAATTTCACTTCAAAATTTTCTTGGTCGCTTGGTCCAAAAGTAAGTATGTCGGAATCATTAACCGGGTAGGCTCTTGGGAAATTGATCCAATAATCTTCGTCTGTCGACGCTGTATTTCCGCATTCGGTTCTTTTGATTACTAGCAACCCGGCAAGATCGTAAATCGATTGATAACAAATAGATTCTTTTTTAGCAGCGTTCCCACCTGCGCTAACTGTCATTCCGGAAAGGACAACGGCAAGCTGAGCAATGCTATATTTTGTCAACTTCATTGTTACCATCCAAATCTCACCCGTCAGGATCTTGTCAATAGGCTTTGTTCCGTGTTGTGCTGCATAAATATCAGTAAAATCTTTTTCATTTTCAATAACAATGTCCTCTACTGTTAACCCAAGACTAGTCCCTTTAAATTCTGCAGTTCCTGGCTTTATATCGCCATTAAAAGCATTATCTCCTAGCATTTTATACCTCCGTATATTTTATATTTAAATTAAAAACAAATTCAGCTCGGCCATTTTGATCGGTATTAATATGTGACGGAGTTTGATCCGCCAAAGCCTGACCGAAAATAATAGCCGGGAAAGTTTCCCCGTTAACCGTAACCGCTGGCATCGTGCAGCCGTTACGATCTCCAACGTAATCATATATCTTTTTTGATAATGCCCGCGCTGTTACCGAATCGATATCCCTACAATATACCTGACACCTGCGCTCCGTCCACCTAGTACGCGCCTGAATGACTCCTGACATTTCTGTTAATATTACAATTCTGTCGGGTATATTTTCCTGTGACAAAATCAAATATTTTTGATTAACATAAAATGATTCTGTCGGGAATTCATTTCTCAAGAACTGCGTCAAATTATATATCATTTGCCAGTATCCTTTTTGGTAATGTCAGCCACTAATCGGATAATCTCTCCGGAATCACCAGTAATGTGTTTTTGCATAAAATGCGCTTCAACATTACCGGATTGCAAAGATACCGGGCCTAGTTTTAACGTTACCCCAATTTCCTCATTCATTTTTGCGGCGTATGGGGTATCAAAACCAACGTTTATTTCTTTTGGGTCTTTTCTGTATAATTTTTTATTTGGCTTCCCGCCTGCCTCAAACATGCTCGAATCACCTATAAATTTTGATCCAACAAAAACAGACCCCGACCCGCGTAAGTGCCCGGTTAATTTTGGGGGAATGGCCGCCGCTGCAGGTGACCCATTAACAATATTATTAAGTAATTGCAAACCGCCTGCCGCAAGCGCTCTATCGGTAGCTTTCTCAACAATATTAAAATATTTTTTAGTACTGGCCGGGATTGTATTGGAAACTAATTGATATTTCAAATATACACCTCCCAATGTGACGATACAAAACCAGGAGCCTTAAACTTTGACTTAATGACATACTGTTTGTCTTTCGTTTCCACATCATCACCGTCAATAGTTTTGATTTTGATTTTATCGTCCCACCCAATGATAGTATCATCATCGGATATTATAATCAATGTCTGTGCCATTAGCTCCTGACCATCTTTCCCAATGACTGGCTTATTAACAGGCTCAGTCCTAACCGACAAATTAGGATAAGCTACCGATTCGGTACGCGTTCCCCAACTATCAACACTCGCGGAGATTATATCAATTGTGGCGTTATCATAAATGCTGATCATTTTTTCCTTTTAAGCTCCAAAGTTAAAAATCTATTTTCACCGTCTTCTTTTCTTCTGATAACTTTGTATTTTTTTAGTATGCTCATTATATCGGTTTCGTTGGTGTAACAAGCAAGGTTTATTTCGTGAGTTGTTTTGTATGCGTCTTGCTGAAAAAGAGTTGCTCCGTTGAATTTAAATTGCATAATTATATTCCTGATGCCACTTTTATTTATTTTATCAAAAAATAAACCGTAGTATTCCGCATCAGGTATATGTTGGATAACATTAAAACAAACAGCAACATCAAATCCCGGTTTGTTTAAAAGGTCAAGTCCATTTACCGGGTCTGGCATTAAGTAAACAGTACCTTTGATTTTTTTATTGCATAGTCTTTCAATTGCGCCGTTACATGACCTTTCTGATATATCCATTCCTGAGTATTGGCAAGTATTTTTTTCTGAAACCCATTCCCCGAATATGCCACCTCCGCAACCGATATCAATAATGCTTTTATCATTAAAATCAAAATCCATTACCGCATTCGAAAATTGATTTTTTAATCCGTCAAGCATTTTCTCTTCAACATCTATATGCGACGTTGTCCGGCTAACCCTTTTTTCCCATGCATTAATATAATTTTCATTATTGATCATAATTCCCCCTTGATCTTCCTATCATAGCATAAAAATATTTTTTTGTCAATTTATACTGGTCGCTAATCGCAGCACCAATACATATTTTATCAATCCCGCATTTCCGTATAATACTAACTCTATTTTCAGAGTTAATATTCCCCTCTGCAATTATTTTATTTTTTTCACCATTATCAATTAAATACTTCATTAAATCGTAAGGTGGTACAGTTGTTCCAAATACTCCGAGCGCGGTTGTATAATATTTGGGAATCAGCCCCATAGCTTGAAGATTGTCGTAATCCTCATTTTTTTGCAGGTCGGCAACGATATAAACTTTTTTTCTTTCACAGTATTGAAAAATATTTTCAAGATTTTCTCTGTTTTCAACTCGGCAGTCAATCGCTATATACTTTGCCCAGTTAGCAACGTTCTTCACCTCTGTAATTGTCGGGGTGATATATGGCATAGTTCGCGGGTTCTGGACTTTGATTTTGCATAGCCCGATAAGCGGAACTCTGCACACAATTGGCTTATCAGTTCTTATCATAGTTGCCCCGGCATTAATGCATTCCCTTGCTATCTCCGTTGTTGTTTGTTCTGATTTGCCTTGGACAGATACTATAAATTCCACACTAGAACCCCCTATAAATCAATTTTATTTTTCTTTCTTTCTCGCTCAACACCCTTTCGCCGCCTATAATTTTCTCAACGTCTTTTATGCGATCCATTATATACGCCATTTCCAGCGGGTCGCTTGATACGGTTTTGTGATCGGAGCCCTTCATATCATTATCAAGCGTGAAATGTCTTTCGATATATTTTGCTCCTGCCATTATCGCAAATGGAATCCCATAGCCGTGTAAATCATGAGAAGAATATCCAATTTCTGCGGTTGATATCCCCCTTAATGTTTTTAGGGTTTGCAAATTCATATCAGAAGTCAAACATGGATAAACAGAAATACAGTGCAAGATTATATCAGCATTATCAACCCATGGACTTAGTAAAATCTCTTCTTCTTCGTGCATCCCGGTAGATACTATTATTTTATAATTACGTGACCCGCGATTAGAAAAAAAACTATTATCCGTGAATAATTGACTTGGCAATTTTATATGTTCGGTTTTTATATCTTTTAAAAATTCAAAACTTTCTCCATCAAAAGCGGAGCATGAGAAAACCATCCCGAGCCCTTCAACCAATTTTTTAAGGTCGCGTATTTGATCGAAACTAAATTCAAGCGCCTTTCTATGTTCGTAATAATTTTCACCGAATGAATCGCTTAAGTTGCGTAATTTTATTTTTACGTTTTCCGGGATAGAATCAATATCACGTTTTTGGAATTTTACAGACCATGCCCCAAGGCTTTTAGCGCTGATAACCATTTTTCTGGCTAAATCCATTTCTCCGTTATGATTGCACCCAACTTCAATTATTACTTTAGTTTTCATATGCAATTTCCCTCAAAAAGATAATCAATAAATTCTCTTACTGCGCCATGACCCCCGTTATTTTTGCACACATAAAAAAACGGGCCGTTAAGCATTTTATTATAATCACCAACAACCGCAGGGAACCCAACAGCGCTAATCAATTCCTGATCGTTTGTATCGTCGCCAATAAATGCGACTTCTCCCAAATCAATACCAAGATCAGAGCAAATCAATCCCGCTTTGTCAAGTTTCCCGCCACTTGCCTCACCATCAAAAAAATAATTAAGCGTTCCGAGTTGGATAAGTTTTTTGGCACGGGCTTTATTTATCCCGCCTTTTTCGCTGGTAATCATGGCTGTCTTTACTCCAGCATTATTAAGCAAATATATCCCGCGGCCATCTTTGTGGGAAAATACTTTTAGCTGTTCGCCGGCTTCTGAATAATAACAATTCCCGTCTGTAAGCGTACCGTCAACATCCATGATAAGTAATTTTACTTTCTTCATTCTAAATCTTCCTTTCGATCAACATCAATATTAAATTTGTCAAAGAAAAAAATTTTATTATTTGTGTCAAGGATATGCTTTTCTTTTAACATATCTTTTTTAAAAATATAAAAAGCACCTGTTTCTTTCCATACCTTTTTCTTTACGCATCCGTTATCGGTTCTGCTTTCCTGATTAAAATTAACCTGCTTGCCCTGGTTAGAGTAATAAAACCCATCCGGCATAATATGAACAGCAACCCCGGCCTGTGCCCGCATGCTTTTTTTAAACTCACTAATCCATTTTTTCATATCGGTAAGAGATCGCCGCGGGCTGGTTACCTGCAAAAATATGTAAGCGTCTGCGTCAATCCCTGATTTCAAAATCTCCTCACACGTTCGATGGGTATCACCTGCAAAGTACTCCGACCGTTCCCGCACCTCAAATACTCCAGGCACCTGTTCCGGCAAATCTAATTTCGGACCGCAGTCATGGAATAAATAATATGGATATCCTAATTGCAAGGCTTTTTCTACGGTATGCATATATAAAGGCTTCCCTTTATAATTTTCAAATATTTTTCCGGGAAAACGTTTTGAGCCTTTGCGCATTAATGTTATCGTTACTATTTTCATTTCAATTTATCCAAACAACTTTTAATCTCTTCGTCAAACAATCTTACAGTTTCCTTAATGTCCCACACATTAGCCCGTTCAAGGCTGCGAGCCCCGAACTCTTCTCTTAATTTTTGGCTATTAAGCATGGCGGATAGTTCGCGTTCAAGCTGATCTTGATTCATGCATTTTATTCCAGCATCTCCAACGACTTCTTCAATAACTCCACCTTCATATAGATAGACTATCGGCAAACCTGTTGCCATTGCTTCAATAACTGCATGGCTCATTGTTTCCCGGAATGTTCCGTTGGCATGCACGTAGACGGATAATTTAGCAAGATGTGGATTTTTATTCTCATATATTTTTACCGTTTTATCGTAATACATTCTTTCACGTTGTAGCGGAGCGGGATTTTTATTAATCAAATCAGAAAACATCAAACATTCCGATTGTGGATTTTTTGTTAAAATATTATCTACAAATCCAGCCCACCATTTTGGTATTTTCCCCGGGCTCCACCTTGTGATTCTGCCAAAGATAGACCGTGGGTAATCTGGCAATAATTTATAGTCATTTAAATCAACCCCTCCCTTTATTACTTTTGCGTCAACTCCATGATCTGAAAGACGCTGCTTCCATGTTTCCGTCAAACAAACAGAAGATAAAAACGGGCCATAGTCCCAACAGTTGGTTGAGTGTACGAGATTGATTGATTTCATTTTATGCGGGAACACCCTGATTGATTCTTTTGTACTCATAAAATGCTCTAATATGTATAGGTCTGCCTTGGGGACATTATCAAACATATGCATAGAATGAACACCATAACAATCGGAAATAATAGCCCTTGTTATATCGGCATGGTTTTCTGTCTTGCCAGAAAAAGACAAGTGTGCTATTTTTGGCTCTCTACCAATTATTTTAATTTTTGGTTTTTTATCTATCACATCACAAAGAGAGATTTTGTCAAAAGGTTTAAGCTCAGTTCCAATGCTTTTTACCCTATGTTTCCACTGTGAAAAATTAAGATAGAATTGATTTGCTCTTTTATATTTCCTTAATCTTGATTCGTCTTTTGTCTCTCCTGTATAAGTGCTTTTATAATGATAATTGTCGCATGTTTCATCGCCTACCATACCAAAACCACAAAGATAAATCGGATTTGCTCCGGTAAGCAGCGCAAGGTTTACAGCTGCAAGCCCCGACAGACTGCCGGAATAAAGACCATCCTCTATTGAAATTGATGCACGATCTTCTTTTGTTTTAAAAACCGTAACTTTTTGTGATGGTTTCATTTGTACCGTATTACGAACAAAAACACGACCTTTGAATTTTTTAATATCGTATGTAGTTATTGTTAAAAATCTTTGATCAAGAAATAAAAACCATTCGAACCCGTCATAGTCTTCTATAACGTGATTTATTCCTATCGTATGCTTATTATCAAAAAATTCCCATCCCTCTTTATCAATAATATTTTTTAAAGAAGGGCCACAGCCGACTATATAACATGGCTGATCTTTCCAAACATCTTCTATATTGCCATAAGGTCCCAAGGCTTTATTTAAATCACCATCCATATAGCCGGCATTTTTGAAATATGCAGCAACTTGTTTTGTGGGTGCGTTCCTTTTTGGTGGTGATATGTTGTGTAAATGTAATATTTGACCCATTTTTATTCTCCTTTTATTTCTTCAATATTTTTATAAATTGATCCAATATTGAGTCTCTTATAATTTTTTCAGTACTCCTGTCAAGCCTACTATTACCAAGATTTAATTTACCAACCTCTTCCCTAACGGTTTCATTCATTACCTTTAATTGCATAGAATTAAATCCAGATGTGTTCTTATCTGTAAAATAATCCTTTGGAGCAGATTGTTTTTTTACGTTCGATCTCTCCGACACTGGCACATGACTTGTGCGCGTTGGGTGAATTTCTGTTTTACCATTTGCAAAATCAATATACGGTTCTATGCCCCTTCTTTCCAGCACCTCACGAAAAACAATAGTTATGTTATGCAGACAATTCGGATGGAAAGGGGGTTCCATTGTAAGTGGCGGGAAATCCTTGTCGTTGCCGGATATAGAGAAAATTTTTCCCTCAAAAGGGATGCATATTTCCGTAGTAGTGTTATGACTATCCACCTGCACCAAATCAGAGCCAACATTTGCCGCTATATTAATCGTGCTTTGACTTTGTGCTTCCCGCGTTCTTGTCCTGGCCACTAATTCGGCGTAAGTGTTAGCTTTATATCTGCGTGATCCGGCCTTGAGGATATACGGATCGGATAGCTGATCTTTAAGCGCCTGCAATATTCTGTTTTTTGTTTCCTGTATAGTTCCATTTGTTGATAATGCAACCGCTATTTCAGCATTAAGTTTTTGCTCTGTTATTATAGCCTGTTGCGTTCTGCGCAATAGCCCAGTAGTCATTTTCCTACCATCATCTAACGCAGAAGAAAAAATCAAAAGAGTATCATCAGTTAATACTTTTATCGCCCCTTTATGATATTGACTCTCAAGTACTATTTTAGGTATTTTATTTTTAATTACGTCAAGTGCTATTTTTTTCATTTTCTTAATTTCGTACTTTGCTTTAATCAAATAACTTTGCGGGATTGCCGCTACTGCATATTCAGAAAAAATAATATTCATATCGTTATATGCTGCATTTATTTGGATTAAAGCCTTGTTCCAGTCTGCCGATGATGAATAAGCTCCGCTCGCTGCCAGTGTTTTTATTTTATTTATTTTTGCAGCCGGCACTTCAAGCCTTTTAATCATGCGGATAGAGCGCTCTTCTAATTTTTTTCTATCTTCTGTCAATCCCATCAATCAAGCTCCCGCGTGTATGTGGTAACCGGATTAAAAGATTGCCATTCGTCAAGCAGGTCTTTTGCTTCTTGTGGAAGTAACGTGCCGTTAGATCGTTCGTAAGTCTCAGAGAATTTTGAAATAGTAAAATTTTTTACCCCGGCATCTTGCAGGGCTTTTCTTTTTGACATTTCGGCACCGTCTGCCAGGATAAAATAGGCCGTTTCTGCCTGGGCATTTTTAACCTTTTCGTCAGTTTCAGATTTTGCAATTGAATAATCTTTGCTTGCATATATCCGCCAAAATGCTGTTATAATGGCCTTGTTTTGATTTTCTTCTGTAGCTGCAGCCCATGCGCCGGCACCAAACTTACAATCAAGGTAAGCGTCTGCCTCGGCGTTTGTTATCCAGCTATTACTACCTACTGTTATCGTTGCCATTGCTTTCTCCAAATAAGGGGGATTGCTCCCCCTGTAATTTTATGCGAATAATACCCTCTGAACTTGGCTAGTGTCGCCAATAGCTGCGCCATACCATGCCCATATAGCGAGAATATACTGCAAAGATAAAATATCTTCGTCGGTTAACATATACGGCTGCACTTCGTCGGCCCGTTGGATTTGGTTTCCCGGCAATACCATAATACCAGTATTGGCCGGTATATAGCTATTCCAGGTAAAAATTGGCCTTACACCATATTCCAAAACATCAAGCTGTGTTCCCGCTGTTTGACTATTGGAAACTGGCAATTGAAAATCAGATACTCTAAAGGCTCTGCCTAATCTTTTTTTCATCGACATCGGCAAGTATAATATCGGCTCACTTTGCGTATAACCATCTTCTGTGTGTCTTGCCATTAGTGTGTAATTTGCTGAGTCAATAGTATCAATATCCCTGGTAACCTGCGAATTTGTGGCCGTTGCATTGTACGTTGTAACGTTTGCATTAGAGTTGTCGGCAGGAGCTGCGTCAGCAAGTAGGCCATAATGCTGATCTGCTTTGTAGCTATAATAACGATTACGCATTTTTGGCATCATCTGGATCATTCTGGCAATCTGTCGATGCCTAATCATTTCCTCGGACCACTGGACGGCCGCGCCATATTTCGCCGTGTAAGCTGTTTGTCTTTCACCAGAGAAACTTCTTACTTTTAGCTTATGCCCTTCCGGTACTTTTTCTATTGCAATACCATCGGTTACATCAAATATATCCCACCTACCGTCAACAGCTTCAACCAAATCAAATGCCAACTCGTAGAAGTTGTCCCATTGTGGCATTTCCTGAAAAACTTTAAAAGCAGCACTAGACATTTCTGGAAAGTTAGAACTAACACCACTGCCAGTCTCGGATGCCATAATCATACGCTTAAAAGTTTCCGCTTGTTTTTGCGGTTCAAAAAAATGTGCTTCAATTGCACCACGTATCATTTTTTGCTCTTCAATTGTTATAGGCTTCCCGTCAATTGGTTTTCGCAAAATATCAACTATAGCTTTTATGTCAATTTTCATTTTTTCATCCCCTTATAACACATCGTGTAAAGTGCCGTCGTATTCAATATCTACGGTAGTATCCGACGCTGCCGCATCTTCTAATGCAATCCCCAAATATAAATAGCCTACTGATTTCGTGGCAGACACATCATAATCATCGGCTGGGTCACCATATACCCGTTCACCTTTTGATATTGCCTCGCCAGTTCCTGATTTTTTGCCAATAACAACAGCGGGGCATTTGTAGATAAAAGTTGCTTCATCCTCAACCGATACGTCTACCGCCACATGGTTAAACCCGTAAACATCATTAACGAGTTCAATTGTACCCCTGACAGTATCAATTGTATATTCATGCACAAATTCAGTATATAACTGTGTGCTGCATCTAACATAAGCGGCCATATAGCCACCCCCTTAATATATCCGGTTTGATAATTGCAATCCACAAGTTTCATGTTTGTTTTTTGCAATAATAGGGCCGGATTCTTTCTTTTTTAATCCAGGCAACGCCTGACTATTTTTTTCCGGCTTCTCTTCTGCAGCTTCGGTTTCATCTTCAAAAATATTTTCTTTCTCCATGATTTCCCCCTTATGGTTTTATAAGTAAATTGTTTTTCGGGTCTCTGTAATCTTTTTCGCCTTGGCCTGCAGCACTATCGCCCGGCAAATCTGTTTTATCAATATTTTGCTTGACAATAGATTTTTGAATTTCAAGCAACCCGTTCGCTTCATCCTCAATTGCCTTATCGTCCCTCTCCGGTTCTTTTTCGGCAATTTTCATAATACGATTTTTAATTACATCGTTTTCGATTTTAAGTTTTTTGATAATCGCTTCTGCCCTTTTGATTGCAGTGGCTGCCAACTCCTTTTTATTGAGCTCTTCTAACGTAGCAGACATTTTTAATTTTTCATCTTCTACCGCTTTTAATTGGGCCTTTAAGGTCTCAACCTCTTCAAAAATCGGGTTGAATGTTCGATCATCTCTTAGGTCGTCAATAGTAACCAGGTCTCGCGCCTTTG
>Ga0307377_10000661_pt1 | contig 45141 bp, 53 predicted proteins | sample TR3MG_FD_202535 | JGI IMG/M metagenome (GOLD analysis project Ga0307377, IMG submission 202535) | Soil microbial communities from Risofladan, Vaasa, Finland - TR-3 | ecosystem: Environmental > Terrestrial > Soil > Coastal area > Acid sulfate soil | place: Finland: Risofladan, Vaasa | collected...
CTCAAACAAGAAGCAACGTTCTAAGTCTGAACGACAAATTGTCAAGAGAGAGATCGGACAATTTGATCCGTTTGATTTATACTGCGAATACTGTGGCCGAAGGCTATGTAATTATGATTGTGACATGCATCTAGATGAAGACATGTATCTAGATGAAAGTGCATGGGACGATATGTGCCTTGAAATGCTGATAGACAATCCACAAAGCCATAAAGTAGTAGAACAATACTTAATAGTTGACGAAACGGAGAATTAGTAGTAAAATTCAGCTTATTAGTATCCGTATGTTTTGTCCTATTTAGGAGGCTTCAATTTTGGCTATTGAGAACGATACAGACTATCTTCAAAAATCGGGCAAGGAAGAAGCACTCAACTTGCTTGTTGGGTCTAATTCTGCCGTAACGGCTCTTAGGTTTTCTATCGATGACACATATGCCCCCCCGGTAGGCGCCCTGTTCACGTATACGGTTGATCTGGCCTCGTCTCAGATTCCCGCACCTGAACGGCTCAATGGTCCATATAGATACTGGACATTTACCACAGAAGATTTTGGTGGTGGAAGCGCAAACCTTTTAGTGGTTTTTGGCTCGGCAGATAACGCCGCTGCTTCTGCCGCAGCGGCAGATATTGGGGGGGTTGCTGGAACTACACATCTGGAGGTTGATCTTGGGTTTGTCCCCGATGGAATCCCAAGAACATTCTTCTTTAGAGATGGAATTACCAGATGTGACATGTTCACCGTCACCGGGCCCACTGGCGTTATTGTAGAGATCCATTAACAATGGGACATCATCCTTGGCGCAACACCATGCACCCAGGTCCAATCTGGTATACCAATGCGGGGATGGGACACTGGTCGCAATACACTGCTCCCGTCGCATTTGTAGCTGGAACATGGGTTGAGCAAATTGCAGCAGGATCAGTAACACCTATCTCTGGTTCTTTTGCTAGCTTCCCCCATGACGGGGCAGGTGGCAACAAGAATTGGTATTCATTGTCTCACACCGCTGGGTTCGGTGGTGATGAATTCCTACAGTTGCTCAGGGTGCCCAGTGATTATTCCGTAATTGAAGAGATCGACGCTCCATTTGCTGCATTTGACAGTTTGGCACTTTATCGTGGGTTAATGGTCAATGCCGGTATCACAGCGGAACTTATGATCACTGGACTTGCCGCTGATACTGTTTCTGTGAACGCCCACCTTGCGTATACGGCAACACCGTTGACAACAACCTCTCCGACATGGACATCGGTGAATAAGTTTTCGGGAACCACAACGCCAACTGGATTCGTGATTCTTTCACCAATGCTCCCCCTTGTTGGGCATCATCTCGGACAGTCACATATGGCCCTTGCGCAGTCCGAAGTGAGTGGAGACATTGGTATTTACACATGGGACTCTCTCAGCGGAACATCTGAGGTTTTAGAGAACACAATATTAGCTTCCGCTTCTCTCCTGAACCAAGTCTCTGGTGGTGGACTGATTGTAAACGATAGTTTCCTTGCTTTCTCTTTCTACGACAATGATGCTCAAGAATTCGTTGTAGTTGGGAAAGATCCCTCAACCTCGACCGTCCTTTTTGAGAGTCGCTCGGCACAGGCAGGTGGGACTACGGCAAACGGAGTCACCAGGGGATCCGCCAGGGCAAACATTACCGCTACAGTGGCGGCAGAGTGTGAGTTCTACGTTGAGCCCATTGTGTTCCCTGCTGCGCCCAAGACAATGATTGTGACTACAGCCGGTGTCACATCAGAACCCACGCTACCGTCTTTGCCAAAAGGAAGCGGTGATCTTTCAAACAAACAATATGCCATTGTTGATGGTGGTTTGATCTACAGACGAGACACACCCGGGTTCACATATGCACTACAGACTAACGTAGTGGACTCTCCTGTTTTCACTGGTGGTGGTGCAGTTTCCCCAATGGTGGCTGATCGTTCTCTTGACCAATCTGATGGCTCTGCCATTCAGGTTCTCTTGGATGATGGAAGTGTCTGGACCTTTCATCCTTCCTAGTGAGGAGGCATCATGGATCCGCTTTCTCAACTAGGTGTCGGTGGAGTTTTCGCTGTCTTTATCATCAGGGAAGTGTTTAATCTCCTAGATAAACGCAAGACCGCTAATGGTTCTATAGAACCAGATGATTCTATCAAGAAGACTATCTATCAGATATCCAAACAGATAGATGACCTACATGACTGGCACAAGGTTACGGATGAGGATGGAGTCAAGGTGTGGTATGTCAGGCGAAGCCTGGAGACCTCCCTCAAAGATCTGTCTGATAATATTAGAATTCAGACTGAGGTTCTACAGAAGATTCTCCAGACACAAACCAATATGGAGAACAATATGAACAAACTAGAGGCTGATCTGGCTAAACAGGCTGACAACAAATCTGTAAGTTCTGTCTAAGTGTTGGTTATCGTTGGTGATCTTTTCCCTTGACAGAGACTAGACTGACCTGCTAGGGTGGAGGGTGGTAGCGGGGGGATAATAAAAACACATTAACTAAAGATAACTAATAAATAAAGATAACTAAGATTAGTTAAATTAGTTAACTAAGGGGATACAAATTTCGTGCCAATTTCAATATTTGAATACGAACAGAATATATACAATGCTGGTGTCCGTGGATGGTGGATTGGATTCTCTGTTGGTATTATCACAGGATTATTGCTCTCTGTTGTTCTTATGTGACACCTTATGTGACACCACTTGACAAGATAAGATCCAGGTGGTAGGATTCATTCAGTGATTAGCGAGGTATTTGAAAAACAAAGTTGCGGTTGTCACGGCAAGGTTTTTGGGTATAACCTACTGTGAGGGAAGAGTTCCCGTGTGTGTGTGGTTTCTCCTTCCGTTGTTGGTCATGGTGTTTCCTTCGTCGCTTCTCTCCTCGCTCTTTCTGTTTCTCTCACGAATGAACTCACAAAAACCCAACTCTTTTAGCCTAATGACTGCACGAAGTTGTTATATTTCATCCGTCAAAATCCTTGTCCCAAAGGGTCGTGCCCCGCTATACGGCTCGGAATCAGGATGAAACACGGGGGTTCGTCTAATGGTAAGACCGTGGGAAACAACCCATGTTGCAGGTTCGAGTCCTGCACCCCAGACCATTGCCCTCATGGATTATTCGGTGTGTAAACCATGAGTATTTCACATTCAAGTAAGATCTTGCAGGGTCGAGCCTCTGGGTGTGGTGTCGGTCAGCACCGGCCCAATCTTTTTAGTGGCTGCAATCACAATGATAGAAGGTTGGGCATTGTAGGGTAGTGTGGAGGGGGGTCCAGTAAATGAGACTGGATCACGCCAGGGGCGAGGATTGGGCCGCCTGGTTGACCCCTGTAGCTCAGTCGGGAGAGCCGTCAGTTCTGGGTCGGAGGTTCGAGTCCTCCCAGGGGGCCATTATGAATATAAAACAAGAACTCAGAAGAGTAGTTGAAAGAATGTTGAATACCCCCAGTTGGGAATCAGATGATTTCAATACTGGGTGGGTTGCGGCTTGTGAAGAATTACTCATAGCTATGGACGGCGAAGGGGATTTTGTAGACATTAATCAGATGATCGCAGACAAAGAAAGCGATGGCGTATGATTCTTGCGTTAATCGCAATCGCTGATGTATACGTGATTGTATGGATGGTCCACGAGTTGAGATATTGTTGGAGGGGGAATGACTAACTTTATTATTGGCCTTGTGGTTCTGGCCGTGTGGGGCCCGTTCTGTCACTATTTCGTCTTTGATTGGGGCCACAAGAAACGGAGTATGAAGTATGATTGGTATTCCGAAGATGAAGATAGTCAACATGTATTCTGTGGGGGAGACAAAGTACCTGATCATAAGATGCCCTAAGTGTGGCATGAGGTTTGGACACCCCGAGAACAGATTTAGTGTTGAATGCCCCAGGGTGGGTTGCATAAATGTTGATGGCCTGGTAAACATCAGAGATCGTTTTAGGGTTGCTGATCTTGAATCTACATGCAGAACGATAATTGGTTCTTCAAACTTCGCTAATAAATGGAGTCAGATAAAATGGACACCGCAGGGCTAGCCGTTGAGATGATGGAGTCAGGTAAATTTGATAGACCTGAGATTTATGTTGCCAAGTTCCAGGCAGCCATTGATACAATCCAGCAACAGACCGCTAAGGCTGTAGCCAATAAGTACAATGGTCAGGTCATGGCATTAGATGAGAAGATCAAGAAACTTTGTGTGGCCTCTAAGAATGTGTGCATTCATTATATCAATGATGGCACCCGCAATGATGATGCTGGGTATAACGATGGTGGATGTTCTGGCCCTTGTGTGAGTTTTGGCTCTGACACTCAGTTGCAGGAATTTGAAGACAAGATTGAGAAGATCGTAGGCGTGCTGGAACAGGAGTTTGGCATCACATTTCCTGAGATTTACGCCGGGGATTAATTTTGTTATACTGCCCATATGGGTGCAATTACTTTCTTCCTCTATTTGAACATTTTTGCTATGGTCTTCGGTCTTGGCTGTGGCCTGTTGGAGTTCAAACAAAGGTTGGCCTATCGTGAGGATAACGCATTTATAAAGTCACTTGGGCTGTCATGTGCATACATGATGTCGTCAATGGTCATTATCAATGCAATCAGAATTGTTATAGCGTTGATGTTTTAGTATGAAACGCTCTACTGTATTATTCCTGGCAAAGAACAGGTTTGCATTTACACAGGCATCTCTGCTATCCGTGCTGAGATACACCAATCCAGAATTGACAGAGAGAGTTGTCTTGGTCGATGGTGGATCCGAAGATGGGACAAAGGAATTCTTGCGTGATATTTGTACTATATATGACGGGCCACACATCCTTGAGTTTGTCGCGGGTCAGGTCGGGCATGTCTGCGATTGTTTCAAATACGTTGTCCCTAGTTGTGGCACCGATTTCCTGGCTAAGATTGACAACGATGTCGTTGTGCCACCTTATTGGATGGATCATTGTGTTGAGATTCTCGATGGCAATCCAAAGATTTCATTTCTTGGGACTGTTGCTAGGGACTCCAAGCCGTTTGATGCCTCAGATGAGGCAGAGAGGTCTACTATTGGGGTCAAGAATATTGGAGGAGTTGGATTATTCAGAACCAAACCATTTAAGAGGACCATGCCGAAGGGAGCAAACAAATACTTTGGGTTCCAGGGGTTCCAGTCTCAATCAGGTGGCGGGTGCGCATGGGTCCACCCAAACATGAGGTGCTTTTTGCTGGACAAGGTTCCTGTTGAGCCATGGAGGGGGCTGACTAAGAATTACATTAGCAAGGGGTATCAACGGAGTTGGCAGCCATACAAGAAGGATCCCGATTTTTGGTCATGGTTCCTTGATGATAATTTTGTTGATGATTATATCTCAGAAGAGGCAATGGAATAATGAGCAAAATCCAAGTGGCAGATGAGCCTTGGTGGACTCCCGGGGCTATTAAGCTGATTGAGGATCATTTGTGTAATGTTCCCGATCCTGGCGCTGACATCCTTGAGTTTGGTTGTGGCGGTTCTACGGTTTGGCTCTCTCGTCTTTGTGCGTCGTTGATCTCTGTAGACCACAACCAAGAGTGGGTGGATGCAGTCAACCAAAAGATCGGAGACCTTGAGCCACTGATTGATGTGTACAAGAGAGATAGGCCGTATCACACGGTGTGCGACAAGATGAAGGGTGATTTTGATCTGGTCTGCGTGGACGGGAGAGACCGGATACAATGTGTTCAAGCGTCTAAGGCGCTGGTTCGGCCTGGTGGGATTCTTCTCTTGGACAACTCAGAACGAGAGAAGTACAAGCCTATTTTCAGTATGTTAAAAACATGGCATAGAATTGAAACTAGCTGGAATTACTTCCATCATCTCAAACAGAAAAGGATTGGATGGTCAACAACAATGTGGATGAAACCATGAATATTGTACCAGGCGAGGAAATTCGTGAGGTGGATGTTTACGGAAAGACATTCACTGTCTTGGCTAAAAATAAGTGGTTCTGGGATCGTGTAGAGAAACGAGTATGGGAACCAGAGACGTTCAAGATTCTCGACCAGTATCTTACCAGAGAGGTTTACTATCTTGATGTTGGTGCCTGGATTGGTCCCACTGCCATGTTCGCGGCAACATTGGCCGGTCATGTTTGTTGTGTTGAACCTGATCCGGTAGCAAGGGCAATCCTGACTAAGAACATGTATATGAACGGGCGCCGTCATAAATTTGATTATGACATCATCCATGGGGCCATTTGCCCTAATAGAGCAACTGTAGTGGTCAAAGCCAGGGGTGCTCTTGGCAACAGTATGACTTCGATATATGGATCTGGCGAAGGCAGAGTAGTCGATGCATACACAATCCAAAGATTAGGCACCGGACCCGACAATCTATTTGTTAAGATGGACACAGAGGGGGCAGAAGCAGAGATTATCCCCGGGGAAATTCAGTTTCTTTGTGACAATAAAGTTACCGTATACTTGTCTCTGCACTGGGACGTGATCCCCGCTGCCAAGCACAAAGGGCTGATTGAGGCCATGTACAAGATGCGAGTGGAGGATGTTCACGGAAACAATATCCCTGTGAAAGATATCTTGAATTATCGAACCGTAATGCTACTTCCTGGTTGACAAATAATTACGTTCTGTGATAGGAGTACACCATGAACATAAAGACCCCCAAGAGGTATTTCATTAACATTGACGGTGATCTTGTCCAGGTCCCGCGCTCTGAATACTACCTTAGTCTGTTGAGCTTCAAGAAGAAGAAACGTAAGAAGAACAACAAGGAGGACCAATAACTTGGCTACCTACCACACTATGATTCAGGTCATGAAAACTCTTGAGCTTTTTGGTAAGTGTCAGATTATTGAGCCTGGTGTAATCGAGGTTCGCGACATTGACAGAATTGCAATTGTACCAAAATACAGATTGGCTATTGGCGAGATCGAGGAATGCGCACCACATTTGCTTGGTGACACGATTAATGGAGCGCACGAGGAAGACCCAACCCAACTTCTTTCGGATCTTGCGCAGAACAACAAGAACTTTATTGAGAATACCAAACCATTTTCTCACGCTATTTCCATGTCCCTCCTGTGGGTGCTGTGGTTCTATGATCATCTCACGATGGACAACAGACAATACGGATCCACACCTGTTGTCTATTCTAGGCCAAGATGGACAAAGATAGCCCACGATCATGAAGATTCAGATGTACTGACTCCGACCGATGTTTACGATTCTGATTGTGGGTTGGATATATCTGATACGAAAAATCTTCCAATCTATGCATCGCACAGGGATATATTAACCCTGTCTTGTGCAAACTTGGCACACCTCAAGGTTCAAAGAAATGAAGAGGGTTTAAGTGGAACAACCAGTCTTGATGAAATGTTTGCGTATGGATTTTGTCTTGCAAACAACATGGATGCGATATTAGAGTGTAGAGAAATTGTCTGTCACACAGATGGACTGGATATTGTTTTTAGGGGAACTGTATTTCATTAAACAAGAGAGGGAGTATGAGCGGAAATTATCACGATCCAGTCAATCATCCGTCACATTACTGTGATCATCCATCTGGTGTGGAGTGTATTGAGATTACCGAACACATGAGCTTTAATCTAGGAAACGCAGTTAAGTACCTATGGAGGGCGGGGAACAAAGATCCTGGCAAGAAAGAACAGGATCTCAAGAAGGCCATGTGGTATATTGATCGCGAGATCGGTAGAGAAGGAACCGTGAACGACCTAGCAATTGATATTGAAACAGTCATGGAGATGTTCCCTAGCATTGTCGAAGATATTGATGAGTGTGATGTTCCACCTGAATGGCTCGATCCAGACGCTGGGAAGATTAAACCATCAAGTTACACACAGGTGTCGATGGTCAAAGACCCACCGAATGATTGTAAAAAGAAAGATACTGATGTCCCGGTAACGTGTTTGTATGACGACTATATCCCGACTAGTGAGACTGTTGGATCAACCACCAAGAAATATAATCAGATGAGAGCATCTGATCTTTTACCCAGCCAGGCACGTAAAAACGTGACACTTGCAGGAGCCTAATTTGAATTATTCTAGACTAGACAATGTTGTACGGTTGTTTGTCCATTACCTTAATAGATTCCCTAATAAGTTTGCTATTGAGAATTACGTCTACAAGACAGACAAGTCAATTGGACAGATCGAGCAAGAAATCAAGAACTCCTCAGAGAGGAAGGAGATCATCAAGGGCTGGTATGTTGAATTTCTTGGAAGGAACAACAAGCCAACCGACAAGGGGATTTATTCACACATACAATCCGGTGCTTCTTATTCGGAACACAAGATAAGTTTTATTAATGCGGCGGAAAGAAGCAAAAGGATAGTGATTCCGGCACTCAATGATTTGTTTGATGCATATGATTATAGCAACGATCTTGTGCTAGCGTGTACTTCTTCGGAGATCGATGCCGCTGAACTTAGGCAGGGCATCGACTCTGTAACCAAGATTGTTGACGATACTAACGCGGGCGCACCAACCCTGCCTCCCACTCCGAGTCCAGACAGTCCAATGAAATTGGGGATTCGCGGTGAAGGGATCCTGAATGGTACAGATTTGATTAATGGACTCCTGGTTGGGATCGGGCATTATACATTTTTGTCCAATCCACAGAATCACGTTAAGTCCGTTAATGATATTGCTAGTTATGGATTCAATCTATTGAGGGTGTTTTCTAGCCTCCCAAGGAACCCCGAATATTTACCCGGGGCTTGGTGGATTTCTCCATGGGAAGATCCAGATAGATATTTTAGGATTCTCAATGAGACACTATCAGAGTGCAAGAAAAACAGGATTCGACTCCTGTACTGTTTCTTTGATGAAGTTACCAGGACAGATAATGTGAACTTTGACAGGGCCGAAAATACATGGAACGGCAACTCACCATCAAGATCGGAAGCGGTGTCAATTATTGATTATCTTGCTGAATCTTTCCCGGCATCTAATGCAGATGCTTTTTTGCCGGAACTGATGAACGAGCCCCCAGGAGATATGAATACTTGGGACTCTAGTTGGAATTCGTTTCTTGTGAATCATTTGTCCAAGGTTACAAGCAACCCAGTTAGTATTGATTACGAAAACCCAGGAGTGGGAACGGTTCTATGGGAGCACGTCCATCCCGGGTATCATAGTAATGGCGGGCTTACCAGAAACGGCACCAAAGATGTTCTTGATACGCTGAATCGTTGGAGATATCGCTATGCAGAACGCAATTCAGCAGTCCATGTTGGCATCAGCACAGATGGCGTACGAGAAGATCGCATATGGGACACAGAAGAGTTCGCCAGGATGATTACTGGTGAAGGGTTTTCTTGTGAATTGATGATGTCATATCGAGCACCAGAGCGATGGAACGATAACGACAAGAGGATTGTTGAGAGATTTGCAAGGGGGGCGGGACTCTAAGATGAGTGACTTCTGGATTCAAACGATGTCGGGCCGCAAGGTGTGCCTGGACAATATTGATCCATCAACCATTGACGAGATGGATATAGCTCATTCGTTAAGTATGCAGTCTAGGTTCAACGGCCACTGTTTGCGGCAGTACAACATTGCACAGCACAGTCTGTTGGTGTATGAGCTAGTCAAGAAGGCCATCGACTACCCCAAGAGGTTCCCACCTCTTACTGGGGCAGACATTGCCCATGAGATTACCGAACTACAGATCATGCTAGGGGCGCTGCTTCATGACAGTTCAGAGGCATATACTGGGGATATTGTTAATCCATTAAAGAGATTCATCAGAAGCAAAACAACTGCATTTGATGACCTAGAAGAAGACATCACCAAAGTAATCTTTACGAAGTATGATTGTGTAACGACATATTCTCTGGGCCTAATCCATCCTTTGATAAAAGACTGCGACAGAGAGGCCCTAGCTATTGAGAAGAAGTATCTAATGATCCCGATTGCTGACATTTGGGGTAAGTTGCCGAACGTAGACTCCCATCCTCCCATTGATTGCCTATCTCCTGAGAGCGCCAAACACGAGTTTATAAAGGTGTTCAGCCATCTTAGGTCACAAATTAAACTAATGAGAACCATTGATGCCCGTTAACTCGCTCCCATATCCAGAAGAATTTGAGAGAATGGTATACGCCAGAGAGGTGGAACCATCCTACTCTGCCATCGCCAGAAGGTTTGGGGTGAGTCGGGCGTGGGCCAGTAAGTATTACAACAAACAGGGTGTAGACATCCAGACACTCAAGAGGTCTAGGCAGATCACCATCAGCAGATGCGATTGTATTTCTGTCATATCTTCGGGTAAGACGATTAAAGCTGGGGCCGAAACATTTGGGCTGAGTCCATCTCAATATAAGCGCTCCCTAAGAGAACATGGATTGACACAAAGGAAGAGGTTAGATATTCTCAGAGAGATCCACAAGAGACAGGCCAACGAGGAATATCTTTATTTGTGCGACAAGGCCGGTAGGAATCTGTCCTCTCATGACCTAAAATCCCAGAAGAAGCATAAACTATATGGCAGGATTTATAGATTATTTGGTTCGTTTGTGGAGTTCCGCAACCAAGTGGGTGAGGGCAAAAGTGGCTAAGAAAAAACAAGCAGAAGAAAGAAACGTACAGATTGTAATCTTTGGTATTATGCCATCTGGCGAGAGAGTTGATATTATTTCTGCTGGGCAGAACATTATTCTTCCATTTTCTGAAGCGGACACTGTGAGAAAATACATTACAGCCACATTGACCAAGGGGGAAAATATTGGATTTTCCTTTGACGTAGACGATCGTGAGATCGAGAAATTGAGTGTCTTTATTTCTTCAAGTATAACAAGCGTTACAATTGGGATTATGAAGATATAGTGTTGACATTGGTTGTTCTGTGTGATACAAAGGCCGCTAACAGGAGGATTGTCGTGGACAAATTGGAACGTAGAGATAGAATTCGTAATCTGATTAAGTCTCGTGGGAAGCTAGGAGCATTCGTTAGCTCTTGGAATGTCAGCAGATACAGACTAGCTAAACTGACTGATGACCTGCCCGATGGCGAGGTGTTTGATAAGTTCGTTAAAACGTTCTCTGTTGACCCTGGTGAATTTTGGGACGGTGATGATCTCGATAAGATTAGAGCCAGGACAGGGAACCGGGGCCGCCCCGTTGGGGCCAAGGTGCGCAAGACAAAGCTAGTTGAGATTATGCTTTCGTCTAACGACGATGACGACGACTACATTGATGACCTGGATCATTTCTTTTAGATTAAAGATCACGCAATCTAGATATTAGACCTCCTGCCGGGTGTTCCTTCCTGGTTGGGGGTCTTTTTTTGTGCTCTTGACTGTTTAACATTAATAATGTATGGTAATTTCGGAGGTTTAGGTAATGGCGAGTTCCACTGCGGACAAGAAAATTACTGAATTCATTAAAGACTTAAATTCTACAACTCCAAGAAAAAGAGCAAAAAGGGAAGATGGCGTAATCGCCATGTTGGAGTTGTTGGACCCACTTGAGCTAAATAACTTATGTGGGAACGACAAAGAATTCAGGTTAACCGTAGATGCAGAGAACCGCCGTGCCGTTCTCAAGGCACAACATCTTCTTCATCTTGTACTAGAAGAGATGATGTCAGAGGAAAGACTTGAATGCACGAATCTTGATGACCTGAGAAAGACAGCAGATGCTGCTGCAAAGATTTCCCAGCTTCTCAATAACAGGCCCACTGCCATTGCAGGGAAGCCTGACTTAGATGAATCAAGTGATGACGACATTACCAAGAAACCACATTCTTCACTTACCGATGATGAATTGGCAGTGATGATGAAGAGAGCCCAGGACAACAAGCAGAGGCTAGAAAAGAATATTGGTCCTGTTAGGTTACATAAGGATAAGTAGTGGCAGAGAAGAAAGTATTCAAACGCAAGGGTAGTTCTAGTTGGCTAAAAGATAGCCAATACTACAATCCTGCCAGGCTCAAGTTCGCCAACAAGAAGGAGCGCGAAGAGTTTATCGGACAAATGCTTCTTGAGGAATCCCTCATGGAGGAGAGTATGATCCGCCAGGCCAGGGTGGATCCCTGTGTATTCATTGAATACGTGATGAAGGACGATAGCCCTGATAGTGGGAACAGGAAGATTGAATTAGCCAAGTTCCAGAGGGATCAACTTATCCCACATTTTATGGACAATCCGAATGCCATTGCCGTGATCCCAAGAGAACACGGCAAGACCACAATCCTGATTGGTTTGATCCTGTGGTTGATCGGCAATAATCCAAACATTCGTGTGAAGCTGGTCTGTAACTCAGATGACAACGCAAAGAAGCGATTAGGTAAGATTGTTACCTACATGATGCACGATCCTGATTTTAAGAAAGTGTTTCCTGACATTAAGCCAGATCCCCGTGCCTCATGGACCAAAACAGCTATTACGGTGAAGCGTGACACAATTGCTGTAGACCCAACCATTGAGGCGTGTGCAGTTCTTTCTACGGCTACCGGTGGACGCGCTGACGTTCTGCTTGTAGACGATCCGGTTGATGCTAGAAATACCATCCAAAACCCAGCACTCCAGAAAACAGTTAAGTCTGTGTTCAAGAGTGTGTGGATGAATATTCTAGTGCCCAATGGAAAGATTTGGTATATTGCTACTCTTTGGAGCAAGGCAGATCTCACTCATGAACTGATGAAGAACAAGAGGTTCAAGACCCTCAAGATTGAGGTTGGGCCTGACTACCAGACAATTTGGGAAGATCGTTGGCCCAGAGAACGACTTGTTGAAAAGAGGGAGTCTATTGGCTCCGTTGAGTATGACAGAAACTTTAGACACCTTGTTGTATCAGATGAGGACAGAATTTTCTCTGACTATGTGTTGTCCAGACTTCCCAACGACAGACTTGGGATCGAGGATATACCAGATAGCTGGAGTAAGTTTGGGGGTATCGACCTCGCCATATCAAAGAGACTAGATTCAGCATACACAGTAATGTTTACAATTGCAGTAAACCCAGAGAATAATCACAGAGTTGTGTGTGAGATTGCTAGGGGGAGATACTCGTCCCCAGAGACAGCACAGATGATTGCTCGTCAATTCGACAAGTGGAAACACCAGATGATTTATCTTGAAACAAATGGTTACCAAAGAGCAATCAAAGAATGGATGGAAGTAGCTGGTTATAGTATTATCCCAATGAGGTCATTTTTCACTGGTGCCACCAGCAAAATGGACATTGCAACAGGTGTTAGCTCTATTGGTGTAGAGATGGAAAATGGCAATTGGGAAATACCTATGAAAAACCATGAAGAATCTGGTATGATAGGTGGAGATCAATGTCGATGTTCTTTCCATAAATATCTGACTGAATTGAGACATTATCCACTTTCTGAAACTACTGATATTGTTATGGCTTCTTGGCTTGCCCGGGAGGCAGCTAGGCGTTACCGGGGGGGATCATTCATTAGGGTTATAGGTGAGAGCGATCCAGAAGAGGATCATGTACCTGCGCCTAGACTGATTGACAGCATTGACAGCCACGGCCCGCTAGAGCGGTTAGGAATTTTTTAATGGGTTTTTTTGATAGAACCAATAAGCCATTGTCGGTTACTGCAAAGATCCTTCACAAAGAAGAGAAGGCTTCTGCGCAAACACCACTGGTGTCAACTAGTGCAGTAGATGTTAGCAGCTCCAGTGTTGACATTGATTTCCAATCTCTTCCCGACTTTTATTCAACATCTTGGGTTTATGTATCCGTTAGCAAAACTGCAAATTCATGCTCTTGTATCCCAATTAAGGTTTTCAACAAAGAGATCATCACGAGAGAGACTGAAACCAAGGATGCACAAGGGAATGTTGAAACAGTAAAGTTCGAAGAGGAAAGGATAAGCAGGGTCCACGGGGCAAGACTAGAGCGACTATGGAAAAAGGCCAACCCCAACATGAACGGCACAGACCTCATACGGGATCTTGTGTCCTACATGTTCTTGACCGGACAAGGGATGCTTGAGGTTGTCAGAGACGGGAACGATTCTCCATCTGAGCTATACATTATTGACCCCAGAAGAATGGAGCCGATTCCAGATCCCAAGACCAAGATCAAGGGGTGGAAATATACAGTCAACAATAAAACGATATTTCTTGATAAGAGGGACGTAATCCATATCCCATTTTTCCATCCAAGTAATAATTTCTGGGGGTACCCCACGTCTAAGACCGCCAAGCGCAGGGTACTGACAGATGAGAAGGCCCTTTTGTTTAGGGAGAGATTCTTTGACAATAACGCCCTTGTCACCGGAGTCCTTGAGACCGATCAGGAATTGACCGATCCTCAATACAAGCGAGTAGATAAGTTCTGGTCACAAACATATGCTGGTGTCCGTAATTCACATAAAGTAGCTATTCTTGAGGGGGGCTTAAAGTTCAAAGCCATCTCACACAAAGCTCAAGAGATGGAATACAATGCCGGTAGGGAGTTTCTCAGGGATGAGATTTTTGCCATTTACGGCATGTACCCTGCGGTTGTGGGGATGAGTAAGGGCTTGAGTTCTGGTGAGATCGAGCAGCAGTACAAGATGTATTACCAGGAAACAATTATGCCCATCATGAAGCTGATTGTATCCAAGATTAATGAGTTCTTCTTTGGTGATGCGCGATTTAACAATAGGCGGCAACAGCAGTTTGCTATGTTTGACTTTTCTGAGGTGCCCGCAATGCGCGGTGACATTGAGGCTGAGTCTCGCATGGCTGCTCGTTATGTGGATCGTGGAATTATGAAGATCAATGAAGCCAGGGCTTCGTTCCTGCATATGCCATCTGTTGAGTGGGGAGAGCATTTCTTCAAACCAATGAATCAGGAGCTTTGGGTCCCCGGTCAGACTCCCGTACAGGAAGGCGAGAACCCCAGTGGTGGACCGGGAACGTCCCCTGGCAACGATGGAACACAACCGGGGACAGAACCAGATCGAGGCCCCGGGGAAGACCCTGAAATTGATGTTGGTCAAACTTAATGATATTATGTGGACTTTTATGTATTGTCGTGATATATTCTTTTTAGACTTTTAAGGAGGGTGGGTTTTGGATATTACTATTCCCTTTAGTACAGAAACTCTAGGTAAGGACATTCTAGGTGATTTTAATATTGATGGGAAAGGTATGTTCTTTGCTCCCATCCAGAAAGCACTAGGAGATAACAGTACCGGCACGGTAGTTAGGGGCATGGCCTCTACGTCAGATGAAGATAGGACTGGAGATATTGTCCTACCGGATGCGTTCCGGTCTTCCATTGAATTCTTCATGAGCAACAATCCCCTGATGTTTCTTAACCATAATTGGGACGCACCAATTGGTAGAGTTACGTCGGCAGAGATTACCTCGTCTGGGTTGGCAATTGTAGGTAAGTTGGACGATGCCGCTGACAATCCAGAGGCAAAGCGTGCGGCAGGGTATGTGGACCGTAACCTGTTGAATGCGTTTAGTATTGGGTTCAGGATTCTGGATTTTGATTTCCGTATGGATCCACATGACGAGTTTTCGATTGTGGGCATGATCATCAAGGATCTTGAGTTGCTTGAGGTTTCTCTTGTAACCATCCCTGCTAACCGCAATGCGACGACAAACTCTTTCAAGATGTTTGGGCAGGTTGGTAGCGACCTCCAAGCCAGGAAGATGGCAGAGCACAAGAAGAATCTTGAACACAACGAGACCAAGAATCTAGTTGTAGAGATTGAGGAGATCCAAAATATTACTACAGAGACTAAAGAGATCGAGGAAAATTCCCCCAGGGGGGTTGCCGAGATCAAATCTGATTTGTATGGCATTCTTTGTGATGATGACTTTGGGACGCTTGAGGAAGACGAGGAGCTTTCGCGGGCAGTAAAGTATTCAGAGCTGGCCCTTGAGCTAGACAGTTCCGGTCTGCATTGCCCCCACTACAGGAAACATACGAAGATGGAGATCAAGGAGATTCTTGACGGTAAGCGCTATGAGTTCCAACTCTTTTTCGCAGATGACGAAGAGGTTATGGTTTGGGAGAATACTTCCAATGAGATTCATAAGCTCAATGAAATGCCGAGAATGATCAAGAATCACATCAAGTCTACGGATACCTACAACAAGCTATCCGAGATTAATACACTAGTTAAATGGTTTAATAATTGTAATGCACTTGACAATACCGAAATTGAAGTGCATAATGTTGATAATTCTTTGGAAGACGAAACTACCGAGAACGTAGTCAAGTCGCCTGAAACCGAGAAGGTTGAAGTTCCATCCAAGAATACCGGTGGTGAAAGTGCGAAACTGGAACTGGCCGTAGCAATCAAGGGTGTGCTGGACAAGCTAGATAGCATTGAGAAGGCACAAAAGGGACGAGATACCCAGGTAAACGTGCTGATTGAAAGAGCAATCAGCCAAGCTAAACTTTCAGGAGATTTGTAAATGTCTGACGAGAATGTTGTCACTATTGATGACCAGCTTGTCGAGGCCGTTAAGGACATTAATGCTAGGTTGAAGGGACTTGAGACCGGTGCGGTTGAGAGTCGAGAAGCTGAGATTAATGCTGCTGTGCAGAAGGCTATTGCCGATCATGCAGAGCGGACCACTGCGACCCGCAAGACTGAGGATGAGGTTGAGTTTCAGGCCACTCAGGCCAAGGCTAGTTACAAGAGCTTTGTTAATTCGAGAACTGCTAAGGGATCTGACAACGAAGAGGCGCAGCGTCTTAATGATGAGCTGCTTCTTATGTCCAAGATCACCCAGCGTCCGGTCCAGTCCCTCAAGGGATTCGGTGAGTTTAATGCTCTAATGAAGACCTTGTATACGTCCAACACGGGCGGCGGCGAAGAGTATATTCCTACCCTTCTGTCCAACCGTCTTGCTGAGAAAGTGCGTCTTGAGCTGCGGGTTGCCGCGCTTTTTGATGACTTTGTTATGCCTTCGCAGCCCTTCGATTGGCCGCTGGAAGGTTCCGATTCTTCGGCGTACCTCGTCGGTGAGTCTACCAGCGTAATTGTTGGTGCTACTGTTATTGCTAATTCGGATCCTGGCACCGCCAAGGTCCAGTTCTCTGCTGTGAAGCTCGGTTCCAAGACAATCTTCTCTGCCGAGGTTGATGAGGATTCTTTGATCCCCATTATGCCGTATGTTGAGAAGAAGATTGCTCAGGCCATGGCTAACGCCGTGGAAGATGCGATTATCAACGGTGATACTGCTGGCACACATCAGGACTCTGATGTTCTGTCTGCTGCCGATCATCGGAAGGCTTGGGATGGTTTGCGCAAGCTGACCAACGCTGGTGCGAAGGTGGCTCTTACTACTTTCAGTGAGACCAACCTCCGAAGCATCCGTGGCAAGATGGGCAAGTACGGCGTCAATCCCCGTGATCTTGTGTACATTGTGTCGCCTGCTGGATACAACAAGTTCCTTGATCTGGATGACGTGACTACTCTGGATAAGTATGGTCCCCAGGCGGTTGTGATTACTGGCGAGCTTGCTAAGTTTGACGGTATTCCTATCATGATCTCTGAGTTTGTGCGCGAGAACCTCAATGTGACTGGCGTGTATGACGGTATTACCGTTAACAATACTCAGGCGATTCTGGCCCGACCCGATCAGTTCCTTATTGGACGGAGGCGTCAGCTTACCGTTCAGTCCGAGAAGCTGATTGAGGAGGATCAGGTCAAGGTTGTGGCTCATGATCGGCTGCACTTCCGCCATATCAACGAGACGCCTACTGCGTCTAACTTCGTTGGTTTGGGCAATGACGTGGCTGTCTAAGTAGTCTAGGTTTTACTCTAACAGGAAGGCGGGGTGTTATTGCCCCGCCTTTCTTTTTGTGGTATGGTAATCTTGATTATTTAGGAGGTAATCCGTAATGCCGAAATATGGACATTTGGTTCGCTGTACTGCTGATTGTGAGAATTACGTTAAGGATGCCGATTACACTGTGGGGTTGAACATTACAGAGCATGAGGCAAATCGAGTCTTTTCTGAACACCCTAAGTGCTGGACGGTGTTGAGGTTTAATTCTAAATTTAAGGATAAGAACCCAAAGCCAAAGTCCAAGGCAAGCAAAGAGAAAGTTGAGGATACCGTGGACGAGCCCGTGCAGTCTGATGTTGCCGATGTAACGGAGCAGATTGAGATTCCAGAGGTAAAGACTACTGGCCTGAAAAGCCCCGGTAAGACGTATAAGCCAGCGTGGTCAAGCCACAATCTATCTGACAAGGACGATTAATGTCTCTTACCTTTGTAACCATTCAGGATTTAAGGCTCCATTCTGGGCTGACCGTTGGTGATTCCAGCAATGACACATTGCTGACGGACTATGCAGAATCATCTGAGGCTGAAATCCTCAATATGGTCCCAAGGTTCAAGGGCAGGATCTGGAATCAGCCGCTGTTTGTTGCGGCAGAGACACATGATCACCAGCCCAATGATATGTCGCCGGATGATTCTATTGTCCTGAAACATTATCCCGTGGCTTCTGTGGCGGGTGTCACCGATCTGAGCACTAACCTGCCCGTGAACACTGGTAGCTATTTTGTTAGGCCAGATGAAGGCATGGTGACATTCTTTCCCACTGACATTGATGTTGTGCTGGATACTATTTCTCCGGGGTTGAACACATCTCGTTTCCGCCCTGGCCTGGCGAGGGGCAAGCGTAAGTATACGATTTCATACACTGTTCCTGCCATGGAGACACCGGCAGACCTAAAAGGACTTGTGCTTAGGAATGCCAGGAATGAGTTTTTAGCTAAGGGTATTCCTGCCAATGTTCGATCCATCAAGGTTGGTGACATGGAGGTTGAGAACGAGCCCTCTGGCCGTAGGCAGGCGTATTTTACTGATTCTGAATTCAATGTGATCAGAAGGTATATGGACTTTTATAGACATTCTACTGCGTTGTAACCATGTTAGAACTTCCAATCCCAGATTTTTTCCGAGTGAGTATACCCTTTACGGTATATAGGAAAACCGACTTCACATTGGATAGTGGAGGAGGCATTGCCGTTATTGGCGCTGGCCTGACCAGGCAACCGGATTCTCCGGCAAAGCAGTTGACCATTATGACGGGTGGTGGCGTGGGTGATTTCCCTGTTGATCTAACGTTTACTGGCACAGACGAAGACAATGTAGGTATCGTAGAAACGGTTACGTTTACGGACAATGGATTCAAGATTACCAGCAAGGTATTTAAGACAGTAACATCTATTGGCACAGTGGTGCCTGGTGGGTATTCGGATTCGGCTACGTTTACGATCCAGGCAAGAGCCAGAGGGAATGAGCCAATCTTTTCAAAGGTTGCAGTAAAGGCTGGGTTTAATCCAAGTTTCCAGCCAACTACAAATTTGATTGACAAGATTAGATATCCCACTTCCGGCATGGAAGAAGAAGCGCACTCTGAGATCTACTTTAATAGAGATGAGTTCACTCCTATTTTGAGGGATATTTTTTCTAGTTCAGATTTGGGTGATTGGGAGGTTATTCATATTGCAACTTGGTTGCAAAGCCATTATAAACTTAGAGCAAAGAGGTTGTAAAAATCCCGCTCGGAGGATAGATGTCAAGAAACGTCGATAAATATCTCAAGAGAGTCAAGAACAATAACGACAGAGAGAAGTTGCTCAGAGAGTCGATCTTGTTGTCTGGTTATTTCAATGTTAATGATCTTGAGATTGACGATCATTTGAATTTCTGTATTGATATGACGTTCAATCCAAAATCCACAAGCTATGCAGAAGCGTTGATCACATCAGACATTGATACTGTAATTGGCAAGATCGTGTGTCAGATTCTTGACATCATGATTGTTTCGTCAAGGCTATTCCCAAAACTCAAGTACAGGTACGAAGCCTTCAAGGTGGCTGTAAACTACCACTCAGACGCCCCCGGTGAGTCGTGGCAGCTAGGCTTCTGGACACACAGGGATGCAATCTTGAAGATCAAGTTATCGAGGGAGTTCAAGGAACACGGGATCAAGAACAAAGAGGTTATCACCTCCTGGCTAAAACAGACCAACATGAGTACATACAAAGAACCTGTAGCACAGGAAATGTTGGCATGAATGTAATTTGTATTCTTTATGATTCTCTCAGACAAGATTGTGTACAAAGATGCCCATCTTTTGTGGAACTAAAGTCAAGAAGCCTGTATGTCTCAGACATTATGGCTGCATCTACTTGGACCAAGACATCCATAGCATCAATTTTCGCGGCAGCATATCCGGTAGAACACGGTGTGTATTATGAGAATAGCGTGTTCCCCGATCAGGAGACATGGCTTCATAAGCTCAAATACTCACTGAGTACGAAAACTACTGGTATTAGCTCTAACCCGTGGATCATGGAAAAGTTTGGATTCAGCAAGTTATTTGATAATTTCAAGTATGTGAACTGGGATCCTCACAGTCCAACGATTGGTTCAGAGAAATGCTGTGATACAAAAATATACAGCATGCTGAAAAAGATGTTCAGTGAGCACACATCTAACAACTTTGTATATACTCATATGATGAGGACGCACCAGCCATATCATGCCAATTCTTATTGGGCGGGAGTTCAGGCTTGTGGTCAGCAAGTCCTTGATTTCATTGACTTTATTGACAATGGCCCCAATGCGGACAACACAGTTGTCATGGTCGTGTCTGACCATGGTGAATCACTAGGTGAGAACGGGTTCAATTTTCATTCAGATAGTGTACAGCACGTAGAGGCGAAGGTTCCCATGTTCCTGTACAGCAAGGGATCCGCCCAAAGTATGGGGACAGTGATGGATGAGTTTGTTGGGTCCAATGTTGATATTGGTCCTACCATTCTTGACATCTTTGGCCTGGGCGAAGACGTATTAGAGTCCTTTCTTCCTGGTATCAGTGTATTTGACAATCCAGATCCAAATAGAATCAGGATCATTGAGTCACATGCGAGAGGCAAGACGGGCATGGGGAGGAAAACCGCCATTGTCCAGGGGAATAAAAAGACAGTATTTCACGGCGACAAGCTAGAGTATGTTTGTGACCCACACACAGAAGCCAGGATAAAATCAATAGGATCAACTAGTGCTATTGCAACTGAGATCTTTATGGGGTATAAGGATCATGAAGTAGATGTTTTCAACTCGCTTCCGCAAGAAGATGTGGACCAGATTAAAGTTGAAAACAGCATGAAAGAATTAGGATATCTGTAATTCTCAATGAGGCCGTCAGGTCCGAGGACGCAATGAAAGAAACTACTGTTAGCGTAATTATCCCCACATATAATCTGATTTCTTGTTTGTCCGACTGTGTTGAATCAGTTAGGGCACTTTCTGATTGCAAGATCCAGCTCATTGTAGTGGACAATGCACCCGATGACGAGGGAACAAAGGCATGGTGTGAGTCGTTTGGTGACATTGAATATTACAGGAACACAGTCAATAATTTTCCGTCCGCGATCAATCTTGGGATGGAACATGCTGTTGGTGATTACATTGTCTGGCTGAATAATGACACTATCGTTTGTCCTCATTGGGACTCTCGTTTGATTGAAGCCTTCGCAGGGGGAGAGGCCGCATATCAGATTGAGGTAGGTGCCGTGGGTCCTATTTCAACCACAGTTGGCGGGCCACAAAGAGAAGAGAATCTTGCCTATACAGCAGATGGATATGAGAAGTTTACAGAGGAAATCTATCAAGCACGCAAGGGTGCATATGAGATGAGTGGATTCCTCACAGGGTTTTGTCTCATGGTCAAGGCATCTGCCGCCAAGAAAGTAGGGAAGCTAGATGAAGATTTTGGCATTGATGCACACGGTGGTTTTGAGGACAATGATTATATCACCAGACTTATTCATTCTGGCTACACAGCTATTATTCATCGAGGGGTATTCATCCATCACCAGATGAGTAGAACATTCCGCAAGTTCTTTCCAGAGGACAAAGTGGGGATGGTTAATAAGTCCAGGTTCTACAGAAAATGGAAGGAGATCAATAAGCAGCACAATAAGCTAGCTGTTTGCTATCGTGTTCGTATCCCCAATGACAGACACATGGATTACTTTGAGAGATCTCTTAGTAAGTGTGCATCATTCGCTGATGGTATCGCAATCTTCAACGATCACTCTACTGTAGATAATTTTCACGACAAGGTGAAAGCTGCATGTGGTCCGTGTGAAGTTGTGATCCACGACAAAGAAGGTGATCTATTCAATGAACGTGATGATAGGAATCAGAACATTGATTTGGCTAAGTCTGCGTTCAATCCTGATTGGTTGATTACCCTGGATCATGATGAGATTTTCGAGGATGCCGTAACCCGTCAGTCCTTGGAGAAGCTCATGAACTTCCCTGATCCTGTCATTAAGTCTTATGGATTTCATTTCTGTACTTTCCATAATGATGAAAATAAGTTCCGTAAAGATGGTACTATGGGGAACATGGCTGGGTACAGGATGTGGAGGAACGTACCAGGCAGGAAGATCATTCGTGGGAACAAGATTGGCTTGCACTGCGGCAATCATCCTGAATTCTCTAACCTTGAGAGATCATTCACTAATTTCAGAATCAAGCACTTGGGATACGTTGACAAGGTACAGGACAGAGAGAGGAAGAAAGATTACTACAATAGTCTTGACACAGACAAGAAGGTCAATCTGATTGGCGCTGACAATTATGACCATGTGGCAGATGAGAGCACTCTGAGATTGTACACCTACAAAGAGAACAACGGCGCTGCGCTTGTCCTGATGGTAAAGAACGAGGAGGACTATATTTCTGAGCTGCTAAATCGGCACGGCGCCATGTTCCCAGAGATCATTGTTGTTGATACTGGATCCACCGATCACACTGTTGAACTTTGTAAGTATTTCACAGACAAAGTATATCTATTCAACAAAGAGACCAGGCCGCAGTATTTTGACGAAGATGGAACATTGATGGACCTCTCTGCCCCCAGGAATTTCGGATTAGATCAGGTCACAGAGGAATGGGCCGTAATTCTTGATGCAGATGAATATATCCATAACCCATTGGTAGTTCGTCACATGATGGATGAGAACACAATTGATGCCTATCAGCACCAGATTAAGAACCTCCAGAGGAACGGTCACTATACCATCTCAGAGTCCATCAGGACCGTCAGGATGAGTTCCAAGCTGCGTTGGACGGGTAGGGTACACGAGACAATCGACAAGAAGACAAGCCCCAATTCTGTTGTCACCATCCCCCATGGGCTTGATCATATTCATACTGGATTCCTCAAGTCACAAGAGAAGGTCCATGCCAAACTTGAACATTACTCAAAGTTGCTACGGGCCGACCTACAGGACAACGCAAACAATGCCAAGGCTCACTACGCCATAGGCGCACACTTCATGAACAAAGATAGATGGATTGAGTGTGAGGCTGCGTTCACAATTGCCTGCAATCTAGAGAAGACTTTTTACCCACCTCGTAGGGATCTTTGTTATTACTACATGAGGAAGGGCGCGACACTAATGCAGCAGACACTTGAGTTCCTCCCACAAGACCATACGTTCCGCCCACATGCACAGAAAGTTCTAGATTTTGTTAGAGAGAACTGTGGTGTGTTAAAGGTTGGGAATCCTGATTTGAGCGACAATACGGATGTTTTGGAATACCACAAGATTATGAACAAAATGTTTGCTGATGACAACTACAAGGATATTGTGAAATCTACAGGATTGACAGACCTGTAAGGATAATGTAGAGTTTAATCATGGCAGATATATTTGGATTCAGCAATGTTAAGGGGACAAGCAATAAGAACATTATTACTGCCGGTGACAGTAATTCGGTAATGCAGATACAGGTAGACTTTAGCGAGATTACACAGCTCTTTGCTATCTATAATGAGAATGGAACAATTGCCAGAGGAGCCAGGGCGGCAATTAATCGAGCATTCAAAAAGATGGCAACCACTACACGTACAAGATTGAAGGCAAATACCAACAAGAATAAGTTTGACAACAGGAGAAGTGGACGAAATCTTACATTTAGGCGCAAGGTGATTGTCCCCTATGCAGCAAGGACCGCCAAGGATAGGTCTCACATTACCAGCGGGAATCCACAACTGATAAATAGATTCAATAGTGACATGACTAAGGGCGTTGATATCACCCAACCAACCGATCCAGACAAGAACAAGATTACGGTTCAGATTGGATGGGATCCAAAAGCGACGAGAGTGGGGAATAATCGAGTAGATCTTCGCCATATCCCGGGGGTCATTACCGGTAAACGATTCTCTGTTCCTCGTGACGTATTGACTCTTACTTTGAACGAGGTTGAAAAGAACTTTGATGATATACTCAACAAAGAGATGAATAATTTTATTAGTTCAGATTCGATCAGCCCATTCTCTGCCACAGGCAAGGGGGCCTCTTTGTCTGTTGGCCTCAATGATCTTGGATTCCAGGCAGCCCAGGGAATTGGTGACTTTATTTCGGGTGTGTAATTATGGATAGAGTATTTGATGTAGTCACGACTTCCTTGATGAACGATACATCTGTTACGGATATCGTTGGCTCTAGGATCAGCATGGGACATATTGCAACATTGTCTGAACCTCAGTTCCCATTGGTCACACTTGAGTTTGAGGTACGCGGTGATGTGTTGGTCCCTGGTGCCGTGGTCAGGCCACCCATCCAGATTTCGTCCTGGTCCCTCCGCAGCTTTACGGAAGCGGCAAAGATACTGAGACTGATTGAGAAGAACTTTATTGACAATATGCCCATCCAGAATGATGACTTGAACATTACTCTGTCGGTATTGGGCACACCCACATTCGCTGCATTTTCGGAGGGCGAGAGCGAACCTAGATCATACAGTGGTATCCAGTCTTATGACTTGAGTGTTTGTTTCAAGTAAGAGAGGACTTTATGTCTGAGAACAGTAGCAAGAACAATAGAGGCAAACCCAGGCAAGAAGAGATTGCCAGTATGCCATTTGACAAGCGATGGGAGTGTACTAGGTGCAGTAAACTTCTTGCGTTTGTTGGGTCTGAGGATGAGAATTATCTTAGGATCAAGTACAAGGATCTTTATGTCCACACCTACAAGCCTCACCATATTGGGGTGAACTGTGTGCAATGTGGGCATTATAACGAGATTTCTCAAGAGAATTTTGGGGAGAGATATTCTTTCGACATTAAAGATGATGGTGTCCATTTCTTTGATTCCAAGTGTGAATTTGACAAGCAGGTCTTCACCCAGGAAAACATTGATGATTTTTATATCTTGCTTCAACAGCTATAAGATGCTATATTATTTCTGATTGTGCTTACTTTAAGGGGGTGATTTCTTGGCACTTAATGTTCCTAGTGGAAATGTAAAAAATGTTTCCTTCGGTCCTGGCGTTCTGTTTATTGGCGCTCCTGGTTCTACGCCTACTACAGACGTTGGGTATGTTCGTGGGTCGCAGCTTTCGTTTGCCCGAACTCCTCTTGATCTGAATCAGGGTATGCCTGATACGCTTATCAAGCGCTGGATTACGGCTGAACAGGCTACTCTTACCTTTACTGGTCTTGAGTTGACTCTTGCTAACCTCAAAGACGCCCTTGGCGCTGGCGAGATTAGTGGAACTAACCTTGGACTCGGTGGAGATCTGAATACTGAGGAAAGAGCGGTTATGCTTCGGCATAGCACTCAGGCAGGTTATACTATTTTCGTAGACTTCTACTTTGCCACTCGCGAGGGTGACTTTAGTATGTCTTTCGAGAATGACTTCCTTGAGCTTCCTTTTGGCTTCCGGGCGCTGGAGACAGCAACCGATTGGGCCGGGGCTGCGCTTTCTGAGCAACAGAGGCTGTTCCGCATTCGTCGTTTGGTCTAATTTCTATTCACTCTGAGGAGGGATAACTCCCGTGGATAACACTATCGTCACAGAAGAAGATGTCGTTAAAGATAACCCTCTTGCCAAGGAGCAGGAGATTTATTTTAGTATTCCTGAAACCATCAAGACAATTGATGGCGACCCCAAGAAGGTCAAATATCCTATCTCTTGGAGGAAACAAGAGAACATTGTAAAGATCTTTGCTAGTGCGGTTCAGAAGAACCCATTCCCTAGCAACATGACAAACATTGGTGAGGTTGTAAACTTTGCCGTCAAAACCCTTGGAGATGTCAGTGGCGACGTTACTGCCATTTGCGCCATTATCCTTGACGAGTCTGAGGATTGGGTAATGGACAAGCTGGAGTTCGAGACAGTGATGGAGGTAGTCGTCCCTTTTGTCGTAAAAATATTCTCGACCGTGAACAAGACAGTTCTGAGCGGGACGAAGCAGAAGACAGGATCAAAGCTAGTGAACGCCATGCGCAAGTAAGTCAATATGCTATCACTAGATTTATTCACACTTTCATGTATAATTACAAGGGGTGGACTGTAGATACTGTACTGGACACACCCAAGGAGGTTTTGGATAGATTGTATATTTCCATTGCTAGATCGAACTTTGAAGAATCGTATGAACGGGCCTCTATGGCAGGTGCCAAGCAGGACTCCCTTAGTAATATGAGAAGGAAGTTTGATAATGCCATCTATAAATTGGAGGGCAAATCCGGGGATCAGGTAGAATCACAGATTGACCCAATGAAGCAGATTGATCAAATGAATGCACAAATGGCAATGCTTGGAGGAGGACAATTTATTCCCGTAGTGGATGTTAAATCTGAATAGGGGATGAGTTAAGTGCCAGGACTTAGAGAATTTGCAATTACGCTGACTGCCGATGTCGGCGGGATGGTTCGCGGGATCAAGAGGGGGACTGAGGCATTTGATGCCTTTGGCTTTGAAACTCGCCTTGTTTTAAGGACCATCGGGACAGCAATTACGGCTCTTGGCGCTGGTATCTCTACATTTGTTGCATTTGGTGTTAATGAGTTTAAGAAGTTCGAGAAAGAACTCAATAACTTTACTACTCTTCTTTTTGACGATGCCTCTACAGCAACAAATGAGATTACTCAACTAACAGAAGAGTACACAAAAGCAATTCTCGATCTTTCTGTCGCATCTGGAAAGACTGCCGTAGACCTCGCAAGAGGTTTGTATGATGTTATTTCTGCTGGTTCACAAAGCATTACAGATTCGTCACAAGCAATTGAAGTTCTTACGGTTGCCACACAGTTGTCGGTTGCTGGTCTTTCTAGTGTAGAAACTGCCGCAGATGGTGTAACCACAATCATGAATGCCTACGCTACCTCTAATGTTAGCGCAGCGGAGGCAGCGGATTTCCTGTCAAATACGGTAATTCGTGGAAAGACACGCCTGGACGAATTGAATGGGAGTATGGGTCGCCTAGCGCCTCTCGCATCACAGGTCGGTATTTCCCTCAGAGACCTTTCTATTATTTTAGCCCAGACAACTCGCTCGGGACTCAAGACAGACGAAGCTATCACTTCAATCCGTGGCATTATGCGCTCCTTTATTAAGCCAACGGCTCAAGTTAGAGAAGCAGCAAAACTTCTAGCCATACAGTTGGACGATAGTTCATTTTCCATTGACGTTAATGCCATTAGAACAAAGGGCCTTGTTGGCATTCTTGGTCAGTTGGCTACTCGGTATCGTAGTCTTACGGGCAAGGACCAGGCTGATTTTGTTAATCAGTTGGGTGAGATTTTCCCTCGTATCCGTGGTCTTTCTGGAGGTATCGCATCTCTTACTCAGTTTCTTACTGGTTTTGGTACTGAGCTTGAGCTTGATATTGAGGCCGCAGAAAGAACCGGTACTGCGCTCAAGCAGTTTGAGGACCAGACAGATACACTTGCCTTTGCTACGGATAGACTAAGTAGCTCCATTGCCGCTCTTGCTATTCAATCTGTAGATGGCGCCCTTACTCCAGCTCTCAAGCTTATTACAAATTCATTCACATTTCTCCTTGAGGTTCTGAGAGACATCCCTATTTTGGGAGACTTGATTGCTTTGTTTGCTGGCATTATTGGCCCCATTGTTACAGCAACTGGTGCTATTATCCTTTTTGCTGCCGAAATAGCAATCTTGGATAAGTTTATTCTCCCACTTTTTATTGCACAGATGACAAGGATGGGGATTTCTGTTGGATTGCTCACTCTCGCCACCAATGCTTCCACCTTGGCGCTCAGTCTTTTTGCCGGGGCAGTGAAGACTGGCATCCTTCGTCTCTTTGGGACGCTCCCCACATTCGCGGCCTTTGCTGCTGCTGCGTTCCTTGGCGTAAAGGCCCTCGGCGCCTTGTTGGATGTATTTGTTGAGTCGAAGGACGTTCTCACCGAAGAAGAGAAGTCTGTTATTTCGATTTCAGAAAATATCAGAGACAATGTCCAGAGGATCAAGGACTTAGAGGAGGCGAAGAAATCGGCCCTGCTTTCATCCGAAGAGAAGATAAACCTTGATACTAGAATTAAAAATCTAACCGAAGGAATAACAAAGGCTCAGTTGGATCTAAACGAGGCAATTGAGGCGACTCCGGCAGCCAAAGCCAAACAGCTATTTGAGGATCTTACTGAGACTTTTAATCTAATTAACAATCTTGGAGAAACCAAAGGCGATGGGTTCTTCGCCCAACTAAAAGATGCCTTTACTGGCTTCCCCGAACAGCTCAAAGGTTTGTTTGAGCTATTCAAGATTTCTGGAGTTACGCTTGACGTGACCGAGGCTCTTGCAAAGGTTGAGGCAGACAGAGCCGCTGCTAGAAAGAAATTCAATGAACTGGAAGCTATTGCGTTTGTTGAGTCCGCAACCTTTAGAGAGGAGGAACTTGAAGACATAACAAACGCCCTGAGACTTGATGCTGAAAAACTTGAGGCACAGAAAGACGCGCTAGGTGCATCCGATCTAAGACTTGAGGCTCTTAACAAAGAAATTGATTTGGCTAAGGCTCTTGCGAAGGATAAGAAGAAGTCAGAATTTGATCTTGCAAAGCTCGAACAGGATAGGGCAAAGGAGGAAACCAAACGAGCTGAGATAGTACGCAAACTAAATTCTGAGATTGCTCAATCCAATGCCGCCATTCTTGCATCAAAGGCAGAGGAGTTTGCGATCAATGTTGGCATCCTCCAGCAGCAGGCAGAGAAGACACTCTCGCTTGAGGATGACCGGATTGCCCAAATTGGTTTGGTTCTTTCTATCGATGCCGAGATTGATGCGAGAGAGGCCGCGCTTGTTGCTCTTAGGGCATCTGTTAAGGAAGAGAGGGCGCTTGCCCAAGACGCAAAACTAACAGAACAGGCGACACAGGCTAGAGTTGGCGCCATCCAGGCAAATATTAATAAATCAAAAGCAGAAATCGAAGCCCTAAAAGAGAAGAAGAGACTAGAACTAGAAACACTAGAGATTCTGAGGGATAGAAACAGAGAGCTAGAGCTTTCCAGAGAAAAACGCCTTGCAGAGATCGATGTTGACAGGATCAGGTTAGATATTGCCTCTAAGATTACAGGCGTAGAGGAAGAACAAAAACAAATTGAGATTGAGTTAACAAAACTAGTTGCCGAAGAGTTACGACTCAGGAATGATCTTCTGGATTCAGAGTTTACTGACGTAAAAGGGAACGAAGTAAAGACCAGAGAACTACAGTTCCAAAGAGATGCTCTTATCGCACAAGCAGAAGCAGCCGATAAGTTAGTTGGACTCCTTACTCGATCTTCTTTCCAGCGTGGGTTGCAGAACATCTCTGATGCGATCAAGAATGCTAAGTTTGATTTTGAGGATCTTGCAGATCTTGTCATTGGCTTTGCTGGTGACATCAAGGGTGAGTTGACTAGCTCTCTTGAGGGCTTAATATCTGATGCTATTTTTAGTCCAGAGGCCAGACGCGCAATTAAGTCTGAGTTTGACCAGACCATGCGTGATCTCAGGACTAGTCATGCCGAAACACTGACTGAGATTGCCAAGCAAAGAGCCGCCGATCTTGCAAACCTCCAAGAGGTAGAAGCCGCAAAGCGGCTTGAGATTGGACAGACCCTTGGCCTTCAAAGAGAGGAACTTCGCAAGGAACTCCTTGGTGAAAGAGGAGAACGCATTGAGGCATTCCGCGATGAGAAGGACGACCTCAAAGATGCACTAAATGACGGGATCGAAGAGAGAAGAGAAGCGTTTAACAGAGAGATTACAGAACTCAATCGACAGCTTGCCGAAAAGGAGATCAAAGAGGAGGATTTCAACAAGAAGGTTGCAGAACAGAAACGAGAACTGGCACAGGACATTCTCGATATTGAGTCTGATAATGCAAAAGATTTACTTGACGCCAGAGAGACATTCAATAACGATATTGTTTCTTTGGACGAGGATAGAGAACAACAGCTTGCCGCCCAGCGAGCAGAGTTTGCAGCCGAACTTGAAACACAGTTTTCGGAGTTCGTTGGGGCAAGGGCAGATATTGAAGATACGTTCAGGTCTGATCTTCTGACTTCTCAGGAACAATTCCGCACAGATGTTGCACAAGCAATGATGGATCTACAATCCGCTCTTGAGGAGCAGGGAGACCCCATTGCTAATTTCTTTGATAATTTGTTTGCTGGCATCATTGGTAATTTTACTAGCCTACTTGCCCAGATTGGGGGCGGTCTTATTACTCAGGGGTTTGGTGCTCTTGCTAGTGCCATCGCCCCGGGCGCAGTCAGCGCCTTTACCACGGCTGTTGAGGGGACCGCGATTGGCGATGCGCTAGTTACTGGGGCAGGAGCCGCCGCAGCGACTACACTCTCTACTACAACTGCGGCAGGAGCCGCCGCAGCGGGCGGGGGTGGACTGGCGGCATTTGATGTGGCTGCCCCCGCCAGCTTAGGTGCCCTGGGGACAGCCGCCATTGCAGCTATCCCCTTTGTCGTTGCCATTGTTGGCCCTATCATTGCAGAGGCTCTTGGTTTTGGTGTCCCAACAAGAGAAGAAGAGATTGAGGCTCAAGTTGCTGCTGGTTCTAAGGTTGTTATTGGTCAGTTTTTCGACCTGTTCTCTGACGCATTTGAATCACAAGATCTTAGTTTGTTTGACTTTGGTGAGGGGTTTGGGCCTACCGCTGCACCCACCTCCACTAACAACAGGACTGGACAAACATTCGATATTGGTCCCAGTATTGATAATCCACTAGATATTCTTATCAATTCCATTTCCCCCAGCTCTGCTGGTGCGGGTGGCCTGCGTGGCTCCGAGCAGGCCATTCAGGAATTGTTCTTTGGACCCAACTTTGAGAAAGGCCTAGAGCTTTCAATCGGTGTACCTATTAATAATATCGCTGGTGATATTTCAAGAACACTTGAAGCTATCGGACTCAAGTTTGCAGGGTTCCTTGGGCTTGCGGGGGAAGAGGCCAGACAGTTTGCGGGCAACTTTGGCGCTTCGTTTGCCGAGTCCGTTGCGGCTGCTGGTGGTGGCATTGAGGAATTGCTCGGCGCTATCAGCGTGCTCGAACAAGAGTTGGGGGTTGATGGCGCAACTCTGAGAAACATTAACAGGATTCAGGATAGACTTGTAGACCAACTTGACCCCGGTGTATTCCAGGGATTTAGAAACAATATCATTACAGAACTCAAGGCACTTGGAGTTGACGTTGACGAATTTGCGTCTACCGAATTTGACCTGAATTTTATTGCCTCGGCACTTGAGGGGACAAGCGTTAGTGTCGAAACATTTCTGGATCTTATCATTGGTCAGATCGACCGCCTTGGCCCAGAGTTTGTTGATCTGTCTGGTATTGCTTTTGAAACTGGTCAGGCAATGCAGCTTGCGGTTCGTGATGGGTTTGGTGACATTGCCAGCATCACAGGGGAACTAACACCAGAACTACAGGCCAATCTACAGAGCAATATCGGTATCATTCAGGACATTGCAGAAGAGTCTGGGGCAGCCGCATTGGGTGTTGTCAATGCTATCTTCATTAAGATCACTGAGATTAGAGATAAAGCACAAGCTGTGTTAGACGAACCAACGTCAACCCCAGAAGATATTGCTGCGGCCACTCAGGCAATCATGGACGCCGACGTTGCCCTTACTGAGCTACAGGCACAGGCAGAATCTGGTGAGTTTGATTTTGCTGCTATCTTTGGGGATCTAGGATTACAAGGTGAAGAACTTCGCAAGTTCATCGTTGGCATAAGCAAGGAGTTACAGACAGCATTTACTGACCTCACCACGTTGAGCGAGGAACAGCTTGATATCCTCATCAAGAGGGGTGTCATTACAATTGAGACAAAGACTCTTGAGTTGCAGAGAAGATTGTTAGAAGCTGTTATAGATATCGATACAGTTGTTGTCGGGGTAACCAGTGATGTTGTTGCTCTCAACGGAGGTACCCTCAATGAGCTTGAGAGTGCTGTTACAACCACACAGCAGAACATTGCCACCGAAACCGTGAACGCACAGGCTCAAATTACAGCGTCAGCCGACATCATCACAGAGCGGTTTGCGCCTGACGGGGACCTTGTGGGACACATTGTCGAGATGGGCCAAGTGGGAGTACAGGCCGGTGAGGACATCGAAGAGGCATTCATCGGAACAGATGGTGTCATTTTCGCAGGCATTGAGGCGTGGGACGGTATAAAAGAAGCCGCCAAAGAAGCTATCGAGGGCCCCGGGGGGATGATTGAATCTGTTAATAATCTTGCGCTGGCTATCTCTTCCTTGCCTACAATTGATTTGAGTACAGAGTTCGATGCTGCCAAGGTTTTGCCTGGCGGTGGGGCCCCCGTTTTCAATCCATTTGCCAATACATTCACCCCAATCAGCGATGACGAGCAGAATGAGACCGACAACACATCTAAGAGCAAGACTATCAACATTAATCTGAACGCCCCCAAGGCCAGGGTTGTCGATAGAGCATCCTTCAATGAATTTGCCAGAGACATCAAGGATGAGATTGAAAGAATTGACAACAGAAGAAGAAGTGTCTAATGGCTATTTCCGCTGGTACCCCACCGTTCTCTCTAAAGAACAGATCGCCAAGGTTCATGAAAAAGAACAAGGCGAATTCTGGCAACATAACTGTTGACAACAATCTATGGGGGCACCTAAGCACAGCACAGAAGTTTGGTTCCGGTTGGGCAGAGATGAATGTCCGCACCCCCATGTGGGGGAGTGCCGCAGGCGTTACTGAGGCAGACTATGTTGTTCAGATTAATGATAGTCTCCCTGGTGCCACGCTCGGAACCGCTGCATTCAGATGGGGGAAGGAGTATAAAGATCGTTCTGGATTCGCGTGGATGAGTGCAGGAGAAACGATTGTAGAACAAACTGTTTACAACCTTGAGAACGGTGTTCAGATCGTATTTACTGCCGGAGCAACTACACCAGATTTTGTCGCCAAGGACCGATGGCACTTTCAGGCACTTAGGCCATTCGGACCAGAGAAGATGCTGGACTTTGATCGCAGTAAGTGCTGGAGAAGCAGGCCAATAGATACTACTACTCAGATTGTGATTGACCTGAGCAATGAAGACGATAAGCAGACAAATTGTCTGATACTATATGATCACAACTTTGGTGCTGGCACTACGATTACATATAGTTTTGGTGCAGGCTCTGTTTCTATCAATGGCGACTCTGTTAACAAAAGAAATGTAATATATTTTGACACAACACAGCCACTGCATACAATCAACATTGATTCCGGTGGTGACAGTATTCCTTTCCACCAGATTGGGTATCTATATCTGGGTGCTGCATTTGAGCTATTCAGACACAGAGATATCCAGTACACGAGAGTTGACGCCAAAGATGGCGACCGGGGAGAACACAATATCAAGAAGATTGATTACAAGAAAGATGTAATCAGGATGTCTTTCACACTCATGGAAGAAGGGTTCGTCTCTAATCGGACCCAGCTGGTCCCTAGTGGCAAGGGTGATTTTGAAATAATGGTTGACTATATCGAACAGATTATTGAACCCAACACATTTGAGGAGCCTGCATTCATCCACTTCAATCCCAGTGTCCCTTGGGACTTCAACATGTATTTCCTTGAGAATCCAAGCATCACTTCTACTTCCAACTTCAAGGATCTATTTGACTTCTCGTTCGATCTTGAGGAAGTCAGAAGGCAGAGGTTGAAGTAATGCCAGCTCTAGTTGTAGAAACATTGACACTAGACAACAGGAATCTACGACCCAGGTTCATGAAGAAGAACAAGGTTAATAGGTTCAATATTACAGCAGATTCCGCAGATGGGTTTTGCACTAAGCCAACAGCCAATAAGGTGGGCTTGGCCGATCTATATGTTTCGCAAACTTTGTCTGGGGTGCTTGGGACAACAGAGGCAGAATACACAATCAGCATAGACAGCACTACGGCGGGGACCTCTGTTGGTGCCGCCACCTATCGTGTGGGCATGCAATATTCCGACGTTAGCGGTATGACTTATACGGCTTTCAGTGTGCCCACCACAACCAATTCAACTACATTGAATGGTGATGTAAGGTTTGTATGGGCCGCTGGTTCTACGAATCCTGATTTTATTGTTGGAGACCGTTGGACGTTCCAGTCAAGATTCCCCAATGGACCTGCCGCAGCCTCTATTTATCATCGAGATATGAAGTTCTATGGACCCCCGGGCCAGACGGTCAACACCATTGTAGTGGATCTGAGTGCCTCTCAGGACAACACAGTGAACACCCTAGCCATTCTGGATCATAACTTTGGGCCTGGCACTACCATAACCTACACCGTAGGGGACAAGACACATTCAGTAGAGGGGGATTCTGGTGGTAAGAACATTTTGTACTTTGAGAACACCACTCAGCCGCTGCACACAATTACCATTGACGCCACTGGCGACAGCATCAGTCAGCATGAGATTGGTTATCTATATCTTGGTGAGAAATTTGAGTTTTCCGATAGGCGCAGAGATGTAAAGTATACTTTACTGTTTGATGCGCTTGGAGACTACGGGCAGACACTTGCAAGGTTTACGGATTACACCAAAAAGGTTTACTCTCTCACGTTCCCATTGGTTGAGGGGGTATCGTCTAACACTGATGCTGAGAACTACATGGCTTTCAGGGACGAACTGGTGAAGTCTCAGAGCTACGAGGAACCACTGCTGTTCCATCCCAACCCTACCGATACCAGAGAGTTTGGTTTGTACTTCTTTGACGATGATGGATTTGTGAGAGATAATATATACTTGAATTTGTTTAATTTGACATTGGACTTTCACGAAGTGCCCAAAGAGGTACATAGCTAATGGCCCTCAATACTCTATCTATCCCCAATGGCTCTCTTGTTTTCGGGAGAGAAAGCCGTGCTAGGCCATATGTTAACTTTTGGTTTGGGACCGACTTAGGGTTCCGTGTGTTTGGACCATACTCCACGGACAGTATTCTTGAGAATCCCAGAGGATCCAGTAGGGCCTTGATGTCTCAGTTCAATAACCTCATATCAGATGGGGACATGCAGGACCCAGGCGTGACTAACTGGACTAGCTTTAGTGGGGGTACGCGGACCAAGGAGATTGACGGGACGAATGGCAATGTTCAGGTGATGAAAGTGACTGATGTTTCTGGTGTCTTTGGTGTTGAGCAAACATTCACACCCACAGAATCACTGGTTGGTAAGAAAATCATTGTCTTTGTCGAGGGGAAAAGCGCAGGGGATGCGCGTATTTTCGTCAGTTTGAGATACAATGGTGAGGATATTTATGACGTAGATGAGTCTATTTCTGAGTTTGATACAGAATACCAGACAGGAGTGACTAGGTTTGTGGTTCCCCTTGAGGCAGAGGGTGAAGACATTACTGTCAGAATCTTTTCAAATCCACTAGGTACATTTTACGTCAGAAACATCCTGGTTGCAGTTGACCCATCGAACATGTCCAATCCCCTGATAGATAGTCGGTCTTCTTTGGTGAGTGGGCCACAGGTCACTATTGGCGCAACACCCATCAACACTAATGTGTTTTCTGCTGTTAGCTCCCTGGAGGAGCGAGAGATCAATGTTGGTCTATCAAACATAGATAGGTATTTTTCGGATATTGTTCGACCAGGATATTTCAGAGAGAGATTGATCGGCAGAGTGTCGTTTGTGGAACAAGGTTTTCTGGACAGTGACGTGAAAAGAATTGCATTTGTTGGAAGATGTGTGAGATATTCCCTTTCTAGGGACAGTGCCAACATTGTCTTGAGGGGGACGTAATGGCTAAGTTCGATCAGATAATTGAACTTGACAGAAGTGATGTATTTTCTGCACCACGGGAGCAGGACGATGTATTGCAGGTTGTGTACGGGGATCACACACTCAAGGCAGAGAACAAGGGGCTCGTCCGGTGTGTTGAGATTTCACTTGGGGATATCTTTCTGATTTCAGACAGCCCTATCTTCTCCGTTAACGACGTGTACGACGGTGATGGAAAAATCATCGAGGATACCGAATACAGTATCGTACTAGACGGATCATTTCAGGGCAGAGACAACATTGCTTACCTCGATTTTGTATTCACTGACAGTGGGGACCCAGAAGACTTTGATATTAAAACACCCATCACGGTGCAATGTGTAGGCAAAGTGGATGATACTGGTGCCGTTATCGAGAACCCTGTTGAGGTTATTAAGGATTTCTTGATCAGCAAGGGTGGGTGGGCAGAGGATGATTTCAGCACTACTTCGATCTCTGATGCCATCAATCGTGCAAATAATCTAGGTCAAACAATTAGATGGTGCTTTGACCAAGACAACGTGGCCTCTGCCTGGATCCTCGAAATAATGTTTCAGGTATTGGGCAGTGCATTTGTTGGGCCCGATGCCCGTGTTGTTTTGGCAATTTCTTCTTCTGTTGATCACATGGTTGAACAAGATATTGTAGCCCATATTGTTGCCAAGAGAGACTGTGTTGGAGGCAACGATGGACCACAGGTTGATTTCGATGAGCAGAACGTGATTACAAGGGTTGTAATTAACTACAGCCATAGTTGGGCAGAGGGCAACAATCTTTCGATCCTTGATTCGACCAACGACGAGGTTGACGCCAACTATGGTATTGGACTCACTAAAGAGATCACACTCAGAGGGATCCACAGCGACGCCACGGCATATCTGATTGCCCAGGACATTCTCGAAGACTTTAATCTGACCAGAAGCGAGTACGGCATTTTCAGATTTACAGTTAAGGGGATGAAGGCCGCTGGTGCCAGATTTGGGCAGCTACTGGGGTTCACCTGGCCCTGGGGACCAGGCGGGGCAGAGTTTATCAATAGGTTTGTGAAGATCTTTGATGTGACAGATGAACATCTTGATGGGTCTCAGACTATTCTGGCAAGAGAGACAGGGTTGGCAATTATTGACAATATTGTGGCTGATGGTACAATCATAGCTGATGGATCCGAAACCGCAGATCCACCCATTAGCCAGGTAATTAGACCGTAGAGGTAGATATGGCACTAGATACTGAAATTAATGATTACAAGATCCAAGCCGATGAAGGTATGACTGGCGCCAATCACCCGTCCGGCCTTGAGGATACACTCAATCGAGAGGCCAACAGGATCTATAATCTGCTTCGTATTGAGAATATGTTTGCGAACGGAGCCAATAAGATTCGTGCATTCAGCGAGAAGATTGCAGATGCGGGGTCGTTTATTACTGGAGGGGCCACTGCCCTTTTGGGCGATTTTGAATTCACCATCACAGACCCACAGGCTGTTGTATTCGGTGTTCTGTTGACAAACATGGGACTGGAGGGACTCCAGGGCAATAATGCAAATATTACTGTAGAAGTATTTATCGACGGAGTTCAGTCACAGGGAACAAGCGAGCTGTTTTTCGATACGCATAATTTTGGTACAATTGCTCATGAACGTACTCTCGCCAAGAGTTACGCAGGGACACTAACCGGATCGGGTTCTCACAAGATAGAGGTTGTATGGCAAGGCAGTGGAGGAGCTGATCAATTTGACATTGAGAACGGCACCTTCCTCCAGGGTGTCGTTATGGAAAATCAATCTTTGATATAGGTAGAATATGGCATTTAATATTTATACATTTACGTTCAACAAAGAAATCAACAATACACAGTTGATTTCTGAGATCAACGCAGCCGTTGCCAAGACTATGCTGTTTGGTATGAGATACATACCAACTGATTTACCTGCTGATTTCCCCCGTATATTGACGATTAAGACAGAGGATCCTGTTGTCTTGACGGCAGGTGAACAAACAACTGTTGATACTACGATTACTAATCATGTTCCCACTCAATCAAACCAACAAGACAAGCAAGATGCAATTGATAATTGGGACACGAAGGTTGCAGCATTTCAACAATTGGTAACCGATTTTCAGGCAGACTTTAACAATACGCCAACGACAACACAGGACTTGATCGACAATCAGCTTTTGATTAAGGATTTTGTACTTGAGATGGCAGATATTACTACGAGCATTACCTAATGGCTGAGTTCTTTGGTGGAATCCCCTTCTTCAATCATCAACCAGTATTGGTTGAGACGGATTCCGCTTACCCATATTTGGTTAAGCATAATCAATTGAACATATCGGGCCAACGGCCAGGGAAATACCTCATAGCTTGGGCGTATACTTGGTCACACTCTAGTATATCCAGTCAGTTCATTTCTCGTATTAGACTTGGGAATCAATACCTAATTAATCCAGAAACAGATGGAGCACACAAGCAAAAACCAAGAAGTACAGGGGATGTCATACCTGCATTTGGATTCGCTGTTACGGACATAGGGGCTGGGGCACAGAAGATTGTTCTTGAGTTTACCACTAGTGTTACTGGAAGTGTATCTAGGATCCATTCCTCTACTATTGTTGTGTGGAGGGTTGGATAATGCCCAACAAGGTTCAGTATTTTAAGTCTGTTGATTTTCTAAATGGATTCAGCAAACCATTGTTCCGACAGGAGATTGAAGCAGAACCTACACTTTCGCCTATCTTCATAGGGATTGCCGATGGCAAGGGTACGCTGACAGATATTGATGCAAATAATATTGATGGGGTCCAGGTATGGGTCAAGCGTGCGTTAACTGGAGGAGAACAAACCGATTTAGATGATGTAGTTCAGAATCATGATCCTATCTCTAATCCTCCCCCTGCTCCTAATCCAGACGATCAGGACGCAGGTTCACATGCTCCCACTCATTTATCTACCGGGTCTGATTCTATCCCAATCTTCCAGGGGGCCACAGCAGGAACAACTGGCCTTGACGGGCTTGTCCCTGTTCCTAGTGCTGGTCAAGAGAATTTTATTCTTCACGGAGATGGCACGTTCAGGAATCCTAGTGGCGTAACCATACAGAGAGCATCTCAGATTGTTTTTAGTGGACACCCAACAGGCGGTGTTAATGTTGCATCTATTGATGACATACCTGGATTCAAGATCAATGACGCGGGAGGAGACAAGGGTGTGAAATTTGCCTTTAGGTTGACTCCGAGAATCAATCTTTCTACCAATCCAAGGGTGCTTTTTAGTGGCTATCAGTTTGCAAAATCAAGTAATGTGGCAAACGATAGTATCGTTTTTGGCATGGAGGCTAGATACATTGCAGACGGAGAACTCGCCGGTCAGGCAATTGCAGAAACAGCGACTCTAACTAAGACATTCCCACTGGACCCAAGCGACGCAGCAAATGATGGGCAACAGATATCTGGCGAGTTCCTGTTGAATAATGCCCTAATGATAAATTCAGACATGATACTTGTTGTCATCAAGAGAATCGCCACAGATCCTGCCGACACATTCAATAGCATCCTTCTGTTTGGACAATATGGTACAATAGAATTTGGGGTTCCGTAATGGCAGTTAAGATTGAAATACCAATACAGAAGGAAGTTTTGTTCGGTGCAATTTCTAGCTATACCGAATCTGCATTCACCAGTGCTGGTGAGGTTCAATATATAAGGATAGAGTTGTCGCACGGTGCATCTATTACAAAACTCAGAACTTATATCCATTCTGGTGGACTAGCAGGAAGAGATATCAATCTTGGTGTTTATGATCAGCTTGTCCCATCAGACCCCAATGGGACACCAGTTAACCGACTAAGGGAAATTGGCTCTACGTCTACTGCGGGACTGTCTGGGTTTGTAGATATTCCAATTGCAAGATATGAGCCCCCTGTCCCGGGGTTTTATTGGATGGCATTTATTACGAATTCTAATTTAATTGAGCTGGCCTGTACTCAAGCTCTTGCTCAATCGTTTGCCCCACTAGGGAGAGAAACCAGTACGGGTGTTGTGCTGCCCCCTACCGTGGGAACTTTGTCCAACCCCACAAGTGCCGTTATTTACGTAGCAGCGGTGGAGATGTAATGCCCCCCATTATCACGCCAAAATCAGTTCGCAAGCAGCGGTATCTTATTGTCGCCGGAGAATGCTGGTTTCCCGTTAAGATTACAGCCACCGCTGGTGGTACGGATGTAGACATAGATGCAGAAATTGCAGGAGAACCAGTGACCAGGACAGGGGCTGCCACTGGTGTGGTCATGGGACAAGGGACAGGAGCAAGGATCACGCATACAATTTCGGGAGGCATTGTGAGCTTTACTGGTGGTGGTGGTGGCCCAGCGGCAGTAGAGGTAACTGCTATTATTATGTTCCCTGCGGAGGAGTCGAGTTAATGAAAAGATACAATCATAAACCCGATGTGAAAACAGTTATTTCACCTAATCATCGCCAATCCAGGCGTGATCCAATTACTGCAATTATCATTCACCACACTGGGGCCATGAGTGATCCAATTAGTTGGTTGATGGATCCAGTATCTCAGGTTTCCTATCACTATATCATTGATAGGGCTGGGAATATTGTTCAGCTTGTGTGTGATGGATCCGAGGCATGGCATGCCGGACATGGCACACTTCATGGCAAGGAAAACTGCAATAAGTATTCTATTGGTATTGGGCTGGTTGGCAATGGCAATATGGATCAATACACAACTGGACAGATGGATTCATTGTGTGATTTGTGTGCATTTCTTTGCTATATTTATCCCGTTGACTTTAATTGCATTGTCGGGCATAGTCATGTAGACCCAGGCAGAAAAGTAGATCCCGGTCAGTATTTTTATTGGGATAAATTGTTTGACGGACTTTCTAGGAGATTGTACAAATGAAGCTAATCGCTATTCTGTCTATGGTCTTGTGCCTGTTTGGGTGCTCTGCATCTAATGTTACTAGCTCTGATGTGAATGCTTTTTCACGGTCGATCATTGCCACAAGCAATTATGCCAACATTGAGCTGGCAGACGATAAGAAGATTGATTGCCGTAGATTGTCTGCTTATCTTGAACTTGGAGTAGATGCTGATTATTGTGCAGCAGTTGCTGCCGATCTTGGCATACCCCAGGAATATGTCATTACGGATACAAACTATAAAGAGCTACTCAAGGCTCTTGATCTTCACCGACAGGAAGCAGAGAAGATGCAGCTTCTGGCCCAGAAAGAGGATGAGGGAAGTTCTATCTTCTCTGGCATGTTCGATGGATTTTCGGATTGGCTCCAGAATATCTTCTAATCGGGACATTATATGAAGTTTAATCTAGAGGTTTTCAAGGATCGGTTAATCGATGAACTCAAGAACTCTGATGTTGTTGCGGGGATCGTGGAACAGTTCAAGAACGATGATGAATTGAGATCGGCAATTTTTCGTGAATATTTTTTGGTCAAATTTAATGCCAAGAATCTTGACGAGCTTGCGGACAAACTAGAGGACATGACACAGGACGAAAGGAATGCGTTTCAGGAAGTAAGGATCGGGGAGTATGATCAGAGACTTAAAGACATTGCTAGCTCTGATGCTTTCAAACGTCGCGTGGGCTACCTCCTATCCACTACTGTACTTGTGGCGCTGGCTGCGGCTATTTCTGCTGCGGCTTCGGGCCTGGTTGATAACGCAGAGATACTTGGATCCAGAGGATCAGATCCCTCCTGACTTAATGGCCGTTATCGCTTATATAATTGTTATGGCGTTGTTTTCTGGCATGCTAATTGTTATCTTTAACATCTAGCACGCATGATGGACATAGAAGCTATCTACAATAAGTTTTCTTCTACGCACATGAACTGCAAGGTGTGCTGTATGAGGGTGCCAGTAAACATCCTTGTATTCCCGTTTGGTTGTGAAAATACACATATTGTTGTTCTAAGATCTTGCATTAAGTGTGACTCTCCTGTATCATTCAGAACCATTAGGGTGCCTTAGAGGTTGGGCACCCCGATTTGTCTTTGGCCCACGTTTATCCAACCTACGGGAGAGCTATGTCTTGTCATACGATTCATCCAGATCCAGATAGGCTTTACAACATCGTTAATGTTCATGAGATACTAGATCCTGCTACTTGTCTAAAAGTCACAATGAAGCATCCGCAAGATGATCATGAAATGACTTGTATTATAGCGTTGTATGGGGTAAGATGCGATTACGACTATGACGAGGTTGTCAACAATTCCATGTATGTCAACTCCACTCAGGGCATTGCAAACGCATTGTTGGACAGTGAAGAAATCTTCTATCTACAGTTTGGCTCTGTGCATAGAGATGGCACACAAGAAGGAATCATGTATGGCATGGTCAATGGGGATATGGTGAACATAAATAGCCGAATGATCAAGGAAGGGTATTTCGAAGAGACATTTGGTGAGAGTATCCGCTAGTTGACTTTTGATTCACTTCGTCATATCGTGTAACCACAGTCACCATCGCGTTACAAATTTCCCCCGGAGGAAAGAACACGCGGTTGTTCGCGGAGTAACCACGGTTTGTCAACAATCAAGGATAAAGCGAAGACAAAGGATGAATTGCTTGATGAGCTTGATTACTGGAAGTCTCGTGCTAGGACGGCAGAGAGAAAAGTAGTACGGCATCCCAATAATCTAGCATCTCTTGTAGAAAGTGCAGAAGAAATATACAAGAGCCCATATAGTGTTTCTCCTCCTAGATTCTCTGGCAATGCTGGAACCGGAGAACTTGAGATTCCTATCTTTCATTTGACGGATACACAAATCGGTAAGATTACAAATAGCTATAACTTTGATATCGCAGATGAGAGGATCACGGAGTTCTTTCGTAGGGGAGTTCGGATAACAAACTTACGGAGAAACATGTCCAAGATCAAAGAGGCCAGGGTGTATCTTGGGGGAGACATGATCGAAGGGGAATCAATATTCCCCCATCAACCCCACACCATCGAACCGGGGGGGGTGTTCACCCAGGCGATTAAAATAGGCCCAGCTATTGTCACAAAGAATATTCTGTATTTGATGAAACACTTTGAGACAATCAAGATCATTGCCCAGCCCGGGAACCACGGTAGAAACGGCTCTAAGTCTCATGGTGCTCACCCACTGACGAACTGGGATAGAGTGTTCTATGAATACCTAAAGCTCCAGATCAGTGATCAGATGGGGAATGAGAAAGATCGTGTCAAGTTTATTGTTTGTGACAAACCCGAGTATGTTGACTACGTGTTTGATTGGGGCAATCTACTGATTCATGGTGATCAGATCGGGGGCGGTGCCAAACCATTTCCTGTTGCTTCTGTTGCCAGGGCAATGCTGGGTTGGGCGACAGACGCAGGTATCCCACATTGGGACAATATGTTCATGGGACACTTCCACACGAACTGCACATTCCCAGTTAACAATAAGTTCTGTTATGGGACAGGCTCTACTGAGAGCGGCTCAGACTGGGTGAGGTCTGTGTTGAAGGCCAGTGGATACCCAACACAAAGAGTTGTATTTATGAACCGATCCAAGGGTGTGATCTCAGATGATGTCATCTACCTTGGGGATCGAGTACCGGCCAAGCTGAGTAGATGAGATTTAGAAATATTGTACTATTTCTTCTAATCTTTCTCGTGTCCTGTGGCCCCAGCTTGCCTCCAGGGTTTGTGTTCCCAAGTAACCCGGAGTTGCTTGCGCGTACAAGCCTGGGCATCCACGTCCACCCCGAGACACCCAACTTGATTGCTTCGGTTGAGGACGCCATGTCGGTTGTGGATACCATCAGGATCCAGGTAGACTTTGATGGTGTTGATTCGCTCGTCCCACAGTACGTCATTGACGTAGCTAAGGCCGTAAGTGCCCAAGATAAAACACTAATTGTCATATTGGGTGTCTCTCCGAATCCTGCAATCAATAATCCTGAAACGTGGGAATCTGAGGCCGGGGTGTTTTTTAGTAAGCTGATAACCTTACTAAAAAACACCCCGAGTTTGGGCGATATTGTATTCGAGATTGGCAATGAGCCAGACTATTTCTGCGCTGGCAACCAACAATTCTCCTTCTCTGATTTCGTGTTCCCTAACTGTTCCATGACCGAATATCTTGAATACTTGCGGGTAGTTAGGGCACACATTGAGCCCATCATCACGATTCATAATCTCATTGGTGATGGTGAATGGCAAATGATGGTCGCAGCTACAATTCCCTGGCATCAAAGTGGCAGAATTGAGATGAACAGGGAGCTTCTTGCCTCTGAGCACACAAAAGGAATGATCTTTAATCTGCATATTTATGACCCTCAGTATCCACTCCTTGTACCTCTCATGGACGTTTATCAGACAGCCAGAGAGCAAGGTCGAGAGGTTTGGGTTACCGAGACGGGTAGTAAATTTCGACAATTAAACTTCATCAGAGATACTTACTCGATTCTCAGTGCGAACGGTCTTGAGTTTGGCCGCGTGATTATTTACGCATACAATGATGACACACTTGGGTTCTCCTTGGTGAGGTTGGACACCGATACACCCCAGGACTCCGACTTGATGTACTTCATGAGATCGCGTGAGGCTTCACCAGATGCCCTGTAGTGGGTTCTGTGAGGGTTCGGGCCACCCCCCTACATGGACGAGACAAAACGCACCACATGAGCCCTGAGTGGCCTGTGTTTAATTTGCACTTTGGAGTTGACATGCCAGCCCCGTGGTGGTAGGTTGTGCCTGTGTGTAGCGCAATAGCGTCGAAAGGATGCAGTCCATGAACGGACTCGATAGGGGTTAACTACAAGATGTGGGGACGTGTTGTTCTTAGCCACTAATCACCAATAATGTTCTAATTTAACCTAGCTACGCACATAAACTAAACCCCCGGGAGGCATACCGCTTCTCGGGGGTTCTTTTTTGGGATTTGGGTTTAGTCCGCTGAGTTGTGTGGGATCGCTTCCGTCAGCTCCACGCCTCTATATACCGCTTTATCAACATCCTGTCCCCTCCACAAGAGTTCCAGAAAAGCCCAAGCGATCTTCTCTCGGTTCTCTAGATCC
>Ga0307377_10000662_pt1 | contig 45110 bp, 37 predicted proteins | sample TR3MG_FD_202535 | JGI IMG/M metagenome (GOLD analysis project Ga0307377, IMG submission 202535) | Soil microbial communities from Risofladan, Vaasa, Finland - TR-3 | ecosystem: Environmental > Terrestrial > Soil > Coastal area > Acid sulfate soil | place: Finland: Risofladan, Vaasa | collected...
TGTCGGTGACCGTCAGCGTCGCGGTATAGGTGCCCGGCTGTTCGTACACGTGCGCCGCCACGTACCCCATCGCGGTATTTCGGCTGTTGCCGTTGGTCGACCAGGTGCCGGCATCCGGATCGCCGAAGTCCCACGCATAGCCCAGGCTCGCGTAGTCGCCGTCCGCCGGCTGAATCACTCCACTCGCCGGGTCCACCGCGTCGAAAAACACCGCCAACGGCGCAATCCCGCTCGTCCGCGACGCCGTTGTCATCGCCCCCGCCGAACCGGTGTTCACCGTCAACGACACGCCCCGCGTCGTGTTGCCGGCACCGTTGGTGACGTTGGTAAACGTCACCGTATCGTTATAGGTCCCTCCGGTCAGGCTGTTCGCCTGCGAATTGATGGTGACCACCACGGTGAAGCTGGCCCCGGGGCTCAAGCTGCCGCCCGTCCCGGACAGGCTCACCCAGTTCGCCGACTTGCCGACCGTCCAGTCCACCGCCGCGGCGCCCGAATTGGTCAGCGTGTAGCTGACGCTTCCCGGACTGAACGGCCCGCCTACCGACCCCGAGCTGCTCAGCCCATTTGCTGGCGTCACCGACAGCGAGCCGGCGCCATAGGGAACCGAGGTCGTCAGCGCAATCGTCTGGCTCAGGTCGCCCTGGCCGCTGGCCGGGCTCAGCACCAGATCGCCCGTATGCTCGCCGGGCGCCAGCCCACTTCGATCCACCGTCAGCGTCACCGTCTTGCTGTCCTGCGGCCCCGAGCTGGTCCCGGGCGCGCCGGATACCTCTACCCACTCCGGCTTACTGGCGACTTCATAGGTCAGAACGCCCGCGCCGTCGTTCCATACCTCGAACTGGCATACGCTCGAGTCGATACCGAAATCGTGCCTGTCGATGCTGGTAGCCACGGCCACCACGGCAATCGTCACCCCCACCGTCCTGGTTACGTCGCCGGCCCGCACCTGGATCTCCGCACTGTGGGTACCGGCGGGCAACATGGCGCGATCGTCCTCGACCGTCAACGCCGTCGTTTGCCCAGCTGCGCACGATCCAGCCGCCGGGTTCACGCTCAGCCAGCCGTCCGGCCCCAGGCCGTAATCGACGACTACATTGTACTGAAGTTCGCACGCCCCTGGGTTGCCGACTTCGATGCTTTCCTGTGATCCCGTATCACCAAAATCGACCGACGGCGGCGTTACCGCCAATTCTGATAGCGCCAGCCACCCCGTATCCCGGCCGGTCAGCCCGTCATTGTCGGTGACGGTCAATCGTACAACGTACGTGCCACCGGCGGCATAGGCGTGATCGACCGTCACTTTGTCGGGACCTTGCTCAACTGCGCCGTCTCCGAAATCCCAGTAGTAGTGGCTGATCTGCCCGTCGGCATCCGTGCTTGCGGCGGCACTGAAATGCACCACGACAGGCGCCACGTCGCGTTGCGGATCCATGACGAAGCTGGCCGTAGGCCCAACGTTGACATGGATGACCACCTCCGCCCGGCCCATGCCGCCGTCGTTGTCGATGACGGTGAGGACTATCATGTAGTCGCCCGCGTCGGTATACGTATGCGTCGCCTCAACGCCCGCGCCGCTCACGCCGTCGCCGAAATCCCACAGATAGCTGTTGATCACCCCGTCCGGGTCCGTGCTGCCGCTTGCACTAAGCGCCACGGTCAGCGGCGCCGTTCCCGCGGTGGGGTCCGCGCTGATTGCGGCAGTGGGCAACTGGTTCGGGCCAGGGTCGGCGGCCTCAACGCTGACGATCACCTCGGCCGTGTTGCTGGCGCCGCCGTCGTCGATCACCGTCAGCGTGGCGCTATAGTCGCCCTCGTTTGGATAGGTGTGCTCAACGACCGGGCCGCCGGCGCTCTGGCCGTCACCGAACTGCCATACGTACGAAACCACCTCGCCGTCGCCGTCGCTGCTGCCGGACCCATCAAACAGCACCGTCAGCGGGGCCTGACCCGCCAACGGCCAGGCATCGATCACCGCCTCCGGACTGCTGTTGCCGGCTACGGATACGTTCACGGTCACCGAGCCCGACCGTGACCAACCCGCATTGGTCACCACCGTAGCACGCACCTTGTAGCGGCCAGGCTGCTGGAAGATGTGCTCGGTGCTCTGATCGCCCTCGGCTACCTGTCCGTCATCAAAGTTCCAGCGATAGGTGGCCACTTCCTGCGCCAGGGGAGCCGAGGTGTCGATCGATAGCTGCACCGTCAGCGGGGCCTCACCGACCGCTGGCACGGACTCGACCCTGACCTTGAAAGTCCTAATCGGCAGAAGCACGCCCGTAACGCTGGCGGTCTTCGACGCAGCCAGGTCCGTCGTGACCTGAACGTAGTAGTCGCCCTCGGCGGCATAGGTGTGAATCACCTCTGCGCCGATGTCCGTCGTGTCGTCGCCGAACATCCATGTGACGCTGTCGTCCACGAGCGAACTGCCGTCGACAGCCTCGGCACGGAAATGCACCGTCAACGGATCGTCCGGATCGAACAACTCCGCCACGATCCGCAGGTCACCGGATTCGCTTTCAGCCTCGATCGGACTGGGAGATTCAAAGGGATTGAGCGGATCGACCGGGCCGGACCCACATCCGCCGACCTGTCCGATAACACCCGAAGCCGTTAACCCAACGAGCACAGCGATACTATAGAGACGCATGTACCTTCCCTCCGGGACTACCTCAAGCTGGAGAAACTGGGGGCTTTAGGTGGTCCGCCACGAAACCTACGATTCAAACGTCATCTGGGCAAAAAAGGCCTGTCCTTGGCACGTTCGCGCACGCCGCGCCAGCGTGCGTCATCTCCGTTTTGTTTTGGGGGACGACCGGCTCTTGCGCCGCCATCGAGTCGGTTCGTTTGGGTAGGCGGGCCGCTCGACAGTCAGTCGGTCGTGTCTGGGTTGGCGCCTCTGCCCCCATTATCGGCTACGCGCCCAATCGCCATCAACTCGGGATAATCCCAGCGCGCGAAGCGCTTCTCCCTTAGTAGTATTAGGACGGGCGATTCACTTGGCCGCGCCCCGCCTGAAGCGAAAAAACTTTTTTTCGGAACATTCAGCGCCAGGGTACGGGACACTCTATTCCCGTAACACATCAGATTCTTTGTCCGAATATTGCACGCCTGACGCGAATTGTGTTTCACGCAGGAAGCATTTCATCTCATTGTTGAGACTTCAAGATATCTGATAATACAGTACCGGTTTCCCTTCGCGGCACGATCACCGCCCACCGGACACGTCGACGCGCTACGCGTGATCCCTGTTTTCAATATCAGCAACCGCTTGCGCGCAGACCCGCGCGCCGCACTGCCGTTTGCGTTTTGCCTGGCGAGGGAATTCGTCTGGATGTGTGCCAGCGCGCTTCGCATCGGCAGGACCGACGGCGAGCCAACCCGGGGCACCTGGTATGGTGCTCGACCAAGGTGCGGAGGCAGCCCTTGTGCGGGTTCAGGGAAGACCCCTACAGTGCTGGGAAGCGAAGAGGAATTGTGGTATCGTCGTGCGTCTTTATCGCGCGGTGCGCCGGTGGCGGCGCTTGTGGAGTAACCGGAAGCGACCATCATGCAAGTGAACGGCAAACACTATCGCACGGTGTGGCTGGAGGGCGGCCTGGTCAAGATGATCAACCAGCCGCTGATACCGCACGCCTTCGAGATTCTCGAGTCAGCCGGCTACGAGGAAACGGCCTGGGCGATCAAGACGATGGTGGTCCGCGGGGCCGGGGCGATCGGGGCGGCTGCGGGGTTCGGCGTGGCCCAGGCGGCGCTGGGGGCGCCGGACGGACGGATCGCCGCGTATATGCGGGAGGCGGCTGAGGTCATCCGTGCCACGCGGCCCACCGCCCAGAATCTCTTTTACGCGGTTGACCGGGTGCTTGCTGCGGCGGGCTCGGCCTCGGCGGGCGGTCGGCGGCAGGCGGCCGTCGCCGAAGCCAACGCCATTGCCGACGAGGATGTCGCTGCCTGCCAGGCCATCGGCCAACTTGGCGCCGAAGAGGTCCATGACGGTTGCAGAATTCTGACGCACTGCAATGCGGGCTGGCTGGCGTTCGTGGACTGGGGGACGGCCTTGTCGCCCGTATACGCCGCCAAGCGACAGGAAAAGAAGGTGTTTGTCTTCGTCGACGAGACGCGCCCGCGCTGCCAGGGCGCGCGGCTAACGGCGTGGGAGCTGTGCGGCGAGGGCATCGACCACGCCATCATCGCCGACAACGCGGCCGGCTTCTATATGCGCAAGGGCGACGTGCACATGGTGATCGTCGGCGCCGACCGCATCGCCGCCAACGGCGACGTGGCCAATAAGATCGGCACCTACGAGAAGGCCGTCCTGGCCAAGGAGAACGGCATCCCGTTTTACGTAGCCGCACCGACGTCGACGATCGATATGCTCTGCCCCTCCGGCGATGACATACCCATTGAAGAACGCGGCGAAGACGAGGTGCTCTGCATGTTCGGGCTTACCGAGTCGAGCGAGCTGGTGAAGGTTCGCTTGGCGCCGGACCGAAGCAAGGCCCGCAACCCCGCCTTCGACGTGACGCCCGCGCAATACGTGACGGGCATCATCACGGAAAAGGGCATTATCAAGCCGGACCATTTAAAGAGCCTTTCGTAGGCGCGTAGGGCGGGTTTCACCCGCCTTGCCGTGTCTCGTATAATCCTGCCGTGTCGGATTACCTCCGCGGCGGTGAAGACTCGTAGGATGGGTCGAGACCCACCATTTGCAGCATCCAATCACGCAGCCTTGGGTGGCGGGGTGCCCCGTCCCGTCTCGGGGCGGGGGACGGACGTCCTGGATGAAAACGAACATGCTCACGCTGAGATGGTATGCGTGTCACCCGTTGCACGTTCGCGTGGACTGCTCGAAGCACAGGCAACCGACCCTGCGCAAGAGGCGTGGGCATGCCACCCGCCACCCGCCGGTGCTATACGTGATCTGTCCGTTTGGGGCGGTCCGGCCTTCTTCCAGGACGGGTACTAGCGAAGAGCCTTCATATCTGGTATGCTTCCCCCCTCACGTGTTCGCATACGTGCTGTGTCGCCCAACACGTCGACACCGCCGAGGCATCATCATGTCCGAAAAACGTCAGATCAAGGTGTTCATGGCCTCCCCCAGCGATCTGGCCGCCGAACGTCGCGCCTTCAAGGATCAAATCGACAATCTGAACCTTGGCTTTGGTGACGGCGCCGCCATCGAGTTTATCCCGCTCGGGTGGGAAGACACCCTCGCCACCACGGGTCGCCGGCCCCAGGGGGTCATCAACGCCGACGTCGACGCCTGCGACGTCTTCGTACTGGCCATGCACCGCCGATGGGGCCAGGAAGCCCCGGACTCCAAGTACGACTCCTACACCGAGGAGGAGTTCCACCTCGCCCTCGATCGCTTCAGCAAGACCCGCTCCCCCGAGATATTCGTGTTCTTCAAGCACGTCGACGCCGCGTCGATCGCCGACGCCGGCCCGCAACTTGCCAAGGTCCTCGCGTTCCGCCGCCAGCTCGAACAGTCCCGCCAGGTTCTCTACCGCTCCTTTGCAGATACGGGTGGGTTTGCCAAGGAGGTCGACTCGCATCTGCGGGCCTATGCCAAGGGAGACTTGCCCGAAGCCGATGCGACGCGCGACGTCATCGTGTTGCCCATCGAGTACGTCCGGCGCGTCGAACAGGCCGAGGCCCAGGCCACCAAGGCCGTCAAGCAAATGGAAGGCGCGCAGAAACAGGCCGAGGCGCAGGCCGCCCGCGCCGACGAACTGGCACTCGCCTTGGCCCGCCAGGCCGCCGACGCTGCAAGGGACGGACACATAGAACAAGCGCGGCAGTCCTTCGCCCGAGCGATCTCCGGGACGACGAACCTATGGGTCCTTTACCTCGCCTTCGAGTTCTACTACCGCACGGGCGAACTCCCCCAGGCCGAGCAAGTACTCAGCCAGTGGCTGGCCCTGGCCGGCCCCGATGCCGAGACCCCCGATACCGCCGCCGCATACGGCGCTCTCGGGCTCATCTACTACACGCGTGGCGATTTGGATCAGGCCGAAGCCATGCACCGCAAGTCGCTGGTGATCGAAGAGAAGCTCGGGCACTTGGAGGGCATGGCCGTCGTGTACAGCAACCTCGGGCTCATCTACGACACGCGTGGCGATCTGGAACAGGCCGAAGCCATGCACCGCAAGTCGCTGGCAATCGACGAGAAGCTCGGGCACCTGGAGGGCATGGCCCGCCAGTACGGCAACCTCGGGGTCATCTACGACACGCGTGGCGATCTGGATCAGGCCGAGGCGATGCACCGCAAAGCACTGGAGATCGATGAGAAGCTCGGCCGCCTAGAGGGCATGGCCGCCGCCTACGGTAACCTCGGGATTGTCTATAACACGCGTGGCGACCTGGATCAGGCCGAAGCGATGCACCGCAAAGCTCTGGAGATCGAAGAGAAGCTTGGCCACCTGGAAGGCATGGGCGCCGACTACGAGAACCTCGGCGATGTCCTGGAGGCGCGTGGCGATGCAAAGGGCGCGCGCGCCCTGTGGACCAAGGCCCGAGACCTCTACAGCCGCCTCGGCAACTCCGACATGGCCACCGAAATGCAGACCGAGATTGATCGACTCCCGCCCGAGCCCGCACAGCAGTAGGCGCGTAGGGCGGGTTTTACCCGCCTTGTTGTGTCTTGTATAATTGTCCCATGCCGCATTACATCCGCTGGCGCGAGGACGGTGTCGCATACTTCTTCACCGTGACGACCTATCGTCGCCGCGCGGTATTCGCGCGGGTACCTGACCCTGCGCAAGAGGCGTGGGCATGCCGCCCAACCAGTGAACGAAATCGACTACCCCAGGTCCAGAGGACCTGGGCCACCCCGTCCCCCCAAGGCTGCGTAATCGCTTGGTCAGTCCCCCGCCCCGACACGGGACGGGGCACCCGCACGCTATGCTGATCCGACGTGAGGTAAACATGGCCACGCTTTGGTTCGGCTGAGCTCACCATCAAAGCCGCGTGACCATGCCACCCAAGGTTGCGTAATCGCTTGGTCAGTCCCCCGCCCCGGCACGGGACGGGGCACTCGCAAGATGGTGCTCACTCACCGCGACGGAGTTCGGCGACGAAGCCGCCGTCCTGCCAGTCGAGGCATGTCGGCCCGACTTGAGGCAGTCGTTGGACCGAATCGACCAGACGCCAATCCTGGTGCCGCATGCAGAAGTTCTGGATGGCCTGCTCGTTTTCCTCCGGCTCGATCGAGCAGGTGCTGTAGACGATGCGTGTCGTAGCGTCGGCCAACGCGGCTGCACGGTCGAGCAACTGCGCTTGCAGCGCGACAAGCGACCGCAGTCGCTGCGGGCTGAAGCGGTAGCGGGCCTCGGGCCGGCGCGCAAGCACGCCGGTGTTGCTGCACGGTGCGTCGACGAAGATCACGTCAAACCGTCCCAACCGCTCGCGCCAATCGGACACACCCTCAGGCAACGTCGTCTGCACGAGGTCGATGCCGAGGCGGTGCGCGTTCTGTTTGATCAGGTCGAGCTTGCGATCGTCGACGTCGCAGGCCACCACGCAGCCGCGATGCTCCATCACCTCGACCATCTGTGTGGTCTTGGTACCCGGGGCGGCGCACAAGTCGAGCACGTTCATGCCCGGCTGGAGATCGGCGCGGCGAACGACGTCCATCGCCGTCGGGTCCTGCGGCTGACACAACCCGGCGGCAAACGCGCCGATTCCGGGCACGGCCGGTCCGGCCACCACCCACACGGCTTGGCGCGACTGGTCGAACTCGACGGTGTGCCCTTCGCCGGCCAGTTGCCGGACCAGCGCTTCAGGCTGAATGCGTAACGCGTTGGGCCGCAGACACAGCGGCGGTCTGAACTGCCCGGCCCAGCAGATTTGCCTGGTGGGCGGCAATCCGAAATGGCGCCGCCATCGGCCCACCAACGTCGCCGGGTGCGACGTGGCGAGGCTGAGGTGCTCGACCGGCTGCGAGTGCGGGTCGGGCAAAAGGTCGAAGTCAAACAGGCAGCCCCGCTGGTAGTCGACGCGAATGCAGCGGCGAGGGTCGGCCTGATCGAACCGGCAGCGATGCTGCTCCTGCCGGCGGAGCAGCTCGCGCAGGACCGCGTTGACCAGCCCACCGGCCTTGCGGCCGCCGGCCCGCTTGGCCTGTTCGACGGCCTGGTCGACTGCGGCGAAGGGGGGGACGCGGTCCAGCCAGATCAACTGGTAGGCCCCGATCAGCATCACGTCGCGTATGGCCGGCCGAACCAGCCTGGGGTCGCCCTTCAGCAGGGCCGAAAGCACGCGAGAGAGCGTGAGTCGGTGTCGGACCACGCCCAGCGTCAGCTCGTTGGCCAGGGCGGCGTCGGCGGGTGCGAGTTGGGCGAAAGCCGGCTGGTCCTGCAAGGCCTGATCGACGAAGCACCGCCGCTGCCGACTCCCTGCCAGCGCGCCGAGAGCCACGTCGCGCGCGCCGGGTGACGACCTTGTTGGCCGGCTACCATGATAGTGTTCGTAGTCCTGCTGCATTTTTCCGATTTGACTAGCCGCTCGAGAACTCTAAGTGTCTGTCGCACATTCAGTTAGCGATGACCTCGTCGGGCACGTCGGCCTTTTTTGTTGGGCGCGAGGTGAAACCTCATTGGCAAAAACCCGTATAGCAGGTTACACGGCGTGCATCATCGGGGATAACCCTTGCTGCCATGGAACTGCCGATGTATCCTCAACGTAGGGCACAGGTATTCTAGTCTGCTGCGGTCGAAGGCTCTCGTCGGGCAACGCCGCTTGGAGGCCGGCAGAAACTTTGAAACCTGGCAAGCCCTTTCGCGTCTAGTACTTGGGGACCCGTGATGGCGACGGTACTCCGCTGCAACTCGTGCGGCAAGCTCGTTCGTCTGGCCAGTGCCGACGGCGTGGTGTCGATTGCCTGCCCACAGTGCGGCAAGGAAATCGAGCTGACCGGCGAATCCGAGGCGGCAGCCGGGCCGGCACAGACCCCCGCTGCGGCCGGCCAAGCGAGCAAAACGCAGGGCGCCGGCCGCCCGCCGGCAGTGGGAGCGGTCTCGGACAAGATGTTGACCGTCGTCTCCGGCCCGAGCGATGTGGGCAAGCGGGTGCCCCTGCCTCGAAGCGGCGAGGTATCCATCGGCTCGGATGACGGCGCGTGGCTGCACCTGGCGGGTACGGACGTCGAGTCGATCCACTGCCTGCTAAAACGCGACACGACCCAGAAAAGCTGGCGGCTGGTGAACTGTAGCGACCGCAGTGGCACGTGGGTCAACGGGCGGCCGGTGGAGCAGGACAAGCTGCGGACCGGCGACGTGATCACATTGGGTCCGTACGAGCTTCGCATCGATGCCAAAACGGCCGACCCGGCGGGATCGGCGGCGGGCGCATCCGGTTCGTTCGCGGGACGGTCGGGGTCGCACGCCGGCAGGTCGGGCTCGCATGCGGGGCGATCAGGGTCGTATGCGGGTGGGTCAGGACTGCGGCCGGCGCCGACGCTGGGCGGACTCGAGCGGGTAGTCGACCCGGAGTTTCCGGGGCTGATGGCGTCGCGCTACGGGCTGGCGTGCCTGGTGTTGGTCTTCGCGGGGCTGCTGGACGGCGGGTACCACACGCTGGTGTTTTTCCAGAGGCCGGCCCCCTGGGAGCCTGTAATCCGCATCGTGGTGGCGGCGGTGCCGACGCTGCTGATGCTTCAACTGGCCCTGCTCGTGGCCACGCCGGGTCGATGGCGGTTCAACGTGGCCATCGGCGGTCTGGTGCTGCTGGCGATCGCCGACCTGTGCCTTCCGGGACACTGTAGCGTGTCAGCCAGCGCAATCCTGCGCTGCATGCTGGCCGGCGGCGTGGGTCTGATGATTGCCGACCGTTGCTCGCCGCTGGCGGTGGCATCGGGAACGATCATTGCGTGGACGGCCGTCGCCTGCTACCTGATCGGCGTGGTCTGGCGGCTCATCGAACTACTGGGCTAGGGACATATCTGCTGAGGCGTGCGTTGCGCAGATCGCTTGCGCGTGTTCGTTCGGCTCCTACGCTTCGGGCCAGACCAGGCGCGCGGCGGAGCGAGCAAAGGAGCTACTCGACGGGTACGAAGCGGTCGCCGGGGGCAACGCGTCGGCCGTTGACAAAATCCGGCTGGAAAGGCATGAGCCGACTGCCCGCGGGCCGCAGTTGGAGCAGTTGCACCCGCCCGGGCAGGCAGGCAATGGCCAGATCCTCCAGCACCGTGCCGGGCTCGGCGGCTGGGTCGCCGCCGTCTCTATCCGGCAGGGCCCGGGCGAGAGTTACCCGTTCGTCGCGTTCTTGGTCTCGCGAGCTGAAGCGACAGGTCACCCCCGGCCAGGGCCAGAGCCCGCAGATCCGGTTGGCGACCACATCGGCCGGCTGATCGAAGCGGATCCAGCCGTCGGATTTCTCCAGCTTGGGCGCTCGAGTGGCGTGGGCATGATCCTGCTGCCGGCCTGGTGGTTGCTGACCATGAGCGAACATCTCGATGACGGGTAGCGTCACGTTGGGCGCTAGCTCAGCCAGCAGATCGTGCAGGTCGGCTGCGGTCTGGCCCGGCCTGATGGGCAAGGCCTGCTGGGTGAGGATGGCACCGGCATCCATCTGCTCTGCGAGTCTAAAGACGGTGACGCCGGTCTCGCGCTCGCCGTTGATGATGGCCCAGTTGATGGGGGCGGCTCCGCGATACTTCGGCAGCAGAGACGCATGTACGTTGATCAACCGGTGATCCATTCGGGTAAGCAGCTCACGGCCGATCTTCTGGCCGAAGGCCACAACCACCCCCAGATCGGGCTGGAGCCCCAGCAGTCGGGCCACCGAGTCCCACGCGTTTACGTCGGTGGGCTGCACGATGGGCAGGTTGCGCTGGAGGGCCTCCTGTTTGATCGGGGTGGGCATGGCGCGTCGGCCGCGCCCGCCGGGCCGGTCGGGTTGAGTCACCACGGCGCAGAGGTCGTGCCCGTGGCTGCACAGGGCGGTCAGCAGAGGCAGGCCGAACGCTCCCGACCCGAAGAAGGCTATGCGCATCGGGTCACCCGTCGGTGGAGTGAAACTGCTGCTCCAAGTGCTTAAGGGCTCTACGATTGGCGATCTGAGCGGCCGGTGACATGCGGTCGATAATCAGCCGGCCGTCGAGATGATCGGTCTCGTGCTGCCAGATGCGGGCCTTCAGGTCTTCGCCCGATCGCTCGACGGGGTTGCCCTGCAAATCGACCGCCCGGATCACACACTTCCGGGCACGTGTTATCGGTCCGACAACGCCGGGCAGGCAGAGGCAGCCCTCCTCGGCTTCGACGTTGCCCGACAGATCGTCGAGGACGGAATTGACGTAAACCTCGTCGTCCTCGGATTCGCCGGTGGCGTTGCAGACGAACAGACGGACCGATAGGCCCAACTGCGGGGCGGCCAGACCCACGCCTCCCCCCTCGCGCATCAACGTGAGCATGCGGCCAGCCAGGTCGGCCAGGGATGAGTTAAAGTGTTCGATGGTGCGGCACGGCTGGCGGAGTCGCGGGTCGGGGTACTTGATGATGGACAGATCGGCGATTTCGAGCTTTTCCATGGTCGTGGTTGCCCATATTGTAGTGGGGTTGCGCCGGCGTGCCCACGGGGGCGTTGCAGCCTTCGACGGTACATTTTGGCATTGACTTCGGCGCCGGAAACGGTAATCAGTATACATACGTAACTGACGGTCTGGCAAATAGTAGCGCAACCGAACGGACATGGCCAACGACAAACAGTCGGTTAATTCAGCGAGCCAGCAAGCAGGTGTGGCCGGTGCGGCCCCTCGGTTCAGCGAGGCCGACAAGAGCAAGGCCCGCAAGTGGTTCCAGCGGGCGCAGACGGTGGCCGACAGCCGCAACTACGACTACGCCATGGAGTGCTACATCAACGGGCTGAGTATCTGGCCTGAAGCCGTTGAGGAAGGCCACATGCCTTTGATGGGCGTGGGGATGGCTCGACGGTCGGCCGGCATGAAGAAGGCCGGCGTGATGGAGGGCTTGAAGCACTCGGTCAACGCTCGCGATCCGAAACAGGCGATGCTCAACGCGGAGTTTCTTCTGGCCAAGGATCCGGGCAACACGGGGCATATGGAGGCGGTGCTGCGAAACGCCAACCGCGGGACCTTCGACCAGACGATACGATGGCTGGGCTCGACGTTTCTGGACTTTATATCACGGGATAAGAAGCCCAGTGCCAGCCGATTGCGGGCGGCCTGCGAGGTGTTCGAGCAAGGGGGCGAGCGCACGGAGCAGGCGCAGGACTTCAAGGCGGCCATCGACCTGTACCAGTACAGCGTGACGGCGCTGGAGTACCTTCAGCAACTCAAGCCCGGCGACCTGGAGATCACCAACAAGCTGCGCGACGTATCGAGCAAACTGACGATCGTCAAAGGTAACTACGAGAAGGGCGAGGATTTCCGCGGGTCGCTCCAGGATGGCGAGCAGCAGAAGGTTTTGCACGACGAAGACCGGATGGTACAGTCGGCCGACCGGCTGGGGGAGTTGATCGAACGGGCAAGGCAGGAACTGGCGAACGACGCAAGCAATCCTACCAAGGTCGTTCATCTGGCCGAGCTTCTCTGTCGGGGCGAGAACGAGGCGAACGAGAACGAGGCCGTCGAGTTGCTGACCGATGCCTACGCCAAGCTGAAGAACTATCGGTTCAAGATGCGGGCGGACGACATTCGCATGCGGCAGTATCGGCGCAAAGCCCGTCAACTGATTGAGCAAACCAGGGAGGATCCGGAGAACGGTCTTCTGCGTCAGCGGGCCTCGGAGCTGGCCGAGCAAATGAAGCGCTTCGAGATGGAGGTCTTCACGGAGCGCGTGGACAGCTACCCGACGGATCTGCGGATTCGGTTTGAGTATGGCGTGAGGCTGTTCCAGGCGGGCCGCTATGACGAGGCGATACCGGCACTGCAGGACGCCCAGAGCGACCCGCGGCATCGCGAGCGATGCCAGCTCTACATCGGGCGATGCTTTGTGGCCAGGAAGTACTACGACCAGGCGATCAAGGTGCTGACCGACGCGTTGGCGAAGCACGAATCTCAGGACGACGACGTGAGCAAGCAGTTGCACTACTGGCTGGGTCGGTCGTACGAGGAAGACGGCAAAACGGACGACGCCTTGAGGACCTATGGCCAAATCATTCAGTGGGACTATAATTACCAGGACGTCCGGCAGCGGATCGATGTGCTTCGCGGCTCGGGCAGCGAGGAGAAGTAGAACGTGCCGACCCTACCATCAGCCAAGAAGAGGATGCGTCAAAACGTCAAGCGGCAGGCGGCCAACCGCACCCGCAAGAGTCGTGTCAAGACGCAGATGAGGAAGTTCCTGGAGGCCGTCGCGGCGGGCGACCGCGACCAGGCCGAGCAGCACTATCGTGCTACCGTGAAGATGCTGGATCAGACGGCCGCCAAAGGCACGATTCATGCCAACGAGGCCGCCCGCAGGAAGTCGCGGCTGGCCAAGAAGCTGGCGGCTGTGTAGCCGCGGCGGCGTGAATTCTCCGTTCCCTGGGAGGAACGGGGCACGTGTCGTGCGAGAAAACCAAGCGGGTCGGCCCATGGAAGCTGACCCGCTTTTTGCTGCGCTGAGGACATGAGCAAGACCGAGTCGTCATCTGAGGATCGACCCGAACGGGTCGTCGGTCGCGGGCACCACAAGCTGGCGGCGGCGCTGGAGGCGTTCGGGGTAAATCCGGCTGGGTGGGTGTGTGCCGATCTGGGCTGCAACGTGGGCGGGTTTGTGGGTTGCCTGCTGGCGCGCGGGGCCAGCCGGGTGTACGCGGTGGACACGGGCTACGGCGCGTTGGACTACCGACTGCGGCGCGACCCGCGTGTGGTGGTGATGGAGCGGACCAACGCGATGCACGTGCGCCTGCCCGAGCCGGTCGATCTGGTTACGATCGACGTGGGCTGGACGCGGCAGAAGCACATCCTGCCGGCGGCCCGGGCGATGGTGAAGCCGAACGGGCAAATCATCAGCCTGGTCAAGCCGCACTACGAAGCCGAGCCGAGCCTGCTGCGCGACGGTGTGCTGGCGGCTGAGCAGGTGGGGGGTGTCGTCGAGTCGATCGCTTCGACGCTGGGGGATTTCGGCCTGGTGGAACTGGGCCGAACGCTCAGTCCCTTGCCGGGCCATGGGGGCAATCAGGAGGTGTTCCTGTTGCTGCGGCCGGGAGAGAGATAGCCCGGCGGCGGGCGAGCGGCCGGTGACGCAACTCGGGGCGGATGCGACACGATCCTGGCGACGTGTTGGTGGGTTTGTCGCCGCGTCGGCGTCGGATTGCCGTCTGATTGGTGGTCGGGCAGGTGGCAGACGAGAGCCCGGGGCAATCGGCCTGGGCGGGTCGGCGTAGCGGGCTGCCAGTCCGGCCGATTCTGTGCAAAACGAGCGGGCTAAAAAAAGTTTTCTTCATCCCTAAAACCTTGTACGGCAGTCACTTACTCACCTTCCGTAGGGAAAACTTGAAAAAAGTTTGTTACCAATCGGCCCTTAACGTCATTCACCCTACGGACGGACCAGGTTGTGGGCGCCTGTGGATGGCGCCCGGAGAGTTCTTTTTGCGAGAGGAGGCAGTACCATGAAACGTGTTAGTGTTTACCAGGGCTTGATTGGGGTGTTCCTCGTCCTGCTTGTCGCGTCGCCGACGCTTGCAGTCGACTGGACGTGGGGAGTATGCGACTGCGGTTGGTTCGGTGAGGATTGCGACGACGCTGTCGGAACCTGCGAGATGGGTTATTTTTACGACTCCCGAGCGATATTCTCACAGGCGTGTAACGGGCCGTGTGAATCCGCTACACAGAGGTGTTTCGTTAGCGTCACGGCGACCACGACACAGAAGATAACCGTCTCAGGGTCCATCAGCTATGAATTCTTTGGATTGGAGGCGGGCTACGAGAATGAGCAGGCCAACGTTGCTCTCGCTGAATACGAAAAAACATGTGACGACCCGAACTGCTGCGTCGGCCCGGCGGCTGCGTATTGGAGGTACTTCTATGTCCAAAAAGTTCGCCAGACGATAGTAGCAAGTGAGCTTAAGATGTGTCTACCGTGTGCGCCGTCGTTTGGCCGCAGCCTGACGTACGATTTGTCGATGATCCTGTATACCACCGAAGGCGACTACTACTCCCCGGAACTTTACACCCAAGAGAGTTGGTGTGCGTGGTGGGGGCAGTGATGAGGCGCCGTGCGGCTGAGCTCTGATAGCACCGTCCAAACAGGTATATCTGCGGGAAGGCGTATTCCGATGCCGTGTTAGACTGGCGTCTGGAATACGTCTTCCCGCGCGTGTTTGCCGCTTGCGATTTCTTCGGTCCGATGGTATTCTGTAATCGTCGCTAGCACATATGGGAGTAAGGCTATGTTCGACCCCCGACTCATTCGACGGCGCTGGGCGCCGCCATTTCTCGCGAGTGGTGCGTGTATGGCGTGGGTGTCGCTCGTCACGGTTCTTGTGCTCACCAGCGCACTCCATGCTCGGACGTGGACCCGTCCGTTCAAACTCCCGGAACTCAGCGGCGCCGAGCGAGAACAGCTCGCCGAGCTTCGGGCCCGGGTGGAGGCGGTTCCCGAAGACGCACAGGCGAAGCGTGCGGTCGAGCTTATTGAAACGAAGCTTGCGTCGCCGTTGTCGGAGAATCTGCGGGATCATCTCATAGCGACGTTGGGCACCGCATACGCGCGCATGGGAGATACAGAGCGTGCCATCTCGGTCTATGCCGGCGCCATGGCCAATCGCGGCAACTCGCCGACGGGGCTGGTCGCTGCCGATCGGCTGCAGCGCCTGCTGCAGGAGAGCGCGAGATACGCTGACGCCGCTGAGGTCGTCCAGAGTGTTCTGGACGGATCGAAGCTCTCGCCTGCGCAGGAGGTGTATTTCACTGGAAAGGCTGGTTTCTTCCTCGCCGCCAGCGGCGATCCTGACGCGGCTGTCGAGATGGTCAAGCCCCTGTTGTCCGGCTATCCGGATCAGGGCCTGGAAGAGATGGTGGGCGACCATTGCGACGAGGTGACCGTGGCGCTTCAGACGCGGTCCACGGAACATCAATACGACTTGATGAAGGCCATGCACGATTCGCTGCCGAGCTATGGCAGCACGCCGCGATTTCTCGGGAATCTGGCTCACGTGTGTCAACTGTCGAATCGACGGGGAGAGGCGCTGCACTACTACCAGTTGGTCGTTGACGGCTATCCCGACGACCACAGGGTTCCCGCCCATCTGTTTGAGATGGGCAACATCTGCCTCGATCTGGAGGACCCGGTAGGTGCGTACGAGCACTATGGTAGATTGGTCGCTTTGGAGACGGACGATCCGTATACGCAACGGCTTCAAGGCATAGCGCGAGGTCAACTGGCGCGTGTGGATGAAGAACTGGAATTGGAGAAGGGCATAGACGAATTCGGGCAAGTGCCCGCGGAATCGGTCGGCGATCTGGCCGACGTTGCGCTCCACGACGAAGGTCAGGCCCCGCCGACGGCGAGGGTTGCAGGTGCTGACGCCGGCCGACCGGAACTGGCCAACAGCGGGCCGGCCGAGTCGGATTCGACACCTCGTGCCATTCCCGCCTTCGGGCTGACGGGCCTTGCCGTTGCGGGTGTGGTTGTGTTGCTGGGTGGCTCGGGGGTGTTCGCTCTCCTCTGGTTACGCAATCGCGCGGGCGGCCGAGATCCGAAGCGCTGAGGTCGGTCGTTGAGTTATGCGAGCGAGGCGCGGTCCTGGGTCGTTGGGGCAATCAGGAGGTGTTCCTGTTCTGGGACGGGGGTGAGTTAGGACCGGTGGCCCAGGTTTCCCATCTAACGAAACAGTTTACGTAAGGGACGGGTGGCACGGTCGATCCCCAGGTCGGCCGTGTTATGCATTACGGATGAGAAAAGACCATGCCCACGCAACGGTTTGGCTTCGCTCACCGTTAACAGCGGCGTGGGCATGCCACCCGACGAAATTGGCAGATAAAACCTGCCCTACATTTGCTGCGCAAGACATGCCCGCGTCCGCCGCGGCGGACTTGGACATGCCACCCGAAAATCAGACAGACGGCGGGTGGAACCCGCCCTACGTCGTCCGAGAATCCGCATCCAGGCTACAGCTCTGATACTCGAACCCCATCGTGCCAGAACCGCATCACATCGCCAGCAGCAGCGCCGCAAAGCACACCGCGCCGCCGCCCAGGGCCAGGCCGCCCCACAGGCGAAGACGCCGATCTCGCCACCACATGTACACGCCGGTTGCGACCCACAGGATGACGCCCACGCCCACCAGATCGACCACCACCGCCCACGCGTCGGACAGCAGCGACTCCTGAACGAACCCACCGCGGGCGTGTATGCCGGTGAAGGCGTGGTCGAGCCGGAACCGCTTGTCCTCGGCCAGAAGCCTGCCCTCGTCGATAAAGTACGTCAGCCGAGTTGCCTTGAGGAAGGTGAAGGCCCCGATGTTGAGCCTGCGGGGATTCGGGCGGTAGACCCAAAACGGACGGTCCAGACCCACATCATCGAGGATGTCAGCGGCTATCGCGCGCAGATCCGCGTCCTGCGGCACGGGCCGTTGGTACGGACGATCGAAGCGAACCACCCATTCGGGCCCATCCGGTTGGAAGAACCGACCAAAGAAGTGACCATGATTGAAGAATGTCGCTGAAATGGCATACACCAGAAACCATGGAACCAGCAGCAGGCCCAGGTACAGGTGCAGTCGCCTCATTGCACGGCTGAGGGTCATACTCGCGAAGACCTCACTAGATAGACACCAAGAAGAACAGGAACAGCCCGCAACCGATCACCAGGCTCACGCCGCCCCACCGGCGCACACTCGACATCCTCATCCACATCCACACGCCCGACACCACCCAAAAGATGATGCACACGATCAAGACGTCTATAGACAATGCCCAAACGTCGTCAGCGAGATAGTCCTGCTGGTATCCGCGCCGACGATGAAGCTTGAACAAGAAGCTTGGGATGCGGAAAATCTGTCGCTCAATGCGCAGGGTCTCATCCTTCGGCGTCACGACAATGCGTCTGGCCCAGATCGGATCTTCGCGGTGGATCGCAAGTACGTCGTCGCCCCATCTCTGTGCCCAATAGGCGCCGGCCATTCCCAGATCGTCGAGAACCTGCCTGCCCACTTCCTGAGGCTCGGCATCATCGGGCCAATCGGCCTGATACGGCAGTTCCTGTTCCATCTCGTAGTCGAACAAATGCCCGCCGTAATAGCGAGCGAAGAAATCACGATGATTCAGCACGACCGCACTGAGGCCATACATCAGAAGCCAGGGGGTAAAAAACAGCGCAAAACACAGATGTATTCGGCGTGTCGGCCTAATCAAACTCATACGGCCTCCTGGTATCGCACGGCCCAATCGCCCGGTAGTTGGCCTGCCCTGTCAGGCAGAAATCCAAACCGTCGCCCCCATCAGGGCCGGGATTCTAGCAGCCCAGCACGCGAGAGTCATCCCCGACCGAGCCCTGCGCTGGTCGCCGCCTGCCACAGACGGGTCTGTTGATTCGGCACCCCATAGCCTGGCTGAGCCTTGACGGTCGCTCATCGCATACGGTTCGCTTTGACCCCGGTGCGGTCGCCCCCTACACTCCCGACCGGAATCCAGACAGGAGTCCGGCCATGCCAAGATCCACAAGCAAGATCGCACCGGAATGGTGGGACTACACCACCATCGATCGCCAGCTCGCATCCGACGCCGCCCGACTCACGCCCAAGGACATGGCGGGCTTGGCCCGGGACGGCTTCGAGATTGCCTTCTACGACACGATCGAGCAGTTCTACCTGGCCGAGGCCCTCGAATACGTGGAAGCGTGGCGGCAGGCGACGCCCGACAATCCGGCAGGGATCTGCGGGCCTATCGGCCCCGTCGAGCAGTTGCCGCTGGTGGCGCGAATCGTCAACCAGATGGGCCTCAAGCTGCACGACGCTCACTTCTGGGGCATGGACGAATGGGTCGAGAATGGTCAGCCGGTGCCGGTCGAGCATCCGCTGTCGTTTGCCCGCACCGATCGCGAGCTTTGCTTCGACCGCATCGACGCCAGGCTGAGGCCCCCCGACGCCAACCTGCACTTTCCCATCGGCGATCTGGATGCATACAGCCGAAGCTTCGATCAGATCCGTTGCGTGGTCATGCAAGGGGGGCAGGGCTGGGTCAAACATTGGGCGTTCAACGACCCGCCTCGTCGCCAGGGCGCACACACCGATCGTCCGCCCACGCCGCAGGAGTATTGGAGCCTGCCGGCCCGCGTCGTCGAGCTTCATCCGTTGACGGTCTTCCAGACCGCGAGAATGTCCGGCGGTGGCCAGGTGGCCCCGCTGCCCACTCACGCTGCCACGGTCGGCGCCGTCGAGACCGCCAAGGCCGAGCGCGTCTCCATCTGGCACCCGGGTGTGCACGACGATCCGTTCGGGATGCGCCTGACGACGCTGATGATCTCCAAGAAGATCGCCGACAGCGCCGTACCCATGTCGCTGCTGGCGCTGCACCGCAACGTACGCTTCCACTTCCTTCGCAGCGGCATCGGCACGTGCGAGCTTGGAATCTAGCGGCGATGGCAGCGCTCATCCGTCTGGACACAAACGAGCCGCACAACGTCGATCCCATCCGCGCCGCCGATCTGGCGTGCGGGGCCTTGCGTCTACCCCAAGACATGGACGTTACGGCCTCACCCCTCGGTGGAGGCAAGTTCAGCCAGACGTTTCTGATTCAGGCCGACACCACCGAGTACGTGCTGCGGATCGCCCCACCCGACAACCTGCTCCAGCTCTTCTACGAGTATCGCATGATGCGACAGGAACCAGGCCTTCATCGGCTCATCCAGAAGCACACTCAGATGCGGATTCCTTCGATCCGGGCCTACGATTTCACACGCAAACGGATCGCGCGAGACTACCTGGTGATGAATCGGCTGCCCGGAACTCCTCTGAGCGAAGTACGTGGCCGCCTGAGTGCCGAGCAGATCGAGCGCATCCTGTTCGAACTCGGGCGCGAGGTCGCCCAGCTTCATTCGATCCGGCTGCGGCGCTATGGGTATCGCGGGCCACACCGCCCCATGGAACCTCAGGCACGATGGGACGATGCGTTCGCCGTTATGTGGGAGAAGATGCTGGACGACTGTGTCGGCTGCGCGATCTACACCAACGAGGACAAGGCGCTGGGCATGAGGTTGTGGCGCGACTATTGCGGCGCGTTCGATCCGCATTGCCCATGCGTCGCCTGCCACATGGATCTGTGGGTGGCCAACGTGCTGGTCCACCAGGGCCGGCTCAGCGCGTTGTTCGACTTCGATCGCGCATGCTACGGCGATCCGGAGAATGAATTCGCCGTCGCCGAATACTGCGGCCTGACGACGTCGGCGTTTTGGGAGGGATACGGTCGCCGCCCCGAGCCGACCCGCGAGTGGGCCATCCGCCGATGGTTCTACCTGCTCTACGAGCACCAGAAGTACATCGTCATCAGCGTCTCGACCCGCCGCAACAACAAGCCGATGGCCCGCAGCTACGCCGACCAGTGTCGCCAGTCGATGCACAGTTTCCGTCGCACCGGTCAGCCTGAGTTCTGAATCGCGTCCTGCCGGCAATACACGCGTGAACGGCGGGCGTGTCGGCGATTGCGCCCGAGGTTTGCTGCACCCTCGCCAGCTACGCCCCGGGCGATCTATACGGAGGCCCAATCCTCGCGGAGCCGATCGAGCCCCACACCGGCAATCCGGTCGGCGGTCTCCTCGCCGTCGACGTACTCAATGGATGCAAAGCCGTCCCATCCGTCGCGCTTCATGCACGCCAGCCACCTTTTGGTCTGCTCGTTCTTCACCGGGTCGGCCCACCAGCGGTAGTGGAAGTGCGCAACCCTGTCCTTGAGGCGCTGCCAGATCGCCTCAGGCTCCATGTTCGAGAGGGCGACCATGTCGTCGAGTTGAAGGTTCAGGCGCATCCGGCGTGACGGCACCGCGCGCAGGAGCTTCTCGATGCCCTGCACGGAATCAACCAGCGACTCCTTGTGCGTTTCGATCAGAATGTCGACGTCGCCCTGCTCGGCCATGGCCGCGTACTCGAGGAATCCGTTGATCACATACCCCCAATTTGCGTCGTCACATGTAGCGGAGCTGATTTCGCACACGAACCCGGCAAAGCTGCGAAGCTGCCTGACCCGCATCACGCGAGCAACCTCAATGAACCGCGCGCACTGCTCGACCATGTCCTGATAGTTCGACTTGCCCAGATCGAAGAAGCCCATGTAAGGCGAGATCAACGGCACGGCCAGTCCGGCCTGGTCACAGGCCGCACGTATCTGCGTGAGGCGGTCAGCGTCAGCCTTCTCAAGAAAGCCGCCCCATAACTCCACAGCGTCGAACCCCAGCCGGGCCGCCAGATCAATAGCTTGCTCAGCCGTCCACTCGCCGCTCTTGCAGGCGATTGTGCAGCAGCACGTTTTCATTGCGAGGTCTCCATAGAGCCGATACTACGATGGTACGCGACTCCGTCGACGCGGGCAACCGCCATCGTCCGTTTGACCGTAGCATCGCCCTGCCCGGGCAGATCGACCTATCTGCGTATGCAAGTCCGCATATCCCATGCGGTCGAATCCAAGCGTCCGGTATTCACACACTTTGAGTCGGCTTGCAGGACCTGACTTGCGATCTGAAGCGTGCTCCTAAGGATTTCCCATCGTCCAGCCGATGCAACCACCTGTTTAGAACCACGCCCAACTGTCGAGCAGGAGTTCAATCATGTCCAGATTGCACGTGTCGGCAACACTCACCGTGACCGTTTGCCTCGTACTGGCAACCTGCCCCGGATGCGCCCCGCCTTCTCCGGAGGTCACGGGCCTGGCGAAGCTCGCGTCCAGAAACATGTCGGACATGACGGCCGAGGAGATCCAGGCTGTGGCCGAACGGCTCGCCGGCGCGTCGCTCACCGACGAGCAGGCTCAAGCCGTCGCCGAACTCCTGGACGAGTATGACATCAATTCGCCCAGCGACATCGAGACGTTCATCGAGCAGGCCGAGCAAGGCCTGATCCCGATCGACCAGGACGACCTCGACGCACTGCGCGAAATGTTCGAGAACATGGATCCGTCCGAGATCCTTGCCTTGCTCGAATAGCGGTCGTCAAAGCCCTTGCCGACATTCGGCACCGACCAAAGCGTCTGGCCACTCCGGCGCGACGCCCGGTGCCGCTGCGCGCCCATCCGGTTGACAGCACCAGTCCGCAGGGCTAGCATCGGCCTGTGAAAAGACCGATGTGAGAGCCCGTAACTTTCTGGGCGTGCGATGTTTACAGGTATTGTCGAAGCTATTGGCAAAGTCGTTTTCGCCCGGCCTGGCCAGGGTGGAATGAGGCTGGCTGTGGACGTCGCCAAGCTGGGGCGCCAACCCGAAATCGGCGCGAGTCTATCGGTGAACGGCGCGTGTCTGACGGTCGCGGCGATCTCTTCGAAAACCGCCGAGTTTGATGTGGTGGCCGAGACGTGCGGTCGGAGCAATCTCGCCCGACTGCGAGTGGGAGACCCTGTCAATCTCGAAAGTTCCTTAAGGCTGGGTGAGGCGCTCGACGGCCATTTCGTTCAGGGCCACATTGGCGGAACGGCCACGGTCGAGCGAGTCGAAACCGACGCCCGGCAGTGGACGGTGTGGTTTACGCTCGATCAGCCGCAGCAGTTGGCGCGTTGTCTGGTACCCAAGGGCTCGATAGCTCTCGACGGGATTTCGCTGACGTTGGCTGAGGTCCAGTCCGAGCGCTTCAGCGTGGCGGTCATCCCGACGACGTTGCAGCGAACGACCTTTGGCCGCCTTCGGGGCGGCGACAAAGTGAATGTGGAGACGGATATTCTGGTGCGAGCCGTGGTGCACCAGCTATCATTTATGGATGGCCAGGACCAGGGACTATCGATCCAGGCGCTCGAGCAGGCCGGCTTTGCCTGACCGGTGGCGACGTGGAAGAAGACAAGCCTAACAACACTGGGACCGCACAGATCAACGCCGCCGACGTAGCGCGCAAGCCGATCATCGCGGTGACGATGGGCGATCCGGGCGGCATCGGTGCCGAGGTGGTGGTCAAGGCCCTCGCTGATCCGCAGATCCGCGAGAGCGGCCGATTCATTATCTACGGCCTGAACGAACTAATGAGCTACGCCGCCGACTCAGCCGAGATCGCGCCTTACTGGTGGCGGCGGCCTCACGAAGCAGTGCGGAAGATCGAAAGCGGTGCGGTGGTGGCCGACTTCGACGAATTTGGGCTGCCGGGTCCGCGGAACGCCCAGCCCACGGCCCAGGGCGGTCTGGCGTCCATGCGCTTTCTGGAGGAAGCCGTTGCGTCGATCAAGGCGGGTCGAGCCCACGCATTGGTCACTGCACCGATCAGCAAGACCAGTTGGCACATGGCGGGGTACAAACGGTGGCCCGGTCATACCGAGTGGCTGGCCGAGCAGTTTCACACGCGCCGCGTGACGATGATGTTCGACGCGGGTCGGCTGCGCGTCGCCCTGGCCAGCACCCACTTGGGCTTGTTCGAGCTGCGAAATCGGTTCACCATCGGCCTGGTCCATCAGCCGATCGATTTGCTCGATCGCGCGCTGCGGGAATGGTTCGGCATCGAGTTGCCGCGCCTGGCTGTCTGTGCGCTGAACCCCCACGCCGGAGAAGGCGGCCGATTCGGTGACGAGGAAACGCGCATCATCGAGCCGGCCATTACGATGGCCCGCGAGCACGGCTGCCACGTGGAAGGCCCGCTGCCCGCGGACACGGTGTTTGGCGACGCCCTGGCCGGGCGGTACGACGGGGTCGTAGCCATGTACCACGATCAGGGCCTCATTCCGATCAAGCTGCTCGCCTTTCATCGCGCCGTCAATGTGTCGCTGGGCCTGCCCATAGTCCGCACGAGCCCCGATCACGGTACGGCATTTGACATTGTAGGAACCAACACCGCCAATCCGGGCAGCATGAAGGCGGCGATCCTGCTGGCCTGCCGCCTGGCCCGCTTCAGGATGGCCGCCGCCTCAGCGGTGTCTGCTCCATAGCGCACCGGTCTTCGATGCCGATTCTGGCGATATCCCTGGTGCTGCTGTCATGCTTCGGCCACGCCGCATGGAATCTGCTCGCCAAACGGCGGTCCGACCCGGTGGCGGCGCTCTGGCGCTCGCTGTTGCTCTCGGTCGTGCTGCTTGCCCCGTTTTCGCTGACGTTCCTGCTGCACGCACCTGGGCGCTGGCCGGACCAGGTCTGGTACTGCCTTCTGACAAGTAGCGCCAGCCAGGCGCTCTACGCCTACGCCTTGGGCCGAGCCTACCGATGCGGCGATCTGTCGCTGGCCTACCCGATCGCTCGCAGCGCTCCGTTGTTTGTTGCCGTGTGGGCCCTCGTGTGGTTGGGCGAGCCCATCGACGCGGCCGGCGGAGTCGGCATTGTCACGGTCGTCGTCGGCGCCGTTCTGCTCTCACTGCCTGCGGGCCGGCAGCCACGCCACGCCGCCCTGGCACGCACCATCGGTTGGGCCGTTCTGACCGCCCTGTGCACCAGCGTCTACAGCGTCGCCGACCGGGCCGCCATGCTCCAGATCCCAAGCGGGCTGGGCAGGACGGCGTACCTCCACCTGGAGTTTTTCGGCATGTGGGCAGGACTGACGCTGCTGGTCTGCCGGTCGCGACCGTGGAAGGAGTTTGCCGTCCGGTCCGAACGGACGGCAGCCGTCGCGATCGGTGTGCTCCAGCCGCTAACCTATCTGCTCGTGTTGTCTGCGCTGGCCATGCCGGATGCAGGCGTTAGCTACGTCGTTGCGCTTCGCCAATTCAGCGCCGTCATTGGGGTCGTGTTCGGCTGGCGCCTCCTGCGAGAAAGCCACGGCTGGATGCGTCTGCTCAGCGCCGTGATAATGGTCGTCGGGCTCGCACTCGTGGCCGCCCCACGGCGGTAGCAACAGCCATGTTCCAGACCAAGACACAGATTGAAAGCCTTCTTCAAGCAGCCGACCTGAAGCCGCAGAAGCGCTACGGCCAGCACTTCCTGATCGATCGCAACCTCATGAATCGTCTCGTCGACAGTGCATCCATCGGGCCCGAGGACGTCGTGCTCGAGGTCGGGCCGGGCACGGCAAGCCTCACGTCGCTGCTGGCCGCCAGAGCCGGCGCCGTCGTGGCCGTGGAAGCTGACCGGCCACTGCTCGACATAGCCGCCGAGCAACTGCGCGCCCGGGCCGTCCACAATGTGGATTTGATCCATGCCGACATTCTGGCAAGCAAGCACAGAATCCAGCCGGAGGTGCTGGCCGCTCTCACGCGGCAGCAGGCTGCCCTGGCTGGACGTATCGTGCTGGTGGCCAACCTGCCCTTCGACGTGGCCTCTCCGCTGCTGATCAATCTGGTGCTCGACCACCCCACGATCGATCCGCTGTTGTTCACCGTCCAGAAGGAAGTCGGATTGAGGATCCTCGGCCGGCCGGGCCAGCACGCGTACGGAACACTCAGCGTGCTCGTTCAGGCACTCACCGACCCTGTGCGCCTGGCCGACGTGCCTCGCCAGACCTTTTGGCCCCAACCCAACGTCGACGCCGTCATGTTGCAACTGACTCACTCGCCCGCCAAACGTGCCGCTGCCGGTGACGTACCCCATCTGGCCGCAACAGTGAGGAACCTGTTCGGCCACCGGCGCAAAACGCTGCGACACAATCTGCGTATCGATTACCCGCAGGTTGCAGCGGAACCGTTGGCAGAAGCTGCCTCAATTGACCTCGGACGTCGGCCCGAAACGCTCGCCGTCGCGGAATGGGTCCGCCTGGCTGAACAGCTCCCACCGGCGATCGGCCCACGAAGTGGCAGGGATTGAGGGCGAGGCCGCCCTGGCCTTCGGGACCGGACCCGCTTCTGCCCCCGACATCACGTGAGCGGCGATGTAGCGCCGCACGAAGGGTTCGCTCGTGCAATCGGTGTGAGCCCCCGTCCACCCGTACCGCTGGTACTGCGGCCCCCAACCGATGTTGACAATCTTGCCTCGGTCCCCGCCCCGTGGATGCAGCCCGACCAGCCCGGCTGCGTCCACGTCCATCCTTCCGTCGATCGTGCCGAGCACTCGCATCGGCCCGTCGAGAATGGTGTCGTAGCGCGAGTAGTAGACGTATACGTGCCCTTTGATCTTCGTCACCGCCTTGCGCATGTCGTAGTCGCTGGACAGGCTCGAGCCCAGCAGCACGAGATTATTCACTCTGTACGAAGACTCTAATGCCTCAACGGCCCAGACGGCGATGCCCGTGCCGGCCGAAAGGGCAATGATGTTCACGTCGTTTCTCGGGTGGTTTCTCAGGTAGTCCTGAATCTTCTGCGTGAGGATGGCGGCGCGCAGATGGGCCGCCGGGCGATTGACCTGATCGATAGCTGGGTTGAACGATGTCGTCCACAGATAGGCCTCGACGTGCCCGCGATAGCCCGCCGCCTTGAGGCCTTGCGCCACCTCCGCCACCCCGAAGCCCCAGTTGCCGGCACCATCGATGTAATACGTCTTGCCGAAATCCTCGCGCGGATCCACACAGCCCGCGGAGGCGGCCAACCCCACCAGTACAGCCCACCACATCGTCGCGCGTAGCATCCACGCCTCCTTTGAAGCAGCCGCCATCCCGACGCATTAGTCTACTGCCGACGGAACGGCGGTCAACGACATGTTATGCCTAACAGTCTCCCGGGCCAAGTCCACGACCGAGAATCGGACCGCCTGTCACCCCGCCAGAGACGGCTCAGTAAAGGGGGTTAATCACCAGACCTGTCGCCAATTTCGGATAGAAGAACGTGCTCTTCTGCGGCATGAGGTCACCCGTCCGGCAAACCGCCCGCATCTGAGCCATCTGGGTCGGCTGCACCAATAGGGCCACCCCGTCGGACTGGGCCGCGGCCTCGACCGCCTGCTCGGCCAAACTCGTGTAACTGATAGCGGGCTGTCCGCCCGCAGAAGGGGCGATCACCCGATCGATCAGGAACCGATGCAGAATCGCCACCCCGAGCCGCCGCCAAGCCTCGCCGTGCTGCGGCACCAGGCTGTCCAGCACATCGTCTCGCTCCAACACGAGCATGATGCCACGCCCCGTAGACGGCTGGACCACAGCCACTGAGCCGGTCGGATGTCGAGCCACGGCCTCTGCCAATGGCCCAGGCTCTATCGTCGGGGCCTCGCCCGCCCTGAAATACGGCGCCGCCGCCGAGACAAGTTCTCCCAGATCCAGCCCCGGCACGTGTTCGACCACCCGATGGTAGGGCAACATTAACAGGCCGTCGTCCTCCATCGCGCACAGCCCCACCAGAGCGTAACGGGCGGGATGATCCTCGGGCAGCTCACCCTCCCGCGCCGAGAGCCAGTCCCGGTACATCAGCGCGGTCTCATACCGGTGGTGCCCGTCTGCGATGTAGATGGGTTTACCGGCCAACGCCTGGCATGCTCGCGCCACGACGGACCCATCCGGCACATACCACAGCCTGGACTCGACGCCGTTTAGCATGGCGATGGCGTCGGGATCACGCCCCACCGGCGCCAGCGCCGCAAGCACCTCGCCGTTCGGATCACTGTACAAGCCAAACACGGCCGATAGGTTGCATCGCGTCGCCCGCATCAGCCTGAGCCGATCTTCCTTCGGCCCGCCGAAAGTCTGCTCGTGAGGCACAACGCGCCCCTCATCCGGCGGGCTTAGCCGAAGCCGCGCGAACAGGGCCGTGCGCGTATACTCACGCCCTCCATGCTCATATCGCTGCTGGTAAAGGTAGATCCCCGGCTGAGGGTCGCGTATCAGCACGCCGTCGCCAAGCCATGCCTCAAACGTGTCCGCCGCACGCTGATATACAGCGTCCGGCCCGGCTTGCTTGGGCGGCACATGCGGCAGGTCGACCGCTACAATGTTGCGAGGATGCCCTTTCAGCAGGGCGTCCTTGTCCGTCCCATCCAGCACGTCGTACGGCGGCGCAATCAGTTTCGACAGGTCCTTGCCGAACCGCCGCACGTCATACCGAATACCCGCCAGCGGCGCAATTCCGCTTGTGACTTCGTCCATGAGTCACCCGATCCACAGCTCGTACGAGTCAATAGCGGTAGTGATCCGCCTTGAACGGTCCGTTCACCGGCACTCCGATATACTTCGCCTGCTTCTCCGTGAGCCTGGTCAGCTTGGCGTCAAGCCTGTCCAAATGAAGCCTCGCCACCTCCTCGTCCAGCTCCTTGGGCAGCACGTACACTTTCTTGTCGTACTTGCTCGTGTCACGGTTCTCCCAGAAGTCGATCTGAGCCAGCACTTGATTGGTGAAGCTGTTGCTCATCACGAAGCTGGGATGACCGGTCGCGCAGCCAAGGTTCACCAGGCGACCCTTCGCCAGCAGGATAATTCGCTTGCCGTCAGGCCAGATCACGTGATCCACCTGCGGCTTAATCTCCTCCCATTTCAGATTGTCCAGTGCGTCCACCTCAATCTCGCTGTCGAAGTGCCCGATGTTGCAGACGATCGCCTCGTTCTTCATGCGGTCCATGTGCTGGCGCGTGATCACGTCGACGTTTCCGGTGGCCGTCACAAAGATGTCGCCGTATGCACACGCCTCGTCCAGCGAAACCACCTGGTAGCCTTCCATGGCCGCTTGCAGCGCACAGATCGGGTCGATCTCGGTGACGAACACCGTCGCACCCAATCCCCTAAACGCCTGCGCACAGCCCTTGCCGACATCCCCGTAGCCGCACACAACGCATTTCTTACCGGCAATCATGACGTCGGTCGCACGCTTGATCCCGTCCATCAGGCTCTCGCGGCATCCGTACAGGTTGTCGAACTTGCTCTTGGTAACCGAATCGTTGACGTTCATCGCCGGAAACAGCAACTCCCCGCCGCGCTGCATCCGATACAGCCGGTTCACGCCGGTAGTGGTCTCCTCGCTGACACCCAAGACCTGCGGCGCCAAACGGTGCCAGAACTGCCCGTCGCGCTGGAGCTGGGCCCGCAGCAACTGATCGACGATCTGGATTTCCTTGTTATCCGTGCAGGCCGGCGGCACCTTGCCCGTCTTGGCGTACTCGGTCTCCAGTTCGTATCCGCGGTGGATCATGAGGGTCGCGTCGCCTCCGTCGTCCACAATGCCCGTCGGCCCGTCACCTTCTGGAAACGTGAGCGCGCGCAGCGTGCAATCCCAATACTCCTCCAGCGTTTCACCCTTCCACGCGAAGACCGACGTGCCGCTGGCCGCGACCGCCGCCGCCGCATGGTCCTGTGTCGAGAAGATATTGCAGCTCGCCCAGCGCACCTCCGCGCCCAACTCCACCAGCGTTTCGATCAGCATGGCCGTCTGGATCGTCATATGCAGAGAGCCGGTGATCTTCGCGCCGGCCAGCGGTTTGCTGCCTGCATACTTCCGACGGATCGCCATCAGACCGGGCATCTCCGACTGAGCGATCTCCATTTCCTTTCGGCCCCAATCGGCCAGTGCAATATCCTTGATTCTGTAACCTTGCACCGCTGTTGCCATCGGTCGTCACTCCTTCGTTCGCGTCGCAAAACGAGATTCAGCCGTCGAACGACTAGCCTTGGGTGTTAAGCGAACTCATTATCTCACACACATCGCTGATTGCAAGCGGTCCAACGGCGGGCGCACTCGGGCGCAAATACGTCCACGCAGCGCACGCAAGGACCTCGGCACCAACTTCATGCGTCGGGCACACTTCGCGCCTCGGCGACAAAGCGCCTGACCTTTTCCGGATCCTTCCGGCCCGGTTCGGCCTCCACCCCGCTCGAAACATCCACCGCATACGGTCTGACGACTCGGACAGCCTCGGCGACATTTTCCGGGCGCAAACCGCCCGCCAGGATCATCGGCAGTGCGGCGCCGCCCGAGCGGCGCAGGTCGGCCGCCAACGACCAGTCGAAGCTTCGCCCCGTTCCCCCATGCTGGCCCGCCACCCCGGTATCCAGATGTATGGCCGCCAGATTCGCCGGGCGCTCGCCGCGCGCCCAGGATGACGGCGCTTCGAGCGATTCCGGCCCGACGACACGTACGGCCTTGATCACCCGCAACGGCGCCAACGCCGCGACATACTCCAACGGCTCGTCGCCGCTGAGTTGCACCGCGCCCAGGTGCAGCCCCGTGGCCATTTCGCGCACCCACTCAAGCGGGGCGTCGACAAAGACCCCCACCGCAACGACAAAAGGGGGCAGGACCGAGACGATCCGGTCGGCCGCGTTCCGATCGACCTTGCGCGGGCTTGGGGCGAACATTATGCCGATCGCATCGGCCCCGGCCTGGACCGCCAGCGCGGCGTCCTGGCCGCTGGTAATACCACATATCTTGACTCGCATTCCCGCCGACCTCCTACCTGACCGCGTCACCATGCTAGGGCCTCGAGCACGGCGCGGCAATCCGCCCGTATGGCCGTCAGCACGGATAGTACCACCGGCCCTGGACTTCGCCGCCCGAGTCCGCCATACTGTCGGATGACGTTCCGACCGCCGTAAATGCAGGGCATGTATTGCGCAGGACCTGAGCCATGAAATTGAAGTCGGTTAAAGCCCACTGCCTGGTGGAATACCAACGATCGACAGCCACCGTCATAGACGACGCGGCCCGCGCCATCCGCAAGGACCCGGAGTTCCGCGAGAAATACCACGCCTTTACGTGCATGGCCTACGACCCCAGTCGCCGGCTGCTGTTCTGCGGCACGACGAACTTCGCTAACGATCTGCTCCAGGCCTTCGACCCGGCAACCGGCCGTTTCGAGTGCATGCGTTATCAGGACTTCGGTGAAACGTACGAGATCAAGATCCATCGCGCGCTGGAGTTGGGCGACGACGGCATGCTGTACGGGGCCACCAGTTGTCTGCACGACGTCGATGAGAGGCACCGCGCGCCCGGTGGGAAGGTCTTCCGTTTCGATCCAGAGCGGCGCGCATTCGATCTGCTGTGCATCCCCAAGGCGCACGACTACATCCAGACCATCACGCTGGACAGCAAGCGGCGGATGATTTACGGCATGAACTACCCGGTGTTCGAGTTCTTCGCCTACTCGATGGACAAGAACGAGGTGATGTACAGCCAGTACATGGGCAGCATTACCCACATCGGGGCCGTCGACGACGACGGCGGGTACTGGGGAACCTGGGGGTACGGTCACAAGCTGTTTCGTTACGACCCAGCCACCAACGAGGTCGATTTCCTCGCGCACGGCCTACCCACGGGATGCGACAGCCTCATGTACAAAGGCGCCGGACCCATCGATTGCATGATCAACGGGCTGGACGGGTTCATGTACATAGGCGGCGAGAAGGGCGAGCTGTTCAAGCTGCACCCCGGGACGGGAGAGGTAACGTATCTCGGCCGGCCCGTGCCCGCCAACCGCCTGCCGGGATTGGCGCTGGGGCCTGGCGGGGTCATCTACGGCGTAGGCGGCGACGACGATAAGACAACTTTGTTTGCTTACGATCGGAGTACCGGCGCGTTCACCGTTCTCGGACCAGTACACGACCCGCAGCGCGGCGCATGCTTTCGGCCGCACGACCTGAAGCTTGTCGATCATACGCTGTTCGTAGGTGAAACAGACAATCCCCGCCGCACGTGCTACCTCTGGGAGTGCACGCTAGCGGGGTGAGACGGCGGGGCTGGGGCAGATGGCGCGCCAGACGCAGGCGAGATTGAGCTATCCTGCGTCATCCACCGCGTCGATGATCACGTTGGACACCCACCATGCCCTCTGACCGATGTACTGCACCGTGCCGACACACGCCATGACGATCAGCGCGAGTAGAACTCCGTACTCCACCGCGCTGGGCCCGGTTTCATCGCGAAGGAAGCGAGTTGCGCCCTCGGCTACTTGTCGTATTCCACGCATTAACATCTCGCCCTCCCTAGCTGCCTTTCCTTCTGCCACACGCTGACAGCTAAACAGACTGTACAATTCGACGGGTAGCTGGGCAAAGAATTCCGCGGGCGCAGCGCGGCCCTTTACTGGTTACCGGACCGCGCTCGCGAGTTATCCAGCCAATCTCATTTGCCTGCGGCTCTTGCCTATCTTACTTTTCTCTAGTGCCGCGTTGTATCTCGCCATTACTCGGCGATGCGCCGTACTGACGTGTCGATCGCGAAAGGGGAAAAGTCGTGAGCAATCAAGCCACCAGCACACCGGCAGCGCATCAGGCTCGTCGCGTAAGTTTGCCGGAAGGGGCACCCAGGGTCCGGATAACGGCGGGTGTCGGCTCGGCGTCGCAGAAGACGTGGAGCCTCCGCCGCCCGGTGGCCATGGTAGGCAGCCGACGAACCGCACTGGTACACCTGAGCAACCCTGAAATATCCAAAGCTCACTGCCTGATCGTCAATACAGGCACGAACGTTCTACTCCGCGATCTGGCCAGCCGTACCGGAACGTTTTGTGACGAACGTCCAGTGGAGCTCGAGCCCCTTCGAGACGGCGCCGTCATTCGCGTCGGCCCCACCACGATCCAGGTAGCCATTCAGGCCTCAGCCGAGGGCAACGAAGACACCGAGACAGGTTATCAGTACTCGGATCCGACGAAGCTGCCCACGACCCTTGTCCTGGTCGATGCTCAGGGCCGGCAACACCCGATCGAGCGCAGCGTCGCGGTCATCGGTCGGCGAGGCAACTGCGATGTGCCCATTGAGAGCAACGAAGTCTCATTGGCTCATGCAGCCATCTTCCACATCAACGGGAAACCGGTCCTGTACGATCTGGGAAGCCGCAACGGAACCTTCATAAACGGACAGCAGGTATCCGTTGCACACATCGGGCACGGCGACGTGCTGCGAATCGACGACACGGAGTTCACCGTCGAGGGTCCGCCCCTCGCCGAGGAGACCGGACAGGGAACCGACGGGCAAACCCAAGCCGACGCCGGGCAGACGGAGGGCGATGGGGCGCCCCAGGCGCCGGACGCTGCCGGCAAGGACTCGCAAGATAACTCAGCCCCGTCGGACACCCAGGATGTGGCGGCGTCGGCCGACTCTGTCGCCGAGACGCCCCCAGAAACTCACGACCCCGGCGAGAATCAAGCCGGCGTCAACGACCAGCAGGAGACCGACCCGGGTGCTGATGAGCCTGCGCAGGCAACGGAAGGCCAGCCGGCCAATCCATCGCCCGAGGACCAGCCCGAAGCCCCGGCAGAAACAGTGGCCGTCGCAGCGAGCGAGCCGCCACCTCAGCGGCCACCGCGGCCCGACCGCGGCCACGCCGCCGAGTCGCTCTCGGATCTCCAGGGCAAGATCGTCGGCCTGCAGGAAAACATCCTGAACTGGTGGGACCAGCTTACCGATTGGCAGAACCGACTCGAACAGAACACCCACCAGCTTCAGAAACGCACCGCCCACCTGGAGCAGCGCGCTCAGCAAGTCGCTGAGCGCGAGCAGACCCTTCAGACCGAGCAACAGCGTATCGAGCAACAGCAGCAACAGCTTGAAGACACGCAGCAGGAGCTCGACACCCGGCAGCAAAACGTGGATGCACAACAGCAGGAACTGGACGCCACGCAGCAAAAACTCGACGACACAAAGAAAGAGCTCGACGCCCGCGATCAGCGGCTCAAGGAGCACCACAATCAGCTCGAAGCCCAGCAGGCACAATTCGAGCAGCAGAAAGGCGATCTCGAGGACCTGCGCGGGCAGTTGGATGCCAGCCAGAAAGACCTGCAACAGGCCCGCGGCGAACTCGAAGAGGCCCGGGCCAAGATCGAAGACGAACGTCGCCAGCTCCAGGAACGGGGCGAGCAATTAGAGTCGAAACAGAAGCAGATCGAGGATGAACGTCGTCAGCTCCAGGAACGGGTCGAACAGTTCGAGTCGAAACAGCAGGAGATCGAGGCGCGAGCCGCCGAGCTTCAACGGCGAGAATCCGATTTGCAGCAACGGGAGCAGGACGTCCAGGAGCGAGCCGCCGCCATCGAAAACACCGAGAAGGCTGTCCAGGCTGAACAGGCGGTGTTCAGTCAGTTCCAGCAGGCCATCAATCAGGCAAACGACGCGTTCCAGCAGTCGCTCAGCCAGCGTATAACCACGATGCAGTCGTTAATGGAGAACGCCGGGGTTGCCGAGGAAAGTGCAGACAGTTTGCAGGCCGGCGTGGCCGAACCCGTCGTCGAGCCGCCTGTCGATCAGCAGCCGCAGCCTGAGGACGCACCCACCTCCGAGAGTACGCCCGACCAACAGGGCGGCGACCAGCCGCAGGACGCCGGCGAGCCCGAACCGGAAGGATCCGCCGATGCGACCGATGGCCAGAACGTCCCGGACGCCGGGGAAGCGCAAGGCGAGTCTGGCGATGCCAAGCCCGACGAGAAACCCGAAGCCGAGCCATCGGCAGATCAGCCGGAGACGCCACACCCCACCCTGAATCCCACGTTCTCCATGGATCTCGAACCCGAGGTGGCCGACAAACTCCGCACACTTCGGCGGCTGACCAACGGGAAGAAGTCGGACGAAGAGCTGCTCGCCCAGATTCACGCGGAAGCCCAATCGCAGTCGTCCAACCAGTCTAAAAAGCGAAGGTGGTGGGGCAGCGGCGATTAAGGCAAGGCGTCGGATCATCACCATCGCGTTGAGTCCGGGCGGGAGTTCGGTTACTTTCGCTGTCGCTGTGGACACTACGGCGTCAGGCCCGACTGCCTGCGTGGGATCCGCTGTCCGACGAGAGTCGCATGCCCCTGCTGCTGCGCAATCTCGCGCTTGACCTGGATGAGCCTGAAGATGAGCTTCTGGAACGGGCCGCTTCCCGCCTCCGCATCCCGCGCAAGCAGATCCGTGTATATGGGGTCGCTCGACGCGCCATCGACGCGCGCCGAAGCCGCGTCCGCTTCGCCTACAGCGTCGAACTGAGCTTGCACGACGGGCCGGAATACGAGCAGGCTCTTGTCCAGCGGCTGAACCGATCCGACGTAACCCTCCTGCGGCATCAGAGTCCGCCCCCCGTCGAGCCGGGCACCGAACCGTTGCCCCACGCCCCCGTCGTGGTCGGGTTCGGCCCAGCCGGCATGTTTTCGGCGTTGGCGCTAACCGAGGCCGGCTATCGACCCACCGTCCTGGAGCGCGGCCCTGACGTAGCTACCCGCACGCACGATATCGTCAGCGACTACTACCGCCGTGGGCAGTTTCACCCGGAAAGCAATCTGCTCTTTGGTGAGGGCGGCGCGGGCACATACAGCGACGGCAAACTCTATACTCGCGTCGGCGACGTCCGTTGCGAGCAGGTGCTCCAGACTCTCGTGCGACACGGTGCCAAGCCACAAATCCTCATCGACAGTCATCCCCACATCGGCAGCGACCGACTGCCAAGCATCTGCCGTCGCATTCGCAGGCGGATTGAGGGCCTCGGCGGACGTGTGCTCTTCGGTCATCACGTTGTGGGCTTGACGATCCGCGATGGCAGTCTGGTCAGCCTGTCGGTGGCGGGACGTTCGCCCATCGACGTCGGTCCGACCATCCTGGCGATCGGACATAGTGCCCGGGACACGTACCGGGCGTTGCATGACGCGGGCGTGCCGCTGACGGCCAAGCCGTTCCAACTCGGGCTGCGTGTCGAACACGCCCAGGAACAGGTCGACCGTTGGCAGTACGGACGGCATTGCGGACATCCCAGACTCCCATCAGCGTACTACCGGTTGGTCGCCAAAGGCGTGGCAGGCGGCCTTGACGTCTACAGCTTCTGTATGTGTCCGGGCGGCATGGTTCTGCCGGCCCACGAAGCCCCCGAAGCCCTATCCGTAAATGGAGCCAGCAACTCCCGGCGTGACAGCGGTTTTGCCAACAGCGGCCTGGTCGCAACGCTCGACACCGCGCACTTCGGCAACGATCCGCTGCAAGGGGTGGCCCTACAAGAGCGTCTGGAACGCGCCGCCTTCGACCTGGGCGGCGGCCATTACCGCGTTCCGATCCAACGGGCCGCTGACTTTGTCGCAGGCCGTCTGTCCCGAGGTACGATGACGACCAGCTACCCGCTCGGCACCGTCTGGGCCGATGTGCATCGACTCCTGCCGGCCGAGATCGACAAGGCCCTCGTCGCCGCACTAGGCACATTCGATGCGGCCATGCGCGGGTTCGCCGGTCCGGATGCAGTCCTCTTCGGCCCCGAAAGCCGGGCAAGTGGACCGGTTCGCATTCTGCGCGAGCCGCACTCCATGCAGTCGCCCGCCGTTGCCTGCCTCTACCCCGTCGGCGAGGGAGCGGGCTACGCAGGCGGCATCGTTTCGGCGGCCATTGACGGAGTCAGGGCCGCCGAGGCCGTCATCGCGCGCTATCGCCCGCCCGACTGAGACGTTCGGCAAGCCCGTAACCGCCCGCTACCGGGTATGTCCGTCACCGGTCACGACGTACTTGTATGTAGTCAGGTCGGACGCCCCCATGGGCCCCCGGGCATGCAACTTGTCCGTGCTGATGCCGATCTCTGCCCCCAGACCATAGACGCCTCCGTCACTCAATCGGGTCGAACAGTTTACCATCGTATTGGCCGAGTCCACGCCTTCCACGAAGCGCTGGGCCGCCGCGACGCTGTCGGTGAGAATCGCGTCGGTATGTCCCGAGCCGTACTTGTTGATATGCGCGATGGCCTCATCCAACCCGTCGACGATTTTCACGGCCACCACCAGATCGAGATATTCGGTATACCAGTCCTGCTCCGTGGCCTGCTTGACCCCGTCAAGCAACTTGATCGTCCTGGCACAGCCGCGAATCTCGCACCCCGCCTCGCCCAGCTTGCGAGCAATCGAAGGCAGAAAACGTTCCGCGATGGACGCGTCAAACAAAATGGTCTCAGCAGCATTGCATACAGCCGGCCGCTGCAGTTTGGCGTTGAGCACAATCGCCTCCGCGCGGTCATACGGGCACTTCTCATGAACGTAGACGTGGCAGTTGCCGGCATAGTGCTTGATCACTGGAATCGTGGATTGCTCCACGACCGTGCGGATCAGTCCCTCCCCGCCGCGAGGCACGACCAGGTCGATGTATTGGTTCTGCTTAAGCAGCAGAGGCACCAACGCCCGATCGGTCGTACCGACAATCTGCACCGCCTCGCGGACGAGGCCGCTGCGCTCCAGCGAATCGCCAATAACTTGACCAATGGCCGCATTACTGTGGAAGGACTCGCGCCCCCCGCGAAGAATGCACGCGTTGCCGCTCTTGAGGCACAACGCAGCCGCATCGGCCGTCACGTTGGGCCTCGCCTCGTAGATCACCGCCACGACCCCGAGGGGCACCCGTCGCTTCTCGATCCGCAAGCCGTCCGGGCGAACGTGTGCCGATAGAGTCTCGCCGATCGGGTCGGGTTGGCCAGCCACCTCCTCAACGGCTTCGGCCATCTTCTCGATCCGCGAGGCGTCGAGGCGCAGACGGTCCAACAGGGCATCGCCTATGCCCGATTCGCGGGCGTGCCGCATATCTCGTTCGTTCGCTGCCGCGATCGTCGACGACTCGCCCCGCAACCCCGCCGCGATGGCTCGCAGCGCGTCGGTCCGACGCTGTCCGTTCAGCCTCGCCACAACGTACGACGCCTGCCGCGCGCCGAACGCCAGGCGCTCGACATACGCGGGCAGGTCATCAACTGGCTGCTCTGCAACGACCATAACTCACGCTCGTCACCGCATCGCCGCCGGCCATGATCCTATGGCCGCAGCGATACGGACCTCTCTGCAAGCCGGAACTCAATCGCCGGCGGATCCTGGTCCAACTTCACACCGGGCGGGAACGTAAACGCCACGGGATGAGTGACCGACGTTCCATCCGGCCGGTAATCGTCCACCGACACCGTTACCCGCGCGTCGACCTCCTGGGGCGCCAAATCATCGATGACGTGATGGGGACCGACCACCGCCACGTCCACCACGTCGTTCGCCGTTTGGGGCACGTACTTGGCCAGAAGGCTTTGGCTCGCACTGAAGAACACCACTACGCCGGTGAGCTTCTTTCTCTTCAGACTGATTCTCAAGCGAACCGTGACCCGCTCCGGATCCACAGCGACGGCTTTCATCGCGCGGTCCGCCGTCACCGGCACACCGGTCAACTCCACCACCTTATCGGCCGGCTGACTCTGCAGCAGCTCGCGCAGATCGGCCGTTGCCTGAAGTCTCTGCGGCTGCAGCGTCGTCAACACCGACTCCGGCAGCCGCACCCTTACTTGCGGCGGCTGGATCTCCGTCTCGGTCACGCCGTATCGGCCCGTCTCCAACTTCACGGGCGCCTCGCGCCACAGCAGCCGGTCCACCTGTAGGTTGACCCGCGCGGGCGATACGCCTCGCACGATCAGGCCCTTCAGCCGCGGATCCTCCGACAGGGCTTGGCGGAGCCAAACCGTATGCGAGCCGGTCGGAACGTCGTCGCCGATCCAGTACGTGATCGGGCTCATGCCGGCTGTCAGTTCGGCCTCCAGCTCGCGAATCAGGCGATTCGGGCCACCCAATACGGCCGTCACGTCAAGATCCTCCGGCACGCCCGAGATGATCCGATCGCTGCCGGTCCGTGGTGCAATGCGGACCTTCACGGTACGCCGCAGTTCCCCTTGGTTGTACTGATCGGCCGAAAACCAGATCAGACAGGTCAGCACCACCACCGTTGCTGCCGTCTTGATCCTGTCCAGCATGTGCCGTCCTCTGATCCTGCGGGCTCGCCCAGCCGCCCACAGCGTTACCGAACCCGCCTACGTCCCCTCAACCAACGACCCCATCAGCGTGATCCGCAGCTCACCCAGATCCAACCCGTGACGGAGGCGGCCACGCTCAGCCACCGACAGACCGCCCGACTCCTCACTCACCACGATCACCACCGCATCCGAGTCGCTGGACAAACCCACGGCAGCCCGATGCCGCCCGCCCAGCGACCGATCCAGCTCGCCGCTTTCGGCCAACGGAAACTGGCACCCCGCCGCCGCGACACGCCCGCGCCGGATGATCACACCCAGATCGTGCAACGCCGAACCCGGCCAGAAAAGCGTCTTGAGAAGATCGGCCGACAACTCCGCATCCAATTTCGTGCCGGACTCGATGACCGAGCCCAGTCCCACGTCGCGCTCGATGGCAATGATCGCGCCGATCTTGTTCTTCGACAGGTACTCCGCCGCGTCCACAAGGTGATCCACCACGTCGCTCACCTCGCGCGACCAAGGCCGCAACCACCTGGCCTCTCCTAAGCGCATCAATCCGCGACGCAACTCCGGCTGAAAGACCACCAGCGCCACCAGGAACATCCCCGCCACGAACGGCGTGTAGAGCACCTCGATTCGCTCAAGCCTGAACTGCTTGGCCAACACCCTCACCAGGAGCGTCGTCACCACCAATACGATCACCACGCCGGAAAACAGCCGTTCACCGCGCGTCCCGCGAAGGAAGCGAAGGCACACGTACACCACCAACCCGATCAGTATCAGTTCCACAGCCACGTGGATCGGGTTGTATGCGGGACTGGCCAACCGCCCCAGATAGTTCCCTACCGCTTCAAACATCGACCGATCTCTTCGCTCGCCAGGCGATCAGCCTAGCAGTATAATCACCTCGCTTGTCCCTGCAAACTCCGTGGTTCATCGTCGCCGCGAGGGTCCGCCCTCCAACGTCCGATCGGGAATCTCGCCATGCAAGCAGCCGTCTTTGTCGATGATCGCAACATTGAACTGCAAAACCTGCCCAAACCCACGCCGGCACCCCACGAAGTGCTGGTGAAGGTCGCCGCCTGTGGGGTCTGCGGCACCGACGTGCACATCTATCACGGCCACCTCCAACACGAGGTCCAGCCGCCCGTCGTGCCCGGTCACGAGATCGCCGGCGTAATCGACTCGGTCGGTTCCGACGTAACGTACTTCCGGAAGGGCCAGAACGTCTGCGTCGACCCGGTCGTCGCCTGCGGGTGCTGCCGCTACTGCCGCATCGCCCGGCCCAATCTCTGCCCCAATCTGGCGACTATTGGGTACGTCCGCAACGGCGGGTTCGCCCAGTTCACTGCCGCGCCGGCCGCCAACATCTACCCCCTCGACCCCGACACGCCGGCAACCGCCGGCATCCTCGTCGAGACCCTTGCCTGCGTACTTAATGGCTACGAGAAGCTCGCGCTGCGACCCGGGCAGACGGCCATGGTCTTGGGGGCCGGCACGGTCGGGCTGCTCTGGACGCAACTGTTGCGGCAAAGCCCTGTCAGCCTGCTGATCGTCTCCGAGCCGGTAGCCTTCCGCCGCGACCGGGCCGCGAGGCTCGGGCCCGACCTGGTGGTCGACCCGGCCAATGAAGATCTGCGGCAAAGAGCACTCGACCACGCCCCTGAAGGGATCGACTACATCATCGACGCATCCGGCGATCCCGCCGCCGTCGCCCAAGGCATCGACCTGGTGGCCAAGAGCGGAACCTTTGTCGTCTTCGGCATCTGCCCGCCCGACGCCACCGTTGCAATCAACCCCCATCAGATTTATCAGAAAGAGATGCGGATCGTCGGCTCGAAGATGCCCCCCTACAGCCTCCAGCGAGCCTCACAAATGGTCCAGGCCGGCATGATCGACCATGAGAACATCGTCACCGACCTCATGCCGCTATCGGAACTGCCCGCGGCCCTCGACCTGTTCGAATCGGCCCGCGACCGCCACGTCAAGATGGCCATCGACCCATGGGCGTAGCCATCGCCCGGCACGCCGCGTCTCTACGGAGCCGACCAGACCACTTTTCCCTCGCCCTCGGCCGCGTGGAGAGTCGCCTTCCCCCGTGCATCCACACCCACCACCACACGAGGACGGGCCTGCTTGTCTTGTACCATCAGCCCCGAAACTCCTTCGGCCGGGAGACTCAAACTCAGCCGGTTCTTACCGTCCGGCTCGAAGAATCCCAGCCGCGGCGAGCCGTCCGGCAAAATTGCCAGCATCGCCCGCGCCCTGGCGGCTGCGTCGAGCAGTTCCACGCCACAAAGTCCAGTGTCGGACACGCGCAAGGCCAACCGCGTCGTGCCGTCTTTGTCGACGAACGCCAGCGCCGCCCCGCCATCCGGCATCAAGCCCAGACCGGTGCGTACTCGTCCCTCGTGGTCGAAGAGGTTCACCGAGGGATTGCCCGCAGCCGATAGCCCAAATACGCCACGGGTCTTGCCTTCGGCATCCACCACACGGAACTCACTGGCTGTGCGGACCCCGGCAGGACGAACCACCCCCTGGGCCTGGACGTGACGCGGCGCCCACAAAAGGTTCGCCAAGCCGCCGCCCACCAGACCGGCTACCGCCATCACCGCCACCGCAAACCCGTATTGCCTTCTGCTCATGGTCGTCCTTTCTCGCTCGCCCCGCCGCGGTGCGGCGCCGCAAGGCCCTACTCGTACGAACCCAATTCCTTGGCCAACTCGACGAAGCGACGAAAATCCTCCAGGCTAACCGACTGGGGCACCGAATGATCCGAACTGATGCAATAGCCCCCGTTTCGCTTCATCACCGGGATCACGGCACGCATCTGTTCGGCCATCCTATCCATGTCATCGAACAGCACGGCGTTGAGACCGCCGTGAAACGCCATCCTGTCGCCGTACCGCGCCTTGAGCGTCGGAGGATCCATCCCCGCCTTGACCTCCAGCGGGTTCAGCATGTCGATCCCCACCTCCAGCAGGTCGGGTATCAGAGGCTCGACGTGCCCACACGAGTGCAACTGCACCTTGACGCCCTTGGCGTGCGCCCAGTCGGCTGCCCGCTTGTGCACCGGCTTGAGCAGCTCGCAGTACATTTCCCGCGAAAAGAACTGCGAACGCTTGTACCCCATGTCGTCCGGCCAATGGATCTCGTCGAAGTGGTAGCCCTCCTGCCAAACCATCTCGAACAGGGCGATGTCGACGTCCAAAAACGTATTGAACATGTCCACAACCCAGTCCGGGTCGGTCGCCATCGCCATCAGCAGACGCTCGGTGCCCACCGTCCACGAGTGCGTCACGTCGAAGCCGAACCAGAAGTCCGCCGAGATCCACGCCCCCTGCTCACGCCACCTCTTGTAGTTCTGCCTGAGGGCATCCCAGTCGATCCGGTCGCGCGAGGGCTTCATCCGCGCCTTCGCTTGGGCCCACTCGTCCGGCCCGATGATCGCGAAATCGAGAAACTCGGGCACCCCTCCGGCGTGACGCCAGTTCTTCAGCGTCGCCCCCCACTTGGTCGTCCAGACGGTGTACTCCTCCGTCTTCTCGAGCACCTTCTCCGGATATTGCGGGCTGTTATCGGCCTTGATGGAGACGAACCTGTCCAGCCCGAAGTAATCCTGGAACGACATGCCTTCAGGCAGGCCCTCTCGCTGCCACCGCTCGATCGTCGCCCCCCACGGCGTATCGGTGATCGGCACCCGATCGGCCTGCTTGTGCCCGTACATCCGTGTCATACGTTCGTGCGTCGTCAGTTCAGCCATATTCGCACCTTCGCTCGCCGAGACCGCCAGACACGCTGCGGCATCCTGTCACACGCGTGGTCGGCTCAAGCATATCGGTAGCCCCGGCCTTTGCCAGCCTGTTGCGCCGTATGGCCGAGCGGTTGCATCCGGCGGCCAGCCCGCTTAGAGTGGTGACCAACCACAGGGGCCTTTGCCGTCTGCGGGCTACCGTCGTGTAGCAGGAATTCTTTGTCGGTGGGAACCGGAAGTCTCAAAACGAGGAGTTGAGCATGAGAGTCGTCGCTGCTGTGACCACGCTATTTGCCGTTGCCGTCTTCTTGACCGCATGTACCCCCGAGGACAAGACCACTCCGGCCGTGTCGCAGCAGAAGGCCGATTCGACGGCCGCAGCCGGCCACGACCAATGCACGCCGCAGCCCGAGGCCGAAACCGACCTGCCCAAGGCCGAACCTGTCGCCGAGCAGAACCCGGCTGAGGAACCTGCCGAATCTACTGCCGACGCGGAGGCCGACAAGCCCGCCGCCGAGGAACCCTCCGAAGCTTCTGCCGAACAGGAATCTGAGCAGCCCGCCACCGACCCGGCCATGCCGCCCGAACTTCAGACCGAGCTCGCAAAGGTCAGCTACGTGCTGGGGATGGACATCGCCAACCGGCTCAAGAGCCTGGACACCGACATCGACCTGGACCTGTTCTACCGCGGCATGCGCGACAAATACGCCGACAAGGACGTCCTGCTCACCGACGAGCAGGCCAGCAAGATTCAGCAGGATTTCTTTACCCGCCTGCAAGCCGAGCAAGCCCGCAAACGACGCGAGCTGGCCGACAAGAACAAGAAAGAGGGCGACGAGTTTCTCGCCGCCAACAAAGAGAAGGAAGGCGTCAAGACCACTGACAGCGGCCTGCAATACATGGTTCTGACAGAAGGCGACGGTCCCACGCCCACCGTCTCCCACCGCGTCAAGGTCCACTACCGCGGCACGCTCATCGATGGCACCGAGTTCGACAGCTCGTATACGCGGGATGAGCCGAGCACGATCGGCCTCCGTGGCGTGATCAAGGGCTGGACCGAGGGTCTTCAGCTCATGAACGTCGGCAGCAAGTATAGGTTCTTCGTCCCGTCCGACCTGGCCTACGGTCCGCGCGGTTCGAGAAATAACATCGGCCCCAACGCCACACTCATGTTCGAGATTGAACTTCTGGAGATTCTCCCGCCGGCCACGCAGCCGGCCCGACGCCCCGCGCCGCGCCGGCCGACCACCCCACGGGCCGCACAACCCAAGGCCGTTCAGCCTGCCGAGGAATCAGCGGCCGAGCCTGGTGACGAGGCCACCGAATAACGGAGACGCCCATTATCGCATGCACTGGCGGCTTTGGCTTACCCGCCAGTGCATGCTTGCGCGCGCAACAACCACTGCCAGCCATCCTTCACCGTCCGGTATGCCCGTCTAACGGCGACCCGTTAGCAGGTCGCGCTGCGCAGCGGGTGCCGGTGGGTTCGACTGAGCTCAGGGGCGAACTGCGCAGTCGAACCATAACGGGGGGCATGTTTGTCTAATCTCCGCGCTCGGGTGTCACCCTCAAGCAAAGCGGGGCCGTGTCCCGCGCAGCTTGTGGGTGCTCAGTACCGCAGGGCCGAGGCCAAACCCACCCACAACCTCTGCTGCGCTGCGGTTGAGGGTGGCACCCAACGCCGTTAACTATCTTTTGCTCGTAGAGCGTTGAGAGCAATGAGAAACGCTCCATTTTGCCGATTTTGGCTTTGGCAAAAAGACCGTGGCAGAAGGGAGCGTTTCGATGAAGATGGCCAGGGAGGGCCGTCTCCGCAGACTTCATCGTCGAGATGGGCCTGGTCATAGCAGCGAACGATCACATCTTCGGCAGATGATGCCGGATCTGCCGCACACCACGCTACTGGTGGAGTCTACGCGGCAGAGGATTGAGCGTGTCGGACAACACTGGCACGCGTATCTTTGGCCGATGAATCGCCGCAGCAAGCGCCCGCTGCACCTACGCTTGATCGTACTGAAACGCTCAGGACGTCGGGTGTACCTGTTGACCAATGTGATGGGGTCCCAGCGTCTCTCGCGGCGGATGGCCTCGCAGTTCTATGCCGCCCGTTGGGGCGTAGAGGTCGGATACCGCAGCCTCAAGCAGACGTTGGACCGTCGCAAGGTATTGGCCCGGACGCCGGAGGCGGGGGCGATGGAGTTGGCCGGAGGCGTCCCGGCTTTGGCCTTGTTGATGTTGCAGGGGGCTGTGGCTCTGGGCGCCCGGGTCAAGGAATGGAGTGTGGCCGCAGCGTTGAGGATCCTTCGCCAAGCCACCGAATCGTTGCGGTCGCGTCGCCCGTTCCCCAAGTTCCTCAGGCTTCTGCGATCCGCCGTCCAAGACACATATGTGCGACACCGTTCCAAGCGGGCCCGAGACTGGCCACACAAGAAGAACGAACCGCCACCTCAACCCCCCAAATTGCGCAGGCCTACAAGTAATGAAAAACCCCGAATAGAAGCCTTCTACCATGAAAAAACACTGGCTCTTAACACTACAGCGCCGCTTAGGCTCAAGTGATTGGGCGGCGTGCGCCGATGAAGTCTTCCAAGTAACTATTACTGGAGGACTTACGGCATGGACGCAGAACAGATCAGTGCGCTGGGGAACCGGCTGATGGATTTCTTGGTTGAGGTGGACGATTGTTTCGGGCGAGGTAGTTTCAAGTCCTGTGTAAATTGCTCTGGGGCACCCATTCAATCTTCATGCCTCATGCAGCTCGCGACTTCGCCGGCTTCGACTTGCCAGGCAGCGGTACCGTCGAGCACAGGTGGGCCGAC
>Ga0307377_10000663_pt1 | contig 45106 bp, 37 predicted proteins | sample TR3MG_FD_202535 | JGI IMG/M metagenome (GOLD analysis project Ga0307377, IMG submission 202535) | Soil microbial communities from Risofladan, Vaasa, Finland - TR-3 | ecosystem: Environmental > Terrestrial > Soil > Coastal area > Acid sulfate soil | place: Finland: Risofladan, Vaasa | collected...
GAAGGGTAGAGGAGATCATTGACGTGGGGCAGATACTACTGCCTTTCGGGGAGTTCGTGGAGAACAACCATGTGCTTGTACCCGGGGATTATGACATCGAGTGGCACCGCGCGGAGCTTAGGGGTGCCAACGAAGGAGAGCTGCCCCCCGGTTGGGAGGACCCGCGGGACTTCGATGAGGCCTTGGCCACCTCGTTAAAGTTCGGTGTCCCGCTACATCCTAAATTCAATCTCTTCTGGTACGATCTTCCAGTGGCGGAACTGCTGGCCCTGCGTACGTTCGTTCTGGAGAACGGGACCTGGGATGGCACGTTGCTGCATATCCCACTGGACCTAACCCCCAAACGCTCCCTGGAACTTCTGGGGGCGCTACACGTGGTTCGGGAAGGGGAAGTGCAATTGGAGAGATATGCCAAACCTTTGCTGGCCGGCCTGGGATTGTTAGGAACGGACGGAATTTCCGACCAGACGATCTTGGAAGGTGAGACGGTGATGGATGCTGTTTCCCGATGCACCGGGGTTAAGGTCAATCCCCGTTCGGTGACCCGCATAGGCTCCCGCATGGCCAGACCTGAAAAGGCCAAGGACCGGGGGATGAAGACCCCTTCGCACACCATCTTCCCGATTGGTCTCTCCGGCGGAAATCAGCGCCTCATGGAAAAAGCTGCTGAAAAGGACAATGTCACCGTCAAGCTGGGGGTCAGGAAATGCCAGCAATGCGGAGAGTTCCGAGTGTATTACCGATGCCCCTGCGGCGGACACACCGTCTCGGTGGGCGCGCCTCAAGTGGTCCCTGTGAATGTGAAGGAAGAACTGGAGAAGGCCAAACGGATTTTGGGAGAGCGTTCCATACTGCCCAAGTTCAAAGGGGTGCGAGAGCTCCAATCTAAGGACTGTTGCCCAGAACCTTTGGAGAAGGGGATCTTGCGGAGGAAATATGAGATCTACGTCAACAAGGACGGCACCATCCGTTTCGACCTGACGGACATACCTCTTACACATTTTCGACCTCGTGAGATCGGGTTGAGCGTGGAGAAGGCCCACCAGCTCGGATACGAAAGGGATGTGTTCGACCAACCCTTGAATGATCCTGAGCAGCCCTGCGAGCTGAAGGTGCAGGACATAGTGCCATCGATCTCCTGCGGGGAATTCCTGGTGAGGGTGGCCGGATTTTTGGACGACCTGCTGGAGAGGTTCTACAGCATGCCCAGGTATTACAACGCACTGACCAAAGAGGATATCGTCGGTCATCTTGGCATCGGACTCGCCCCTCACACATCGGGAGGGATACTCTGCCGCATCATCGGATTCACCCGGGCCAGCGTTTGCTTCGGACACCCGTTCTTTCATGCGGCTAAAAGGCGTAATGCCGATGGTGATGAGGATAGTGTCATGCTCCTCATGGACGGTCTGCTCAATTTCTCCCGCTCTTACCTACCAAAGGGTCGCGGTGGTCTGATGGACGCCCCCTTGGTCTTGGCCATTCGCCTGGACCCGAACGAAGTGGACAAGGAGGCCCAGAACATCGATGTCCATTGGGAATACCCCCTGGAGTTCTACCGCGCCAGCGTGGAGTTTCGCCACCCACGGGAGGTACAGGGGGTGATGGACATGGTCTCCGATCGCATCAAGTCCCTGCTGCAGTACGAAGGATTCGGCATGACCCATGACACCATGGACATTGCCGAAGGTCCCGCGGAATCGGCGTACAAGACCTTGGATAGCATGATGGACAAGATGACCGCCCAGGTCGAACTGGCAAAAAGATTGCGGGCTGTAGACGAGTCCGATGTGGTCCATAGGGTCATCACCAAACATTTTCTTCCAGACCTCATTGGCAACCTGAAGAGCTTCTCAGGACAGAAGTTTCGCTGCACCAAATGCGGCGAAAGCTACCGTCGGGTGCCATTGAGCGGGCATTGCTACTGTGGCCATAAATTGAACCTTACCGTCTATGAGGCCAGCGTAAAGAAGTACCTGAACGTCACAAGCAAGATCGGTCGAGATTATGGGGTTTCGGAGTACACACAGCAACGCATACGATTGATCGAGGGCTCCATCACTTCCATATTCGGTGAGAAAGGGGAGGAGGATGCAGGAAATAGCAATACCACCCTGGACCTGTTCAGTGAGGACGGTGGGGAAGTGGTGACGACAGTTGTTGAGCTGAGACCACCGGAGGAGACCGAGGCCAGTACGGTCAAGGCGACCTCGAAACTGGAAGATTTCTGATCCTGTCGAGTCCCTGTCTGTCAGTATCTTTAATTGCAGAAAAAATGGAATGGTGGTGGCCTGACGGCCACCTTGATCATGTGGTTTTAGATCTCCAGAGAAGCGATCTTTTCTCTGAACTCATCGAAGGTGTTCTCCAATGATTCCAGAGCCTTAGCCAAAGCCACCTGGGCGCTCAAGGACCCATCGGTCTCGAACTCGAACAGGAACGATTCCTCCGAACCTTCGACGGAGATGGCGTTGGTGCGGCAGACCTTGATGCAATCTCCGCACAAAACGCAGGCATCGTTGTCGATCACCTGGACATTGCGGTCCTTGAAGCTCATCACCTGCTTGGGGCAGACCTTGATGCAGCTTCCACCGTTGTCGCACTTGTCCTGATCGATGGTCACGGTGGGATAATATTTGTAACCCACTCCGTGAGTCGCCTGCCACTTGGCGTGCTTGCGCCCGATGCCCAGTTCAGCGGTGGCATAGGCCAATATGCCCTGCCTCTCACCCAAACGGACAATGGGGATAAGCTCGTCATTAGGCCGGTAGGCGTCGCCACCCAGGGAATCCAGGTCCCCGGAGTACACTTCGCATGGACCGCGCTTTTCCAGCTTGTACATGATGGTACAGTTGGGGCAGCCTTCGCCGCCGCAGGAGCATTGGTCCCTGAAGCCGAAAAGCTCCAGATCGGTGGGGATGGGTACTAATCCGAGACGATGAGCCACGATCTCATCGAAGACCGGGCTGACGCTCTCGTATTCGTTCCCTTCCTCGTCCCGGATGGAACCAAGTAGGAACTCCACGTCGTCGATGGCCATCTTGGGCAGGTCCATCATCAAAGCCCTGCGGAGGGCGTTGACCTTCTCCGGGCTGGCGTCGGTGATCAGGAACTTGGCCCTGGTCTCCATCAGCTCTAACATCTTGACGTGCATAGAACGCCCCTTTACACCCTTCTACCCCGGCGTCCACCCTTCTTCTTGGTACCGTCGTGTGGGATGGGAGTCACGTCTTCAATGCGTCCGATCCTTAGCCCGGCGCGGGACAGTGCCCTTATCGCCGCCTGAGCACCAGGACCGGGGGAAGTGGACCCGTTACCGCCAGGTGCGCGCACCTTGACGTGTATGCCATCGATCCCCTTTTCCTTGGCTATCTCAGCGACCCTCTCCGCTGCCCTCATGGCTGCGTAGGGGGATGATTCGTCCTTGGCCGCCTTGACCACCATGCCACCAGTGCACTTGGTTATGGTTTCGGCACCGGTGACGTCGGTCAAGGTGATTATGATGTTGTTGTAGCTGGCGAATACGTTCGCTATACCCCACTTGCCCATCAGTCCACCTCCTCGGTCGGAAGTTCGGCCGGGACATCCTCGACATCCTTGACGGCTTCCACTACATCCTTAGGAACATGCTTGACGAATTTCTTCTCGTTCATTTCCTTCTTGAATTCCGCGGCCTCCTCCTTGTGAGCCTTGGCCACGTTGGCCTCGTTTTGGGCCTGCCTCAGAGGATGCATATCGTCCGCGATCGGGGACAGGGGATTCATCATGATCATTTCCTCGTCCTTGCGGGTGACGATATACCCGGGAATAGTGACCTTCTGGTCATCGATGCAAACGTGTCCGTGCACAATGAACTGGCGAGCCTGTCCCACGGTGGAGGCCAACCCCTTCTGGTAGACCATGGTCTGAAGGCGGCGGTCCAGCAAGGCTACGTCGGAAAGACCCAGCACGTCGTCCAGCCTGGTGCCGTCAATTGGCAGCAGACCGATCTTGGCGCACTTGCGCAACAAGTTCTCGGTCTCTATCTTAGCCTGGTGCTCCCCGATCCTCAGTCGAGCCTGGAGTTCACGGGACTGCTTGCGAAGGTTCCTGAGGATGGTCTTGGCCTTCCACAGTTCCCTCTTGTTCTTCAGGCCGTACTGCTTGACCAGTATGGCCTCTTCCTTGATGCGCTCCCCTTGCCAGGGGTGTGATGGAGTGTCGAAGCTCCTTCTTGGAAATTTAGGATCACCCATTTTCAGACCTCCTTACTTCTTCGCCGGCTGGGGTTTAACCTTCGAAACACCCAAGGTCAATCCCTTCCTGCCGTTCGATCTCGTGCGCTGGCCGCGGAGCTTGTGTCCAGACTCGTGGCGTACTCCCCGGTAGCATCTGATCATCTTCAGGCGGTTGATGTCATCCTTCAAGACCATGTCAACTTCGGTACCATAAATGTGATGGTCCTCACCGGTCTCGTAATCGTGTTGGCGGTTGCATGCCCAATGAGGCACATAATCGGAATAGGTGGAAATGAGATTGGTCAGCTCGGCGACCTTGGCCTCGTCCACAGCTCCGATCTTGGTCGAGCGGTCCACTCCCGCTTTTTTGACCACTATCTCGGCCACTCTCTTTCCAACGCCTTTAATGCTCTGCAGGCCGACCACAGTAGGCTTGTTGCCATCAATGTCCGTGTTCACTATACGGACAATGTACCTGAAGTCGTCCTTCTCCTTCTCTTCAGTCTTAGTGTTCTTCGCTTCAGCCAAGAGTATCCCTCGCTGGTGATCGCGAATCGAGTCTTGCCCTCGCGAAGTGCGCCTCACGCTCAAGCGCGTGCCTTGCAGTTCCCATCTCCGGATAGGGCTACCGGTCCGGGAACAAATCCCTCTGATGAGGAACTCCTTCAACAGTATCGATTCTGTCAAACAAGCCAATCCCAAGCAGGTATAAATACCCTATTGAGAAAAGTGGTCATTGGAAAGTGGTTTAGTGGACCAATTCCTTGCTAAGTATGTCCAAGGACTGGTCCAATGCGTCCTTCAGACGCAGAGGATCACCTCCGCCACCCTGAGCAAAGTCCGGCTTACCTCCTCCCCCGCCGCCCATTATTGCCATTATGCCCATCAAGGCCTTTCGACAATCCAGATCGACGTCCTTGGAGCAGGCCACCAACAATTTGGCCTTGTCTCCCCGGATCCCGATCACCGCCACGGTGCAAGGCAGGGCGGCCAACTTCATAGACATGTCCTCCGGGTCCTCCCCTGGCAGAGCCTCGTGGACCACCACCCTCACATTTCCTACCTTCGGCGCGGAATCGACCAGCTCCCGGATGCTTAGCTCGTTTATCATTGCGGACAGCTGATCTACCTTTTTACGATGCTCACGGATCTCTTCCTCGAGCTTCAGAACCATCTCCGGCACCTTCTCCCCCGGAACGTTGAGCATGTCACCCATATCTTCCACCAGGTCCTTGTCCGCTTGCATGCCGGCGATGGCGGCCATACCCGCAGTATATTCTATTCTCACAACTCCGTCCTGGATGCGCTTGGTGCGGGCGATACGGACCGGTCCCACCATTCCCGTGTGGCTGCAGTGAAGTCCGCCACATGCCTCGGAGTCCAGCCCGACGACCTCTACAACCCTTATGATCTTACCTGGGACCGCCCCTCCCTGATATAACCGATATCCGTGCTTCATCTCGGCCTCGTCCCGCTGCATGAACTGTATATTGATGGGGATGTCCCTCAGCACTACCCGGTTTACCTCTTTCTCCAGCATATCGCGCTGCTCGGTGTCGAGGTTCTCATAGTGAGTGACGTCCAAACGAGCCTGGTCCACGGCCTTGTGCGCCCCGGCCTGCCATACGTGATTCCCGAACAGGTTGCGGGCAACGCCGTTTATCAGGTGTGCTGCGGTGTGATGGCGCATCAGCTGTTGTCTCCGCTCCAGGTCGATGCTTCCTCTGACCTTTGCCCCTATTTTAGGATTCCCACCCTCCACGAAGTGAACGACAGTGGTCTTGATCTTGATGACCCGGCACACCTTTTTTCCGTCTAGTATGCCAAGGTCCCATTCCTGGCCTCCACCCTCGGGATAGAAGGCCGTCTGGTCGAGGACGATGCCGCCATCGATCTCCGCGATCACCGTTCCTTCGAACTCGGTGAGCTCCGGGTCCTCGTAATACAGCATGCGGGTCTCCGGCATGGATTCCGGCCGGTCCTTGGCCATGATGATGGCTCCCTCGGGCTTCTCGTGCCTGGCAGCCACCTGCATGTAGAAATTGTCAGGGACGTCGATCTTCTCCGGAGCGTATTCCTTGGCTATCTCCGGGTTGAGACCATGGGAGTCGTACAGCTCGATGAGCTTCTCCACCGAGAGCTTCTCGCCTTTTTTGAGGTCTTTGACCAGACGTCCGACCAGCCCCTTTCCCCGACCCAAAGTTTCGAAGTAGCGGTCCTCCTCCACCTGAACCAGGTTAAGGATGTCATCGCGGTTCTCGACCAGCTCGGGGAACGTACCTTGGAAATGGTCGATCTGTCGGCCCACCGCCTCTGACAGACGGATGTCCAGGTCCAAGGAGCGAATGGAACGCAGAGCGCGTCGCACCAGCATGCGGGCGAAATAGCCCTCGCGTACGTTAGAGGGAACGACACCATCATTGAGCATCAGCATGAGCGCCCTGGAGTGATCACAGATGACATAGATGTCTTCCAGGGGGGATATTGTCTTCATCAGTTCATCGTAACTGATCCCTATGCGGTCAGCGGTCTTTTCCCTGATCCGTCGTACATCGGCCGCGGTCTTCATGTTGGTCGCACCGGCCACTTTACTGTACTCCGTAAGCACGTTATCGTCTGGCATGACCGCGGTCAGCTCTTTCAACCACTCTACGACGGGTCCGAAGACCGCCTCATACGCCGATGAAACGCCTTGAGATACCCAGGTCATGCGTTCCAGGCCGTAACCGGTGTCCACGACGGTCATGTCCATGGGCACGCGGCCGTCCGGGGTGTCCCGGTACATCATGAACACCAGGGTAGCGACCTCCACCCCATCCAGAATGACCTCTACACAGGGGCCGGCGTTTCCGCCCCCCTCCCACCATTCTTCGATGTAGATCATCTTGTTGGGGTCGGTGCCCAATCGTTCGCTGAAGAACCTATGGCACAGTTCCACTGTGCGGTCCTTGAAATAGATGAACTTACCAGTCTTATTGAACGCGTGGTGGGCGCACATCTCGAAGTAGGTGAAATGACGGCCGGTCTTGCCCACGTTGTCTATGTCGTTGAATCGTACACAGGTCTGGGATATGGTCAACGGATTGAACGGTGGCTCGATCACCCCGTTCAGCACCCAGGGCTGGAAGTCATATATGGAAGCCTGGGTGAAGAATACATCGTCCCTCCATCGGGCCACGATCGGATAGCGTTTGACGCGCCCATGTCCGTTCTCCTCGAAGAACCCCAGGAAGGCCTCGCGCATCTCATGCAGCGTAAAACTTTGGTTCATCGGAGAATTGCCTATGAACGTATATTCTTCGCAAGGCGGCTCACCGCATGTCTCCCGGTCACCGAGACTCCAGAAGTGCCTATTACACTTTGGGCAGCACCTGCGCTTGAACCCATTTTCCAGGAAGAACGGGAGGTCGAACTCTGAGCCGGTCATGACTGGCGTTATTCGAAAGTCGTTATAAGAATATTGTTATTTACAACAGGAAATGGTACGCCAAATATACTCCGCGCTCATATGTGGCAAGAATCCAGTCCTTTCTTTTGGAAGTACTTCTGGTGATATTCCTCGGCACGCCAGAATGTCCCGGCCTTCTCCAGGACCGTAGCGATCGGACGAGGGAACATCTGTGATCCGTCCAAATCTGATTTAGAGGCCTCAGCTTTCTTTCTCTGCTCCTCATCGTGATAGAAGATAGCGGTTCGGTACTGGTTCCCCACATCTGGCCCTTGACGGTTCTTCTGGGTTGGGTCGTGGCAGCGCCAGAATATGTCCAGTAGCTCCTGGTAGTTTACCACGGAATCGTCGAACGTGACCTGAACAACCTCGGCGTGTCCGGTCCTGTCGGTACAGACATCGCGGTATGTGGGCGACTCGGTACGCCCACCCATATAACCGACCTCGGTCTGCAGCACCCCTTTCACTTTCTGGTATTTGGCCTCGACCCCCCAGAAACAACCCGCGGCAAAAGTGGCCTTTTTTATCGCCATTTTATTCCCATAAGATCGACGCAATGCCGGATATATAATCAATGGTCATCAGAACAGTCGGCAGTTGTGGGAATAATCGACCTTCACATCGATAACCGCTAATGCGTCTCGTTCCAGGCAGTCCTGGAGCACATCTTCGAATTTTTCTTCCTCTACGGAATAGCCTTCGGCGCCAAATGAACGGGCATAGGTCGGGATGTCAGGAAAGCCCATGTCCACGTTGGAGCTTCGGCCAAAACCGCGCTGCATCTTCTCCCTGATGAGCCCCAACCCACCATCGTTGAATATCACCGTTACAAAGTTCACACCCATGCGCTTGGCCGTTTCCAACTCTGCCGATGACATCAGGAAGCCACCGTCCCCGACCGCGGCCACCACTTTTCTTTCGGGGTGGATCATGCGGACCGCGATCGCTGACGGTATAGCAACCCCCATGGAGATCAAACCGTTCTGCAGTAGAAGCGTGTTCTCCTCATATGTTGGATAGTACTTTGCCAGCCAGATAAGGTGTGCTCCGACATCGCTCACCAAGATGTCCCGACGTCCGAGCTGCCTCCTCAATGCTTGGACCACACCCTTGGGTCCCTGCTCCAAGACCTCCGTCTCTCTTTGAAGTATTAGGCGAACGCCCTCCGCCCAATTGCTCTTCGGGACCGCTCCGTCCTGCAACATACAGAGCTTTCCCTTGAGATCACCCAGCGCCGTGATATCCATCTGGAAATTTTCGGCCTCCCCCGGACCTCCTTCTCCAATGACCAGCAGCGTCTTCTTTTTACCTTTGTTCCAATACTGAGGCTGAAATTCGGTCGCGTCATATCCGACCAACAGCACAAGGTCAGCAGGTTCGAAACAGTCCTTGACCAGGTCGCTATTGCGCATTCCGATGGTCCCCAGGCTCAACGGGTCATCGTACGGCATCACCCCCGCGGCCATCCAAGTGCAGGCAGTGGGCAGGTTCCAGGTCCGGCAGAAAGATCGCACCTCTTCGACGGCATTGCTGCGAACGGCGCCGTGGCCTACAATGACCAAAGGATTGGACGATGAAAGCAGAGCGATACGAATTTTATCAAGGGCGCTCAATTCCCCAGGTGGCAAAAAGTGGTTCACCTGGACCTCGGGGATGACGCCAACCGACATTTTCATGACGTCCTCCGGTAGCTGTAACATCACCGGCCCCGACCTTTCGGCTGTGGCCATGATGAACGCCTCACGAACCGCCGATGCCGTTCTATCGGGACGATCGACATCGATGCACCTCTTCGTCAATGGCTGGAACATGGTCATGAGGTCAAGGACCTGTTTATGCGGCGGGTGCCTCCTGGCAATACCAGCTTGCCCTACGAGTGCGATCAACGGTAAATTGCTAAGAAACGCGTCCGCTACCCCGGTCACTAGGTTGGTGGCCCCTGGTCCCAGCGTACTTAGGCAAACGCCTGGTTTCCCGGTCAGTCTCCCAACAGTTCCGGCCATGAACGCCGCGGCCTGCTCGTGCCTTGTGAGAACGAACTCGATCTTGGAGGAACAGATCTCGTCCATGATGTCCAGGTTCTCCTCCCCAGGTATACCGAATATCTTGGAAACACCTTCCGCCTCAAGACATTCGATGAGCAACCTGGCCGCTTTCATGGCATCACTCGAACACTTTTGCCCTTTGCTCGAAAAGATCGGAAACCGCGCATCGTATGGCCTCGTCGATCGGCCCTTCTTTTCGATAGGGGTGCATTCCCCTGGCCATGATCTCCACCTCGGCCCGCTCCCCGAAACCCGATGTCACCACGATGTCAGCGCCTGAGAGCATGGAGACCATCCGTTCTATCTTGGTGCGGTGCTTCTCACCGAACATCGATTCATCTAAAAAGGGGTCAGTGAGAACCGTTCCAGCCGACGTTATCTTGCCTTCTTCCACATCATAAAGGCGGAACTCCTTCGTATGACCGAAATGCAGGTCCACGTCAATACCGTTCGAGGAGGCCACGGCCACCCTGTACTTGGTGCGTCCTTCCATCTGGATGCCTACGGGTCCACCCTCCGGTGACTCCCTGGCGCCACATGTGATGTGGGCAAACTCCGCCGAACGGTCCTGGTCCAATAGCCCGATGGCATCTGCCCGGCAAAACCGACAATGCCTCATCTGACGAATGTCGACCTCGCACAGGTCCTGTAAACTCTTGCGTTGCTCTGGTGTCGGAGCAGGCATCTTCTCGAATTTGGTTCCAGGCACTGGGATGAGTGGAATTATGTTAACGATGTAAGCCCCCAGTTCCTTCACCTTCTTGGCCACCTCGGGTATGTGATCGGCGTTGATGGTGGGCACCATGACGATGTTGGCCTTAACTAGTATGCCCGCATCGGTGCACATCTTGATACCTTCGAGCTGATTGGCCAACAATCTCTCCGCTGCCTCTCGGCCTCGTAGAACTTTGCCATCCCAGATGACGAAATCGTATATCTTTTCTCCCACGTCCAGATCCACGGCGTTGATGGTGACGGTCACGAACTTTACTCCCAGTTTCTTCAATCTCTCCACCGATTTGGGGAGATTTAGTCCGTTGGTGCTAAGGCACAATGTCAGCTCAGGGAACTCCTTCTTGACCATCTCCAAGGTGGTGAAGGTCTCTTCGTTAGCTAGCGGGTCGCCCGGACCGGCGATTCCAATGACGCTCAAACTAGGGATCTTTTCCTTGACCAATCTGATCTTAAGAATTGCTTCCTCCGGAGAAAGTATCTCGCTTGTGACCCCGGGACGCGATTCGTTCATGCAATCATATTTTCGGTTACAGTAATTACACTGGATATTACACCGGGGAGCTATCGGGAGGTGCATTCTGGCAAAGGTCTTGTGGGCTTTTTCATTGTAACAGGGATGGCTGCCAAGCATCTCTTTCACATGCAATGACATTTCGCTCATGTAAACACCTCGATCCTACGCAATCCATACATCAGCTTTTGAATATCCAGCATATCGTTATTATAGATTGTCCCGGGATTTGGCCCTGCTACAAAAATTGTATATTTCAGCCAGTGGATAGAAAGAAAGTACAGAATGAGCGACATATTCAACGAGCGGGCGATGCAGCGAATGTTCATCAATATGAACCAGCACGTGCCCACTAAACGAAGGTCCTTGGCAGTATTGCTTGAGGAGAAAGATCCAATTTATCAGGGAAAGGACGGCCATACCTATCACATCAAGAGAACCGAGCTTGAATTGTTGGCCAGGTTTTTAGACGAGGATGATCTTTCCCGATTAAAATTACCCATTTTTCTTATGACCGACCCCACCTATGGTGATGGTTACTGGAAGATAATAGGTAAGATCGAGGTAAAAGTACTATCCAAGTTCATTGATCGGGAGCCGGAGAAGGAGGATGAGATGCGCATTTTCTACCCGCATCTCAAGGAGATAAGAGATAAATTTCCTACTGCCACCAACACCATCTTCTCCTATTGATGAACTTCATAAGATTTTTTAGAGCTTTCGCTGCTCAATATTATCATCTAAAATACGCAACCATCTTCTACGTGATCTTGATCATAAATATTGATAATATATTTGATATTTTCACAAAGCTCACGCTGATAAAAATATTACAATACTAAAACGCAACGATTTCCACCTGATCCTATTAGAAATAAGAAATTTTATTGGAAGAGGTTACACACGCAACCCGTTTAACGGTTAAGCCAAAGCTTACAATTAATGTAAGTAGTCAGTGCCACAGCGGCGAAAGACGTTAGTAACCGCGGACTGAACATCTCGGTTGCCCTCGATGCGTACATCCCGGTCCTATCAAGCTCATCAATTATGAGCGTCCTAAGATGCCTCTTTTTCAAGGTGGCTTCGAGCTTAGATGCTTTCAGCTCTTATCCAGTAGTGCGTGGCTGCTCAGCATGCCCTGTCGGACAACTGATTGACTAGAGGCACCGAACCCCCGTTCCTCTCGTACTCAAGGGTCCTTCTCGTCAGGCATCAATACACTTCCACCAAAAAGCAACAAACCTGTCTCACGACGGTCTAAACCCAGCTCACGATCCCTTTTAATGGGCGAACAACCCCACCCTTGGCAGCTGCTGCACCGCCAGGATAGGGAGAGCCGACAGCGAAGTAGCAAGCCGCCAGGTCGATATGAACTCTTGCTGGCGACAACTCAATTATCCCCAGGGTAACTTTTCTGTCATCAATCACCCCCATTCAGAAGGTTGATTGGTTCGCTAGGCCCTACTTTCGTATCGCCGATCCTTGTTATCCGGATCCGCGTCAAGCCAGCTTTTACCCTTGCATTCACCGGCAGATTTCTGACCTGCCTGAGCTGACCATTGGGCGCGCTTGTTATTTTTTCGAGCGCGTGGCGCCCCACCCAAACTGCCTACCTATTGGTGTCTTTCTAACGAAGTGAGTGGTACGAAGTCTGAAGGGCGGTGTTTCATCGTTGACTCGGAGAATACCTAGCGGCATTTCCTGGGTAACGTCTCCCGCCTACCCTACACATCAAAATTCATATCACAACAACAGGTTGCAGTAAAGCTCCATGGGGTCTTCGCTTTCAGGTGGAAGATACTGGACTGTGCGCCAGTACTGTTAGTTTCACCGGCTTCGATGCGGGGACAGTAGAACTCTCGTTGGGCCTTCATGCAAGTCGCCAATTAAGCGACAAGGTATTACGCTACCTTAAGAGGGTCATAGTTACCCCCGCCGTTTAACGGTCCTTCGTTCGGTTGAACCCGAGTTTCAGATACCGTCACTGGGCAGGCTTCGACCGCTATACACATCCTTTCGGACTTGCAGCGATCTGTGTTTTTATTAAACAGTCGGAGTTCCCTTGTCACTGCGACCAGCCACTCTCATGGCTGGCACCCCTTATCCCGAAGTTACGGGGCTAATTTGCCGAGTTCCCTCGCATCGATTAGGCCGACACGCCTTAGACTTTTCATCTAGGGGCACCTGTGTCGGTTCTTGGTACGAACGCATCAGGTGTAAGTCATCCAATTTTCACGGACACCAGGAATGAACAGAAGAGGACTTTCGTCCTCCTACTCGCGCTTTCACCGGGTTCACACCATTACGGTTCTTCCCCAGTTTATACACTTGAACAACCAGACAAGATTGCTCTATTTATCCCGATGTGTCAAGAATGACGCAAAATCTGACACGGCACAGGAATATTAACCTGTTTCCCTTTCACTATTTCCGATTAAGTAATAGTTTAGGATCGGCTAACCCTCGGCTGACGAACATTGCCGAGGAACCCTGGCCCCTACGGCGGAATGGATTCTCACCATTCTTTGCTGCTACTCCTACCATGATCCTTATACGAACGCGGTCCACCAGACCTCACGGCCTAGCTTCTACCCACGCACGTCACCTCCTTACCAGATCACCTTGCGGTGCTCAATAATATCGGTGTTCGGTTTAGCCCCGTCCATTTTCGGGGCCTATAATCTCGACTGGTGAGCTGTTACGCTTTCTTTTAAGGATGGCTGCTTCTAAGCTCACCTCCCAGTTGTCTTGGACTACAGACGCCCTTTGTTGTTACACTTAACCGAAACTTGGGGACCTTAATTATTGGCTGGGTTTATTCCCTGATGGACATCAAGATTACCCCGGATGCCCTCACTCCCGGCTTCTACGGTGATCACATGTTCGGAGTTTGACAGGGGGCCGAGGAATTTCTTCCCCTAAGCCCCCGATCAGTGCTCTACCACACGATCTACCTCCACCGAGGTCTAACTGCGATTAGTTTCAGGAGGAACCAGCTATTTCCAGCTTTGATTGACCTTTCATCCCTATACCCAGGTTATCCGAAAGATTTGCACATCATTACCGGTTCGGTCCTCCACCTTCCTTTCGAAAGGCTTCAACCTACCCAGGTATAGATCAACTGGCTTCGGGTATCCCTCCAATGACTCCAGGCGAGCACACCTCGTCCCTCACCTTGCGGTTGCGGACTTGTTGGTTTCCCTTCGGCTCCGAGGATGAACCTCTTAGCCTCGCCATTGAATAGAACTCCATGGCCCGTTTTTCGAAACGGACGTATGAACACTGGTTTCCCTTTCATGCCCATACAATTTATAGCCGCCTGGTTTCAGGCTCTTTGAACCTCCCGTTAAGGGTACTTTTCAGCTTTCACTCACGCTACTATTGCGCTATCGGTCTCGGGGTGTATTTAGGGTTGGAAATGAATGTTTCCCAAATTCACGCGCGATATCCAACGCACGTTACTCAGGGACACCAGAACTCATCCTCTTGATTTGTCCATACGGGACTTTCACCCTCTATGGTACTGCGTTCCAGCAGATCTCTGGTTGGTCTTAAGGATGTAACTGGGCCCATAACTCCACATCTCCCCGTCATTACTGATAGGGATTCGGTTTGCCCTGTACCGTTTTCGATCGCCTTTACTCACGGTATCTCGATTGATTTCTTTTCCTGCGGGTACTAGGATGTTTCGATCCCCCGCGTTCCCGATCCTTACGGATCATTCCTTAGAATACGAAGTCGCATTAGGTAATCGTCGGATCATAGGCTCCTTGCACCTACCCGACGCATATCGCAGCTTGGCACGACCTTCTTCGGCACCCGAACCGAGCCATTCCCCAGGCGGCGTAGCAACGCCGCTTGTTGCACTGTCGGCTTAACAAACGTCCAGGTTGCGTATGATTGGTATCAACGAACGCTAGGACCTCTTCCAATTTTCCCGAACGTTCTCCTCCGCTTCCCCGATAAGAATTACTTACCGGGTGCATGAACACAATCACGTCATTTCAGCACATGGCTGAAACGTGGTGAGTCCCCCAATAATTGAGGGTGTATTTAAGCATTACCCTGTGTACGGATATGCTTCAAACTCGCCTACTTCGCGAGTGAAACCGCCTACCACACTTCCATTATATAACGGTTTCTTATTGCAGCCAGTATTAGGTGGCTACCATTTCTCTCACCGTTATTCTATTATTAGAGTATGCTTACTCATAAGGTTTGCTAAATCTCTGCTATATTATATGTATATTCAAAGCTCAACCCTTGATAAAAGACCATTTTGAGATCAAGTTCACTAGTTCACCGATCGACCTTCCAACGACAACTCCGGATTCCTCCAGCACCTTGATCTTATCCCTGGCGGACCCTTTTCCATGGGTGATTATGGCCCCCGCGTGGCCCATTCGTTGCGAGGGTGGGGCAGAAACACCGGCAACGTAAGCGAAGATGTTACTAGCACCAAGCTTTTTAACCAATATTGATGCCTCTTCTTCCATCTGCCCACCTATCTCTCCGATCATTACGATCCCGACCGGGTTTCTCTCCAATACCATCTCCACCGCTTCCTTCATATCGGTTCCCAGGAGCCGGTCGCCTCCCAACCCCATGACCACATCCTGACCCAGTCCAGCATTGCTCAATGCTTGCACGACCTCATATGTTAAAGTGCCACTTCGAGAGATGATCGCAAGGCCTCCGCTCAGGAAGATTCTGTTGGGCATGATGCCGACCTTACTTTTTCCAACCAGGCATAACCCTGGGCAATTCGGACCCAGAATAGCCACATTATGCCGCCTGGCCAAGGCCAAGAAATCCATTGAATCGTGAATTGGTGATCTTTCCGTGATCACCACCATGGCCTCCAGACCGGCCTCGATCCCCTCCACGACCGCTTCCTTGAGATGAGTGGAAGGAACAAAAACTACACTAGCTGTCGCCTCGGTACTTTTTATTGCCTTGGCTACGGAATTGAACACCGGGACCCCATTAACTGACCTTCCCCCTTTTCCAGGAGTGACCCCGGCAACAACATCGGTGCCATATTCCAACATCTGTTGTGTGTGATGAAAACCCTGCTGACCAGTGATCCCTTGCACTATTATCTTGTGCGCGTTCAACAGGGCCGAACCATTCATCCTTTCACCTTCACCGATTGCATACAGGCTTCTTCTAGATCCAGTTGCACGTTGAAACCGGCTAAACAAAGAATTTTTACCGCGTCCTCCTCGTTGTTGCCGCGCAAGCGGACCACGGTCCTAGCCTTGACGTTCCTATCGATAACGGTCATCATTAGAGCCTCGGCCACGCTATCGCACTTGGTAATGCCGCCGAAGATGCATACTAAGATGGAACGTATCCTTCCGCGGGCGAGATCATATGATAGAAGACCCAAGGCCTCAGATATCCTTGCGGGATCATCGGTCCCGCCTAGATCGAGGAACGTCCCGCCATGCCCCCCAAATCGCTGCAGTGTGTCCAATACCGCCATGGTCAACCCTGCACCATTAGCTAGAACGCCAATGTCCCCCGGGAGCTCCACTAATTGAAAGCCTTTATCCTTAGCTAGTCTCTCCAGTTCCGTAAAATCGCGACTCGCTTTGACGGCCATATTTGGATGTCTGAACAGCGCCTCATCATCGATAGACACTTTGGCGTCTGCTGCTATTGCCTTACCAGATTCGGTGATCATTAGAGGATTGATCTCAACCAGTTCGCAGTCCATCTGACGAAAAATCCTCCACATCGAAGTTATTGTCGAACGTACCTCCATAGACCCTGGACCATTCCGGACCAGGAAGTGAGAGGCTTGTTCTAGGACTGAAAAGGGCATCGATTCCATGGGATCTAGGCTCCAACGCTTGATTGTTTTTGCCGGCATTCCTTCAACGTCCATGCCACCGGCGCATCCAGCAAGTAGTACTGGGCATCTAGTGATCTGATCTATCGCGATGGCCAGATACATCTCCTTGGCGGCATCGATCATCTCCTCCAGCAGCACGGCGTGAACCTTCATTCCAGCGACTTGCATGTTCAGTATTCGCTCGCTCCATTCGAGGGCTTCCTCTCGCGACAGGGCGGTACGTATCCCACCCGCCTTGCCACGGCCCCCTTGGCTGGTCTGGGCCTTAACCATCAATGGAAATCTCAGATTGGCAAGCGATCCCTCGATCCCTTCTAGGTCGTGAAAGACCAGACCGTGCGGAGTTGAGATCCCGTATTTTCGAAAAAGATACTTCGCTTCGGACTCTAATAGGTTCATCCCGCCCCCTTTCCCAATATGGTCCTAATACCTATTATTGACTTGTTCGATCAGTGGTTATTATTTAAATAAATATACGCGTTCAAAAGTTTATATAATACCACCTTTTATCGAAAGTTGATGGTTGTCCGATGCCTAGCTGGGATGGACTTCGATTCCAATATCTATCTTCTAACCGGTGAGGATCCTATCCTCGTAGACACCGGCACCGGCATGCACCATCGAGACGTAATGAAATGGTTGTCCTACACTGTTCAGCAGAACAAAGTAAGACGAATTGTCCTGACGCACCGCCATTACGACCATACAGGTGGTGCTGCCGATTTGGCCGATGAGCTGGGCGCTGAAGTACTAGTGCATTCCGAAGACGCCTGCCCCATCAGGGAGGGCGATGGCCAACAAACCCTTGCCTCGATGTTCGGTGTGGCCGGGAAACCGGTAGAGGTCACAGAACTTCACGGTGGAGAACTTCTAAGCACTGGTAGTTCAGAGTTCGAGGTTCTTTCCACCCCTGGCCATACTGCTGGAGGAATCTGCCTCTGGGAAAAAGAAAAAGCTATACTGATATCCGGCGACACGGTCTTCGTAGGAGGGGTCGGACGGTGGGACCTGCCAAGCGGTAATTTCGAACAGCTTGTGGGTTCGGTCAAAAAGCTTTTATCGTTGATTCCGCAGGAGATATATCCAGGACATGGCGATTTCTGCCAGAGTCGAGCGAGTGAAACCATTTTGGAAGCGTTAAATTATTTGGGAGAGTCTTGAATGGACATAATAAAATGCAAGGATGCAAAATGTGCCGAATGCAGCGTATCCAAGCATGACCTAGAGAATGTGCTCTCGATGCTCAGATTCGGACGATTGGTGGTATATCCCACCGAGACGCTCTATGGCTTGGGTGCCGATCCTTTCGATGAGACTGCGGTCAAGAGGGTCTTCATTGCCAAGAGACGTCCGTTCGACATGCCATTATCCTTGGCGGTCAACAATATGACCATGGCCGAAGAGGTGGCTGAGCTGGACGAGAACGCACACCGTCTGGCAAAGGCGTTCCTGCCTGGACCCCTTACCCTTCTGTTGAAGAAGAAACCGATCTTGCCAGATATCATCACTGCGTCATTTCAAGAGGTCGGCATCAGGATACCGGACCATCCCTTCGCCCTGCGTCTGATCGACGAGTTCGGACCTATCATATCTACCAGTGCGAACATGCATTCACACCCAAATCCGACCGATGTAGAGACCGCTATAGCCGACCTAGGTGAGAGCGTGGCTACATATGTGGACTGCGGGCCTTGCAAGATAGGGAAGGCATCCACCATCGTCCAGATTATCGACGGGACCGTAGAGATCATCCGATATGGCGCCATTTCTAAAGAGAAGATCGAAGATGTACTTGTTAGATGATCACGCCCTGGAATGCATTCGTAAGGCTGGGCGATTGTCGGCCGAAGCCAGGGAGCTAGGGAGGTCCATGGTGGCCAACGGAGTGAAGCTCCGTGATGTGGCCGAACGCATGGAATTCCACATAATGGATCATGGAGGTAGCCCAGCGTTCCCGGTCAATATCAGCTTGAACGACACTGCGGCACACTTTACCCCGAATTCAGCTGACTGCATAGCGTTCGATAATGGCGACCTTGTCAAATTGGATGTGGGGGCACAGGTCGATGGATATCTTGGTGACACGGCAACCACTGTGGAAGTGGGTACTCGTAACTGGCAACAACTTATCATGGCCTCCGAAAGGGGACTTGAACTGGCCATGGAGATGGCCAAGGATGGCATCTCCGTCGGCACTATCGGCGGGGTAATCGAACGCAGCATTAAAGAGACCGGGTATCGACCCGTGGTCAACCTTAGTGGACATGAGATGAAGAGGTATAATCTCCACGCGGGGCTATCAGTGCCCAATATCGACGATGGATCTCTGACCAAGGTTAGAGAGAACATGTTATTGGCCATCGAACCTTTTGCCACCGATGGTCAGGGACAGGTGTCCAACGGTAAATCGGGTAACATCTACCGGGTGCTGCGTGACCGACCATTACGTGACGAAGATGCTAAAAAGTTCTTCGATAGGATCAAGGAGGAGTTCACCACACTACCGTTCTGTGAACGCTGGTGCGATCGCTTCGAGAACAACTCCGCCCATTTGCTCAAAGTACTGCACCGCCATGGGGTCATCTCCACATATCCAGTCCTTATCGAGATCCAGAACGGCATGGTCTCACAGACCGAACATACCGTATTGGTAGGGAATGGCCGAACCGAGATCACCACGGCGTAGCCTCGAATACATTTATTAAGGTCGGCACTTTTATCCGGCCTCACCGCGAGGGTAGCCAAGCTCGGTCAATGGCGCCATTTGCGCCGACCAAAGGCGACAGACTCAAGATCTGTTCCTGCAGAGGTTCGCCGGTTCGAATCCGGTCCCTCGCACCATTTTTTTCTATTGTCGATCAGAATGTCCAATTGGAATCGATGGCCGCAAGTCCTCCCGTGTGTTCAGGGGTAGAACGGTAGTCGATGCTTGTGTATACCGTCCCGTAAGCCGAGATGATCAATTCGCTCAGCAACGGATTCATACCCGGTACGTTGACAGCCTATCTAGTGGAGCCGTCCGGGTTGAGGGACAGTATTGAGTTCGAAGAGGGAAATAGTCTCAAGGTCCCATCGGGGGCCAATCCGATTCTGGAACCATATCGGTAGTGTTCCAAAGGTCTGCTTCACAGTACAGTTTCATTCGGTTCAATGACATCGATCCTAGATAGAAGGGCGATGTAGATAGTGCCGCTCGCCCCGATTACTGGCCAGCTCCCCCGATCACCCATATACGTCATCGATATGATGTCCCAGCCCCCATTTTCCGGATCAGCCTTAAGATAGGCGTTCCTTTGTTGACCGCCATTTGTCAATGGGTAAATGGGCGTTTCCGCCGAAAGCAGAGGTATGATACTGGTAAAAAGAGCATAGCCAGCACCAAAAACGTCAAGGCAGCATAGGCCCCCATGGATCTTATTGTCCCCCACCTTTTCCTTTTATAGGACCATGAGATGATTTAATAATTTCTCGGTCGATCTTTGATCTTAAAATTCTCGTTCTATAGCATCTTCCAAGGAAGCCGTTTTATGGGATGAGGGACTTTGAGAATTTAAATTCCGAATTAACTGGTGAGATAAATGACCCGGGAAGAAGACCCACTTATGGACATCAACAAGAAGAGATGGAACGAGAAGGTCGATGCCAACCTTAAATCCCCGATCTATGATGTGGACGGATTTCTATCGGGAGCCTCATCCCTTCTACCGATTGAGGTCCGAGAGGTGGGCGATGTCGCTGGAAAGGATCTTCTGCATCTGCAATGTCATTTCGGAATGGACTCCATCTCCTGGGCCGGGGAAGGGGCCCGGGTCACGGGGGTGGATTTCTCCCCTGAAGCTATCAAGAAGGCTCGGGAACTGAGCGCTGAGATCGGCATACCGGCGACGTTCATCGAAAGCAACATCTACGACCTGGAGCGCAACCTCGAAGGGCAGTTCGATATTATCTTCACCAGTTATGGGGCAATATGCTGGCTTCCGGATCTGGATGATTGGGCACGTCTGATCGTCAAATACCTGCGGCCGGGCGGGTTCTTCTACATTGTAGATATCCATCCCTTCGGTAACATCATCGATGAGAACTGCAGGGAGCACTTCAAAGCTGGGTACCCGTATTTCTCTAAGAACCCGCTCATGTTCGACGACGATGTCCCCATAATCGATTCGGGCCACGAGTTCAAGAACAAGAGGCGTTACGAATGGATGCACCCCGTCTCAGAGATAATCAATGCACTGGTTGACGAGGGTCTGATCATCGACTTCCTGCATGAGTTCCCCTGTTGCTTCTTCCCCATGCACCCCGCCATGGAGCTGAGGGAGGACGGTTACTGGTATCTGCCGGAGAAGGATTTCAACGTACCTATGTTGTTCTCGTTGAAGGCAAGTAAGATGTAAGTGAGCTGTACCCCGTTCGGTTTGAAGAAAAAAATTGAATGCGGGGCAGAGCCCCTGAAGGTTTACAACAGGCCCCAGATACCAACGATGATGGCGATGATCCCGATTATGGTCTGGAATCCACCCAAGAACTTGGCTAGCCTTTCCAGGGACCTGCCCAAGGCAGGAATGCTGGGAAGAATTCCCATGGCCAGGACCAAGCCGGCGATCAGTGCCACGATCCCCTGCAGCTCCGAGCCATCCCACAATGCAACAATACCAAGTATGATGGCGATCACACCAATTATTGCCTGGAACCTACCCAACCATTTAGCCAGTTGGACCAAGTATTTACCAAGTGCTGGTATCAATTCTAAAAAGGCAATCGCTAGTACCAACCCTGCCAATACATTGACAAGCGCAATCCAATTCATGATTTTTACTCCTAAATAATTGGTTTAAAATTAATTAGAATCATACTAATATCTTTCTGGACGTGCTTTTTACAATCTGAATAGAATAATATACTATTTTCTATTATTATCGTCGATAATTTGACGTTCTCATCAATTTATAGATAATTCGATCGGTAACGAACCATATTAGGTCCGGCGCCATGAATTTATATCCTTGGGGACTCTGTCCCGTTTATAACACAGGTCCTTTGCCACGGTGGTAAGGAACCGAACATGGAGGGTTCAACATGGTTGAGAAAGGAGCTACTGAAAAAAAGGCAAAGAGTGGCAAGAACAAGGGATCGGAGGCGGTGCCTGAATTGGAAAGAACTAAGGAGCCGACGTTGTTCGACAAGAACCCGATCCGTACACTGATGTTCAAAGATCTCATGTTCAAAGATATCATAGAAGGTCTGAGAACCGAGCAGGTTTCCAAGGAAGATATGGACGAGGTGCTCTTCCTGACCGTAACGAACGCCGTGCTGGAAAGGGTTGGTATGAACCTGCCCGAGGAAATTCTAAACATCTTCCAAGAGAATCTGGACGATTATCTGGCCATAGCCGTGGTCAATAAAGAGTATGACATCGATCTTCTTGCACTTTTCCGAGATCAGTTCCTAGAGGCCAAGGGGGATAATTTCGACGACGAGCGGGCCTTGATGGAAACACTTACCGAATTCGAAGATACTTGGTGGGGTTCAAAGAAAGATTTCTTGAGGAACCAGTCGCCCAACGAACTTATGGACGAGGCCAAAGCTCACATCGAGGGAATCCTACATAGCGACGATGATGAATGTAACTGTGCCGAATGCGGAGATGAAGAATACTGGGGGGCACGGTCATACATCATCCGGGACATGTGGTACGGCCCCATGTCTGAGAGCGTGATGAAGGAATCCATACCCACACCGCAGAGGAGGGAACGACTCTTCATGTCCTTGACCAACGCCCTGCTGGACCTGATATTGGATGTGATACCAGATTTCATGGGTGAGGACCTGTGTAAAAGCTTGAACCACAACCTGGAACTTGCTTTGGTCAATAAAGAGGCCAATGTGGATGTCCTTGAGATCTTCCAGGCAGACCTGGTAGAGTTCGAGGAAAAATGGTGGGGGACCGGCATGAAAGAGCTTGATGGAAAGAGCCCGGACGAGGCCATGCAGGCCATGGCCCGAAAATACGGTATCTGAAGGTCTAAGGATGTCCGGTCGCCTTTGGGGGACCTCGGCCCCGGCCAAGGTAATACTGCTGGGAGAGCACGCCGTGGTGTACGGCCAACCGGCCGCCTCCGTGGCCATCGATCTTCGCATGCGCTGCAGGATCAGGTCGGCATCGATATCCAGTTTGAACGGTATGCCCCTGACCGCGCATAACTATTCCTACGTATCGGCTTGCCTGGCCAAGCATGATGCAGGTCCCACGGCCGTGGCCACGGATTCGGATTTCCCCTCCGGTTCTGGTCTGGGGTCTTCCGCCGCGGTGACGGTGGCCTTATTGGCGGCGTTGGCCCGTTCAAAGGGTAACTGGGACGAGGAGACCGTGGCCAGAGAGGCGTTCGAAGTAGAGAGCGAGGTCCAGGGAAGGGCCAGCCCCATAGATACCTCCACATGTGCCCACGGACATGGAATACTCATCACCAGTGAGCGACGCGATCACCTCCTTTGGGAGATGTCCTGTGACACCAGAAGATGGTGCGTTCACGATCTTAAAGTTCCAAATATGACATTGGTCATCGGATTCACCGGCCGTTCGGCGCCAACTGGCCCCATGGTGGCCAAGGTTAAGAGATACGTCGACCACAGCACCTTTGCCCGGGAGGTGATCGAGGATATTGGTCAGATGACCCTTGAGGGGGTGAAGCAAATGGCCAAAGGCGATCTGGAATCGTTGGGACGGACGATGACCAGGGACCACAAACTTTTAGCAATTCTCGGAGTGTCGTCCCCCGAATTAGATAAAATGGTCTCCGCGACCTTACCATATTCGTATGGAGCCAAGCTAACCGGTGCTGGGGGAGGAGGTAGCATGATCGCCTTGACCGATAGGCCGGAAAAGGTAATGGAGATCATCAGGAGCAAGGGCGGGAAGCCCTACACCGTCGTCACCGACGTGCCAGGTGTTAAGAACGAATAAATAAAAAGTAAAGGGGAAATGGTTTAGATCAGATCCTCGAACTCTTTGACCAGTTCCGGGTGGCGCTCCTTGATGGCGATGAGGATATTATGCACCGACATCTTGTCCACCTTGGCAGTAGCCAGCGTTTCAATGACCCCATCCAGTGTTTTGTCGGAAAGGGTCAGGAACTTCTCCTTGGCCATCCAGTTGCGCCACAGTCGATCTTCCAGGTCATTGCGCCACAGTACGTCATAGGGCATCAGCGCCTTCTCGCTGAAGTCTCCGGCCTCGACACATTCACCCAGGACGTTACCCGCATGCATGCCGGCCAGCAGACCGTTGGCGATGCCACCCCCAGTAATAGGGTCGATGATACGGGCAGAGTCCCCGACCAGGATAAGTCCGTTCATGACGGAGCGTTCCACAGGCGGGGATACCGAGACACCCCCGGCGATAGCCTCCAGAGGCTGTCCGCAGCTCAGACGTGGGTCCTTTTTGATCCAGGCGTCCAGGTAGGCCTTGACCTCCCCTGGCCTCTTTAGCATGGAGGCTAGCACGCCTATGCCGACGTTAGCGGTGTCGTCGCCCTTGGGGAATACCCAGACGTAACCTCCGGGAGCGACCGAACCGATAACGAACTCACAGTAATCTGGCTCGGTCTTAAGATTGGCCATGCGATACTGGTAACAGGTGGTTATATCTCCCGCCTTCAGGGAGGTGTCGATCCCGGCCCATCGGGCTACCTGGGACTCGAAACCATCGGCAGCGACCACGCAGCCGGCGGTGAGCTTTATAGGCTCGCCTTCGCGCATAGCCTTTACTCCTACCACCTTGTCGCCATCCTTGATCACGTCCACGGCCGAGGTCTTGAGCCATATCTCCGCTCCGGCTCGGGCGGCATCAGCGGCCATGGCCTTATCGAAGAGGTGTCTCTCGAGCACCATGCCCACCTCGTTGCCGGCCTGTCTCTCATCGATGCGGAACACATGCCCACCTGGAGATACCAGTTTGGCACCGGAAACATCCGTGGAGACCCAGCGGCGGTCCACGGGAACGCCGGCCTTCTCCAGTCCCTTCTTGTTCACGCCCTCGGCGCATCTTAGGGAAGCCCCGATCTCTTGGCGCTTCTCGATCATCAGTACCCGAGCGCCCTTTTTGGCCGCGTGTTTAGCGGTCATACTGCCAGCTGGGCCAGCGCCTACGACCACGACATCGTAATCGGTCTTCATTTCTTAGCCTCCATCCTTAGGGCTCCCACGGGGCAAATGCGGACGCATCTGCCACACTTATTGCAATTCTCATTGAACTCTAGGACTATCTCGTTCAGGAAAATGGCATTCTGAGGGCATGAACCCACACAGGCACCGCAATGCATGCATTTCTCTGTGCTAACGATCATGATCAACACCTCTACGTGTGCTCTGTCCCTCTGGTCCGTCTCCACTCATCGATCGGCACCGAGAACTTCTTCTCCACTTCTTCTCGGAAGGTCGGGCCACCGTTGTAAGCGCAGAACGGTATGATTCGCCCATCTGGCACAGCGTAATGGATGGCACAGCGCTTGACCCTTTCAATATCATAGTTGTACAGGTCCTGGAAATGCATTCCACCAACGAATATCATCTTCCATGAGAACTTAGACAGGGAATCCTTCGACTCGTCACCCATGACCTCGGAGAGCAGTTTGAGGAACGACATTACGTCCAGACCCTCCGGCATCTTATCCTCGTGGATGTACTTCTTGAGCAGAGCGTAGGCCTTCAATTTTGAAGGGAACTTGACCTTGGCCTTCTCTGTCTTTTTTGATAGTTCGAACAGATCCCTGAACAACGGTTCTACATCGACGAAGTGCGTCAGGGGCACCACGTGGTCCTTGTCCTGAACGAACAGGTAGGTCGCCAATCCGCAATGCGGGTGGGTGGTGAAGGTGACCTTCGGTACGCCGAGGATGGCGGAGGCCAAGGTAGAAACAGGCACGACGCTAGGCACAGGGTACCAGTCGTTTTTGACGATCTGTCCCTGGGTTTGTACTTCCAGGTCAATGGCAAGGTCAGTCAGGGTATACCTCTGTTTGACCAGGTCCTCCTTGTTGATCCTCCCGGTGAAGGCTACAGGCTGGAAGTTGATTCCACGGATGACGTCACTATTCTCCAAAGCGAAACGGAATATGGGCCCGATCTGGTCGTCGTTGATCCCCTTTACAATGGTGGGAACCAGGACTATCGACGGGGGTTTTTCCAGCTTTCTAACGTTTTCGATCGCCTTTAGTTTCACATCTAGCAATTTACGGCCTCTTGCAGCGATATATATCTCTTCACGGAGACCGTCGAACTGCAGGTAAATGGTATTCAGACCAGCGTCTACCGCGGTCTTCAACAGTTCGAAGTCCTCCGCGAATTTGATACCGTTTGTCGCCACCTGGATCTGGGCAAAACCCAATTCCTTGGCCTTCGCTATGGCCTCGATGAAGTGAGGGTAGATGGTGGGCTCTCCGCCTGAGAACTGGACCGCTGGGCAGGGAACGGGTCTCTGCTCCCTCAGGGTGCGCAACATCTTCTCTATCTGCTCGATAGTCGGCTCATAAACGTATCCCGCGGCGTTGGCGTTGGCGAAACATATAGGGCACTTCATGTTGCAGCGATTCGTAAGGTCCACGTTGGCCAAAGAGGTGTGGCTTAGATGTAGATTGCATAGACCGCAATCGGTGGGGCAGACCGTGGCATTTTTAATGAACGGATCCTCCACCCCAACACCATCAAAAGCGAACAGCTCTGCTCTTTTGTACATCGCAGCATCGGACCAGTAGATGTCACTGAAATGACCGTGCTCTGGGCAGGTCTTTTCGATCAACACCTTACCGTCCTTTTCGAATATGTCGGCTATGATGATCTTCTTGCACTCTGGACAAAGGGATTGCGTCTGCTTCGGCAGTCCCTTTGGCAATGAACTCTCTTTTGCAATCATTATTGCATCCCGATCATATACTTCGATGTGTCAATATAATGTTTATGTAGCTGTAAACGCTACATATTACGCCATGAATATCATTGACCTTCTTCGGCTGGACATAGAGGACATTGAGAAAGAATATACCCAAATCGCCGCCGCTCTTGGGAATATTGGGTTAAGTAACTATGAATCTCGCATCTACGTTGCACTGATACTCAAAAGTCATGGGACCGCTGAGGACATCGCGGAGTTGGCCATGATACCACGCACCTCCGCATACAAAGCATTACTATCGCTAAGGGAAAAGAAATTCGTGGAGGAGACCGGGGGTCGACCGACCATATATCACCCCGTACCATTGGAGGAGATACGCGCCCGGGCGATGAACGACCTGAATGGCATTTTCAATAAATTGAACACCGTGAAAGGCTTGCTAAGTGAAAGAGGGACCCCGGAACTGGTCTATACCATTCACGGTAAGAAGAAGGTGTTGAGCAAGATCGGGGAGCTGCTCGAATCGTCCAAAAAAACATTCGTGATATCCTCCCCCAAGATGCATGATATCCGAAATGAACTTTCCAACCGATTCAAGGACGCGGTCAAACGGGGTGTGCGTGTGACCATAATCACCGTACCCTCGATCAAAGTACCGGAGGCGACCGAGGTATTCCGCCGAAAGTCGTTGATAGCCACAGATGTCATTTCCGACAGCACCCGGGCCATGATCGCCTCGGACGAGCTGGACCTGTGCGGCTTCTCGGACAATCCGCTCCTAGCCGCCCATTTGGAGAACTTCTTGTACATGGTCAAAGAGGAGAACTAGGCGTAATCTGATTGTAGTTCTGTTCATTTTTATGTCCCTGGGCATTGGCAATGTCGATGCTCGTCCGATACACAGATAGAAAGCTCTCCCGAGACCGCCGAGGGCAATTACCATTCTCCATGATAGCTATCGTATTGGTGGTCCTTTCCAGTTTATCAGCCTTGGCAATGTCAGACCTGAACGATCGGTCGGAGAATGTGGATCTGACTGTGGAAGAGCTGGAGGAGATGAACGATCTCTCCCTATCGGCCAAGGTAAAGATCGACATGTTGGCATTCCAAGCGGTGGTCCGTTCATGTTCTGGCGACACAACGAACGAGTGTAAGATGAGGTCGGGATTCATATCAGAACTGGATAGATCGGCCCATGGAGTGTATCCACAGGAACGGGGCAATTATAGGATCGAGGTAAATATCAGCGATATTCGACTCTCATTCCTCCGCCTTTCCTTGTCTAACTGTGTCGATCTCGGAGAGGGTTGGCAGGGAGAGTTTGTTCCGGCCTATGTCGGTTTGAACGGGAATTTCGAAGTGAAAGTATCGACCAATGATGGTAACCTGACCAGGGTTTTTCCGGCCTCTAATGATGTTAAGGTGCCATGGCCTTTGCTGAAGGATCGTATGGCCGCCTTCGATTCCACGGTCGGCAACGGTCTGGGAGACCTGACCTGTATGGCCCGTGGCATGTTGGATTCTCTGGCCACTTATCGCTCCCTACAGGGTTGGGGCACCGCCTGTTCATCAATAGGCCAGGGGATTGATGATATGGTGACCGAAAGGGATGTGTTGAACGCCCTGAACCTAGGTTTGGTAATATTACAATACCAGATCTTCAGAACAGCTGACCCTTGTTTGGAGATCTTCACCGACCACATGTCCCCCCAAGCGTCCTGGGATCATGTGAGAGGGTATATGGAAATGGGAGGGGCGATCGACCCCGTTGACCTATTCTTAGGATTGTATGGTTGCGACGAGCTTGATTGGGGCGCCGTCTTCTCTCAGACCATATATGCATCCATGGACCGAACGATCTTGAGATGGATGGAATACCTCCAATTGGTCGACGCCGCGAACATATTGGAGGATGTGGAAGAAGCGTTCGAATTCGGTTTGAACGACATCATAGAATGGATCAGTGGTACCGACCTATTGGAGGACCAGTACAAAGATTGGATAAAGGGCAAGTTCGAGATCGCAGGTCTGCCGGACACTCTTTACCGTTACTTGAACGCCGGTATCCCGGATGATCGGATAATCGTTCCCACGCGCAACCTGGAGCTGATCACCGCAGACGGTCAGTCGGTGATACTACCGGTGCAGGGCATGGTTTCGATGGATTTCCCAACTGTGGACGTGCTCGATTGGGATGGATGGGGCGACTTCCGCGAACAATATGAGAAGAGCACCAAGGAGCTGATCGATTCCATGCGGGAGAGATTGATGATCATAGCGGAGAGCGTTTCCCGCAACATGTACCTACCACCGGACAGTCTCATCCTGGACCCGACGGATGGCATGACCTTTCTGGATGAGATCCGTTCCGTACTTCTGGACGCATTGGAGCGAAAGGATGAGTGGCTGAGGCCAGCCATTGGAGCGGGGGAACAACAGGTCGATACGGTCGATCACCTGGCAGAGGCTACCAAATCACTATTCCTTGAAAGGAAGTACGAGATACTGGACCGTGATTCCTCGTTGGATGATGTGGCGAGATCGGTTGCAGGACAGTTGTTGACGGAAATGCGATCGTCGAATCCTGGGCTGGACCTTCCATGGGAAGAGAATTTCCATTCGATCGAACAGGCCATTTTCCTGGATGAAGGCTGGTCGATGATGGATCGTATCGTCGATGCCTATGAACTTAATGCCGCTTCCCTGACGGATAATTTCCTGAACGGGATGAGCTATAGGTCGACAATATCCGGCCATCGGTCCTCCTTTATGGTCGACATCATTGTGGCCATGGGCGACCCATTGATCGGACTGGGAATGATTATCTCGGATGATGTCCGATCACTGATGAACGAGATATCAAAAGGAATGGGGATGAGGGATGATTTCATGGAGGTGCCCATCCCTCGCGATGATCATTTCGATTTGACCGATGAGATGGGGCGTTCTTACCAGGAGACCCTGGATGTGGAAATGGAATATCTATCGTTCGAAGATGTGGGGACCCGACCGACCGTTCTCCTTACCGACCCGGTTTCATACGTCGGCCAGGAAGGATCGTTCCCCCAGTCTCATGACACCAACCTGCTAGAGAAGAAATGGGCCTCGTTCCAGTCAGTCTGGGGACTGGTTTGCTCAGGCAATGTCGGCATCAAACTATCCCCCGGTGGTGATCTCGGGGCGAGCATGCCACTGACCCTCGAGGGACAGGTCCCTCTGACGATTTATCAAACGATCTCCATCCTTTCCGGGCAACCATTGTTAGGTGTGCATTACCAAAATACCAACACGCTCATCGGTGACGTTGCCACGATCTTGGAAAAGATATTCCGGCCGCTATTGGACGGGATCGAAGCGGTGTCCTCTGGGCTGCAAAAGGTATATCGCCTTCTCGAGAACGCGGTGAAACGTCTATTGGACATGGGGACAAAAATTCTTGATGCTCTATCAAATTATCTTCAGGAACTGGTTGAAAAGGTGCAGCAGTTCGTCCGCGCTGTGGTCCTCGGTCCAACGGCCAATGCGGTCGAGGCCGCAGCCGGTCTCTTGGGTGAACGGACATGCCGCCTTAATTTGTTCGGGCTCGACCTGGTCATCAGGACCGATCCCACGGATATGGCCTTCCAAGATGTTAGCATCCCTGCCTCTTTCTCCCTCTCTTATCGAGTGGGGGAATGTTCTATTTCCGTCACCTCCCGTCTGATCAAAGGATCGTTCGGGTTCGGTTTCCTAAGCAACGCCTCCCTGAACGCCGAAGATTGGTCCGTACATATTGTGCTGGACCCGTTCATGGACGTCTTTCGTCACATGGTGGAGGTCAGGGGTATCGTGAGGGGCGCCTGTATTGAGCTGACAATGCCTGAGATCGTTAGCTATCAAGAACTGTCCTTTGCACTTTCGGACATCCCGGGCGTGAGCGCTCTTCTGTCCAACATACCGCTTCCCTTACCAGGATTAAAAGGGAGCGTGGATGCGGGAGTGTATGTGAAAATGCTAGATGGAAGGTGTGACTCACCGGTCATCAACGAGTATGAACTCAATCCAATGGGGGAGGACTACGGGAGAGAATGGGTGGAACTGTACAACCCGACCGATGAGATGATCAATCTAACAGGATGGACCCTCCAGACATCCCACGGGGCACAGGCATTGGGGTCTATAGGGGATGCGGTCCTCGCCCCCCACGGCCGATTTGTATACTATTTCAAGGGTCAGGCCCTGGACAATCAAGCCAACGGTTTCCCAGCGGAGGAAAGCATCGTCCTTCGGGACCAAAACGGACGAAGGATCGATAGCACTCCGTTCGCCACGGACTATTGGAACGATGAGCGTACCTGGCAGAGAACTCAGGACGGTACCGACCGCTGGGAGTTCCGGGAAGGTACGGAGGGTCGTAGTAACGGCAAGGACCCGTTCACACGCCTCGACCTCACCACGTTTGAACAGGCTTTCGTTTCAGCAGTGACCGAATCGATATCCCAGCTTTCTTCCGGGGAACCGTCCATGGAGACCCTCGCTGATACGCTATCGAGCACCGTTCTGCACATCATAGAACGTTTGGCCGCCGACATATTGGAAAGGGAAGTGGAAATGGGCCTGTTTGTGGAGGTGAGCGTGAACGATTATACATCGGCGATGAAGACGGGACTGCGCATGGACCTTTCAGTGCATTGCGGCACCTTGGGAGAGATGTTGGAACGTCTTGGCCGTTCCACCGCATCTTTGATCCACGGATTCGGGAACCCCTTTCGGGTCGTGGGTATCGAACCCCCATCAAATGATGATATCTGGGTCGGCATATCCACTTTCTGTTCGGTGGGTCTGCCGGATATTGTTTCAGTTCCCGGGTTGAATTTGGAGGTGCAATACGTCACATCCATCCAGGCGAATCTGGCCTCCTTGAACGTATTGTTCGGTGAAAGAAGCGCTGGTTGGGGGTTGCAAGGAGGAGTTGCCATATGCGGAGTCCCCGGTTACGCTCTGCCCATGTTACAGGTGCCATCGACAAGTATGGTTGACATTTGGATATGCAGAGCGAGCGTTCACGAGATGGTCACATGATCGATGATGTCCCGGGAATGATGACGAATGGACTAGAAAAAACTCGTCGGGAGAGTACCTGGATGTGTGATTTTATGGTTCGATAGGAGGTCCCAGCATCGCCCGTTGTCTAAGTATGATACCCCATGTCTTATCTAGGGGCAAATGATATTGGATTTTGAGGTAATAAACATGGTTAGCCTGAACGATCTAATTGAGGAGCTCGACTGCACCCTGGAGGATTTCTTAGACCAGGTAACCCTGGTCATCGACCTTCTTGAGGAAGGCGAACAGGAAGAGGCCGTTGAAGTGTTGAAGGGCCTAGAAGAGGATCTCTTTGACTTCCTAGGATATGAAGAGACGGAAGAAGGAGAGGAAGTAGAGGGCGAAGAGGTTGAGGAAGAGGCGGAAGCAGAAGAGAAGCCCGCGAAGGCTGCGCCCAAAAAGGCGAAAAAGTAAGACGGCTACCAGCCGTTTTTAAACCGTTTACTCTTCTATTCTATTATTTCTTGCCCTTGCATGTAAGGCCTTAACACATCTGGGATACGTATGTGGCCTGCGCGGTCCTGATAGTTCTCCATTATAGACACCATGGTTCGAGGCAATGCCAGTCCGGAACCGTTGAGGGTGTGTACGAACTCGCTCTTCAGATGCTGTTCCGGCCGGTACTTGATCCGAGCACGGCGGGCCTGGAAATCAGTGAAGCAACTGCATGAGGATACCTCCAACCAGCTACCGGTCCCTGGAGCGTACGCCTCTAGGTCGTAGGTCTTGGCCGAAGCGAAACCCATGTCCCCGGTGCATAGCAGCAAAGTACGGAAGGGAAGCTCCAATCCGCGCAGTACGTCCTGTGCGTCGTTCACCAGGCTTTCCAGTTCTTGGTAGGAACCATCGGGTAGAACGAACTTGACCAACTCCACCTTGTTGAACTCATGTACCCGGATCATTCCCTTCATCTCCGCGTGTCGGCCGGCCTCCCTGCGGAAAGAGGGCAGATAAGCGGTGTAATAGATGGGGAGGTCACCCTTTGCCAGAATATCGTCCTGCAGCATGTTGGTGACCGGGACCTCGGCGGTCGGGTTTAGCCAAAGATCGTCCCTCTCGCACCAATACATGTCGTCCTTCATCTTGGGGTACTGACCAGTTCCGATGACCGCGGCCCGATTGACCATCACCGGAGGAAAGATCTCGGTGTATCCTTGCCCGTGATGCAGGTCCAGCATGTAATTGATCAGCGCCCGTTCCATGCGAGCTCCGTCCCCTTTCAGGACGAAGAAGCCGCTACCAGCGATCTTCACTCCTCTCTGAAAATCTATAATGTCCAGATCCTCGCCTAGTGCTATGTGGTCCTTCAGCGGGAAATCGAATTTTCTTTCCTTCCCGTTCTCGGACACCACGATGTTCTTCTCGTAACTGTCGCCAATCGGTACTGAGATATGAGGAATGTTGGGAAAAAGCAGTATGGATTCGTTCTTCTGCTCTTCCAGTTCAGCTATGATGGCATCCAGCTCGCTAATGCGAGAGGAGACTACCTTCATTTCCATCACCGCTTCCGTCTTCTCCGCCCCGCTGAGCTTGGAGATGCGTAAAGAAGCTTCGTTCCTCATCTTCCTGAGGCGATTGCCTTCTTCCACCTTGACCCTCCAACTAGCGTCGATCTCCAAGAATCGGTCCAGCACTTCGTCGCCGTAGTTACGGCTGCGAAGCATGTTTCGGATGGCCTCAGGGTCGCCCCTAATAACGTTGGCGTCCAACATAATATCACTCTGTAAGCTTGGTGTCTCCCTTGCCTTGCAGATAGCGACGGTCGCATAATAGGATGGTGTGGCCGATGACATCGATCAACTCCGAATGGGAGCGATCGGCGAGCTCTATGGCCACCACCTTGCGGTCCTCCTCCACACTGGGGAGGAGCTTGATCTTGACCACCTTGCGTCCTTTTATCTGTTTCACTATTTCATCGATAAGAGTATCGGTAATCCCTTCCTTGCCTACGTGCACGGTGGGTCGCAACCCATGCCCCACCCTCTTTACTTCCCTTATTGTTCTTGGCGGCATGTCCTTCTCTCCTTGATCTCCCGAATGTACGGGATCCGCTTGATCGAATCGCACTCTAAACAGTGCGTGCATACTTTCTTTTCCCTTAATCGCACCCGGCAATTGATACCGGCGACTAAAGGCGTAAAACATCGGTGACAGTACATTGCCCGGAGAGGCATGGGCACTTTGTTCCGCCCGGATATGCGTCTGGCCAGCTCCATGTAGCGTTTAGCCCTGACCATGTTCCCAGCTAATGCCTCCCTCTCCGACATGGTGACCAGAATATCCATTCTTTTACGGGAGATACCCCTCACCTGGTTATTAGACACCTTCTTCTTACCCAAAGGAATTCTCCTTTCAAAGTGGCATGAACACTATTGATTTAATAGGTTTCTCCGAGACATTTTCCATTCCAGTAAAAGAAGTCGTTCTAATGGGATGAACTTGGACCAATGATCGAAACGTACTTGGAAATCAGGGTTCTCCGCATTTCCCAGGAGGCAATGGTCCCTCTCATCTCGTCATTAACTGCATCGATCGGCCCTTTGCTTTTTTACCGACCCAATAAAGGTAGCCGTAAGTCAACGATGAGAGCAGTAGTATCAACCCGGCCACTGTCCAGGCGGATGAAATGCCCGCCAACTTGGCCCAGGTGCCGATGAATAAAGAACCTAGCATACCGCCGCTCTGAAGCATCAGGGACTCGAAGGACATCAGAGTGGACCTCCTTTCACTGGGTATCCTGGCATTGAACACCGCGGCATGGGGAGAGCTAGCTACACCGAATATCAGGTATAGAAGAAGATATACTATGGCGAACTCCAGCAAGCCTTGCTGCCAGGCCAGGATCACCAGGGTCGCGCCGGAGACCGCTCGGACGATGGTCAATAACAGGAGATGGTCCCGGCCGAACCAGGGAACGAGCCGGGTAGCCACCATGTTTCCCAAGGCCGAGGCGAAGAAATATCCTGCGGCCAGGACCCCGAATATCCACGTTTCAGTGGGATCTCCCATGAGACCGAGTACTTGTGGCTGCCAAAGAAGTTCCACAGAAAGAAGGCCGAAGCCCATGAAGAGGGATGAGATCATCAGCACCAGTGTGAAACGATCCCGTATGCCGAAGGCCAGGGCATCGGACAGGACCTGGGGAAGCGTTTTGAATCCCTGTAAAAGGCTTCTACCCCCCTCCTTTAAGGTCGTCTCCCGGACCAATGTGATCGTCAGACCCATCTGCACCAGCACCATAACGATCAACAGCAGAAGGTTCACGGAATAACGGTTCATCCAACTTACATTCTCTGCGAGGTCCGAGGTCAACATGGGTAGAAGACCACCTATGAGCGAGCCGGCCCCGATCCCCAGTGGAATGAAGATGTTGGCCTTGGCCAAGGCCGTCTGAAGATCTCCCGCAGGTTTCGTCTTCCCGAACTCGTCGACGAACCATGCGTCCATTGAACCTGATGACAGGGCTCGGGCCACTCCATAGAAAACAAAACCTAGAACGAACCAAAGTAGTCCGCTGGCAAATAACAGCACCACCCCGGATACGAGGGACATGGCGAGAGAGTACATGTAGACCCGTTTTCGACCGATGGCGTCGCCCAACCCTCCAGTAGGCAGTTCCAAGAGAATGACGGTTCCCGAGTAGACAGACAGGACCAGACCGGCCTGGAACAGGTCCAGGCCCTTGCTGATCATATACAGGATAATGATCGGCAGGGTGAGTCCGATAATGAACCAATGCATGGTCTGATTGACCACATAGACGAACAATGGATCGTCCTTGCGCATGATCACAGCTCGATATCGATTAATCCATATTTAATTGATGATCGGACCTGCATCACTCGGTCGTCTTATTCATGGGAGCGGCTACCCCCAATATTCCTTTCAACCCTTTGGAGATGATCACCCATGAGGTCACCTCGATCATCGCCTTCTCCCCTAGAGCGTTGATCACCGAGTACTCGTGCCGGGATTTTGCGTGCTGTCCACTAAATTTTTCCCTTATGACGGAGAATATGGCATCCTGTCCTCCAGAGGAAGCGATATCAGTAGCGTGGACACCTATTAGCTCCTCCTTTGTCCTTCCAAAGAAACGGCAAACTGCCTGGTTTACCGATATGAAACGTCCTATCTCGTCCAATCGGAACACCATCTCATCAATCTGTTCCATAAGGTTCTCGTAGGCTTGGTCTTTAGCGATAAGTTCTAACTCCAAGCTCTTCCTTTCGTCTATGAACCAGGCATAAAGTATGACCTGCCCAATATTCTTCTCCTCCAGATACCCGCTGGCGCTGCCCTGGAACCAGCGGTATGCACCATCCTTTGCTCGCAGACGAAACTCTGCAGGTAGACCGCACTGGTCCTTCTGGGCACTGTACATGAATATATTTTCCATGTGACGGTCGTCTGGGTGCAAGTAGCTGAAAATGCTGCTCCCCTTGAATTCCTCAGTGGTGTATCCGAGGGCCTTCCGAGTGGACGGGCTGGAATAAATGATGTAGCCAGACCAGTCTATGATGGTCACCAGGTCACGGGTGTTCTCTATGAGCGCCCTGAAACGTGAGGCGTTGAAACGAATGGACTCTTCGGCCTCCTTTCGGCGCACTGTTTGCCGCACCAGATTGGCCAATTCGGCATATTGGGACAGTGGGTCCCCGCCTTTCTTGATATAGTGATCGGCCCCGTTCTTCAGAGCCTCGATGACCACTTCCTCTCTACCGCGCCCTGTGAACAGGATGAAGGGCACTCCGTCTTCAGATCCCCGTACTTGTTTGAGGAAGTTGATACCATCTATATCTGGCATCTGATAGTCGGAGATAATTGCGTCGTAAGTGTTACCCGACATCATCTTTAAGGCATCCTTTGCAGAACAAACAACCTCGACCTTAATATCCCCCTCGATCTCCAGGAACTCCTTGGCGACCTCCAGGAGAAAAGAATCGTCGTCGACGTACAGACATCGTATCATCGGAATTCAACTCCTCGCCCGTAAACCGATGATCATGTAGTGCACCTTAGAATGCGCCAGGATTATCCCGGTCTTATTTAATGTTTCAATTATTGTTACGATTTTTGATATTATGATTTCATTTGTCAAAAAATTCTGACGAGAGTTTCGATTCATTTCTACGAATGATCAGAAAAATGAGGTTTCACTGGTCCTAAGACCAGGAATATGATTGAAGACGAAAAGGATTAGGTGGGGGCACCGGGATTTGAACCCAGATCAGCGGGTTTCCACTACGTGGGGAGCTACCCCACGCGAATTAACAGGTCATCGCTCCAGTTATTCATCACCGGATCAGCAAACCCGTTAGCAATCACTCCATATTAACTGGAGCCCGCGAGGATACCGTGTTACCCCATACCCCCACAAGTCAGATTTAGCGCTTGCGCATCTTCTGGGCCCGCTTTCGTCTTCTCATTTTCTTCTTGCGCCACTTCCAGCGCTGCTTGCCCTTCTTCTTCCAGGCGCGTGAACTTCGTTTCATCTGAATCCACCAGACTAGGAGCCCTGATTCAATGGGTATTTAATAACCTTTTCTACGTGTGGCGGGCCCGCCGGGATTCGAACCCGGGACCACTGACTTACTTCTCCCCTGTTATCAGGGATTAGAAGGCCAGTGCTATATCCATGCTAAGCCACGGGCCCGAACGGTCCGCAATAACACTCCCCGTTTTAAAGGTTTATGGTGCCGGAGGTCAGCCTAGGAAGTACCAGATGGAGTAATTGGCCAGCAATAGGGTGGCCTCAACCAATGCGGCCAGTCCCATTACGAACTGCAGTGGACGGAAGCCCAATATGAACCCGCCCATGTCCATCAGGTCCTCGGCGAACTTGAAGATCACGTAGACGATGATCAGCACGACGAACGCTATGACCAATATGACGGTGGTGCTGAGGAACTCCAGTTCGTATGCCATGGACAACCAATAAAGTCCATAACCAACGGCACCGCCGACGATCAGGGCGATCAATGCTGCCAGCTTTATCCCCTTAATGGCCCTTAGGAAAAGGGACAACCCCAGGAATATCAAGATGAACCTGGTGGAGAAATCATACTCCCCAGCGCTCCAGGCCAGGACACCTATGGCGATCATGGCCGCGCCCACTATGAAACCCAGGAACATGAGCACCTCGTCCCAGGAGGAGCTCTCCTTCCGCCCATACCAAGCGCTGGCTATGGCTACAAGCCCCCCGACCACTAGCCCCGCCTCTATTATGTTAAGGTCCACCATTGTTATCTCCAGCTATTATTGCCCCAGTAATTATTAAGGACTTGGCCTAGAAAGTGATAATAACGAAGAACGCTCATTTTTCAACTATGTCGATGAACGTCAAGGAATCGGTTCAGAGAAGGAGAGCCACAAGAGCCTTGGACGTTCGAACTGTTGATGTTGATGTGATCGCAGAGCTGATGGAGGCCATCCGACTTTCCCCCTCATGCAATAACAATCAACCTTGGCGAGTGATCGTGGCCTATGACCCCGTGTCCCTGGAAGCCATTAAAAGCTCATTATCAAAGGGTAACTCCTGGGCTTTGAAGGCCCCGCTCATCTTCGCCATCTGCGCTCGATTGGACGACGATTGCAAACTGAACGACAGGCGAGATTACTTTCTTTTCAGCACTGGTATAGCGGTGGGAGAGATGCTGCTGCGCGCCACCGAGCTGGGATTGATCGCTCACCCGATAGCCGGATTCGACGCCTTAGCAATAAAAGAGAAACTGGGCATCCCAGAAGACCACGTACTTATCACCCTGGTCAACTGTGGATACCCAGGAACAGATGTTTCCATGCTCTCGGAGAAGCAATTGATCTCAGAAAAGGAGAGACCGGCCAGAAAACCAGTGGGAGAGAACTTTTTCAACGGTCGATGGGGGAACCACTGGTCTTGATCATAGACCGAGCAGCTTTTGCATAGTGCCGCCCAACAATTTCTCCCTTCGGTCCTCGGAGCAGAAAGGTTGTTCCTTCGCGAAACAGCACCAGGACTCGTAAGGATAGGAAAGGTCGAACAATGGCCAATCGCTTCCGAAGATCACTCGATCACCCATGTGAGAGAACGCCTCCTTCATTCGATCGATGACCACACCAGGCTCGCTGGGAAGCCATCCCTGTAGCGCGGAACAGTCCGTATACAGGTTATCGAACTCCGCCGCCAGTTCGTAAGTGTCTGCGCGGTACTTACCTCCCAGATGGGCGATGATGACATTTATCTCAGGATATCGTTCCAGGACCTTCCGGAAATGTATCGGCCGGCTCTTCTCCTCGTCCAAAGGACCCCAGCTGGCACCGGCATGGGTGACCACCGTGAGGCCCATGTCCTTGACCTCTTTCCAGAAAGGATCCAGCCTCTCTTCGTAGGGATAGAACCCGTTCGGTGGATATATCTTGATGCCCCTGGGCTCGTACTTGGAATGGTACTTGCGCATCAGTTTGAGGGCTTGCTCCCCGCGGGTCGGATCGATGCCCATGAAGGGGATGAGCTTGTCGGGATAATCCTCCGCGCATTTGAAGACCCAATCGTTATACGCCTCCACGCCAACCTTTGGCTCCTCTACGGTACCGAAGTCCAGGGGGAGGATGACCGATCGGTCCACCTTACCCCGGCCCATATACTCCACCAAGGTTTCAGGTCTCACCTCGGAGGTGGGGAAGTTCTCCTCCTTGTCACGGGTCATGTCCATGAACTCAGCGAGTTCCAACCATGGCTCAAGATAGGCATTGATGATAACATCTGGATACATTGGCCTAAGCCATAGGTGAACATGACCGTCGATGATCATAGTACCTTAGAAACGAGGAGCAGATACTATATCTTTGCTGAGGGGAACACATGTCCTGTAGTACTCTGCATCATATTCCCAGGACCTTTTGCATGTTCTCCCCCAGCAGCTTGGCCTTGATGTTCTCATCCGCCCAGGGTTGGGTTTTTACAAAATGTACCCACGAGGAGGTGGCGTAGCTGAGCTCGAACAGTGGGAAGTCCGAACCGAAGCACGCCTTGTCCGGCACCTTTTCACCCACCTCCTTCAACCGAGATAGTGCGGTTTCGGGATTGGAGGGAAGCCAGCCTTGCAGAGCTGAGCAATCGGTGTAACAATTGGGATATTTCTGACATAGCTCGAACGTCTGGGGTCGCCACTTTCCTCCAAGGTGAGCTAGGATTATCTTGATATCTGGATATCTTTCCAGCACCGTTGACCAATACTTAGGTTCGGTGAACTTTTCCTCCAGTGAGCCCCAGGCCGCTCCAGAATGGGTTATGATGGTCAGACCGAGGTCGTCGACCCTGTCATAGAAAGCGTTGATACGTTCCTCGTTGGGGAACCATCCCGTAGATGGGTAGAGCTTCACCCCACGCGCGTTGTACTTCGATGTGAAATGGTCCAACATCTTCAATGCCGCCTCACCTCTCTGAGGGTCCACCCCGATGAATGGGATGAGCCTGTCCGGGTAAGGGGCGCAGGTCTCGAACGCCCAGGTGTTGTACTCGAAGATATCGATTCGCGCCGGTTCCACCAAATTGAAGTCTATCGGTAGGGCAACTGCCATATCCACCGGTCCGGCGTCCATGGTCTCTAGTATCTTTTCGGCGTCCACCGTGTATTCAGGCCAAGCCAGATCTGTATCGACCTCCCAGTCCATTAACTCCTTGAGGGCGGCCAGGGGTTCCAGGTACATACGGACCATAACATCTGGGAGATGGTCCCTTAACCATATGTGGACGTGGCTGTCGATTATCATCATCTTTCTGAACTGAGTAGTCAATAGAATATATTTGCCTGCGGCGGAAATGATAAAACCTCAAGGACGAATGTTAAATGGAGAACGATGAGCGATATCAAGGTGGCTAAGACCCAGGAGATATCTTCGGGCACGATGATGGGCATAGAGATCAAAGGCAATTATTATCTGATCGCCAACGTGGATGGCAAGTTCTATGCCATGGATGGAACCTGTTCGCACATGGCTGGACAGTTGTGGAAGGGTACGTTGGACGGATTTGTTGTGAAATGCCCCAAACATGGTTCCAGATTTGACCTGAGAACGGGAGCTGTCGTATCACAGGTAAAGATACCCCTCATTGGCAAGGCAAAGCCTCTTAAAACCTATCCATTGTCGATCAGTGGGGATGACATATCCATAGATATCTGAACGCGCCCATCAAAAAACGATTTGAGGATCCATAAAAGCGTTGATGGCGCGTTCGCGAATCTCTTACCTGGGCCGATGACCTGACATTATGGAATCGGGCGAATTGGCTTGCGGCTACAACCGAATTTATTAAGGCTTCCATTCCTATTAAAATAACATAGATCGGTGATTTGAGAACATCACCAATTACCCCAGAGGGCGATATAAATGAACTGGATAGACGATTTCGTTGCGGTGGGTGGATGGAGGTCTGCTTTTATGATATCAGAGCTGAAAGAGGTGGATATCGATCTGATAATCGACGCCCGCACCCTTTTTAACATTGTCTATGGCTCTAATAAAAAACCGCTCGTGAACAAGGTCCTGAAAGCGGGAGATATGCTCGTAGCGCTCACAGAACTCAACGCCAAGGTATTGGTTCATTGTTCAGAGGGGGTCGATAGGACTCCGTTCTTGGCCATGGTCTATGTCAGCAAGAAGTACGACATGTCTTACGAAGATGCCTATAAATTCGTTAAGGAGAAGAGACCCCAGACCGTTTTCCATTGGGACTGGGTAGAGATGCTGGGACCAAAATAGACAGGTAGGCCCCGGCCCGTCGGCAAGGTTCTGAATGACCCTGTTCCTCCTTTCAGAGGAGGAATTTCGGTCTTAGAGATCGCCGCACCCTATTCGAAGAAGAATCCTCATCATAAGAGATCGCGTGCTGAATCGCCAATGGAAGAAATTTCAATCATCCAGAGCAAATAAACTCCAAGACAAACTTGATACACCTAGGACACGACCATCTTAATCATACCAGGGAATGTCCCATAGTTACGACCCAGGAACGTCATATCGTAGATTTCACATTTTTGAAAAAACAGTGAAATGAATGGCCAATGAGATATCACTGTTCTATTTTTGACTGTGATATAGTTATAATAAATGTTCTTCCCTTTTACCTTGAGAATATCACATGAAGCAGCCATCGACTGATTTAAAAGAGAATATCCTCCAGTCAATCGGCAACACCCCTTTGGTCAAGATTAACAAGTTGAATCCGAACAAGAACACGACGATATATGCCAAGTTAGAGGGATTCAATCCTACTGGCAGTATTAAAGACAGGATCGCCTTGAGCATGATTCAGCAGGCCGAAGATGAAGGCGAGCTGACCAAAGGTAAAACTATCATCGAACCAACCTCGGGAAACACCGGTGTGGCCTTGGCGATGATCGGTGCGATCAAAGGTTACGATGTAGAGATCGTTATGAGCGATAGCGTCTCGGTGGAGAGGCGACAGATGATCAAGGCGTTCGGCGGAACCGTCACTTTAAGTGAGGGGAAATACGGCACGGATGGGGCCATTAGAAAAGCAAGGGAACTGGTCAAGGAACATCCTGAAAAGTATTTCATGCCAGACCAATTTTCCAACCAATACAACAAGATCGCGCATTACAAGACGACCGGGGATGAGATCTGGAAGCAAACTGGGGGCAATGTAGACTATTTTGTATCGGCCTTAGGCACTTCCGGAACGATAATGGGTGTGGGCAGAGCGTTAAAGGAACATAATTCAAAAATAAAGATAGTCAGCGCCCATCCTGTAAAAGGACACTACATCCAAGGGTTAAAGAATATGGAAGAGGCCATTGTCCCGGCGATATACGACCCTAGCCAGATCGACATTACCATCATGGTCGAGACAGAAATAGCCTATGAAATGACCCGTCAGATCGTTAAACAGGAGGGGATCTTCGTCGGTATGAGCAGCGGTGCCGCGATGTACGCTGCCATCGAGATCGCCAAACAAATAGAGTCCGGCGTTATTGTGACCATTTTTCCCGATCGGGGCGAAAAATACCTGAGCACTAACCTATTCACATTATAGACTGTCCATAAAATAATTGTGATACTGGTACAACGTACCGAAGGGTTCGTTATCACATGTGATGTAAGGAAAACGCAAGGAAGAACTGGCATCAGTAAGATGCGATATTCAAGAGGTTTTGTAGGAAGTATGCATCGAACAAAATGGTTTTAATTAGAGTGGACGGAGGGGAATTACTGTCCAATCCGATGACTAGCTAGAGTACCATAATTTCTAAAATCGGATAAAGTTCCAAGATAAACCACTTAACGAATCTTGGCAGAGGTTGTGAGGAGACGACAAAACTTTTCAACTTATTAATTCCAGATCATCTGTTATAATGGTCGAATGTTGGTAAATAATGTGCCAATTATTTACTATATGCAGTGGTTGTTTTGTGGTAGAATTATTCTTTTTGATGATATTCATTTATAAATAAATCATTTTTTTCTAAATTACCAATATACCTATAAACAATGTATAACAGTAATAATGAATCATTTTAATCGTCGAAAAATTGGCTATAATTAATATAATCGATATTGACTTAATTAATTCATTATGATAATCAAATCATTATATCCTCACATCTATTCGATTCCGGGCGTGATAACAAGGAGACCACTAACTCCTTTCAAACCGGATGTCAAAGTGCCAAGCGAATTCAAACAGAGAATAATGCAAATTCAGCAATATGATTTTGAATTGAGTAGATTTGTTTTAAAAGCAGAAGATCTCAGTGAAATAATTTTTAATTCATATTCATCGAATGTCCATTGGTCGACAAAATTAGAAGGTAATCCATTAACAGAGGATGAGGTAAAACGAATTACTAGAGATACGATGACAGAAACAACAAGAACAGAAGCACCAAACGGGCCAACTCAAGAGATCATTAATCACCTGGGTGTTTTGTCTGGTTCAGCTAACTATCGTCTACCTTGGGACGAGAATAAAATTCAAGCATTGCATAGACAACTGTTATCTAACACAAATTACTCGGGATTGACCGGTTCTTATAGAGTTAGTGAGGGTGTAATCCAAGAAAATGATGGAACTGCGGTTTTCTATGCAACACCACCAGATGCCATTAAGGGCCAAATGGATTATTTAATCGACTGGATTAATAACTACTCAACCGCATATCATCCAGTGGTTTCCGCCACCATTATGTTCCATGAGTTCGAGAGCATACATCCTTTTTCGGATGGTAATGGAAGGACAGGGCGATCTTTATTTCATTTATATCTCCAACAAAATGGATTACCAAATTCATATCTCTGTAAAGTAGATGAAAACGTTCTAAAAGACAAGGAATCGTACTATCAACTTCTGGCTTATACAGATTACAGCAAATCATACAGTGAGTTAATTGATTACATGTCCGATTGCATTTTGAACAGTTATTCAGATGCTGTTGAATATTTAAAAACAAAAGATTTGATGAGTTCAGGATTGAATGAATTAAGCAAGAGATTGATAATAAAAGGAAAAAACACAAATGGTTGGTTCAAGGCATCGGATGCATATTCATGGATTGATGGTAGAGGAGAACAAACGGTTCGGGCTCATTTGAATGAATTGTGCGAGGATGATATTTTTGAGAAAAGAGGATACACGAAATCACTGGAGTACAAATTTAAAGATCCTTTAGAATCGTATTTTGCTAAACATAAAATTGATAGTTAAAAGTTCGAACTGGGAAATCAAATATTCCAGATGTGCTAATAAAAGTAACTAAAATAACTCCTTATCTGGATATTAGAAAAATAATTGTTGCTTTCTCTAATAAATTGGTTTGTTGAATTACTTCTTTATAAGGTAGGGGTGAGGACCCGCCCCCTCCCCTATTTCGTGTAAAACTTCGTGACGTATTTATCGCACTTGGGACAGTACGGTTTCATTGGATCATCTTTGAGAATGCATTTTGTATGGCATTCTGAACAGCTAGTGTTCTTTAATGCTTCCTGGATTTCTTCGGCCTCTTCGGCTAATTTTTTAAGTTCGCGTTGATATTCCTTCGCAACTTTCTTCGCCTTTTTTTCTTCTTTTTGTTTCTTACTTTTTTCGTTCATTAAAACACTCGATATAATCGAAGAATTCCTGCTGATATAACTAAGTGTCCCTTTCTTTCTGAAATTGTCACGTTCTTCGGTATTCCGTGTTAATATTATTTTCTTATTATTATATATTAATTTCAAAACCAAAACAGAGATAGCTTAAGAGGTAGAAGGGGTGTAAATACCGTACTTAAACCTGCCATCAATTGACCGGGGATATAATCGGAGAGTATATCCCCGATTCA